>Ga0137307_100128_pt1 | contig 116079 bp, 85 predicted proteins | sample NAcewD2O_March_2_FD_97180 | JGI IMG/M metagenome (GOLD analysis project Ga0137307, IMG submission 97180) | Mouse cecal microbial communities from Vienna, Austria - N-Acetylglucosamine amended D2O_March | ecosystem: Host-associated > Mammals > Digestive system > Large intestine > Cecum | place...
AAGGCTCCGCACAAGCCGTGCCGCGAAGCGCAGGCTATCGGCGCAGGTAGACGAGTTCGATGCCCTCGTCCTTCCCCATGTTGCGGCTGTATTTCTTCTCTTCCGGATTGTTCCAATGCTCGAGCACGCCCAGACTGCCCACGCCCGTCCCTTTCGGGGTCGTAGAAGGTGTTGGACAAAGAGCGGTCGGCCAAAGCCGCCTCCACCAGGTACATGTCGCAATAGTCCACGTCCGCCATGCGCGGGAACTCCGAGCTGAGGAAGTCGATGCCGACCGCATCAATGGCCACCGGGTCTTGCGAAGCCAGGAGCGAGCAGGGCCAATCTCCGTCGAAGGGCGACATCCGCCACTTACCGGAAGGCGCTCCGTTCACCTTTTCCGACCCGTACAGGCCGTCGATCAGGAAGAGCATGGTCTTCCGGCCCAGGTCTTTATGGGCGATGTAGTCGGTGAACGTCATGTAACGCGGCTTCCCGCTACGGTCCTGATTGAAATTGTTATGCTGGTTCTTGCGGAAGTTGCGGTCGATGTCCGTCACGCCATACCAGTTCTTGGCGCAGAGCGTCACGCCCTGTCCGCCGTGTCCCTTCAGCAGGGCCATGTTGATCAGGTAGTCGGCCTCGAGCGCACAGTTTGCCAGCCCGCGCGCCAGGCGTCCGTTGTCCGCCGAGTAAGGGATGGCGTCGGCGGTGTAGGTCGATTTGACGCGTCCCCGTCCGCCTTCATTGTCCAGGTAGACCACGCGGGGGAACTCGGCATGGCACTTGTCGAAGAGGGCGTCGGTGATGAAGCGGCTCGCGTCGAACACCGTGATTTGCTCTTGCGGCACCCCGCCGTCGTTCACCAGGCTGCGGAGCAGGGCAAGCGTCAGGTGGGGGGAGGCATTCAGCTGCTCGCAGTCCGTGTGGGCGAAGGTGTTGTTCTGGTTCACCTTGATGGCTATCTTCTCCCCTTTCCGGTAGCCTTGCTTTCCCTTTCCATGCTGGCGGTTGAAGTAGGTGAAGAGGGCTTTCCAGGCGTCCTTGCCCTTCCGCTCGCCGGTCAGCGACAGGAGCGATTGTTGCAGGAGCCAGTCCGCGTCTTCTTGGCTGTTCCAGCGGTCTTCGAACCAGAAGCCTGTCCCCTTCTCCCAGGTTGCGGCTCCCGGCGCATGCGTCCAGACCACGCGGCCGGGGTAGATGCCTTTCGCCTCGCCCACCGGATTGTTCTTTCCCCATGCCATGCAGGGTTCCCGCACGGGGAGGACGGCTTGTGCCAGCAGGTCGGCACTGTTTTCTACCATCAGCAGCGTGCCGCACAGGCAGAATGCACCCAGTGCCAGCACTCCCGCCAGCACTCTCCGCCTGCGGAACGCCTCATTCATCTTGCGCAGGCTCACCCAAGCCCCCGTAAACGAGAGCAGGTACATGACGAATGCCGACATCAACGGCGCCGCCGCCTGCATGCACGGATAGCCGGCACGCGAAGGCTTCGGGATGACCCGCACCAGGAACCATATCGTCGAGAAAATACCAAGTCCCCAAAACAGGAATATTCTCATAAGCCGGGAAGTGTACTCGCCCTTCTCGGTCTTCTCTTTGAAATACAGATAAATTCGTTTCATTTCTCTATGTATTTATTTGATAAGAGCTTCTTTGCTACTGAATGATGACTTCTTCGCTATTTGATAAGAGCTTCTTTGCTATTTAATAATGACTTCTTTGCTGCGGAGTGTCTTCACATTCTCCTTGTCTGTGATGCCCTCTTTCACCTGCAAGCCTTGTATTTCCGCGCCGATGACGTCGTCCAGGACCACTGCATAGCGTCCGTCCCTCTGCTCGGCATCTACCTTGCAGCCGTCCAGCACGAAGCCCTTCACGTGGCGCGCCCAGAAGCCGAAAGAGGGCTGCGTCTTCAGGTCGCCCACATTGTATCGCCCTACCCCGATCTCAGGCGGACAAGCCTCCGCATCTTCCGACGGATGGCCGCCCTTCACGAGCAGGTTCACATCGTGGAACTCGACATGCTCGATATATCCCGTATGCCTGCCGTCGGGCATGCGGAACGTCAGTCCGCCCTCCACGTTCTTCGTGTCCGGCAACTTGAAACCGGCAATGATCGGCGTCGCCTTTGTCTGCGAACCGTCATACGCCTTCCAACGGTCGCCACGGAAGGAGCTTCCGCCGTAGACCTCGTCGATGTCCACCCCACGAATCACGATGTTCTCTACCTTCCCTATATTGGAATTGGTCACGAGCAACTCCTTGCGCACGCTTCCATTCTCGGTGAACGTGAAAGGCGACACATCGGCACCCAACACGCGACCCCGGTTAGAGATGGAGATGAAGAACGGGGCACGCGTACGCTTCATCACCGAACGGGAATGTATCGGGCCTGTCTTCCCGCTGTTCAGGTAGACGTTCTTGATGTGTCCCCCGTCGTTGGTGGAGATGGAGAACCCTGCCTTGTTGGCGCCCAATACGTAGATGTTGTCCACGTACAGGTCCTGAATGTCGTCCGCCGTCTCCGACCCTATCTGGAAGAGGTTGCAGTTCGTGTCTCCCACAATATTGCGTACGTGGTAGTTGTGTGCCGGACGCGTGAATCCCAAGGAGCAGTCCGAGCCCGGCTTGACGATGTCGTCCGAGCTGACGCGCGAGTAGATATTGGTTACCGTGACGTCGTTGCAGGCCATGAAGTCGTAGATGTCGCGGGCGTTGCGGGTGTGGTGCTTGGCAAAGTAGGTGTCGTGCACATGGATGCCATCCGTTCCGGTTGCCAGCAGTACGAAGTGCCCTCCCTGGTCGATGTGCAGCATGTTGCTTACGTCCGGGTTCTTCTTGCCGTCCGCCTCGATGTAATAGGGTTCGTCACGCTGCGGGTCGTACCACATATCCTTTCCCGTATCCCAACCGCCAATTTCCACGTTCGTGCAGAGTTTCAGGGAGAACATCTTGTCGCACCGCTTCTCGGGCGCGTTGTTCATGACCTTGTCCGAAGTGACCAGGTTGCCGTTCCCCGAAATGCGCCCCGTACCTACAATCTTCACATTGTCGATGCGCTCGCCGAAGAACATGGCATTGCGGAAATAGGTGTGTCCCACGTCTTGCTTCGTCAGGTAGTTTTCCGGATCGGCATAAGGGCGCGGATCCGTGGGCGAGAGTCCCGAGCGGTAGGCGCGGTCGCTGAACCACGTGGCTTCGGGGGCGTCTCCACCGGGCAGTCCCTGTATCAGGGCATCCGCGTCCAAGTGCAGCCACACGTTACTCCGAAGATGTACTGTCCGCACATTATACGTTCCCTCTGTGAAGCGCAAGATGCCGCCGCCCAGTCTGTTCGTCTCCAGAATGGCTCTGTTGATGGCGTCCGTATCGTCTGCCACTCCGTCGCCCTTCACTCCGAGGGTCTTGACGTCCTGCAGGCCGGAGTAGAACCAGGCGACATTGGATTCGCCCGCGTTATCTCCTCCCTTCACCAGCAACTTGAAGGCATACAAGTGGTCGGGCTGCAACCGGTTGGCCGTGGCGAAGTCGTCATCCGGCAAAAGGGTGGTCTTCACCGGTTCCCAGGTCTTTCCCTTGTCTGCCGACTGCAGCAGGGTGACCGATTCCGCATTGCGGGGAGCCGTCCAATAGAAGGAGATGAACGTCAGGTCCCGGTCTTTCTTATAAGTAAACGCCCGCAAGGTCTGCCGACTGAAATCCGAGACGGTAGTCACCCCTTTCAAGGTGGCCTTGGCAAGGGGGCTGTAAAGCTTTTCCGGCTCGGCAGTCACATAGCTTGCCTCGAAGGCGTAGTCTCTCTTGTCGGGCAGCGCTATTCCACGGAAACAAAGGCGGATATCCGGCCCGTTGGATGGGCGGAGGTCCAGTTCCCTGAAGATGAGCAGGGTGCCCTTTTTCCCCTCCTTACGGATTTCTACGTTGCCCACTTTCGTGTAAGAGTAGTGGGTTCCAGTCCGCCCGATGCTCTGCTTGGGCAGGTCGCGCAGCAATACATCTCCGCGCCCGATGACATTTACCGTTGTATTGTCCAGCGTCACGTCGATACATTCCGGCACACGGATGGTGACAGTGGTCTTCGGGCTGCGCTGTCCGGCGTAGAAGTCGAGTGTCAGGTATCCGGCAGTATTCACTGTCATGGCGCTACGGTCCAGTTCCAGCATCGGCAGCAATGCTCCCTTGCGCACTCCTATGGCAAGGCGCTTCGCGGCACTCCGCAGGTAGTCGCCACTGGCAGGCTTTCCTTCCGTCTTCTCCTTTCCTTGCGCGTTGAAGAGACGGAAAGCGCCCTCACCCGAACGCTCCAGCCGCTCTTTCAGTTCCGCTACCGAGGGCAAGGTGAAAACCAGCCCTTCATTTTCCGGTGTGTCTACCGTATAACGATATGTTGTACCCTCGAACAACAACAGGGAATCGCGCTTCATCTGCCAGGGATGCAGGTTTCCGCCTTGTATATGGCTTCCTGCCATTCCCAAACAGAGCGCAATCCATAAAAATCTCGCTTGCTTCATTCTCATATCCAATCGTATATCCTTTAATTTTATCGGTGTGTATCTATATAATTCACATTCTCCTTCATAGCCTCATACCACGCAGGTCCGGCAGCAAAAAGCACGGCATCCACCCGTTCCTTCTCCTTCTTCTCCAGCCCGACGGGAGCCGTCACGGCATCGAACCCGCTCTTTATCCGCTCGTAAGGAAGTGCCGAAAGGGAGGCTGCATCCGGAAATGCCCACTGATTGTCCAAGAACAAGAAACCGGGAAGTACTTCGTCCGCCTTCACGATCTTCAGTTCAGGCTTTTGCCCTGCCAGCAGGTTATGGGCGAAGCGTACGTTGCGAGGCATCTTGTCCCCATAGCCTGAGCCCAGCTCCAACGGACAGTTCAGGAAGGTATTGTAGGCAATATCCACATTCTCCACCCGGTGGTAAGAGGTCAGCGGCTCCTTTTTGACATCCGTCTCCGCCGTGGGCCGTTCATAGACGCCCACGCGCACCAGCAGGCCGAAGGCTGTCACCTCCTTAATATAATTGTCATACACCGTATGTCCCTGATTAATAATGCGGATGCCCGCCGTTCCGCGAAGCCCGTGCCCGATAAAGGTATTCGACTCAATGACGTTGTAATGTCCGTGCCGGCAGACCAATCCTCCTGCCGATTCATAGAACAGGTTTCTGCGCAATACATTGTGGCAGGACTTCACCGAGATGATTTCATTCTCGCCACTGCACCTGAAAAACACATTGTCTTCGACAACAGTCCGCGACTCCCACTGCGACGACCAGGAATGCCCAATGCGTATAATCTCCGCCCCGTTGCCTCCGTAAGGCTGGCGCTCGCCAAAGAAGTTATGGTCTATCAAGTGATTGTTCAGATGGCTGTCGGCGCTCAGCCAGACTTGCAGCACCAACCCGCCTACGCGCTTGTTGGCAAAATAGCAATGGTCTATCCGGTTGTTCGTGCCCCTCAGCCCGACCCAATACTCGTCCCCTTCCTTGGGACGCGTACCTTTTGCCGGATTATTGCACTCGTCAATCACGCAACCGGTCATACGGCAATAGGATGCTTCCGTGCCTTTCTCCTTTTGGAAATCAATCATATTATGCCCTATCGCCCATGCCTTATAAAAGAACAAGTCTTTCAGTTGCAAATGTTCTCCGTATATCTTCAAGTCCAGCCTGCCCGAAATGACCGCCTTGCCCGGATGCTCGGCACGCCAGGTTATTGGTTTGCCGAAAGTGCCCTTACCGGTGAAATGCACTTCCTCCAGATGTTCATACGTTCCATCTTTCAGTACGACCACATCTCCGGGCTGTAGTTTTCCACTGCCCAGCAACTGTTTCATTGCCGGTATGTCCTTCGCAGAGAAAGTGTACTCTGCGGCAGAAACCCCTAAAGAAATAAATAAGAATAAGAGAATACCAATTTTCTTCATCATGCTTTTCTGATTAGAATTAAAAAAAATCACCAGGCAAATGTAGAAGATAAAAATAGAAACAGAAACAGCAAATCCCCCTCCCAATGCATTTTGAGAAGAAACGACAAAAGATTGGTACGTTTTTATAAGCTCTGCCGACATAAAAAAACATCCCCTTGCAAGGTGAACTCACTCACGATGCAAGGGGATGCCCCTTTACTTAAAATAGAAACCTATTTATTGTTTTGCCGGAGAAGAATATCTTGCATTCAATCCTTCTACGATTTCTTTTGTAATGTCATAAATGCTATCCGCATAAAGCAGGTTATCGAAACCGGTATTGCTGATAATCATGCTGTATCCTTTTGTCTTGTTATACTCTTTCAGGAAAGCATTGATGGAATCTCTCAGCAACAGGCTGTTCTTTTCGTTCTCGCTCATCAGCTCCGACTGCAACTTGTTGCTCAGTGCCTGCAAGTCTTGCTCCAACTTGGCGATGCGGTTGTATTCCTGTTGTGCTCTTTCCTGTGAAAGATAGGCATTATTCTGATACTTTGTCTGGAAGTCTTGTTTCTGCTTGTCCAGTTCACGTGCCCGCTGATTCAGCGTCAGGCGGACATTCTCACTCTTCTTCACCATACCCTCATTCAGGTCAATGCAGAAATTATATTGTGACAGCAGCGTGTCTATCTCAACATAAGCAATCTTCATACCGGAAAGTTCACCTGAAGCTTGTCCTGACGCCGTTGCCGTTTGATTATCAGCTTTACCTGTACATTGAGAAAATAAAACGATAAGTGCAAGGGCAACCAAACCGTTCATGAGGTAGTTCAATCTCTTCATAACTTGTAAAAAATATAGTTTTTAAATTATTAATTCATACTATCATTTAAGGCCTTTTCCAATTCTTCTATCGAGAAACGGGGTTTGCGTTGCGCTTCCCGGTCTTGCGACTGGGCACATCCGATTCCACGCTCACGCATCGCCTTATTACCACTGACATGCCCGTTCGGGAACTTTCCGCCTTTCACAAAAAAGACTTTTACCCCCAATAATGCTATGCAAATAGCAACTATTAACAAACTTATCAATATTGTATCGAGCATTTCTACTAATTTTGTGGTGCAAATATAGGGCTTTGTATGGACTAACGCGCTTTTTTTACCCTAAAAAAAGAGATGCGGCAATAAAATAAGCGACCTATTTAACCATATTTAGCACTAAGAGGTTAAAAACAGACATTCATAAACTTATTGATATGGAAAATAATGAACTAAAACCGGCAGGGGTATTTCGTTACTTCAACGAAATCTGCCAAGTACCGCGCCCTTCAAAGAAGGAAGAGAAAATGATTGCTTACCTGAAAGCATTCGGTGAAAAACAGAATCTGGAGACTCTGGTCGACGAAGCCGGGAATGTACTGATCAAAAAAACCGCCACACCGGGTATGGAGAACCGGAAGACGGTAGTCCTGCAATCGCATATAGATATGGTATGCGAGAAGAACAACGACGTGCAGCACGATTTCCTCACCGACCCGATAGAAACCGTAATCGAAGGTGAATGGCTGAGAGCCAAAGGTACCACTCTGGGAGCCGACAACGGTATCGGCGTAGCCACCGAACTGGCCATCCTGGCGGACAACACGTTGCAACACGGACCGATAGAGTGTCTGTTCACCGTAGACGAGGAGACCGGACTGACCGGTGCCTTTGCCCTGAAAGAGGGTTTCATGAATGGCGACATCCTGCTGAACCTTGATTCAGAGGATGAAGGCGAACTCTTTATTGGTTGTGCAGGCGGAGTAGATTCCGTTGCCGAGTTTACCTATAAGGAAGTGGACGTACCTGCCGGATATTTCTTCTGCAAGATACTGGTGAAGGGACTGAAAGGCGGACACTCCGGTGGAGATATCCACCTGCAACGTGGCAATGCCAACAAGATACTGAACCGCTTCTTAAGCCAGACCTTCCAGAAGTATGACATGTATCTCTGCGAAATAGACGGCGGTAACCTGCGCAACGCCATCGCACGTGAAGCACATGCCATTATCGCCCTGCCGGAAGAGAAGAAGCACGACTTGCGTGCCGACTTGAACATTTTCGCAGCCGAAGTACAAGCCGAATATGCCGTTGCCGATCCGGACTTGCAACTGATTCTGGAATCGGAAGACGCCCACGCAAAAGCCATCGACAAAGAGACAACCAAACACCTGTTGCAGAGCCTGTACGCCTGCCCGCACGGTGTCTATGCCATGAGCCAGGACATCCCGGGACTGGTGGAAACGTCCACCAACCTTGCGTCGGTGAAAATGAAACCGGAAAACACGATACGCGTCGAAACCAGCCAGCGCAGCTCCACCGCCTCTTCCAAGGAGGATATCGCCAACATGGTGCGCACCGTGTTCGACATGGCAGGCGCCAAGGTATCCTTCGGCGATGGTTATCCGGGATGGAAACCGAATCCACACTCCGAGATTCTGGAGATAGCCGTGGAATCGTACAAACGCCTGTTCGGCACGGACGCCAAAGTGAAAGCTATACATGCCGGACTGGAATGCGGACTGTTCCTCGACAAATATCCGTCACTGGACATGATTTCCTTCGGTCCTACCCTGCAAGGAGTCCATTCGCCGGATGAACGGATGCTGATTCCTACAGTAGACAAGTTCTGGAAACACTTATTGGACATATTGGCAAATATTCCTGCAAAGCAGTAATGCCAGCCTCCCCCACCCCGCCCAAACGGGCGGAGAAAGGGGAATAGAATATAAAAGAGGAGGGTATCACCCAGTTTCGGTGTACTCTCCTCTTCTTACTATATCAACGACTCGATTGAAAGCGCATGAGAGTTATGAAATTTGGCTTGCAAGAGGGATAAATTTGGCTCATGATACGGATAAATTCGTCTCGTGAGCTGAAAAAAATCATCTCATGGGACGAATTTATCCGTATCACGAGGCAAAATTAGCCGTATCACGAGACAAAATTCGTTTCGAAACGTCTGAAGTTCACGTTTAAGCCGCCAAACCTCAGCTTTAGCATACTGAAACCTGAAGTCCATACCTCCTTCATAGTTCCGTGTGTAAAGCAAATCTGTACAAAGCCACCATAGTATATTTAAATATTCCCAAAGTTTAACAGTTCCTATTAGGACACGAAGATAGTACGGAGATCATACAAAGATGATCCATGCCTGACATAGAGTAGCCCCTCTAACCGACATCTGTCGCAGAAATCATCACAGTCAAAGAAAAACAAGACTAGCACTCATTTTCTTATCGGACTTTGCAACCGAAATCGTGATAAAATTATATCTTTGCACCGTTTTATGAATTATCCGGAATAAAATAATAAACAAAAACATATATGATAGCTAAAATCAACGAGCTTCTGCAGGAAGTGGAAGCACTGAAAGCTGCCAACGCCGAGGAGCTGGAAGTGCTCCGCATCAAATACCTCAGCAAGAAAGGAGCGATCAACGACTTGATGGCAGATTTCCGCAATGTGGCTGCCGAACAGAAGAAAGAAGTCGGCATGAAACTGAATGAACTGAAAAACAAGGCACAAGAAAAAATCAACGCCTTGAAAGAGCAGTTCGAAAGCCAAGATACGGGTTGCGATGACATTGACCTCAGCCGTTCAGCCTATCCGATAGAGTTGGGTACACGCCATCCGCTTACCATCGTAAAGAATGAAATCATCGACATATTCTCCCGTTTGGGCTTCAGCATTGCCGAAGGTCCGGAAATCGAAGACGACTGGCACGTGTTTTCCGCGCTGAACTTTGCCGAAGACCACCCCGCACGAGACATGCAGGATACGTTCTTCATCGAAACCCGCCCCGACATCGTGCTGCGTACACATACTTCGTCCGTACAGAGCCGCGTCATGGAAGCTTCGCAACCTCCCATCCGCATCATCTGCCCGGGACGCGTATACCGCAACGAAGCCATCAGCTATCGTGCCCACTGTTTCTTCCATCAGCTCGAAGCGTTGTATGTGGACAAGAATGTATCTTTCACCGACTTGAAGCAAGTGCTGTTGCTCTTTGCCAAAGAGATGTTCGGCGAAGATACAAAAATCCGCCTGCGTCCGTCCTACTTCCCCTTCACGGAGCCGAGTGCGGAAATGGACATCAGCTGCAATATCTGCGGCGGAAAAGGTTGCCCATTCTGCAAACACACCGGCTGGGTGGAGATCTTGGGATGTGGCATGGTGGACCCCAATGTGTTGGAAAGCAACGGTATCGACAGCAAAGTGTACAGCGGATATGCTCTCGGCATGGGTATCGAACGCATCACCAACCTGAAATATCAGGTGAAAGACCTTCGTATGTTCTCTGAAAATGACACCAGATTCTTGAAGGAATTTGAAGCAGCATACTAAAATAAGTTGAGAGTCGAGAATTGAGAGTTGAGAGTTGCTTGCTGTATAGCGTAGCCAAACTCTCAACTCTCAATTCTCAATTTTCAACTCTCTAAAAATGAAAGATAGACTTGTTACTCCCAGCTACTGTTTTATTCTTGCAGCCAATTTCTTGCTCTTCTTCGGTTTTTGGCAACTGATACCGGTGTTGCCTTTTTACCTGTCCGAAGCATTCAGTACGGACAATTCGACAATCGGTATTATACTTTCCTGTTATACAGTAGCAGCATTATGCATACGCCCTTTCTCCGGATACTTTTTGGACAGTTTTGCACGTAAGCCTTTGTATCTGCTGGCTTACTTTATCTTTATGAGTATGTTTGCGGGATATATCATCGCCAGTTCGCTGACGCTGTTCATCCTGTTCCGTATCATACAGGGATTCTCATTCGGCATAGTAACCGTAGGCGGCAACACGGTGGTCATTGACATCATGCCTTCGTCCAGACGCGGCGAAGGGTTGGGATATTACGGGCTTGCCAACAACATAGCTATGGCGGTAGGCCCGATGTTCGGCTTGTTCCTGCATGACGCAGGCATGAGTTATACTACCATTTTCTGTTGCTCACTGGGTTCCTGCATGGCTGGTTTCGTCTGTGCCAACTTGGTGAAGACGCCTTATAAACCGCCAATGAAACGGGAACCTATATCACTCGACCGCTTCATCTTGCTCAAGGGTATTCCGGCAGGCGTCAGTTTGCTGTTGTTATCTATTCCCTACGGTATGACAACAAACTACGTAGCTATGTATGCCAAACAAATAGGCATCAATGCCACCGCCGGTTTCTTCTTCACTTTCATGGCAATAGGCATGGCCATTTCGCGTATATTTTCCGGTAAACTCGTGGACAAAGGAAAGATCACCCAAGTCATTTCTGCCGGACTTTACCTCGTTGTATTTAGCTTCTTCCTGCTTTCGACATGTGTGTATCTTGTCGACTGGAACATGATGTTGTGTAATGTCGCTTTCTTTGCTGTAGCCTTGTTGTTGGGAGTAGGTTTCGGAATCATGTTCCCTGCTTACAACTCCCTGTTTGTCAACCTCGCCCCCAACAACCAACGCGGTACCGCCACCTCCACCTATCTGACTTCGTGGGACGTGGGCATCGGAATCGGAATGCTGACAGGGGGATACATTGCAGAAATCAGTACTTTCGACAAAGCCTACTTGTTCGGAGCATGCCTCACCATCCTGTCCATGTTCTATTTCAATGGAAAGGTTACCCCACATTACCATAAAAATAAATTAAGATGAGAAAAAAAGAACGTTACGAGAAGATACTTTCCTGGTTTCGGGAGAACCGCCCCATAGCCGAAACAGAGCTGCACTACAACAATCCGTTCGAGTTGCTGATAGCCGTCATTCTTTCTGCCCAATGTACGGACAAACGGGTAAACATGATCACCCCGCCACTATATCGTGACTTTCCCACCCCAGAAACCCTTGCAGCCAGCACTCCTGAAGTCATTTACGAATATATAAAGAGTGTGTCCTATCCTAACAATAAGGCTAAACACTTGGTGGGTATGGCCAAAATGCTAGTAAAGGACTTCGACAGTCAAGTGCCCGACACGCTGGAAGAGCTCGTGAAACTGCCCGGTGTGGGCCGAAAAACAGCTAATGTAATCCAGTCCGTTGTATTCAACAAAGCGGCAATGGCAGTAGATACCCATGTATTCCGCGTCAGCCACCGCCTCGGACTGGTGACAGCATCCTGCACTACCCCACTCAGCGTAGAAAAGGAACTGGTAAAGAACATTCCGGAAGCCGATATCCCCATCGCCCACCACTGGCTGATCCTGCACGGACGCTATGTCTGCCTCGCTCGTACACCGCAATGTGACAACTGCGGTTTACAATTGATGTGCAAATCTTATTGCGAAAAGTATAAAGTAAGCAAAGAGAAACCTAAAGGCAAAGAATAAATGATGCTTTCATAGCAAAAAAAAGAAATAAATAGTAACTTTGCGCACACTAAAAACAGATTAATAACACTTTTAAATAAAATAGAGTATTATGACAATTGATCAATTCAACTTTGCCGGTAAAAAGGCATTCGTCCGTGTAGACTTCAATGTACCCTTGGACGAAAACTTCAACATTACAGATGATAACCGTATGCGTGCCGCCCTTCCCACGCTGAAAAAGATTTTGGCTGACGGTGGCAGTATCATCATCGGTTCACACCTCGGTCGTCCAAAAGGTCCGGCTGACAAGTTCTCACTGAAACACATCCTGAACCATCTTTCAGAGTTGCTGGGTGTTGAAGTACAATTTGCTAACGACTGCATGGGTGAAGAGGCTGCTGTGAAGGCTGCTGCTCTGCAACCGGGTGAAGTGTTGTTGCTCGAGAACCTTCGTTTCTACGCAGAAGAAGAGGGCAAGCCCCGCGGTTTGGCTGAAGATGCTACGGATGAAGAAAAAGCAGCAGCCAAGAAAGCTGTCAAAGAAAGCCAGAAAGAATTTACGAAGAAGTTGGCTTCATACGCAGACTGCTACGTGAACGATGCTTTCGGTACCGCACACCGTGCACACGCTTCTACAGCACTTATTGCCAAATACTTCGACAAAGACAATAAAATGTTCGGCTACCTGATGGAGAAAGAGGTTAAGGCTGTTGATAAAGTACTGAACGACATCAAACGTCCATTTACTGCCATCATGGGTGGTTCTAAGGTATCTTCTAAAATTGATATCATCGAAAACCTTTTGGGTAAGGTAGACAACCTGATTATCGCAGGTGGTATGACCTATACTTTCACCAAAGCTATGGGTGGAAAGATCGGTATCTCTATTTGCGAAGACGACAAACTTGACCTGGCTCTCGGTCTGTTGCAGAAAGCAAAAGAAAAAGGTGTGAACATGGTACTGGCTGTAGATGCCAAGATTGCTGATGCTTTCTCTAACGATGCCAACACCAAGTTCTGTCCGGTAAACGAGATCCCCGACGGTTGGGAAGGTCTGGATATCGGTCCTAAGACTGAGGAAATCTTTGCAGAAGTGATCAAAAGTTCCAAGACAATCCTGTGGAACGGCCCGACTGGCGTATTCGAATTCGACAACTTCACTCACGGCTCACGCGCAGTAGGCGAGGCTATCGTAGAAGCTACCAAAAACGGTGCTTTCTCACTCGTAGGTGGAGGTGATTCTGTAGCTTGTGTAAACAAGTTTGGCTTGGCTAGCGGCGTTTCCTATGTTTCTACAGGTGGTGGTGCATTGCTTGAAGCAATCGAAGGAAAAGTTCTTCCGGGTATCGCAGCTATCAACGAATAAGAATAAGAACATTAAACTGGCACCGGATCCATGATCCGGTGTAAAGCCTGATACAAATGACACGGATGATACAGACAATTATAAAGGTTAGTCTGCGTTATCTGTGTCATTCTATATATTGAAAAAGACACAATAGCAATTTTTATAATGAAAATCATTCGACCTATACTGTTTTTCGTGGCTTTGGCAATGACGGGAAACATCTTTGCACAAAATAATTTAGGAAAACAGGCCAAAGAGGACTTTTTGCAAAAGACCTCCTTCGGCGGATATGTCATAGGAAAGGCTTCTGCCAACGACCAAGACATATATGGCAGTAACAAAAGCCATACAAACTTCGATTTACGTTTAGCACGTCTTTACGTAGACGGCAAAGTGCTCGACTTTAAATACAAATTCCAGATGGAGATGAACGGTGTGAGCGGCACTTCAAAAGAGAAAGGACCACGTATTGTCGACGCTTGGGCGGAATGGGTACGCTATAAGTTCCTGAACATACGCTTCGGACAATTCAAACGTGCTTTCACATTTGAAAACCCAATGAATCCTTGGGACATAGGCTTCGGCAGTTACTCACAGCTGATTGACAAGTTGGCGGGAATGAACGACCGTGTAGGCGAACACAGTAGCAATGGACGTGACATCGGACTACAACTGCAAGGTGACTTCCTGCCAATAGGAAAAGACAACCATAACTTTGTCCACTACCAAGTGGGAGTATATAACGGACAGGGCATAAACCATAGCGACGAGAATCGTTCAAAGGATATCATTGGGGGAGTCTATGTCTATCCGGTCAAGAATCTTGCAATTGGCGCGTTCGGATGGACCGGTGAATACAGCAAGAACGGAATAAACGTGGATCGCAATCGTATGGCAGTCGGCTTGAAATATGAGGCAGATTGGACAGTACGCGCCGAGTTTGCCGTAAGCGAAGGCCACAAGGTGGACGACTATGAAAGCGACGGCACACTGAAAAACGGAACGAGCGACAAGGCCGATGCCTGGTACATTGCCGTAGGCGCACCTCTGAGTAAAAAATGCAAAGTATATGCCAAGTGGGATGTATATCGCGACAACAAGGAATGGAACACACAAAAGTCGCTCTACTGCCTGTCCGCAAACTATTACTTCTGTAAGAACCTAAAGTTGCAAGCCAACTATAATTATACATGCGACAAGACAACTGCAGGCGACAGCCACTACAATACTGTAGACCTGCAACTCTATTGGCGCTTCTAACCAACACCCTGGAGCATAGATGAATATCCAAAGCATACAAGAACAATATCAACTGATAGCCCAATTACTGGAAAGCAAACGGCTGGGAGAGGCACTCACCCAGCTGGATGCTTTCTTGCAATCGGGCGGCAACTGGCAGCTTAGCAACAAATTGGAACAAATAAAGCTCTCCTACCAATACATGTTGCAATATATGAAACAAGGGACAACCGATCCGGAACGCCACAGGTTATACCAACAACTATTGACCGAAACTTGGGAAATAGCCGACCAGACACGCCTGACCCTGCTGGATGAGGTATCAGACCACTACTATCACTCTTTACGGAAAAATGCGAAATGGTATCCGAAAGAATATACGCTCCCTGTCTTACAGCGTATCTTGGAAGGTTTCGCAGACGAAATGGCCGTATCGCAACTGGACAACTACAAGAAAGTGGATGCCATACTGAAACGACATGAGGAGATTGTAAAAATGATATTCCTTACCACATGGAGCAATAGTAGTTGGACAGCGGAAGAGAAAAAACAGGCAGAAAATATGCTCCGTTCGGAAACCATTCCGGTCGATGCCGTCTGCATTTTTGTCAGTGCCGTCACCCTTAGCCTAATGGAATGCTTTGACGAACGTAAGCTCCACTGGTTGCTTGATGGAATAGGACACAGCGATCCGCAAATAAATCAAAGGGCGTTAGTAGGGCTTGTCATCATTCTGAATCTTTACCCCTCACGCCTAGCATTTTATCCAGAACTTATGGCACGCATATCGCTCTGCAAGGAAAACCCAAATTTCAGCAGACAACTGACCCACATATATATCCAACTGCTTCGCAGTCAAGATACGGAAAAGATTAATAAAAAAATGCGGGAAGAAATCCTCCCCGGAATGATGAAAAGCGTGAATATCATGCGCAACATGAAATTCGACTTTGAGGAAATGGATGAAAACGACTTTAATCCGGAATGGGAACAAGCCATATCACAATCAGGATTGGGAGACAAGATACGGGAAATGAATGACTTACAGTTGGAGGGAGCAGACGTATACATGAGTACTTTCGCACAACTCAAAGGATTTCCTTTCTTCAAAGAGCCACATAACTGGTTTTATCCTTTCAACAAGGTGCATTCCAGCGTCATCCATCAAGTCGGGCTGGGGAAGTCGGACAAGGTGTCTGTCCTCTCCATCGTCCTGCAATCGGACTTCTTCTGCAATAGCGACAAATATTCGTTCTGCTTTACTATCGCAGAGATACCCGAAGCACAACGGGATGCCATGTTACAGCAATTGTTCCCTCAGGAACAAGACATTACCGTAGAAGAGTTGAACAAAACGGGCAAGGCACGGGAAGAAGTTATCAGTAACCAATATATCCACGATTTGTACCGCTTCTTCAAATTGAGCCAACGTCGGGAAGAGTTCCGCAATATCTTCAAGGAAGAGATAGCGCTGCACCGGAATCCCGTACTGAAAGATTTCTTCAGTACTCCCACACAATTAGCCGGCATCGCCGACTTCCACTTCACAAAAGAGCATCTGGTAGAAGCTTTAGAGATTTATCAATTGTTGATTGCCAAGCAACAAGCCAATGCTGATATTTTCCAAAAGACCGGTTTCTGCCTGCAAAAGGAGAAACGATATGAGGAAGCCATAGATGCCTACCTGAAAGCCGACGTGCTGAAACCGGAGCATTTATGGACACTCCGCCACCTGGCCACCTGTTACCGGCAAATGAAGGACTTCGATGTAGCCTTGAAATATTATCGGCGGGTAGAAGGCATACAGCCAGAGAACCGGAACATATTGTTCTATATCGGTAGTTGCTTGACCGAACTGAGGCAGTATGATGAAGCACTACAGTATTTCTTCAAATTGGATTTTCTGGAGAATAACTGTATAAAGGCATGGCGTGGCATCGGTTGGTGTTCATTTGTCAATGGAAAGCACGAACAGGCCATGAAGTATTATGATAGGATTCTCAGCGGAAAGCCTTATGCCACCGACTACCTTAATGCCGGCCATGCGGCATGGGTCTTAGGGCATATAGAAAAGGCTGCCAGACTGTATGGTAAGGCTATGGCAGAAAGCGGTAGCAAAGATACTTTCTTATCTACATTTGAAAAAGACCGGGAAATCTTGCTCAAGCAAGGAATTTCCGAGGAGGACATTCCGCTGATGCTGGATATAATCGAATAAGAAAACATCAATTAAGATTAGATGAAAAGGTATTGCATTTTCTATATCGTTTGTGTTTTCAGCCATTTGGCGATGCATGCCCAGTCTCCTATAGAAAAAGGACTAGGCAGCATCAGCCAGGCATCGGCCGAAGCTTATATCGGTTTTCTGGCACACGATGAACTGCAAGGACGTGAAGCTGGATATCAGGGTTCAAGGATAGCTGCCCAATACATAGCCTCGTTACTGCAAATCATGGGCGTAGAACCATTAGAAGATAGTTATTTCCAGCCATTCGAGGCTTACAGAAAGGAACGACAAAAAAGAGGACTATGGGAAGTAAACCCAGACTCAATAGTCCTGTTAAAAAAGGAAGTCCACCAGAAACTGAGCATGGCAAACGTACTGGGCATGATTCCCGGTCAGAAAACCGATGAGTATGTCATTGTAGGAGCACACTTCGACCACTTGGGAGCCGATGTAGCTTTGGATGGCGACCGGATTTATAATGGTGCTGACGACAACGCATCCGGCGTATCTGCCGTCTTGCAGATAGCACGGGCATTCCTTGCCAGCGGAAAACAACCGGAACGGAATATTATCTTTGCCTTTTGGGATGGAGAAGAAAAGGGATTATTGGGTTCCAGATATTTCGTACAGACTTGCCCTTTTATCTCGCAAGTAAAAGGGTATCTCAATTTCGACATGATAGGACGCAACAACAAGCCCGCCCAACCTATGCATGTCGTTTACTTCTATACGGAGGCCAATCCAGCCTTCGGCAGATGGCTGAAAGAAGACATCAAGAAGTATAAACTGAAACTGGAACCCGATTATCGGCCGTGGGATAATCCCATAGGCGGTAGCGATAATGGTTCTTTTGCCCGAGCGGGTATTCCCATCATTTGGTATCACACTGATGGACATCCTGATTATCACCAGCCTTCCGACCACACTGACAAACTGAATTGGGAGAAGATCGTAGAAATAACAAAGGCGTCCTTTCTGAACGCCTGGAACTTGGTTTATGAAGAGAAGTATTGATCTACACCTCCAGTAACTCCCTGTATAGTTTCTGCACCGGAAGTCCCATAATGTTATAGTAACTGCCAGAGATATTTTCCACACCGATAAAGCCGATCCACTCCTGCACCCCATAGGCACCGGCTTTATCCATAGGCTGGAACTTATCTACATAGTAAGCCATTTCTTCTTCACTAAGCGTAGCGAAACGCACCTCGGTCTGGGCCGAAAAGCTTCGCTGCCACTCGGTAGTCGTAATACATACACCCGTAAAAACCTCATGGACACGTCCCGACATCTGACGCAGCATCCGTAAAGCATCTTCACGATCTGCCGGCTTTCCCAAGACTTGTCCATCCAACCATACAATGGTATCTGCCGTAATAATCAGCTCGCCAGGTTGCATTAGCGCAATGTATGCGTTTGCCTTTTCCTTCGCTATGTACAACGGTATATCCGCCCCTTGCAAGTTCTCCGGATAAGACTCATCCACATCCGGCAAGGTTCTTACTTCATAATCTACTCCCAAACCTGCCAGCAGTTCCTTCCTACGGGGAGAATTACTGGCTAATATCACTTTATATTTCTTCAGATTATCCAACATACTCCTTTTGTTTTTTTCTATCATCAATACTTCCTTTCTACCATCGGACACTAACGATCTACCACTCAAATGCCTTATCGTCCATCCACATACCATGAACTTTCAGTACCTGTTCCACTACATCCCTGCCACATCCGTAGCCGCCATTTGCATGGGAAATATAGCGTGAAACCGACTTTACCTCCGCAGAAGCATCCTTGGGACAACAAGGCAGACCGCATTCACGCATGATTTCAATGTCTGGAATATCATCTCCCACATACAATATCTCTTCGTCTTTCAACCCATGACGGTCACGGAAATCACGATAATCATGGATTTTAATAAAAGAAGACATATAAATATCATCTACCGGAATGCCCAAAGTCATGAAACGCTTGCGTACTGCTTCAGAACGTCCACCGGTAATGATACCTAATATCAGACCTTGTTTCACGGCAAGATGTATGGCGTATCCGTCTTTGATGTTTATTGTACGCATAGGCTCTCCTTCGGCACTGATCGGTATGACATTAGCACTCAAGACACCGTCCACGTCAAAAACCAAGGCTTTTATTTTTTTTAAATCGTAATTAATGGTACTCACTTTTTATTCTTTTTATCATGAATATCAGGGTTCTCTTTGGATCCAATCACTGTTTGTTCTTCAATCGGTGAATGTTCTGGCTGATCCAACGGTAAAGTTCCTGCATCTCTGGTTCATCTGACAGCATGGACAGATGCTCATTGATTACATTCTCATCATAACGGACGGCCGGTCCTGTCTGCGCTTGTTGCGGTTCCAGTTCATGCACCTTACGTGCGGTTTCATCTATCAAAGGCAACATCACATCAAACGGGATATCATATTTCTTCAACAGATCGGCAGCCAATGTGTACATGTGGTTTGTAAAATTACAGGTAAATACAGCTGCCAGATGCAGGTTCTTCCGCTGTTCGGAAGTAGCCTCATAAACCTTCTCTGAAAGCACAGAAGCAATAGCTTTCAGGAGTTCGGTATCTTCCTGAGAATTACTCTCAATAAAGAAAGGTATGGCACGGAAATCCACAATACGCTGTTTACTGAATGTCTGCATAGGATAGAACACACCATAGCGGGAGACTTTCCCTTCCCAAATGTTCATCGGGATACTTCCAGCCGTATGAACCAGTAAGGCATCTCCTTTACCAGCAACAATCGCAGGTAACAACTGTACGAAAGCATCGTCTTTCAATGAAACGATATAAAGCCGACCTTCTGCCGACACTTCTGAAAGTTCAGTGGTATATCCTGCTTCCACTGCTTGGGCTAAAGTACGGGCAGCCTCCACCGTACGACTATATACCTGCACTATACGGAAACCGTTCCGATACAAAGCCATAGCCAAATTTGTCGCCAGATTTCCCGCACCGATAAAAATAATCGGCGTATCTTGCACACTTCTTTTCATCTTGTAGCCAACCAATATAAGATAACCCCCAAAAGCAGCAGAGCCAATGGCAACAAATAGGCAGACATAGTGCCAAGCAACGCGGTTATCAATCCGAAGTTCAATATTAACCACAAGCCTATCAACACCAGTCCGACCGATTTATCATGCTTGAAAAGAAGGAATATGATCGCCGTATACAACAGAAAATTGTCTTTATTCATCACCCACGGCAATCCCAAACTGGAGAAATGAATCAATTTGTCTATCAAATAAAGTATACCGAAAACGATCAATGTAATAGCTGTAGCTTTGTAAGTATCGCGATTATTGTTTGCTTTTGCTGCGCTCACCGTTATTTTCCTCCAAATTTATTAATATGAATTTTTTCCCATTGCAGATGTTCTTCATCAAAAGGTTTGCGTTCCATCCCTTTATGCCCTACAGCTATGACACTGAGCACTTGCAATTGCAAAGGGATGTCCAACACTCCACGCACGTATTCATCGGAAGGCATTCCGGTAGCCGTGAAACGTTCGCGTACCTGCACCCAACAGCTGCCCAGACCTAAGTCCTCAGCCTGCAACTGTATGATAATTGAAGCAATGGAAGCATCTTCGATCCACACATCACTTGCCAGGGGATCAGCCGTCACCACAATAGCCAATGGGGCTTCGGCAATAAACTGAGATGATTGTGCCTTACAATGTGACAATTTTTCAAGCAATTCCTTATCGTCTACCATAATAAACTGCCATGCATTGGTCCGTTTGGAAGTAGGTGACATCAATGCGGCTTTCATCAAAGCAACCACTTGCTCCTGTGCCAACTCTTCATTTGTAAACTTCCGCATGCTGCGGCGAAGTTTTAGTAATTCACTGAAATTCTCCATTATCTATTAGTTGAACCGCCACGAAGCTACAAGCCACTATACATCATACAGAAAAGTACCCATAGTCCGTAGCTAAATTATCATTTATTCGCGCAAAGATACAAGATTATTTTTTAAATTTGCGGTCAATGCCTTTGAAACTGACAACATATTACCGCGGAAGTAATGTCCCGGAACTACCGGGCAAAAATACATTTCACTCCATCGAGTTGTTTCGCATCTACGAAGCAACTACAGGCTACACGCCTCTACTCATCGTTGCCTCCGAAAATGGGAAACCCGTGGCCAAGCTATTGGCTGCAATCCGAAAAAGCGTACGCCTATTTCCTCCTGCCATCATAAAAAGGTGTGAGATCTACGGCAACGGAGAGTATTTCGACGAGACCGTAGACAAGGAATTTGTCTTCGGCGAAATGTTGCAGCGTTTGACAGACGAAGCACTACGGGATGCCTTCCTCATCGAATTTCGTAACTTAGATAATTCCCTGTTCGGTTATAAGTCCTTCCGCAAAAACCGTTACTTTGCCATCAATTGGCTACGGGTACGAAATTCATTACACAGCATCGATCATATAGAAGCACGTTTCAGTCCTTCACGTATCCGGCAGATAAAAAAAGGACTGAAAAACGGTGCAAAAGTAAGGGAAACGCAAGATCCGGAAGAGATATATGCATTCACGCAAATGCTACGCCATGTCTACTCTTCCAAAATACGCCGGCATTTTCCTGGAAAAGAGTTCTTCCATCATCTGGAAAAAGAGATGGTAGAAGGAAAACAAAGCAAGATATTCATTGTCACTTATAAAGATAAAATCATCGGAGGAAGTGCCTGCATCTACTCCGAAGACAATGCCTACCTTTGGTTCTCAGGGGGTATGCGCAAGACATACGCTTTGCAATATCCCGGTATACTTGCCGTATGGCATGCCCTGTGCGATGCCAAACAACGAGGGTACAACCATCTCGAATTTATGGATGTCGGCCTTCCCTTCCGCAAACATGGTTATCGCGACTTCGTGCTCCGGTTTGGTGGAAAACAAAGTAGTACTCGCCGTTGGTTTCGCTTCAGTTGGGAGTGGTTGAATAGATTGCTGAATAAAATCTATGAATAACCTACATAAACTATTTCATCACCTTGCAAACCTGCACCCTGCCATCCTTCATACAGGCACGTACCATATAATACCCTGACGGCAAAGCCGACAAACCTACAGCATCGCAATTGCCTTGTGACATCACCAACATACCATTGACAGAGTACACTTCCATACGTTCAGCAATTCCCGCAGAAGATACCACCGTATCCGTCCACCTGTCATAGTGTATCAGCCTTCTCTCTGCATCAGCAACGTCCTCATCTATTCCCGTCAACGTCGGCTTGAAATTAGTGAAAAGGCGGAACTCATGGGCCGGGACAGCAATGGACTGTGTAGTAGCAGATACATTCAATGGTGCATTGTCCGCCAACAATTCATACCAAGTCCCGGTTTTTGGGAATGTAGCCGAGATATTATTATCCGCTAACGTAAAGTTACCGACTATAACGAGCGATTTCTCACCATCGGCAGAAGTTGCAGACAAGATACGCCCGTTGTTCCAGTCAGTACCCCTTACTTTCCAAGTGAACACAACATCCGAAGCAAACAGTTCCGGATAAGAATGGCGCAAATCCAGAAGAGCAGCATATGTATGATATAATTTCTTTCGGTCGGCATCTTCCCAGTAATCCCATCTGATTGGTTTAGGATCCGTACGATAACTTCCTTGGGCATCATATTTAGAGCCGTCGCTATTATTGTTGATAGAAAAATCATATCCCAGTTCACCAAACTGCCAAATCATCTTCGGACCAGGTACTGTAAGGAAAAAGGCTGCATTAGTGGCTAAACGCTTCATACGGGTAGGCAGATTGATGTTGCTTCCTGCCGAAGGGCTTACGCCTGTATTTGTACTGGCAGCAGACGCTATCACTCCCTTTTCTCCCCACTTCCATGCCTTAAAGCCCATACGTTCTTCGTCATGACTCTCCATATAACCTACCAGACTGCCTGCCGGCATGCCCGATGTACCGGCAAACAAACCGGAGAAATCTGTTTTCGTTCCGCTCCACCCCATGGCAGCTTCACAATACGCTTCGTTCTTATTGCGCCACAACAGGATGCCCGCCTCCGCCAGTTGCTTTTCTTCGGAAGTAGCTGCCAGATGTTCAAAAATGATGTAAGCACCCGGCTGACGTTCCTGCACGGCAGACGCCATACGTTTCAAGTTGGCTATACGCGCATTGTCCGGTCCATTCGCCCAATCATTAGCGCCGTAGGGAGTATTGGAGAAACCTTTTGTAAAGTCGTAACGGAAACCGTCAATCTTGTATTCCGACATCCAAAACCCTGCCACGCTATCTACTAAAGCCTGAGTATATTCGCTATCATGGTTGAAATCGTATCCCCATGACAAGCTACTGTTCTTTATGTTCGACTCCTGGTTATACCAAGGATTGTCGGCAGAAGGCCTGCCATCCGCATCCCTATATAGCAGGTAGAAAGGCGACTGCCCGAAACTATGATTCAAGACGAGGTCGATAATGACAGCAATCCCCATCCCGTGGCATTCGTCCACGAAAGACTTCAAGTCATTCTTCGTACCGTAATACTTGTCCACGGCAAAGTAGAACGAAGGATTATATCCCCAACTTTCGTTCCCTTCAAATTCATTGATGGGCATCAATTCGATGGCATTTATGCCTAAGTTCTTCAGATATTCCAGTTTTTCTTTTGCCGCATTGAAAGTGTGCTCCTTGGTAAAGTCGCGAACCAGCATTTCATAAATGACCAGTTCTTCGGAAGCAGGACGTTCAAAGTTCTTCACTCTCCAATCGTAAGCAGCCTGCGCAGTCTGCAAAACGGAAACAATGCCCTCTGCTTTCCCTGTAGGATAGGCTTTCAGATTCGGATAAGTAGCGGCCTCAATATAGCCATCGTTCCAAGGATCCAGTACTTTGTCCGTATAGGGATCTGCCACGTAGATAGTGCCATCCACCAAATACTGAAAAGCATATTCTTCTCCCTTTTTCAAATCGGAAAGGGTGATCCAGAAATATTCCCCGTCCTGCTTCAGTTGATAACCTGCTTCAGGAGTCCAATCATTGAAGTCTCCTACCACGTACACATATTTCTTGCCCGGAGCCTGCAAGACTAAAGTGACTTCCGTATCACTAATATAATTGATACCGGGGCGTACACCTGCAGGCATCGGAGCAGAGGCACTTGTGCCATTCAGAATGGTCACTTTTCGAGTAGCAGACGATGTCTTACCATTTGCCGTAGCTTCTACTTTCAGAATATGGCTCCCAGCTGTTTCAAACTGATAGGACTTCGATATCACAGTAGCATCGGTTACCGTTGCCACTTCCTTTTCGTCCACATAAAGTTTCAAGTCGGATGCTGCGGAAGCAGACGCCTGAATAGTAAAAGGCACCCCGACAAGCTGGTTCAGTTTCTCTGCCGGATAGTCAAAACGGACAGTCAGGTCAGCAGCGTATACATCTACAAATATATCCTTTCCACCTGTATCTTTTCCTTCCTTACTGCCGTTCGAGCTACGGAAGACAAAGACCATTTGCTTCACACTCTCACCGTCCGGAACGGCATAATACTCCCGGATATTCGGAGTGATTTTCAGTTTCCACTTGTCATTTCCGAGTTTGGTCATTTTAGCTTTGGGGAGATTCTCTGTCCACCCCGCAATCGTATGCCTCCAATCTGTGGAACCGGTGCTCTTACTTGTAATTACCCCTGTGTGCGCATATACATCACCGGTAAATCCTTTTAGCCCTGCCGTACCTTTCGTCGCATCGAAAACGATGGTGATTTCTTCGCTTTCTGTCGGAAAAGGCGGAGTGGTAGTTACAATCTGTGCTTGCACGGCAAGCACGGTCATCATACAAATAATAAATAAGGAGTAAAGTCTTCTCATTCGGTATCAATTTATTGGTTAGTAACAAAAGTACTTCAGTTATCTTAAAACATCAAATATCAGAAACAGAAGAAGGGGAAGAAGTAGTGCAAACGGTTGCAGGCGGTTGCACAAACGATTTCAACTCTTCCATCGCAGGAAGGACTTTGCCTGTATGGTTATCAAAAAGCCCACGATTGAGCCAGCCATCAGTCACCGCATTACCACAAGCGTTTTCTTCGGGAAACCACCAAAACAGGCCAGTTACATTGGCATGACGGCACAGTTCTGCAACCAATTCATGGATAAAGATGCGTTGTCCCTCCACACTGATGGGATAAAATTCTCCATACTGCTCATCCCCCTTCGCCCAACGATCGTTTTCGTGCGAATAGTAAGCGGCAGTCTCTACAATCATTACTTCCTTATCAGGAAAATCCACTGCAAGAGAATCAAGAGTGGCAGCCAATACTCCTACTGCCCTGTGCCACATTGGATAATAACTGAGTCCGATGACATCGTAGTCAAGTTGACGCAAATGTTCGTAATAGGCTTTCGTCTTGTCCCAGTCGCCTGCCTTCTCCGTATGGATGATTATCTTTGCTTTCGGACAAAGCTCGCGACAAGCCTTGACACCGTTTTCCAATAGTTCTACAAGCAGATTCCAATTCTGACTGCCAAGAGGATCGACCTTTGCCACCGGCCACAACATACCGTTCGTTATTTCATTCCCCACTTGTATGAGATCCGGTACTGCATTTGCTTCAATCAATGCCGTCAGGCAATTCCTGGTATATTCATACACACTGTCCGGCAATGAGGCCACATCGGCATTTCTCCATCTGTCCGGTATGAATTGTTTGCCCGGATCAGCCCACGTATCCGAATAGTGGAAATCAAGCATAAACTGATAACCGGCCTTCTTTATCCGCTGTCCGAACTCTTTCACATAGTCCAAATCCTGACATACGCCTTCTCCTTTATGTTCGGCAGAAGCCTTTGACGGGTCGACAAAGAGACGTACACGGATGGCATTCCAGCCTTGTTCCTTAAAATAGTCGAGAGGTTTCACAGCGTTGCCTGCCGCATCCTTATAAACCGTACCGGCTTTCTCATAAGAAGGAAGCAGGGAAATGTCGCCACCCAATAAACGTTCTTGTGCTCCGACTTCCGCCACCAACAAAAACAGACTGCCAAACACAGCCAATACAATATTCTTCATACGTATTCCATGAGTTTTATAAATCAGACAATAAAAGCCCTTTTCCTGCTCACAAAGAATACAAGAAAAGGGCCTTGATAAATTCGTTTCAGGCAAGATTATTTAAACGAACCCGTACCTGTCATAAAGTTCAAATAAGCTTTCTGACCTTCGGAAACCTTTACCCGCTCTTGGTCATCGCCAGTGCCACGATAAACAATCGTTCCGTTCAGAACAATGAACTCAGTCTTCCACCAGTCATAACCTCCGAAACTCACACACATACGAACTTCGTCGGAAGCAACAAATGCAGGAGATACAAATTCTCCATCCGGGTCTTCGGGAATCGTGAACTTATTAGCATCTGCAACTTCCCATACGCCTACCGTATTACCTATCAAATAAACATTCGGAGTAAGCACATTCACTACACGATCCACACCGTTAACAACATGCAACAGATACCAGCCGGCGTTATCAATCATCAGATTTGTACCGTCAGCATGAATATCCGAACCTGCTTCATCATTAAGAGTAGCCTCACCTCCAAAGTCACCACCACTCCAACCAGCTTGAGGAGCAAACTTGAATACTTCACCGGCAGTAAAGTAGGAAATCATCCAATATTCACCTTCTGCACTATGAATCGGAGTCAACTGTTTCCAAGTTTGCCAATTATCATAATTGCTACCGGTTATATAAAGTTCCGTAGGAGCAACCGTGATTTCATAAGTATAATCCAACATATTGATAGTCATATTATACTTACCCGGATTTGCGATCTTACCAGCAGCAGCATTTTCATTGATAAGCTGACCACTCATAGAATCATCACCATCCACTTTTACACCTACTACTCCCGGATTTGCCCAAAAGTCATCGGTATCAATATTACTTTGAGGAATAATTTTCCAATGCTGATTTTCCTCAGTTGTAGTAAATGAAATAGTAAATACCGGATCATCATAAACATTCACATCGCTATGATTGAATTTCAACATGGACTCTGCATCCCAACCAGCCATATCACCAACAAGGTAATAGGCTTCCGAAATATCCGGTTTAACAAGAGTCACTTGTACTTCCACTTGATTGGAATTTACACAGAAAGCTTGCAATGCTTCTCCTTCCTGTGACACCTGTTTAATGTACGCCACTACAGTTACAGCCAATTTACGTGCAAGCGGATTTTTACCGTAATAGCCCTCTACTGCATTCACAACTTCCTTCGTAGATACATATCCTGAAACATCAGTTGTCAAAACAGTTTTTCCTTGTGCAATTCCGTTTTCATCAACCTTACTCACTACCGTCTCGTAAGCCGTAACTTCCATGCCTTCCGGCGCATCTATCGAGGCTGTAAAAAGTTGAATTGTTTCCGCCGTTACATTTTCCATGTCAATGGCTCCGGCAGGCGTAATATTCACACTTATATTTTTAGCCTCCTCCGGGTCAAAACCTTGGGGAGCTGCCCAGTCATCATAATCGCCCTTACAACCGCTAAACAATGCGGTTGTAAGAACTATACCATATATGAATGATTTTTTCATACTAATCAATTTTTTATTTGTCCATTAATTATTTATTGTAGAAATGATAGTAACCTGTAATATCATTGAAAATGATTCGATAGTTTCCGGCTTCTACAGGAATGTTGGCACCACCGCCTACACCCCAACCAAACGGGAACTTCTCACCACCCCAGTTAGGATTCCAACTACTATCCACAACGAACTTCAATGTTGTATTCTCACTTGTACTGAAATCATACATCCATACATGTGGGCGAGCACCTTCATAAGTATCCACTGGAGACATAGCTACCGTTCCAACTTCCCAATTATTAAAGTCACCGGCAAGCAACATTTGCGGATGTTCTGCAGGTTCTTTATCAAGAGCTGTGAAGGTCAATGTATTCGTATAACTGTCAAGGTCAATCCGATAATAGCCAGCAGAAGGAACCTTAAAGTCAGCACCTTCACCCGTATCATCTTTCAGGCGAGGTTGGTTAATATCTCCATCGACGCCACCCCATTGATCAGCCCATTCACCAGGAACACGAACAAGTTTAAAGCCAAGTTCCGGTGTAAAATAACCGGTAAAGGTAAGCGGCCCCTTACCTGTAGCATCATCAAACTTACCACCTTCGACTGGAGACATTGGATAAACAGAAACACCGATTTCCGATCCCCATAAACCATCTCCCACACAACCACCAATCAAATACCACAACTCTGGATCGGCAGCTACCAATGCTTGGAAAAATGGCTTAACTTTTAAAGTGATGTTATTCGAATAGATATTCGTTCCTGAACCCAAGATTCCATTCAGACGTACATATACATCCAAGTTATCAGGAACATCCTCTTCTGCAGCATAACCTCCCATTCTCATAATGGCTTTGTTAAAGTCACTGGGATTAATATCCATTTTAGCTTTCGTACTATAACTTTCCAACTGCACAAATTTCGGATTTCCAACTACCTCGCCATTTTCATCAAGTACATTTTCCCACTCATCAGTCAATGATACTTGAGGATAATAATTTACAACAGCCGTATAACCAAAGTCCGGTTGTACACAAGTCAACTCAATGCCGTTACTATTAGCCAAGTCGTACACATTGCCAGCCAAGGCAGGGGTGTTCAATACAAAGCTATCAGGCACTTTCAAAGTAGGATTGGAATCCCTATCATCTTCACAGGATGTAAACCCTACAAAAGCAACACCTGCTAACAAAGAAGCAATAATATATTTTTTCATTTTTCTTATTCTGAATTTTATTAATAACCCGTATTCTGTTTCAAGTTCTTATTATTTGAAATTTCATTTACCGGCAAGGGGAAAATGCTCATGTAAGAAGGGAATTGATTACCCTCATAAACGCCTCCCATCCATTCCCACTTATAATCGGATTGTCCGGCAAATTTTCCGAAGCGAATAAGATCTGTACGGCGACGACCTTCAAGCCAAAACTCACGACACCACTCATCACATATATCATCCAATGTATAAGTACCTCTTACAGGTGCATGTGCACGAATACGAAGTTCATCTAATTTTGCCTTGGCATCGCTGTTACCAGTAGCACCATTCTTACGAACAGAAGCTTCAGCATAGGTCAGATAAGCTTCAGCAATACGCATAACAGGCAAATCAGTATTTACAAATTCAATAACAGCATTGCTACTTCCATCTGAATTAATATTACGGAACTTCACGCAACTATAACCTAAATTTTCATCAGTGCTTTCATCCAAAACCGAAGCCTCCATCCCTTTATTAAAGAACAATGCACGGTCATCATTGGCTGCTGCAGTCATTGCCTGCAATGTTGCCGCTTCTGCCGGAGTAGTTGCAAAGAATTTATCAATCAACTGCTTACGCAAACGAATACATTTTCCCCAATTGTTATCTGCACCAGAAGGAGCATAATCATCTGTCGAGACTTTGTTTGAATATGAACCTTGGATAAGGAAATTCATCCCTTCATAACTTTTAGTTTTTTCACCATCAGAAAGTCCTACCAATAAATTTTCATATTGTGCTCCGTTACGGTCATTATCTGCCAAGAACAACAATTGATAACCCGAATACTGCTCACCAGTTACCGGATTGACAGCTCCGTCCTTGTTCAAATGATAATACCCATTATTTATCACCTTATCTGCATACATCATGGCATCATCCCAACGAGCTGTGCCAGTATAAACTTCTGCATTCAAATAAATACGCGCCAAAAGATTCCAAGCAGCAACACGGTCAGCGCGACCATAGGAATTTCGTCCCGGTTCTGCCATCAAGTCAGCACATTCTTTCAATTCTTTTTCTACATATTCAAAGAACTGGTTTCTTGAATATCCTTCAGCCAATTCAGCTGAGACTGTTTCCGTAAAAGCAGCATTTCCATACAAATCCATAACAAGTGCATAATTATAAGCACGAATGAAACGTACTTCTGCATTACGAATTTCCTGATCAGCAGCGTTACCTTCTTGACTCAAATAGAAGTTACAAAGTGTAATGGTAAAGTAAAGACGGTAATAAAGCGCGGCCGAAAACACACAACTTTCACCCCATGAATTATGAAGCAATTCCGGAAGTCCGGCATCTGTAGCCCACACCCAATGTGCCTCATCGGCAGTAAACTCATTAAGGTACCATTGAGTACGAAACATACCAGAACGTCCTTCATCCACGTCTTCAATATCGCCATTACCGTTAGGGCCAGACTGCCCTGTAAGGCTGAAACTTGCATAAATTTTATTGAAGACAGCATCATTGTCAAATTCCATAGTCTGCTGCGGATTAATTGGATCAACATCCAAGTCGCCTATACAAGAACTGAAGTTCAATGTCAGCGCAAATGCCACAGCGGGTATCATTGATTTCAATATTTTTGTTTTCATGTTATTCTTCTATATAATGAATTAGAAATTAAGATTTACACCAAATACGCCTGTAAATGGACGAGGATAAATGTTACCATCATAGCCACCGTTGATTTCCGGGTCAATACCTTTGTATTTAGAGATTGTAAAGACATTTTGAGCAGCCAAATAAACACGCCCGCTAATCTTACCGAACAACTTATCAAAACTATAGCCTAAAGTGATATTATCACACTTCAAGAATGAAGCATTCTGAATGAAATAATCAGAAAGAGCATCTTGATTAGAGACATAGTTCCAATCTTTTGCCATAGTCATTTTTGTTACATTGTGCCATGTGCTACCATTATACAAACGTTCCACAGAAATATCCGAACGACCAGCCTCTACTGCGTTATAAGCATAATTACCAAGGCTTGCACGAAGAGAGAAACTGAAATCCCAATTCTTATAAATCAACTTGGAAGTCATACCCATCAATACATCAGCATCAGCTTTCTTGTAAAAATATCTATCCGATGAATTAATAATACCATCTCCATTACGATCAACAAATTCTCCTTCAATAGGTTGACCATTCTTATCATAAACCTGCTGGTAAGTATAGAATGACGAAACTGGATGCCCTACAGCCCAAGCCTTGATACCATCCGAACCGGAATCTCCCACAGCAAGACCGCCATGCAGAATTTTATAATCAGCATCATCGCTTGCCAGCAACTTGTCTATCTCATTGTTATTGTAAGCTATGTTATAACCCAATTCCCAACGCCAGTCTTTCGTCTGAATAGGACGATAAGTTAAAGATAATTCAAAACCTTGATTATGCAATTCGCCGATATTGCTTGTTACTTTATTCTTAAAATTAGAACCAGCAGCTACAGCAACTGTATTGATAAGGTCGGTCGTTTTTCTGTAGTAGTAATCCACATTAGCCGTAAAACGATCATTGAAAAGGCTCAAATCAATTCCAGCATTATAGGTCGTGGTCTTTTCCCAAGTCAGTGACGCATTGTAAGCATCGGGACGATAAGTTATTCCCTCGCCCACAATCGGATAATACGCACCTAATCCATTGTTAGTATAAGATGCAAAATAAGTGTAATCACCAATACCTTCCTGCTGACCAGTCTTACCCCATCCTAAACGGAGTTTCAAATCAGAAACCACCTTGGAATCACGAAGGAACGCTTCTTCATTAATTTTCCATGCAGCAGCCACAGACGGGAAGAATCCCCAACGGTTATCCTTATGGAAACGTGAAGAACCATCATCACGCACTGTAACAGTCAACAAGTAGCGGTCCAACAATGAATAGTTCAAACGGCCAAAGAAAGATACCAAATAGTTTTCAGTCTTATAAAGAGTATTTTCAGAAGGGTCTTTCAATTCTCCCGGATGTTCCTTATTGGTATCTGGATAAGTACCGTAATAGTAATAATCCGTTTCTTTATGGAAATGTTGCCATTCATAACCACCCATTACGTCAAAATGATGGTTTTCACCAAAATCTTTAATATATTGGGCATACATGTTCAATGAGAGGTTATAAGTATCTTGAGTACTCCAACCTTGGCTACCGTAATAATAATTATCATAATTATAACGGCTATAAGCTTTATCACTCTTACCACTCTTCAAGTCCATACCACCATTTACGTGCAGATGAAGGTCCTCAAGACCATGAATCTTATAATCCAATTCCAGATTACCTGTCAACTCTTTACCCTTACCTATATCTGAACTTGTTCCTAAATAAGACATCGGATTACGCGTTGACAAAGAATGGATTGAATATCCCCACTCATCATCGTTACGATCCACCGGAGAACTATATTGGAAGTATCCGCCAAAGTTTTTCTTAAAGAACTCATCGTTAATTGTAACGGGTTTCGTCGGGTCCATTTCACTGGCAGCACCAATTGCGCTCGTATTAGCATACGATGTCTTAGTATACATACCCTTAGCATTGAAATTAACAGCCAAATGATCTTTAAGGAATGTAGGATTCAAGCTAACACTTCCCGTAAAACGTTCGAAATCGGACGTTCTCAAGATACCCTGCTGCTTAGTATAACCCAAAGAGACACGATACGGAAGATTCTTATAAGCACCTGTCAACGTTACATTATGGTCTGTAGATATAGCAGTGCGATAGATTTCATCTTGCCAATCTGTATCCGCAAAGAGATGCTGTGCACCATCAGCAGGTGTTCCATCGGCATTATATGCACTCCAATAGCCCATATTCTTATAATATTCGCTATTTTCCCATTCTGCATCGCTCAAACCACTTTTATCCTTTATGAAGTTCATAAATTCGCTACCGCTCAATACATCCAGCTTATTGGTTACAGCACTTACCGAAACACTACCATTATAAGAGAGAGTAGGCTTCATATTTTTACGACCTTTCTTCGTAGTGATAAGAATTACACCATTAGAAGCACGGCTACCGTAGATTGCAGTGGCTGACGCATCTTTCAAGACTGTAAAGCTTTCAATATCATTCGGGTTCACCAGGTTTAAGGGATTAGACATACCTTGCATACCATAATTATCCATAGCCAAACCATCAATGACAATCAACGGGTCATTGCTTGCATTCAAGGAAGAGCCACCACGAATACGGATGGAAGCACCACCACCAGGTTCACCGCCATTGTTCTGGACATTCACACCAGCAATTTTACCAGTAATCATGTCTTGCGCACTAACTTGCAAACCTTTATTCATTTCATCTGGCTTGATAGCTGTTACCGAACCTGTCAAATCGTTCTTTTTAGCACGACCGTAACCGATAACTACCACTTCACTCAGCAGCTCCGCATCATCTTTCAGCGTAACGATAGTCGAAGGAGCGGCTGCCACTTCTGCCGTTTGATAACCGATGAAAGAGACCTGAAGAATTGCTCCCTTGGGAACAGACAACGTAAAGTTACCATCCAAATCGGTAATGGTACCGTTCGACGGATTACCTTTTTCAATGACATTGGCGCCAACGACTTCACCCATAGCATCTTTCACATGCCCTCTTACGGTGATGTTCTGTGCATAAACGCCTACTGACAAGAATAGCCCCAAAATCAGGGGAAGAATCATTTGATAGATTCTAAGATTAACTTGCTTCATGCATTTAACAAATTAAAGTTAACAATATTAATTACCTATATATATTATTCAAAAAAATAATCTATATCTATTTTTGTCTGCACTTTTTTTAAAGTGCCCACAGCATTACGCAACAAAAATATGCTATATTAGTTTAACAAAATACAGGAAAAATGCAAAATATGCAATTTGAAGCATGCAAACGATTGCACATAAAATTGCATTGCCGACGTAAACCGTAAACTATCCGTCAGAAATAGGAACACTTCGGGAAATTGATACCTCTACAGTGAAGGATTTCCGGCAATACCCCATATACTTGATTGTAATACCATTATATAATTATATAATTCAAGTTTCGCATATCTTTGATTGTCAGTAAACAAGTTAATGAAGCTACAAAAGGAAGCAGTTCAGGCTTCTACCTGCATTTTATTCACAAAACAGGCAGACAGGAGAGCCTTGCACCCTTGTTTATTTGTCACTGAAAGCAAGTTTAAGAACTTGCAAAACTTAAATAAGATAACAAAAGTACCTCTTTTTGATGATATTCTACGGCTTTAACAAGCTTTTTGAACAGGATTTTATATACAGGAAACAGATAAATGAAAAGTGTTCAATACTATGAAACAAAGTGTTCAGTAGTATGGAACACTTTGTTCTATAGTAAGAAACAAAGTGTTTCATATATATAAAACAAAGTGTTCAGTGACATGAAAACAAAGTGTTCAGTGATATGAACCAAGTATTTATATAAATAAAAAGGTTAATCTTATATACACAAACTTCCTCACAGATGGCTTGCAGATAAGGTATCTGCAAGCCATCTGCAAGGTGTATCTGCAAGCCGATAACAAACTGTAAAGCAAAACAATATGCCCCAAATCCTTGCAGATGGCAGATAAAATAAGAAAAAAAATTCTAGAGAGAGAGGGCTGAACATAAAATCCCGTCCAACGCAAAGTACTATCCTCCCCTATGACTACACGGAAAGCCGTGCTATCAAACATAAAAAATCTTTTTTTAATGTTGAAGAATACAACATTAATAAGTACTTTTGTGTATTGATATACAAAAGCAAAGCAATATGAGCAACAAGATTTATCCCATCGGCATCCAGAATTTCGAAAGCCTCCGCCAAGACGGCTATTTCTACATTGATAAGACAGCATTGATTTATCAATTGGTGAAAACCGGACGGTATTATTTCCTAAGCCGCCCCCGGCGTTTCGGCAAGAGCCTGCTCGTCTCGACACTGAAAGCATACTTCCAAGGAAAGAAGGAATTGTTCACCGGTCTGGCTATGGAGAAGCTGGAAAAAGACTGGATAACCTATCCCATACTCCACATCGACCTCAATATCGAGAAATATGATACTGCGGAAAGTTTGGACAACATACTGGAGAAATCATTAGCCGCCTGGGAAAAGCTCTATGGTGCCGATCCTTCCGAACGTTCCTCCTCCCTGCGCTTTGCCGGCATCATCGAACGTGCCTGCAAACAGACCGGACAACGCGTGGTCATCCTGATAGACGAATACGACAAGCCCATGTTGCAAGCCATCGGAAACGAAGAACTTCAGAAACAATTCCGGAACACCTTGAAGCCATTCTACGGAGCACTGAAAACGATGGATGGCTACATCAAGTTCGCCCTGCTGACCGGAGTGACCAAATTCGGAAAAGTCAGCGTATTCAGCGACTTGAACAATCTGGACGACATATCCATGTGGAACAACTATACAGAAATATGTGGTATCAGCGAACGGGAAATCCATGAAAATCTGGAAACTGAACTTCATGAGTTTGCTGCCGCTCGAGGAGTGACGTATGAACAAATTTGCAAAGAGCTCAAAGAAAATTACGACGGTTACCATTTCGCACCCAACTCCATCGGCATCTACAACCCGTTCAGCCTACTCAACGCTTTCAACCGCAAAGAGTTCGGAAGATACTGGTTTGAAACAGGAACTCCTACTTACTTGGTGAAGTTACTGAAGAAGCATCATTACGACCTCGAACGGATGACGCATGAAGAAACCGATTCCCAAGTACTGAACAGCATTGATTCCGAATCAACCAATCCCATCCCGGTGATTTACCAAAGCGGTTATCTTACCATCAAAGGATATGACGAACGATTCGATATGTATCGCCTGGGATTCCCCAACCGCGAAGTAGAGGAAGGGTTCATTCGCTTCCTTCTGCCCTTTTATGCCAATACCAATAAAGTGGAAGCTCCTTTTGCGATTCAGAAATTCGTACGTGAAGTGGAATCTGGAGATTATGACTCCTTCCTCCGCCGCCTGCAAAGTTTCTTTGCCGATACTACTTACGAAGTCATACGTGAGCAAGAGATACATTATGAGAATGTGCTCTTCATCGTCTTCAAGCTGATAGGATTCTATACCCAAGTGGAATACAACACCAACAACGGACGCATCGACCTCGTATTACAGACAGATAAGTTCATCTATATCATGGAATTTAAGCTGGAAGGTACAGCCGAAGAGGCTTTACAACAAATCAATGACAAGCGTTATGCACTTCCCTTTGAAGCTGACGGACGGAAATTATTCAAAATAGGAGTAAACTTTAGCGAAAAAACCAGAAATATAGAAAAATGGGTGGTAGAGTAAGACCTTTGCCACTCTACCACCCGGTAATTGGTGTGGGTGAATGCCGGGAACTGTTCTTCATTTCCCAGCTTAATATTCTTTAATTTCCGGCTTAGTATTCTTTACTTTCCGGTTTGAAGTATCAGCTTTCCGGATTTCAATCCCTTAGCTTTCGCCTCAAAGATGATTTCACCGGGTTGTACGGACGCTTGTACGATTGCCGTCAGCTGGCCGCTGAAAGCAGGCATCTTCGGCAAATGGAACAAATCGAGCGAGGTGGCATCGCCATTGGCGGCAGCACGGTAACGCCCGGCACCTTTCACCGAGAAGTTGACCATTCTACTGTCGGCAGGACAAAGATTGCCGTCCTTATCGACTACGCGGACTGTGATGTAAGCCAAGTCTTTGCCATCGGCTTTCAACCGGTTGCGATCGGCAACCACTTCCAGATGATGGGGCTTGCCTGCCGTGCGGATCACTTTCTCCTCCACCGGCTTGCCGGCAGCATCGTATGCCACCACCTTCACTTCACCCGGTTCGTACGGAACATCCATCCACATCAGACGATAACGGCGCTGCAAGGCAAGCGCATCTTTACCCTGCAATGCCTTACTCTCTTCGGCAGTGAGCTTATGCTGTTTCCCGAAGCTCTTGCCATTGACGAAAAGTTCGGCAGACGGATAGTTGGTGTAGACGAACACAGGAGTGTTCTCCCCTTCCCTGCCCGGCCATGTCCAATGCGGAAGGACATGAAGCGTGTTCACGCTCTTATTCCAAAGGCTGCGATAGAGATAGTAACGATCTTTGGGCAAGCTGGCAAGGTCGATGATGCCGAACAGCGAGCTATGGCTCGGCCAGGCATCCGTATCGTAAGGTGACGGCTCACCCAAATAATCGAAACCGGTCCAGACAAACTGACCGATAGTCCAAGGATAGTCATCGGCAAGGGCAAAGTCTTCGTCGGGCACGTTGGACCAGGAACAGTGCTCCAGGTCGTAGCCCGAAGACTGGTGGTCTTCATACTTCGCATCGCCGCGCTTCTCGACAGGGAACTTATATACGCCGCGCGAACTGACCGTGGACGAGGTTTCCGAACCAAGCACGATATTCTGCGGCAATTTCTCATAGGCTTCCAAATAGCGGTGGGTGCGGTAGTTGAAACCGGGAACGTCAATCATGGCGGCAAAGCCGTTCTTCAAGACACAAGTCACCTGGTCCATGCCGCAAGTGACAGGACGTGTCGGGTCTTCGCGATGGCAGATATCCTGCAAGAAAGAGGCTACCTTATAACCTTCAGGACTGCACTGGGTAGGCACTTCATTGCCGACGCTCCACATCACGACACTGGGATTGTTGCGATACTGACGCAGCATGTTCACCATGTCACGTTCTGCCCATTCGCCGAAGTAGCGGTGATAGCCGTTCTTGCATTTGGCAATGTCCCACTCGTCGAAAGGTTCCAGCATCATCATAAAACCCATCTCATCGCAAAGCTGCACCAGCTCCGGCGCAGGCATATTATGGGAAGTGCGCACGGCATCGCAACCCATATCTTTCAGCAACGTAAGCTGACGGCGCAAGGCAGCTATATTGACCGCAGCCCCCAGCGGTCCGAGGTCGTGATGATTGCATACTCCTTGAAACTTGCGATGCTTGCCATTCAGGAAGAAGCCCTTATCGGCTACGATTTCGATGCTACGGATGCCGAAACGGGTGGTATATTCATCCGCCAGCTTGCCGTCGGCATAGATTTTGGAAACCGCTTTATATAAATAAGGTGTCTCCGGCGACCACAGACGAGGGGCATTCACCAGGAAGTTCTGTTCAAATGGCTTGCCGTGGTTGATCTTACGGGTATTGTCCTTCGTTGCTACAACCGTACCATCCGGCGAAATGATCTCCGTAACGATACGGATGTCCCGTCCTTCGTCGTTGGCAATGGAAGTGAGCAGGCGTACCGAAGCATATTCGTCGGACACGTGGGGCGTGGTCAGTTGGGTACCCCATACCGGAACATGCAGTTTCTCGGTAGTCACCAGGCGCACATTGCGATAAAGCCCCGCACCGGGATACCAGCGTGAGGATTGCGGCTTGTTCTCCAGACGAACGGCAAGGATATTGTTCTTCCCATCGGCATTCAGCAGGGAAGTGACATCGCAATGGAAAGAGTTGTAGCCGAACGGCCAGAAACAGGCCTCCTGCCCATTAACGTAGACGCGTGCCTCACTCATGGCGCCATCGAATACAAGAGTGGCCTGCTTGTCGGCAGGGGCGTCGAATGCTGTGCGATACCAACCTATTCCCACATAAGGAAGTCCGCCCGTACGGCCGGTCTTGACGGTAGCTACCTTCTCGAAGTTCTGCGTTACAGCCACTTCCTGCAAATCGTTACTACGGTCGAAAGGGCCGAAAATAGCCCAATCATGGGGAACGGTTACGGTCTCCCACTTGCGGTCGTCAAAGTCCGTCCGCATGGCTTCCGCCTGTTCTCCTTTGGCAAATTTCCAATTCTCCTCCAGCAGGATTTCTTTGCGCTGTGCCTTCAGCGTCAAAGAAAAGAACAGGCAGCCAAGGAGCATGAATGTTATCTTTCTCATGATCGGTCAGAAAAAATGTTAGATTAATCTTTGAATGCTTCCATGATGACTGTAGGACGGCCGTCTTCGGTAAATGCTCCCAAGCGGTACTGGCTTGGCTTACACTCCGGTTCCCAATAGAACACGCCTTTGCAACGTCCGTCCGTCTTCTCGAGGCACTCTTTCAGGATACGCGTCATCAGCACTTTTCCTTGAGCAAGAACAGAACTGTTTGCCAGGTTGCCTTTGTCGTCCGCACATTCCATGCCTGTCTCCACAACCATCACATCGCAACCATACTTCTTGCTCACCGCCTTGATGTTGTTGATACAATCAGTTATAACAGCGTCTGCCGATGCATATTCCGGTTTGGATTCGCGCGACCAATAGGGATAGAGCGACATACCTATCATATCCCATTTGCCACCGTTCTTCTTCAGTTCATCAAAGAACCAATTGAACAAACCATCGTCCCATCCGTTATCCAAATGGACAATGACAATAGCATCCGAAAATACAGACTTCACTGCATCATATCCAGTGGTAACGAATGCACCGAGATTAGCCCAGTTCATGGGATAAACCACTTTGTCGGAAGCATTGGCCGGGGCATCTTTCAGGTCACGTTCCGTCACATCGTAGGATGCGCCGCTCAATGACTTATCCTTGTCCCACAACATTCCCGGACGAATTTCATTACCTACCTGCACCCACTTCGGAGTGACTCCGGCATTCTTCAGAGCCTGCAGTACACTTACCGTATGGTCGGCAATGGCTTTCTTCAACTCCGTGAGGTTCTTACCCACCCATGAGGCCGGCTTGTATTGCTGTGCAGGATCCGCCCACCAATCGCTGTAATGGAAATCAATCATCAAGTCCAGTCCCAAAGCAGCAGCCCGTTTTGCCTTAGCCACCAGGTCGCTCTCATTGCACCAGTTTCCGTGTGCTGATGGGTCTACCCACACGCGCAGGCGGATGGCATTCAGACCTAACTCTTTCATCAATAGAAAGCAGTCTCTTTCTTCACCGGCAGCGTTGCGGAACTTCATGCCGTTCTTTTCCATCTCCGTTACCCAACTGATATCCGCTCCCTTGGCAAATCCGCTTACTGTAACTTCTTCGTCACCAGGATTAGGTTTCTCACTGGGTTCAACATCTTTATTGCTGCCACATGCCGAAACAAAAAAAGCGATGCACAGCAAAACTGAGAAAAATTTTATTCGCTTCATAGTAATACAATTTAATAATTAACAATATCTATTTATATTCACTTATTCAGAAAACATTTCATGTGAGTCCAACCGTTCAGAACTCTGAGGTAAAGTGGAACTTGATGTGTTTAAAATCCATCTGAGCCATCTGAAGCACATAGCCGCTGTCCGCCAGGAAGACATCCCTACCCTCACGGTCCTTGGCCATATACTGGTACTTACGTTTCTTGAAGGCTTCCAGCTCGTTCGGATCGTCACTCTCTATCCAGCAGGCTTTATAGAGGCTCAACGGTTCCCAGCGGCACTTTGCACTGTATTCGTTCTCCAAACGGTATTGGATGACCTCGAACTGCAACTGCCCCACCGTACCGATAATCTTCCGGCCATTAAACTGGTTGACAAACAACTGCGCCACACCTTCGTCCATCAGCTGGTCGATACCCTTGGCAAGCTGTTTCTGCTTCATCGGATCGGCATTCTCGATATACTTGAACATCTCCGGCGAGAAGCTCGGCAAACCGCGGAAGTGCAACTGTTCACCCTCAGTCAGCGTATCGCCAATCTTGAATGTCCCGTTGTCCGGCAAACCGATGATATCGCCTGCCCAAGCCTCATCGACCGTGGTCTTGCGCTGCGCCATGAATTGTGTGGGCGAAGAAAAGCGCATAGTCTTTCCGTGACGCACATGCAGATAGGGAGCATTTCGCGTGAATTTTCCTGAGCAGACTTTGCAGAATGCGATACAGGAACGGTGATTCGGGTCGATGTTTGCCGTTATCTTGAAGATGAAACCCGTGAATTTCGGCTCGTCGGGTTCCACTACCCGCTCTTCTGCCTGCACCGGACGAGGGCTTGGCGCCAGTTCCACAAAGCAATTGAGCAACTCTTCCACACCGAAGTTATTCAGCGCCGAACCAAAGAAGACCGGAGCCAGATCGCCTTTCAGATACTCATTCTTATCAAATTCCGGATAAACGCCATCAATCAGTTCCAGTTCGCCACGCAACTTGTCTGCCAGCTGCGCACCGATACGCTTGTCCAGTTCTTCGGTATGAATGTCCACTTCCACCTTCTCCGCAACGACCTGTTTGGAAGGTTGGAACAGGTTCAGATTATGCTCATAGATATTATAAACACCCTTAAACCGGACACCGCTCTCGATAGGCCAAGTCAACGGGCGCACATGGATGGCAAGTTCCTCCTCCAACTCGTCGAGCAGGTCGAACGGGTCTTTGGCTTCGCGGTCCATCTTATTGACGAAGATGATTACCGGCGTATTGCGCATGCGGCACACCTCCATCAGTTTACGTGTCTGCGTCTCCACACCTTTCGCACCGTCCACCACGATGATAACGCTGTCCACTGCGGTCAGTGTGCGGTAAGTATCCTCGGCAAAGTCCTGGTGACCGGGCGTATCAAGGATGTTGATCTTGTATCCGTGATAATCGAACTCCATCACGGAAGTGGTCACAGAAATTCCACGTTGTTTCTCTATATCCATCCAGTCGGATGTAGCAGTCTTCTTGATCTTATTGCTCTTTACGGCACCTGCCACCTGAATCTGTCCTCCGAACAACAGCAGTTTTTCTGTCAATGAAGTCTTACCTGCATCCGGATGCGCGATAATCGCAAAAGTTCTTCTCCTATCTATCTCGCTCATACTTCTTTCGAAATGGAAAATGGAAAATGGAAAGTTGAAAATTCCAACTCACATCTTACCCTTCTCCTTGATTTTTATATTCGTTTTTACTGTTTTTACTGTACTTGTCAATAAAGCGACTAATTCCCTACAATCAGCATTGATTGACTCATAAGTTTTCTTATCCAAATATTGGGTATCATACAATAACTGCAACCAATATTCTGTTTCATAAGCCTCTTTCAGGGCAATATTCATCTTATTCAGAAAGTCAGCCTTGCTCTGAGCATGAATTGCTTCTCTGTTCAACGCTCCGATTGCAGTCCCACTTCTCAACAATTGCTTCGAAAGAACATATTCTTTCTGCGACGTAGTCAAATATTTAAAAGCATTTACTATACGTATAGCAAACGCATAAGACTTCATCGATATGGCACTCTCTGAATTTTCCACTTTCAATTTTCCACTTTCAACTTCTTGATGCATGCATCAAGACTATCCGTCCAATGGGGTATTTCGATTCCGAACGTCCTCTTGATCTTGGCTTTATCCAGCACAGAATAGTGCGGACGGGGTGCCTTGGCGGGATATTCGTCGGTATGCAAAGGGCTTACCTTGCAGGTATCGATGCCGGCAAGACGATGAATGGTTACCGTGAAGTCATACCATGAGCACACGCCTTCGTTGCTGAAATGGTAGATGCCCGGAACGATTCCGTGGTTGATAGCGGCATAGATGGCTGTTGCCAAGTCTTTAGCATACGTCGGAGTGCCGATCTGATCGAATACGACACCAAGCGATTCGCGTTCGCGACCGAGACGGAGCATCGTCTTTACGAAATTGTTTCCATAGATGGAATACAGCCAGGCTGTACGAATCACCATCGCTTTCTCGCAGTTCTGCATCACTTCTTTCTCGCCGCCCAACTTGGTGAATCCGTAAACTGAGTTAGGACACGTCTCGCACTCTTCCGTATAAGGGACATGCGCCGTGCCGTCGAACACGTAGTCTGTAGAAATCTGTATCATGGCAGCCCCGTTGGCCTGTGCGGCACGTGCCAGTATGCCCGGTGCTTCCTCATTCAACTTACGGCATAATTCCTGGTTATCTTCTGCCTTGTCGACCGCTGTATAGGCGGCACAGTTCACCACGACTTCTACCTGATTGTCGGCAATGCATGCCCGCACCGCCAGCTCGTCACAAATATCCAGTTCCTGAACATCCGTAAAGATATAGGTATGCTGCGGATTCTCTTTGGCGAGTTCCCGCATTTCATTGCCCAGTTGTCCGTTGGCTCCGGTTACTAATATTCTCATCTTCTTATTGTTAGATTTAGTTATTTACAATCTTATTTCATACAGTTTTCAGCCTGCCCTGCCGTACGAAGTCTGCCGTTTTCCGGTCATTCGTCCAGCTTCAGCTCTCCGTTCTTGTCCTTTTCGTAATAGTTGGCAAGCATGGAGATGAAATTACTGATGGCCTCTATCGCTTTCAGCGTACCCGGCGTGATTTCTTTCTTCTGCAAGCGCAACAGCAGGACGCCATATAAGGCTTCAAAGCATGTCTCCAGTTCCGGCTCTTCTTTTGCCCCGTTCCGCTGGCGCAGTTCCACAATGAAAGGCAACGCCTTGAAGTAGGCGGCACTATAATAGGGGTATTTGGGAGACGATAACAGCGCACCATGCAACTCCGTCAGGTTAATCACCACATTACGGTTGATTTGCAAATGGCCCTTCTCCATCACACCTTCGTTCCGCATCATGTCGACCAGATTGCCATACCATTCTTCCAGCGCAGGACGTTCTTCTTCGGGATAACGCGAGATGATGTTCTTGCTGATCTTATCACTGTCACACCCGTGGGCACGTATCAGGTCTTCCACCTGCCACATATATATAAGATATTCCGCGATATTCTTCGCTTTCAATTGCTGTGCTACCTTCATGACTTTCAACTCCCTGTTTCCGGTTCTTGCCTTCCGGCTTCCGATTTTAATAAAGAGATTCGCCCATCAGCGTAAATACCAACCCGAATATAGAGACAATGATGACAATGCTACCGATGATACGGTTCAATATCCAGATGCCCCGCAGGTTGAATTGCGTGCGGACTTTATTCACAAAATAAGTAATGCCGAACCACCACGACAAGGCTCCTAAGGCAATTGCCATGTATCCGGTGACCGCCTCGAACACCAACACTCCCTCGCTGACAAACGCAAAACGTGCAAAAAGCCCGATAAACAGGAAGATGATGAGCGGATTGGAAAGCGTGACGGCGAACGCCGTAATGAAGTTGTGAAAATAAGAACCTTTGTTGGTAGAGACAGGACGGATGGACGAAACCGGATTGCTGCGGAAGGTATAAACACCGAATGCCAGCAACATGATGCTTCCGAGCAGTTGCAGATAGAAGATGTTTTTGTTTACATAATCGAATACAAAGCTCATTCCGTATCCCGTCAGCAGGGCGTATGCAATGTCGCTCAACGAAGCCCCAAGCCCTGTTATGAAGCCATACCAGCGCCCCTTATTCAGCGTGCGCTGGATGCACAACACACCGACAGGCCCCAAGGGAGCAGATACAACTACCCCGATAATAAAGCCCTTCCATAATATATCGAATATGGTCCTTATTTCAATCATGGCTGCAAATATCGTACTTTTTTATGAGACAAGCCAACAGTGTTAACGTTTTTTCGACTGAATATTGCAAAACTTCTGACACTCCACCTGTTTTAGACTGACAGTAGACACCTGTCAAAGACATATCAGGGAGGGGAGTCGAGATTGAAAAAGGATACATCATCCCCCTGAAACCGGAATGCGAAAGAGAAACAAACAACGACGAAGCGACCCGCAGAGACACGGCCGACAAGCCGCAGAGAGGAAACAAAACAAGCCGGAAGAACAGCGGAATTGAAGCAAAAAAAGCAGAACCGAAGCAAAAAAAAAAGCAGAAAACAGACAAAAAACAGCGAAAATCCGTCCGTTTCCGACAAAAATTCGGTGAAAAACGATGAAAATCCATCAAAAAACAGCGGAAAACAAACAAAAAATGGTAGAAAACGAACGAAAAATGACGAAAAACAAGCGATTTTTAATGAAAAACAAGCGTTTTTTGATGGAAAACGAGCAAAAAACGAGCAAAAAACAGCCAAAAACAACCAAAAACAAGTGAGAAAAACGTCACAAAAGCGACCAAAACATACTGAAGAACAGATATTTGCACACAAACCCTTTGAAATAAGCAACACAAACACATCCATATATATATAAAAAGAGAAAAAGAAAAAGAAAGAAATATATTTCTTCTACAGAAAAAGAAGAAGAAAAAGAAAAGACTGAAAATGCCATGAACTGCCGTGAACGACCGGAACATCCCGTCCGCTCCTTCGTCCCTCCACGTCCCGACCGGTCACTCCCTGTGGAACGTGTGGAACGACCGCTTGCAACGCCGGGAGCCGCAGTACGGATAAAAAGCCGTCGCATTTGCCGCCGCATCCCCTGGGGTTTGCCGGAACGTTGCCCCGCATTTGTACGGAAAACCCCACGGGAATCAGACACAAAGCCCAGGGCAATCCGACATTCAAGCTACGGCAATGCCGCAAAATCCATCGAAAAGTCCGGTTCCCTCCCGTAACCCTCAAAATCGCCAGAAAACTACCTTTACAACGACTGACTAAGGATTTTTTAGTTCTTTTCTTTCTCTCCACCAACGTTTTTTAGTATCTTTGCACCCAAGAAAAAAAGCCTGCATCTCCCGTTAATTGCTTCCCGGCATTTTCCGGAGTGCCCCAAGTATAAATCATAAACTAAAATCATAAATATCCGTATGATTCTTTTTTTCAGAACCTCATCCCAAAGCGTGATAGCCGTAGAATGCGAACACGCGCTACCTCAAGCAGACATCGACAAACTCTGCTGGCTCTTTGGAGAAGCCGCTACCGAAAGTGAAGATAACCTGAAAGGACATTTCGTAGGTCCACGCCGCGAGATGATTACTCCTTGGAGTACGAACGCCGTAGAGATTACCCAGAACATGGGGTTGAACGGTATCGTGCGCATTGAAGAGTATTTCCCCGTGAAAGATGAAAATGCCGACTACGACCCTATGCTGCAACGCATGTATCAGGGGCTTGACCAAGAAGTGTTCACCACCAACCGGAAGCCGGAAGCCATCATTCACATCGAAGACCTGGAAGCCTACAACGAACAGGAAGGTCTGGCTTTATCCAAAGAAGAAATGGACTACCTCAAAAAGGTGGAGAAAGATCTTGGACGAAAACTGACGGACTCCGAAGTTTTCGGTTTCGCGCAAATCAACTCCGAACACTGCCGTCACAAAATCTTCGGCGGTACGTTCATCATCGATGGCGTGGAACAGGAGTCTTCACTTTTCCAGATGATCAAGAAAACAACACAGGAGAACCCGAACAAGATCATCTCTGCATACAAGGACAACGTAGCTTTTGCAGAAGGTCCGGTCATCGAACAGTTTGCACCTGCCGACCACTCCAAACCCGATTACTTCCAGGTGAAAGACATCGAAAGTGTCATTTCCCTGAAAGCAGAGACTCACAACTTCCCGACTACCGTAGAACCGTTCAACGGTGCATCGACGGGTACCGGCGGTGAAATCCGCGACCGTATGGGCGGTGGAAAGGGTTCGTGGCCAATAGCCGGAACAGCAGTCTATATGACTTCTTATCCGCGTACCGACGAAGGACGTCCTTGGGAAGAGCTCCTTCCTGTACGCAAATGGTTGTATCAGACTCCGGAACAGATATTGATCAAAGCCTCCAACGGAGCCAGCGACTTCGGAAACAAATTCGGACAACCGCTGATCTGCGGTTCCGTGCTCACCTTCGAACATCGCGAAGGGGCAGACGGTAATGCACAACCGCTTGCAGACGAGGCTTCCGTAACGTACGGTTACGACAAAGTGATCATGCTTGCCGGCGGTGTAGGTTACGGCACGAAGCGCGACTGCCTGAAAGGTACGCCCGAAGCGGGCAACAAGGTGGTAGTCATCGGCGGTGATAACTACCGTATCGGCCTGGGCGGTGGTTCCGTCTCTTCTGTAGACACCGGACGCTACAGCAGCGGCATTGAGCTGAATGCCGTACAGCGTGCCAACGCCGAGATGCAGAAGCGTGCCTACAACGTAGTGCGTGCCCTCTGCGAAGAAGATACCAATCCCGTCGTGTCTATCCACGACCACGGTTCGGCAGGACATGTAAACTGCCTCTCCGAGTTAGTGGAAGAGTGCGGCGGTATGATCGATATGAGCAAGTTGCCCATCGGCGACAAGACGCTCTCCGCCAAGGAAATCATTGCCAACGAAAGCCAGGAGCGCATGGGTCTCCTCATCCAAGAAGAGGCAATCGAACACGTACGCAAGGTGGCTGAGCGCGAACGCGCCCCGATGTACGTGGTAGGCGAAACCACCGGCGACCACCGGTTCGCTTTCCAACAGGCTGACGGCGTACGCCCGTTCGACCTTGCTGTGGAACAGATGTTCGGTTCGTCTCCCAAGACTTACATGATAGACAAGACCGTAGAACATCACTACGAGATGCCGAAATACGAGCAGTCCAAACTGCACGAATATCTGACCAACGTATTGCAACTGGAAGCTGTAGCATGTAAGGACTGGTTGACCAACAAGGTAGACCGTTCTGTAACCGGAAAGATTGCCCGCCAGCAATGCCAGGGCGAATTGCAGTTGCCGTTGAGCGACTGCGGTGTAGTAGCCCTCGACTACCGCGGCGAGAAAGGTATCGCCACCTCACTGGGACATGCCCCGCAGGCTGCGCTTGCCGATCCGGCAGCCGGTTCCGTGCTTTCTGTCAGCGAAGCATTGACCAACATCATCTGGGCACCGCTTGCCGAAGGCCTTGACAGCGTATCACTCTCTGCCAACTGGATGTGGCCTTGCCGCTCGCAGGAGGGTGAAGACGCGCGTCTCTACACTGCCGTAAAGGCTTTGAGCGACTTCTGTTGCTCACTGCAAATCAATGTGCCGACCGGAAAAGACTCGTTGTCCATGACGCAGAAATATCCCGACGGCGGCAAAGTAATCTCTCCGGGAACCGTCATCGTCTCCGCAGGCGGCGAAGTGTCCGATGTGAAGAAAGTGGTATCTCCCGTCCTCGTGAACGATGAAAAGAGCACGCTTTATCATATTGACTTTAGCTTCGACGAATTGAAGTTGGGCGGTTCGGCTTTTGCACAATCACTGGGCAAGGTGGGCGACGAAGTTCCGACCGTAAAGGATGCCGAATATTTCCGCGACGCTTTCCTGGCTGTACAAGAGTTGGTAAACAAAGGCCTGATTCTGGCCGGACACGATATATCCGCCGGTGGTCTCATCACTACCTTGCTGGAGATGTGTTTCTCCAACATGGAAGGCGGTATGGAAATCTCTCTCGACAAGATGAAGGAGCACGACCTCGTGAAACTTCTGTTTGCCGAGAATCCGGGTATCGTGATCCAAGTGAGCGACAAACGTAAAGAAGAGGTCAAGCGGATACTGGAAGACGCGGGCGTAGGCTTCGTGAAGATCGGTAAGCCGACCGACGAACGCCACATCCTCCTCACCAAAGACGGAGCTACCTACCAGTTCGGTATCGACCACATGCGCGACGTATGGTATTCTACCTCTTACCTGCTCGACTGCAAGCAATCTATGAACGGCTGTGCCAAGAAGCGCTTTGAAAACTACAAGATGCAGCCTATGGAATTTGCTTTCATGCCGGAATTCAAAGGCAAGTTCTCACAATATGGCATCGACCCCGACCGTCGCACTCCATCAGGCATCCGCGCCGCTATCATCAGAGAGAAGGGAACAAACGGCGAACGCGAAATGGCCTACTCTCTCTACCTGGCCGGCTTCGATGTGAAGGATGTGACAATGACCGACCTTATCAGCGGAAGAGAAACCCTGGAAGACGTGAACATGATCGTCTACTGCGGTGGATTCTCCAACTCTGACGTATTGGGTTCCGCTAAAGGCTGGGCAGGCGCCTTCCTCTTCAACCCGAAAGCCAAAGAGGCTCTCGACAAGTATTATGCACGTGAAGATACCCTTTCGCTGGGTGTCTGCAACGGCTGTCAGCTGATGATGGAACTCAACCTGATCACTCCGGAACACAAGAAGAGAGGCAAGATGCTCCACAACGATTCGCACAAGTTCGAGTCCCGATTCCTCGGCGTGACCATTCCGACCAACCGCAGCGTCATGTTCGGTTCGTTGAGTGGCAGCAAGCTCGGAATCTGGGTGGCTCATGGTGAGGGTAAGTTCTCCCTGCCGTATGATGAGGATAAGTATAACATTGTGGCTAAATACAGCTACGATGAATATCCTGCCAACCCTAACGGTTCGGATTTCTCAACAGCCGGCATTGCCAGCGCCGACGGCCGCCATCTGGCAATCATGCCCCACTTGGAACGTGCCATCTTCCCGTGGCAGAATGGATGCTATCCGGCAGAACGCCTGCATAGCGACCAAGTCACACCTTGGATAGAGGCTTTCGTCAATGCCCGCAAATGGATAGAAGAAAAGATTAAATAACCTCTACGGATTCACCCGCAAAGAGAGGATATCCGCAAGGATATCCTCTTCTTTATACGTATCGAAACAGCATGCAACCTATTGCAGCAGTCTAATGACAGCAGTAATCCCAAGCATTAAGCGCCTGTTTAAATTTTGTTCTGCCTTCTCTTGAGAGTTCTTTTTGAAGAAAATTTAAACAGATTCTAACATCACTGGATGTTTTTTATCTTGTTATTATCACATAAACATCTTATTTTTGCGTTCATTTCACAAATGCTCTAACAATAAAACGACCATAACTATCATGAAGAAAGTTATCTTTTTTCTTTTACTCATATTCATCTCTCATCTTTGCACCGCACAGACTTATAAATATATCGGCGTAGAAGATGGTCTGAGTAATCGTAGGGTATATGCCATTCAGAAAGGTCCGAAAGGCTATATGTGGTTTCTTACGCATAATGGCATAGACCGTTATGACGGAAAGGACTTCAAGCAATATCAACTGATAGAAAGTGGCATGGAAGTGAACTCTATGCTGAATCTGAGTTGGTTGTACGTCGGAGCAGATGACACACTTTGGGAGATAGGTCGAAAAGGAAGAATATTCCGCTATGATGTCAAGCACGACCGTTTCCAATTTATATATAAATTGCCGGAAGAGGTGGTGAATGGAAATCCGTATCCGGTCAGCTACAGTTTCATCGACACGAACAATGTGATATGGCTGTGCAATGAAGAGGATTTATATCTGTATGACACCCAAAGCCAAAAAAGCACCGTTATAAAGAATCAGATCGGAGAGATCATTTCAGGAATCAAGGAAATAGGTTCCAAACAATATATCATAGGAACTGATGTTGGCATACACTATGCCGAACTGAAGGAAGACAAGCTCGTCCTCTCCCCTTGCGAACAGCTCGACAGCCTGAAAATACAAGTAACCGAATTGTATCTTCACCCCCAAAGCCAAAAACTCTTCATTGGAACATTTCAGAAAGGCATCTATCTGTACGATATGAACAGCAGTCAGGTTCTCAAACTCAACACCAATCTGGAGGATGTCAGTATCACCTGCATCAAGGCTTTCAACGATAATGAAATACTGATTGCCACAGACGGTGTCGGAGTCTACAAAATGAATACTGAGACATACGAATGTGAACCCTACATAACGGCAGATTATAGTAGCTACAACGCTATGAACGGAAACAGCATCTACGACTTGTTGGTTGACGGAAACCGTATCTGGATGGCAAACTATCCCATCGGAATCACCGTGCGCAACAACCAATACAATAGTTACCAATGGATCAAACACTCTATCGGCAACCAACAGTCAATCATCAACGATCAAGTGAACGCCATCGTCGAAGACCATGACGGCGACCTATGGTTTGCTACCAACAACGGCATCAGCCTCTATACTACCAAAGACAAACAATGGCACTCGTTTCTCAGCGTCTTCAACAAAAGTAACCTGACCAAAAATCATGTATTCATCTCCTTATGCGAAGTGGCTCCCAACATTATTTGGGCAGGTGGATACAGTTCCGGCATCTACCAAATAGACAAAAAGCAGATGAAAGCCGATTTCTTTATCCCCTCTGCTTCCGAAGGTGGAAGCATACGTCCAGATAAATATATCCGTTCCATCACAAAAACATCTGACGGAAGCATTTGGTCGGGAGGATATTATAATCTGAAACGGATCAATTTCCAAACCAAAAGCGTACAGCTATACCCCAACCTAAGCGGTATCACGGATATCATTGAAAAGGATGAACGATACATGTGGATAGGTACCTCCACAGGATTGTATCTGCTGAATAAAAAAACCGGAAACTACCAATATATAACAATGCCGATCGAGTCGTCCTACATCAATGCACTCTATCAAAACGAAGAAGGCCTATTATATATAGGAACCTGCAATTCCGGCCTGTTGGTCTACAATCACAAAGACAAATCATTCGAACATTTCCATAAGAACAATTGCGCCCTTATCTCCAACAACATATACACCATCCTCCCGAATGAAAACAAAAGCCTCCTGCTGAGTACGGAAAACAGCTTGGCGAGTTACTATCCGGATAGCAAGATATTCCACAACTGGACCAAAGATCAAGGATTGAGTAGCGACCATTTCAACCCGACTTCCGGCACGTTCCGCAAGAACGGAAATTTCATTTTCGGCAGCACAGACGGAGCAATAGAATTCGACAAAGATATGATCATCTCACGCGACTACAAATACCGTATGGTATTCAGTGACTTACGCGTATTCTACCAAACAGTTTATCCCGGAGACAAAAGTTCCCCCTTGGAAGTAGATATCGATGAAACCAAGACGCTGAGATTGAAATACACCCAGAACATCTTCTCGCTAAGAGTGTCATCCATCAATTACGATTATCCCTCACTACTTCTGTACTCATGGAAATTGGAAGGTTTCTATGACGAATGGAGCCGCCCGGAAAAGGAGTGTCGGATTCGCTTCACAAACCTGCATCCCGGAAAATATACACTACGCGCACGCATCATTTCCAGCGAAGACCAACGTATCGTTCTGGAGGAGCGAAGCATAAACATCGTGATAGAACAGCCTTTCTGGCTCAGCCCGTGGGCTATGTTGATCTATGCCGCCATTATTGCAGTAATAGCAGCCATCGTCTTTCGCATTCTTCTCATGCGCAAGCAGCGAAAGATTTCAGATGAAAAAATACGCTTTTTCATCAATACGGCACATGATATCCGTACACCATTAACGTTGATAAAAGCTCCTTTAGAAGAACTCAGCAAGAAGGAGAACCTGACTCCCGACGGGCACAACAGCATGAATACTGCCATCAGAAACGTCAATGTCCTGCTTCGACTGACAACCAACCTGATCAACTTCGAACGGGCAGACACCTATTCCGGAACGTTATATGTCTCGGAATATGAGCTAAACACGTATATGGAGGAACTGATAAATATCTTCCGCACCTATGCCGAAGTGAAACGTATCAGCCTGACTTATGAAAGTAATTTCCGCTATATGAATGTATGGCTTGATAAAGATAAAATGGATTCTATCCTGAAGAATCTTATATCCAATGCCTTGAAATATACACCCGAAGGAGGTAATGTACATATCTTCACTTCCGGAACAGAAGACAACTGGAATGTAGAGATTAAAGATACGGGAATAGGTATTCCAGCTTCCGAACAAAAGAAACTTTTCAAAATGCATTTCCGAGGCAGCAATGCCATCAACTCGAAAGTCACAGGCAGTGGCATCGGCTTATTGCTGGTAGGAAAACTTGTGCATCTGCACAAAGGAAAAATCAGTTTTAACAGCACGGAAGGAGTAGGCTCCTGTGTTAAAGTTACATTCCCTAAAGGAGAAAAGCATTACCGCAGAGCCATACACAACTCCAAACCGGAAAAAGGAAAAGGATTGTATACCGAATCGGAAATGGGTATGGAACTCCCACCAAGCAGTATTTACGAGAAGACAGAACCGAAACCACAGAACAAAGCTTTCCCGAAAATCCTCGTAGTAGAAGACAATGATGAGTTAAGGGAGTATCTGCGCAATACACTGTCGGACAATTATAACGTACAGGTATGCAATAATGGTAAAGCAGCCCTTGGTATAGTCAAGGAATACATGCCTGAGATGATTATCTCGGATATCATGATGCCTGAAATGCGGGGAGACGAAATGTGCCATATCTTGAAGCATGACATAGAGACTTCACATATTCCCATCATCCTGTTAACAGCATTGAATACGGATCGGAACATCATTGAAGGTTTGAACGCCGGAGCTGACGAATACATAGTGAAACCTTTCAATGTAGGCATTTTACGCGCTACGGTTGCCAACATCCTCACTAATCGCACCTTGCTGCAACGTAAATATGCCAATCTGGAACTGAGTGATGAAGAGAACAAAGAAGAAAACACTACTGCGAATACTAACGGCTTAAACGAACTTGATCAGAAATTTATTGCTACTGTCAAGAAGCATGTGGAGGAAAACATTAGCAATCCTGCCCTTAATGTAGATATGATATGTGCTCTGTTGAATATGAGCCGTACCAGTTTCTATAACAAAATAAAAGCCCTGACAGACCAAGCACCGGCCGATTACATTCGTTTGATTCGCCTGAAACATGCAGCACTGCTACTGAGAGAACAGAAATACAGCATTACCGAAGTGGCTGAAATGACAGGATTCAACGATGCAAAATACTTTAGAGAAGTATTCAAGAAGCATTTTAATGTCAGTCCCAGCCAATATGGAAAGCAAAAAGAAGGATAATAAAAACATTTATAAACATGAATATATATTTAGAAGCGTTCGGAATTTTTTCTAAAATAGGAGTTTTTACCATCGGAGGCGGTTATGCAATGGTTCCCCTGATAGAAAAGGAAATCGTAGACAAGCGAAAGTGGATTGCCAAAGAAGACTTTATTGATTTGCTTGCCATCTCCCAATCCACACCCGGCATTCTGGCTGTCAATATATCTATTTTCATTGGTTATAAACTGAGGGGAATACGCGGAAGCATAGTCACCACTATGGGAACGGTATTGCCATCTTTCCTTATTATACTTGCCATAGCCATGTTCTTCCACAATTTTAAAGATAATGTCGTCGTAGAACGGATCTTCAAAGGTATCCGTCCAGCAGTAGTAGCACTAATTGCCGCTCCTACATTCAGTATGGCTAAATCGGCAAAAATCAACCGTTATAATATCTGGATACCGGTCGTATCTGCCCTTATCATCTGGTTACTTGGATTCTCTCCTATCTGGATCATTATTATTGCCGGAATAGGAGGATATTTATACGGGCGATTCCATCATCCGGAAACTAATCATTGCAAATGAAAAGTACATAATGCATCATAAAGTATAAATCAAATCATAAGTCACAAATTATAAACCTAATACTTCAATGCTTTACTTACAACTATTTTATACGTTCTTTAAAATTGGAATGTTTGGATTTGGTGGCGGATATGCCATGCTTTCGATGATACAAGGAGAAGTAGTCACCCGCTATGGCTGGCTGACTTCCCAGGAGTTTACAGACATTGTAGCCATCAGCCAAATGACCCCTGGACCTATAGGTATTAACACAGCTACCTATGTAGGATTCACTGCTACAGGTAACGTATGGGGATCCGTGATTGCCACATTTGCCGTAGTATTTCCTTCGTTTATATTGATGCTGGCTATTAGCAAATTCTTCCTGAAATACCAGAAACATCCGGCTGTAGAAGCTGTTTTTAGCGGATTGCGTCCGGCTGTAGTAGGGCTTCTGGCTTCGGCAGCACTAGTACTGATGAATAAAGAGAACTTTGGTTCACCTCAGGAGGATATATATTCATTCACGATGAGTTGTATAATCTTCCTGGTAGCCTTTATCGGCACCAGGAAGTATAAGGTCAGCCCGATATTAATGATCGTGGCATGCGGAATAGCGGGGCTGGTGCTGTATTAAAGTTTCACGTTCTTCTTCACAGCCTTCGACTCATTGTGTAACCGGTCAAGCGCGGTTACTACATAACGATATTTGGTCTTACCGTTCTCGTATGGCAACTTATAGAAATTATTACGTGTGATGGCTACGATATGGGCAGGATTACTTATATCTACTTTCTCCGTAGCCTCAAAACGGTAAACCACATACTGCACGGCGCGATTCATCTCATCCTTATATTTAGGTGCTGTCCAGAATAAGATATAACCGTCGGCAGTCCATACAGGTTTCACCTTGCGCACCTTTGCCGGTGCCTCCTTATCCATAAATTCAAACACAGGAGGAAGAGCTGGATATTTGTGATACTCGGCAATCAAAGCATCGCGATATTTCCCTACATTCTCTATGACGGCACTTGCCGGCCATTGGCAACTCCCCCCAATAGTCTGATAAGCCCGTTGCAATGCCATTTTTCGGGGTAACTGATGCATCGAAGGATTCTGCGGATCGGCATTCTGCACGGTATTCATCACGGATTGTCCAATGAACAGAGGGCGGTTCTCCGTATTCTTGGCCCACCATTTCACCAGTGTCTCATAGTCGGCAACGGGATGGCCTATCTGCCAATATATCTGTGGGATATTATAATCTATCCATCCCTCACGTGCCCAAAGAAGTACATCGGCATAGAGGTCATCGTAATTCTGCAACCCATTAGTCTTGCTGCCCAATGGGTCGGTACGTTCGTTACGATAGATGCCAAAAGGAGAAATTCCGAATTTAACCCACGGTTTCAAACCACGCACCGTCTCGTGTATCTGCTTGATAAGCGTATTGACATTGTTTCTCCGCCAATCCGCCTTGTCGGAAAAACCACTTCCATAGCGGGCAAAGCTGGCATCATCCGGAAAATCTACTCCCTTCAGAGGATAAGGATAGAAATAATCGTCCATGTGGATAGCATCTACGTCATATCGGGACACAATATCCGTTATCACCATACAGATGTGACGGCGGCTTTCCGGCAACGCCGGATCAAAAAACAACTGGTCACCGTAAGTAACAAACCATTCCGGATGAATGTTGAAGACGTGACCGGGAGCCAGTTGGCTCTTCTGTGAGGTTTTCACACGATAAGGATTTATCCACGCATGAAACTCCATGGCGCGTTTGTGACACTCTTCGATCATGAACTGCATAGGATCCCAATAAGGATCGGGGGCTTGTCCCTGTATGCCGGTCAAGAAACGGCTCCACGGTTCCAATTGAGAGGCATAAAGAGCATCGGCCTCAGGTCGCACCTGGAAAATGATGGCATTAATGCCCGCCTCTTGCAGGGAATTCAGCTGACTGATCAAAGTTTGCTTCAACTTTTCTGTGGGAACTTCACGGAATTGTCCGTTGACAGCCTGTATCCAGGCTGCACGAAATTCCCTCTTAGGATATTTTTCCATTTGGAACTGCGCTGCCACTGTCAGGGAAAAGAACAAGGCACATACGCATAAAAGGCTTCTTACTTTCATTCTTTTATAAATCGGGTTAAGAGTTTATTTTATCCGCCAGTCATCCGATGACAAGAGAGCTACCCACTGCAATAAAAGCATCCGGAGAAGTTTTCCACACGCTGCCGACAATAGCTATCCTACCCAAATTTTCTCGACTGGCGACCGTTTCAAAACAACATGGCAAACGTTCCGTAATTGCATAACTACACCTTCGGAAGCATTGCACATCAATTTTTCATCTGAAAAAAACGCCTAAAAATAACGCTTTTATTGCTCGTATGCCGGTAAATATTTAAAAGTATAACAAATCTTAACCTGCCAACCATTACAAATATTCAAAAGAGTGTCCGTATCTTTGTACCTTGAAATTCACTTTAGTGACTCTGATTATGACAAAAAACGACTCTATAGTTATCAAAGGCGCACGCGTCAACAATCTAAAAAACATAGACATTGAGATTCCACGTAATAGGCTGGTTGTCATCACCGGGCTGTCCGGTTCGGGTAAATCATCCTTGGCATTCGACACACTGTATGCCGAAGGGCAACGCCGCTACGTAGAAAGCCTGAGCAGCTATGCCCGCCAGTTCCTAGGGCGCATGAGTAAACCGGAATGTGATTTTATAAAAGGAATACCGCCCGCCATTGCTATCGAACAGAAGGTTAGCAGCCGTAACCCGCGTTCTACCGTCGGCACATCAACGGAAATATACGAATACTTGCGCCTGCTGTATGCACGCATCGGACGTACATTCAGCCCGATAAGCGGAGAAGAGGTAAAAAAACATTCTACGGAAGACCTTGTAAGTTGTATGCTGAGCTACCCGGAGGGAACAAGATACACTGTATTGGCGCCAATATTGCTGCGGGAAGACCGGACCATGCAACAGCAACTGGACATCTACATGAAACAAGGCTTCAACCGCCTGGAAGTGAACGGAGAGATGGTTCGCATCGATGAATATCAGTACCAGAAAGAAGACACAGTTTATCTACTGATTGACCGTATGGCTGTATCCAAAGAAAAAGATGCGATAAGCCGTCTCACAGACTCTGCCGAAACTGCCATGTATGAAGGGGACGGAGCTTGCCTGCTGCGTTTCTACCAGCCTGACGGAACGACCAAAATACATCGTTTCAGTACAAAATTCGAGGCAGACGGAATTACTTTCGAAGAGCCAAGCGACCAGATGTTCTCTTTCAACTCTCCAATCGGTGCCTGTCCGGAATGTGAAGGATTCGGTAAAGTGATCGGCATTGACGAGCATTTGGTAGTCCCCAACCGCTCACTTTCCGTCTACGACGGCGCTATCGTATGCTGGCGCGGAGAGGTGATGGGAGAATGGAAAGATATGGTGATACGTGGTGCAGAGAAAGCCGGATTCCCGATATTCACTCCCTACTTCGAACTGACCGACGAACAACGTCGGATGCTGTGGGAGGGTACCCCCTACTTTCAAGGTATCAATGACTTCTTCAAGATGGTGCAGGAGAATCAGTATAAAATACAATACCGGGTCATGTTGGCACGTTATCGCGGCAAGACGCTCTGCCCCAAATGTCAAGGTACGCGACTGAAGCCCGAAGCCGGTTATGTCCGGGTAGGCGGCCGCAACATCTCCGAGCTGGTAGACCTGCCAATCACGGAACTGAAAACCTTCTTTGACCATCTGAAACTGGACAAGCATGACACCGACGTGGCAGGACGCATTCTTGCGGAAATCAATAGTCGAATCCGCTTCTTGCTCGATGTAGGACTGGGATATCTGACATTAAACCGCCTCAGCAACTCACTTTCCGGCGGTGAGAGCCAGCGCATCAATCTTGCCACGTCGCTGGGAAGCAGCTTGGTAGGGTCACTCTACATCCTTGACGAACCGAGCATAGGACTGCACAGCCGGGATACCGACAAACTGATACATGTGCTGCGCCAGTTGCAACAGTTGGGCAATACGGTTGTCATCGTAGAGCACGACGAGGACATTATCCGGGCAGCAGACTACATCATAGACATCGGTCCGAATGCCGGACGTTTAGGCGGACAGATTGTTTATCAAGGAGATATGAAAAATTTGCAGGCAGGCAGCAAAAGTTACACAGTACGTTACTTATTGGGGGAGGAAGAAATTCCTGTTCCCATGCACCGTCGTCCGTGGAACAACTACATCGAACTGACTGGAGCTCGTGAAAACAACCTGAAAGGAATCAACGTGCGTTTCCCACTGAACGTAATGACCGTAGTCACCGGCGTCAGTGGTTCGGGTAAGAGTACTTTGGTACGCGACATTTTCTACCGTGCCCTGAAACGCGAGTTGGACGAGTGCAGCGAACGCCCCGGAGAATTTGCCTCCATCAGCGGCGACCTGCATAACCTGCGCAATGTGGAATTCGTAGACCAGAATCCTATCGGAAAGTCCAGTCGTTCGAATCCGGTCACGTATATCAAAGCCTACGATGAAATCCGGAAACTATGGTCGGAACAGCCCCTTGCCAAACAGATGGGCTACAGTGCCGGCCACTTCTCCTTCAACAGCGAGGGAGGACGTTGCGAAGAGTGTAAAGGCGACGGAACCATCACTGTGGAAATGCAATTCATGGCAGACCTCGTGTTGGAATGTGAGACCTGCCACGGCAAACGCTTCAAATCAGACACACTGGAGGTAAAGTTCCACGATGTCAACATCTATGATGTGCTGGAGATGACCGTCGATCAGGCTGTAGAGTTCTTCACCCAACACGGTCAGAAGAAGATAGTCAAGAAGCTCACACCACTGCAAGATGTGGGATTGGGTTATATCAAACTGGGACAATCCTCTTCCACCCTTTCCGGCGGGGAGAATCAACGCGTGAAACTGGCTTACTACCTCAGCCAAGAGAAGGCCGACCCTACCCTTTTCATCTTCGACGAACCAACAACAGGACTACACTTCCACGACATACGCAAACTGCTGGAAGCCTTTGATGCGCTGATACTTCGCGGGCACTCCATCGTCATCATCGAACACAATGTAGATGTCATCAAGTGTGCCGACTATGTGATAGACCTTGGTCCGGAAGGAGGAAACAAAGGAGGAAACCTGATCGCAACAGGCACACCTGAGGAGGTGGCGCAATGCGCGGCAAGTTATACAGGGCAATTCCTGCAAGAGAAATTATCCAAGCAGAAGCCGCTCTGATCCTTTATTAACATAAATATCAGCAGATATCATCTGTCTACTACCGAGCCTGAAACCAATCAAACCCAAAGAGACAAGGCTGTGCCGAATAAAAATCCGACACAGCCTTGTCTCTTTGGGTTCGGCGCAACAGAAAAAGCCACATAATATAGCTTATTTCCCTGAGAAAGAGGCATTAGAAATAGAAACCAAAGCCTACCTTCAATCCGAATTTAGAACGGTCACTATTCACATTCCAAAACACAGCCGGCTCAATCGTCACTGTTCTCGACAGAAAGAAAGCATAGCCTGCTTCTGCGCCAAAGGAGAACTTCGTATCATCGATTTCGCCCCAATCCCAGCGGTCTACATTGACATCGGCCCCCAGATAGATACCAACTTTGCTGAAATAATATCTGCCTCCCACACCGAGGGTATAAATATCTGCATTACTCTTTTCCGCATTCCAGTTGGCTCCAGCATGCACCAGCAACGCCACATTATCCAGCAGAAAAGCCCCTCCTTTGGCTTCAATACCGAATGAAGTCTTGTCCGTACCGGTATTATGCGACAGTTCCAAACCTGAAATAGAAGGATTTACAATCCATTTTCCCTTTTCAAACTGTGCCCGAGCAGCCACTGTGGCTACAAGCAGGCATACAAACAATGCTAATTTTCTCATTATTACTTACTGTTTTTAGTATTATCATACTTTTCACTCTCTTCGTGGTACTTTCGCTGCAAGGCTTCCTTCTTACGTAATACAAGCCAAAGAACAAGTACAATGACATAAGATGCCACAACCGTGATATACTTTTCCGTATGGCTGATGACCGTGTTACGCGGCAGGAAATAAGCTGCCGTAACGCTTACGTAGATAAGCAAAGCCAGCGTAAGCCCCGTTGATTTCTTTAACTTTCTCATTATCTAAGTTTTTTAATTGTTTTATAACGCCATACATAAAACCAAATGGCGGCAATCAGCGCCGTAATAACGGCAATGCCCGCAGTATATCCTTCTCCCAGTCCGAATCCTTCGGGAGCTATGCAAATGTAGGTGACGCAGACTGCCGTCATGAATGTAGCGGGCAAAGAAGTGACATGATAATAGTGTCCTTCCTTCTCGCGTACTAAATAAACAGTTATTGCCCAAAGCGTAAAAACAGACAACGTCTGATTGGTCCATGCAAAATAACGCCAAATCATGTCAAACCCTTCCTTGTCCTGTAAACTGTAAAGCAACAAACCAATAGCTGCAAGAAACATCGGAATGCAAATATACAAACGGCGACGCATGCTCTTCTGTTCCATACCTAAAAAATCGGCTACGATAAGGCGGGCAGAGCGGAAAGCTGTATCACCACTGGTGATGGGTGCAGCAATCACTCCCAATACGGCGAGCACACCACCCACCGTCCCAAGCCAGTCTTTAGTGATAGCCTCGACCACTACGGCAGCATTATTCTCTCCCATCCCGTTTTCATGGAAAAAATAAGTGGCAGCAGCAGCCCATATCAGGGCTACGATGCCTTCGGTGATCATAGCACCATAGAATATCGGTCGCCCATGACGTTCGCTCGTCATGCAACGCGCCATTAACGGACTTTGTGTAGCATGGAAACCACTGATAGCTCCACAGGCGATACTGACAAACATGATGGGGAAGATGGGTAGCACGGCTGCATTGGGATGCGTGTTCTGCAATCCGTCCCAAAATTCAGGCAACGCAGGATGCTTCACATAAAGCATGACCAATATGCCTACCGCCATAAACAGCAATGCGATGGCAAACAACGGATAGATCTTACCGATTATCTTATCGACCGGAAGCAATGTAGCAAAGATGTAATAGACAAACACCACCACAATCCAGAACGTGGCATCCATGTAATCCGGCGTCAAATTTGCCAGGAGCCCGGCAGGACCTGCCACAAACACAGCACCCACCAACACCATCAACAACACGGTGAAGCCACGCATCACCTGCTTGGTGGTCACACCTAGATAGCGTCCGATGATTTCCGGCAAACTCTCGCCGCCATTGCGCAAAGAGAGCATACCCGCCAAATAGTCGTGCACCGCACCGGCAAACACACTTCCAAGCACAATCCACAGATAAGAAGCTGTTCCAAATTTAGCTCCCATAATGGCACCGAAGATCGGTCCCAGTCCGGCAATATTAAGAAACTGTATCATGAAAATCTTCCAAGTAGGCAAGGGAATATAATCCACCCCGTCAGCTTTCGTCACGGCAGGCGTCTTCCGGTCGTCCGGACCGAAAATCCGTCCGACAAAACGCCCGTAAAGAAAATAGCCTGCTATCAATGCCAACAGGCAAAGCGTAAATGTAATCATAGCTTATCAATTGATTTATTTTAATAGCTGCAAAAGTAACAGTTTCTAAGGAAACCGCACAACTTTCTCAAGGGTTTTACTTATCTTCGCCGCTAAAAATAACAGAAAAAAAGAAGTATATGAGATTTTGGCATTATGTGCCGATTTTAGAAAGCGTTACATTATGAAACAGTCTATTCTGATCCTACTATTCATAGCCTATACATTACAACTCGCCGCACAGTCCTTCGGCAAGAATGGCATCTATCAGCCCAAGTATGAAGTGCGTGCTGCTTGGGTAACCGCCGTCTACGGTCTGGACTGGCCCCGCTCGCGTGCCGTCAGCCCCGAAGGCATCAGGAAGCAGAAGGCGGAACTCATCGAAATACTGGACCACCTGAAAGCCGCGAACTTCAATACCGTGCTGTTCCAGACACGCACACGTGGCGATGTGCTCTACCGCTCGAAGATAGAACCATTCAACTCCATCCTGACTGGAAAAGTGGATACGGACCCCGGATACGACCCGTTGGCTTTCGCCATAGAAGAGTGCCACAAACGAGGCATGGAATGCCACGCCTGGATGGTGGCTATCCCGCTGGGCAACCGCAAACATGTAGCTTCCCTTGGCAAAGCATCCGTCACCCGGAAGAAAGCCGACATTTGTGTGCCCTACAAGCGGGAATACTTCCTCAACCCCGGACATCCGCAAACCAAGGAATATCTGATGAGCCTCGTGCACGAAGTAGTGGAAAATTATGATATAGATGGAGTACACCTCGACTACCTACGTTATCCGGAAAATGCGCCCCGCTTCCCCGATGCATACGACTTTCGCAAGTATGGCAAGGGGCGCAGTTTAGCGCAATGGCGCAGGGACAACATCACCGAAATCGTCCGCCACCTGTATAAAGGTGTGAAGGCGCTGAAGCCGTGGGTAAAAGTGAGCAGCTGCCCCGTAGGCAAATACCGCGACACCTCCCGCTATCCCTCCCGCGGATGGAATGCCTTCCACACCGTCTACCAGGATGCGCAAGGATGGCTGGGCGAAGGAATACAAGACCAAATCTACCCTATGCTCTATTTCCGAGGCAATCATTTCTATCCATTTGCCCTCGACTGGCAGGAGCAGAACAACGGACGGCAGGTCATCCCGGGGCTGGGCATCTACTTTCTGGATGCCAACGAAGGCAACTGGACGCTGGACGAGGTGGAACGCCAGATGAACTTCACCCGTACCCATAAACTGGCAGGACAAGCGCACTATCGCGTGAAGTATCTGATGGACAACACCCAAGGACTGTATGAGACTTTGGAAGAGAAATTCTATACCGCTCCTGCTCTGCAACCGCCCATGCCGTGGATAGACAACGTGCCGCCTACTGCTCCGACCGAACTTACCGTCACCCGTCAGGTGGACGGCTACACCCGTCTGAGCTGGCACCCCGCCACGGACAACGACCAACGCAACGCACCGACCTACATCATCTATGGCTCGGACACCTCTCCCGTGGACACTTCCAATCCGGAGAATATACTTGCCCAGCGTGTGCAAGGAACGGAATATACGTACGCCCCCGTCCGCTTCTGGACGGAAAAGAAATATTTTGCCGTCACTGCCGTAGACCGTTGCGGCAATGAGAGCGAAGCATGCCGGTAGCGTTATTATCCGACTTTCTCTATCTTCACGTAAGCCAGCGAGCGGCTCTGTGGCGTCACCGGCACTAAAGGCAAATAGCCGGAAACTATCTTTCCGGCTTCCAACACCAAAGGCCCCTCCTTCGAGTTCTGCGTGTGCAGCTCCTGCAAGGCTTCGTTAGTGCGGAAACCATCGACCCTGAAAATCCCTTTACTGCCGCAGGCAACGAAACGATTGTAGAACACCCAAGCAACCATCCCCATAGTCATGCGCAGATTCACCTCCACATGCGGATGTATGGCGTAGGGATAACCTCCCTGGTCGGGACAAACCATCATGTCTACTCCCAAATGGCCGGTATATTTTCCGCCATACAGCTTCTCCAGCATCGATTGCAGATTGCGGCGAACCGCGACAAGCGTTTCTTGCGGCACATACTGCAAAATCCATCTTTCCACCTCTTCATCCGGCTCCAACAGATTGCCCTGATAAGCACCTTTCCAGTCCGTAACGAAATGGGAGTAACCGCAAAAGCTCACCTTTCCCGCCTCATCAATGAAGAACTCCATCGCAAAATCTCCCACCTTTTTATATATAGGCTCCAATATGACGGACTTATGCACCTCCACCTCCCGAAGACACCACGCCCGGTCAGCCTCCGTAAACCCGTGGAGGCACCAACGCAATCCCTTCCCACTGCTCGACCATACGGACTTGAACAAATAACCATCCGGACTGTCTGCAATCTCCTTCGGAATAGGGTCTCCCTTCAGCTTCGCTCCATCAACCAGAATATGGCGCCCGCAAATCTGCACCGAATCCACTCTCTTTTCAAACCCGTCAGATACAGCCAATGCATACGCCCGTGAGGAGCACTCCCGATAGAGGGCTATCCTCTCTTGTGTCCAAAGCCTCTCTTCGCCTACACCCGCCGCCAACATACGTTTGCGGAATGCCGGATTCCAGCCCCAAGGCTCAAGCTCCGCATCCGGCAGGCTTGCCAGCTCGGGCTCGGTAACCAACCGCACTGGCAGGCGGAACAACTGTTGCATGGCTTGCAGATAGCGGGCATTGTAGGCAGACGGTGCCAATACCGCAGTATCGCATCGGGCATACCAGATGGGCAACAACGCAAGGTCATGCTCCATGCCGCGAATGGAAGACGGAGCCATGTAGTGGGCTTCGTTATGCGCCAACGCCATATCCGTATCAGGATTGAATATATATATCTTCATACCAAAAAAGATTTTCTAAATCATTACATTCTCCGGACGCCACTCCCCGCCCTACCCGCTCCGTACCTGCTCCAAACCTATAGACACGAAGAAAACAAGGAGATGACAGGGAAATGATACAGACAAACTACGGAAATACGACAAAGACGAAATACCTTCGATACAGAGCTGATAGAAGGCTTCAATCTCATATTGCCCCCAAAGGTCCAATCAGGAATAGACACCGGTTCATGCTGCAAATATACACAGTATTGCCGTTAATCGAACTCCAACAGTGCAAAATTACATAATATTTGCCATCTCTACTTTGCAATTCTATAAAAAAGATGTATATTTGTCGCCTGATAAACCGAATTTAACTGCATGGAAGCATTCTACCGCACACACGCCTATCTTGTAGAGCATACCAATGCCCCCGTACGCCGTGACCTCATGGACGAGATCAACTGGAACGATCGTCTTATCGGCATAAAAGGAACACGTGGCGTTGGCAAGACAACATTTCTATTGCAATATGCCAAAGAGAAATTCGGTACCAATCGTTCCTGCCTCTTCATCAACATGAACAACTTCTACTTTTCCAAGTTCAGCATCGTCGACTTCGCCTACGAATTTCAACGACGCGGAGGGAAAGTATTGCTCATAGACCAGGTGTTCAAGCATCCGGACTGGAGCCGGGAACTGCGCATGTGCTACGACCGTTTTCCCAATCTTAAGATCGTCTTCACGGGTTCGTCCGTGATGCGCCTGAAAGAGGAAAACCTGGAGTTGCGCGACATCGTGAAGAGCTACAACCTGCGCGGCTTCTCTTTCCGCGAGTTTCTGAACCTACAAACGGGAATGAAATTCCGGGCTTATACGCTGGAAGAGATCCTGAGCAACCACGAACAGATAGCTAAAGGCATACTCTCCAAAGTACGCCCGTTGGACTACCTGCAAGATTATCTGCACCATGGATTCTATCCCTTCTTTCTCGAAAAGCGTAACTTTTCGGAGAACCTGCTCAAGACCATGAACATGATGGTGGAGGTGGATATCCTGCTCATCAAACAGATAGAACTGAAGTATCTTCCGAAAATCAAGAAGTTGCTCTACATGCTTGCCGTAGACGGGCCGAAAGCTCCCAACGTCAGCCAGCTGGCCAACGAGATACAGACATCCCGCGCCACCGTGATGAACTACATCAAATATTTGGCAGATGCACGTCTCATCAACATGGTCTATCCGAAGGATGAAGAGTTCCCTAAGAAGCCTTCGAAAATTATGATGCATAACTCCAATCTGATGTACTCTATCTATCCCGTGAGGGTGGAAGAACAGGATGTATTGGACACTTTCTTTGCCAACACAATGTGGAAAGACCACAAAGTGAACAAAGGCGACAAGAACGTATCGTTTATGGTGGACAACGTAATGCCTTTCAAAATTTGTACGGAGGGCACGAAGATAAAGAATAACCCGGGCATCACCTACGCCCTGCACAAAGCAGAGATAGGACGGGGTAACCAGATACCTCTTTGGATGTTCGGCTTTTTATATTGAGATTTATTCACTTAATTATAATTCAAGTTAGTTATGACTAAACAGAAGAAATTCATTACTTGTGATGGCAACCAAGCTGCTGCACATATCTCGTATATGTTCTCAGAAGTAGCTGCCATCTACCCCATCACCCCTTCTTCTACTATGGCTGAATATGTAGATGAATGGGCTGCCGCAGGTCGCAAGAACATCTTCGGCGAAACAGTATTGGTACAGGAAATGCAGTCGGAAGCAGGTGCAGCAGGTGCCGTTCACGGTTCTTTGCAGGCTGGTGCACTGACTACTACTTACACCGCTTCACAGGGTCTGTTGCTGATGATCCCGAATATGTACAAGATCGCTGGTGAATTCCTGCCTTGCGTATTCCACGTATCTGCACGTACTTTGGCAAGCCACGCACTCTGTATCTTTGGCGACCATCAAGACGTTATGTCTACTCGTCAGACGGGATTTGCCATGCTGGCAGAAGGCTCAGTGCAAGAAGTGATGGATCTGGCAGGTGTTGCCCACCTAGCTACCATCAAGAGCCGCGTACCGTTCGTTAACTTCTTCGACGGTTTCCGTACTTCTCATGAAATCCAAAAGATCGAGATGTTAGAAAACGAAGACCTCGCTCCGCTGGTTGACCAGGAAGCACTGGCTGAGTTCCGCGCTCGGGCGTTGAACCCCATGAATCCGGTTGCCCGTGGTATGGCCGAAAACCCCGACCACTTCTTCCAACATCGCGAATCTTGCAACAACTACTATGAAGCAGTTCCTGCTATCGTAGAAGAATACATGAACGAAATCTCCAAGATCACCGGTCGCAAATACGGTTTGTTCGATTACTATGGTGCTGAAGATGCAGAACGTGTCATCATTGCTATGGGTTCCGTAACCGAAGCTGCCCGCGAGGCTATCGACTACCTCGTTGCCAATGGCGAAAAGGTAGGTATGGTTGCCGTACACTTGTATCGTCCGTTCTCTGCTAAGCACTTCCTTGCTGCTGTTCCCAAGACTGCCAAGACTATCGCTGTTCTGGATCGTACGAAGGAACCGGGTGCTAACGGCGAACCGTTATACCTCGATGTAAAAGATTGCTTCTACGGTCAGGAAAATGCTCCGGTCATCGTAGGTGGTCGCTACGGTTTGGGTTCTAAGGACACTACTCCTGCTCAGATCATCGCTGTATTCAAGAACTTGGCTCTGCCGATGCCGAAGAATCACTTCACTATCGGTATCGTGGACGATGTTACCTTCACTTCTCTGCCTCAAGAAGAAGAAATCGCATTGGGCGGCGAAGGCATGTTCGAAGCTAAGTTCTACGGTTTGGGTGCCGACGGTACAGTAGGTGCCAACAAGAACTCAGTTAAGATCATCGGTGACAATACAGACAAGCACTGTCAGGCTTACTTCTCTTACGACTCTAAAAAGTCAGGCGGTTTCACTTGCTCTCACCTGCGTTTCGGCGATACTCCTATCCGTTCTACTTACTTGGTAAATACGCCGAACTTCGTAGCTTGCCATGTTCAGGCTTATCTGCACATGTACGACGTTACCCGCGGTCTGCGTAAGAACGGTTCTTTCTTGCTGAACACGATCTGGGAAGGCGAAGAACTGGCTAAGAACCTGCCTAACAAGGTAAAGAAGTACTTTGCACAGAACAATATCACTGTTTACTATATCAACGCAACTCAGATTGCACAGGAAATCGGTTTGGGCAACCGCACCAACACCATCCTGCAGTCTGCATTCTTCCGTATCACAGGCGTAATTCCTGTTGACTTGGCTGTAGAGCAGATGAAGAAATTCATCGTTAAGTCTTATGGCAAGAAGGGTGAAGACGTTGTCAACAAGAACTATGCTGCCGTTGACCGTGGTGGCGAATACAAGCAACTGACCGTTGATCCGGCTTGGGCTAACTTGGCAGACGATGCTAAGGCTGAAAACAACGACCCGGCATTCATCAACGAAGTAGTTCGTCCTATCAATGCACAAGACGGCGACTTGCTGCCTGTATCTACATTCAAGGGTATCGAAGACGGTACTTGGCATCAGGGAACCGCAAAATACGAAAAGCGTGGTGTTGCCGCATTCGTTCCCGAATGGAATCCTGAAAACTGTATCCAATGTAACAAGTGTGCCTATGTTTGTCCTCACGCTGCTATCCGTCCGTTCGTACTGGATGCCGAAGAGCAGAAGGGTGCCAACTTCACTCAGCTGAAAGCTGTAGGTAAGGCATTCGAAGGCATGACTTTCCGTATGCAGGTAGACGTTCTTGACTGTCTGGGTTGCGGTAACTGTGCCGATATTTGTCCGGGTAATCCGAAGAAGGGTGGCAAGGCGCTGATCATGAAGCACCTCGAAGGCCAGTTGCCGGAAGTAGCCAACTGGACATATTGTACAGAGAACGTAAAGAGCAAACAACATTTGGTTGACGTGAAGGCTAACGTAAAGAACTCTCAGTTTGCTACTCCGTTGTTCGAATTCTCTGGTGCTTGCTCTGGTTGCGGTGAGACTCCGTATGTGAAATTGATTTCTCAGTTGTTCGGTGATCGTGAGATGGTAGCTAACGCAACAGGATGTTCTTCTATCTACTCAGGTTCAGTACCTTCTACCCCTTATACGAAGAACGAAAAGGGACAAGGTCCGGCTTGGGCAAACTCATTGTTCGAAGACTTCTGCGAATTCGGTCTGGGTATGGAACTTGCCAACGAGAAGATGCGTGCACGCATCGTGAAGGTTATGCAGGAAGCCATCGCAGCAGACTGCACTCCGGCAGAGGCTAAGGTATTGTTCGGCGAATGGATTGAAAACATGTATGATGCCGAGAAGACGAAAGAACTGGCTGAAAAGATCATCCCGATGGTTGAAGCAGGCAAGGAGAAGTGCAACCACTGCAAGCAAATCGCAGAGTTGTCTCAGTACTTGGTTAAGCGCAGCCAATGGATTATCGGTGGTGACGGTGCTTCTTACGATATCGGTTATGGTGGTCTCGACCATGTAATCGCCAGCGGTAAGGACGTTAATATCCTCGTACTCGATACGGAGGTTTACTCCAACACAGGTGGTCAGTCTTCTAAGGCTACTCCAGTGGGCGCCATCGCTAAGTTTGCTGCTGCCGGTAAGCGCGTACGCAAGAAAGACCTTGGTCTGATGGCTACTACTTACGGTTATGTATATGTTGCTCAGATTGCTATGGGTGCTGACCAGGCTCAGACGCTGAAAGCTATCCGCGAAGCAGAAGCATATCCCGGCCCGTCACTCATCATCGCTTACGCTCCGTGTATCAACCACGGTCTGAAGGCAGGTATGGGTAAGAGCCAGGCAGAAGAAGAAAAGGCTGTTAAGTGCGGTTACTGGCACTTGTGGCGTTACAACCCGGCTTTGGAAGCTGAAGGCAAGAACCCGTTCACGCTGGATAGCAAAGAACCGGATTGGAGCGGATTCCAAGACTTCCTGAAAGGTGAAGTTCGTTATGCTTCCGTAATGAAACAATATCCGCAGGAGGCTGAAGAACTCTTCAAAGCCGCAGAAGAGAATGCTAAATGGCGTTACAACAGCTACAAACGCCTCTCCAAAGAAAACTGGGGTGCAGAAGTAGCTGAGTAATTCTGAGAATTGCAATAAAGGATTTAGAGACTGTCCCCCTTTTATAATTGGAGACAGTCTCTATTTTTTTTCAATAATAACCTTTAATATCAAAAGTTATGGTAGGATTTATCATCTGGGTTATTGGTGTGGTATTGTGCATCAAGGCCGTACTTGAAATCATGAAATGGCCGGTGGACGGTGTAAAGAAACTGTTGGTTGCCATCGTCCTGTTGCTTACCAGCTGGATCGGCATTTGCGTCTACTATTTCTGGGGAAGAGAAAATCTGCCTCAAATACTGAAGTAAGTTCCTGTATCAACTGGAGGACAGTATGACAAAAAACAAATTGGGTGGGAATAGTACAATAACTGCTTCCCACCCAATTTGTTTTCATTATTCTTCAACCCAAAGGCTATATTCTTCCTACACAGTTTTCATCTATCCTCTTCTTTTTAGAAACTCGGTAGGACTTTCGCCAAACTGTTCCTTATAGCACTTCGTGAAATAGGAAGGTGACGAGAAGCCCACCTCGTATGCAATCTCTGCAACCGTCATGTCGGCAGAGGCAAGTAACGAAGCGGCTTTCTTCAACCTGATCTGACGCAAGAGTTCATTAGGCGAGTAGTTAGTGAGTGATTTCAACTTGCGATAGAGCTGTACACGACTCATTCCCATATCCCGCCCCAAGTCTTCTACATTGAGTTCGGCATCCTTCATCTTCTCTTCAACAAGCGTCCTGAAACGATAGACAAAGTCTTTATCCATATCACTGATAACCTCTTTTTCAATACCCTGGTTATCGCCGAAAAATTGCTTCAGTTGGCGACGGTTTGTAATGAGATTGCGGACGCGAGACAGAAGCAACTGCGAACTGAACGGCTTGGAGATGTAAGAATCGGCACCCCCGTCATAGCCTTGGATGCGCTGCTCGTCCAACGAACAGGCCGTCAGCAGAATCACCGGAATATGACAGGTCTGCAATTCGCCCTTCAAGCGGCGACAGCACTCCACGCCATCCATACCGGGCATCATGACGTCCGAAACGATCACATCGGGCACGTTCTTCATCGCCAGACGGATGCCCGCGCTCCCGTCTGCCGCATCCAGTACGCGGTATTCGCCTGCCAGAAGCGACTTCACATAATTGCGTATGTCGGCATTGTCATCAATCACAAGAACCGTAGGGCAGTCTACTGCCACTTCCGTTTCGCTTGTTGTCACCTCCTCTTCATCTGCCGTCACCTCCGCATCCACCAACATGGAAGACGCTTCTTGCTCTTCATCCTGCAACTTCATGCTTTTCTCAAACGGACGTACTGCCGCCACGAAGGAAACGGACGATGTCTCACACTTCGGAAAGACAACCGTAAAAGTCGTGCCTTTCTCATCGCTGCCAGCCGTAATACTTCCGCCATGCATCTCGACGAAGGCATGTACCAGTGCCAATCCGATACCCGTTCCAGCCTGATGGCCACTGACTTGATAAAAGCGCTGGAAAATAGCCTCCACATCGGCCGATGAAATATAACTGCCGGAATTGAAGACCGACAACACGTAGTTCTCCGCGACAACCGCCAAGCAGATAGTTATCTTTCCATTTTCCGGCGTATATTTCAGGGCATTGGAGAAAAGATTGAAATAGATACATTCCATTTTTTCCGCATCCGCCTGCATCCGGAAGTCCATATCAGAAGGTGCCTCGAAGCTGAAAGTAATGTGCTTCTTCAGTAATGCCATGCAAAAAGAATCATTCCAATTGCGGAAACTGTCGAGCAAATCAAACGGTTCTAACCGGAGTTCCATACGCCCGTTTTCCACCTTTCGGAAGTCAAGTATCTGATTCACTAAGCGGAGGAGAATGTGTACATTCTTCTTCATCAGTAACAAAAGCTGGCGAGGCTGCCCGTCGAAAACGGGATTGGCAAGAAGCTGTTCGATAGGATCGGCTATCAGGGTCAGCGGCGTACGGAAATCATGGGAGATGTTTGTGAAGAAGACAAGCTTGGCATGCGTAGCCTCTTCCAGTTCGTGCGAAAGCTGTTCTAACTGCGATTTCTGTGTTTCCAGTTGCGACTTCTGTTCTATCAGCAAATCTTTCTGCTCTATCAGCAGTTCTTTCTGTTCTATCAGTTGTTCCTTCTGTAGTGAAAGTTCACGGTTCATCCTATTCTTGGCACGCAAGGAGAGATATACGGCCACCAACATCCCCACCAACAGGAGAAGTGCCGCCAGACTGCCATACAAAATGGTTTGCTGGGTAGCATAGCGGACCAGAGAGCGATTGATCTCTCCGTTCAGCAGTTCTATCTTTCCGTCAAGGGTACTGATGTGTGCTGTCTGCATCTTCATGACAGGTGCGTTGGTACTGTCTACCACCGAAGTGCCCAGTATCGTCTCACGCGGAAATGTCTTCCCTTGCAAGATGTCCATGGCAATCTGCACCACCCGATCGCCTCCCGTAGGATAGATGAAAGATGCCGTCAGTCTGCCTGCCAATATATCTTCCAGGCCGTAATGCTCGCCAGACAAGGCATCGATGCCGACAAAGCTCATTTGCCTGGCACGTTGCTTGCGGAGTGCCGCCTCATAGGCACCTGACGCCATTCGATCGTTCTGCGCAAAAACGACATCGATGTGCGGAAAGCTGTCGAGTAATGCTTCCATCTTTTCGCTTGCCTGCCTGCGCAGCCATGCGCCTTCACTGGTTGCCAGCAGACGTATACCAGGATAAGCAGCCATACCTTTCAGAAAGCCTTCGTGCCGCTCGATAGCTGGGGTTGATCCAGCAAGTCCGGTAATCTCCACCACAGAACCGTTTCCCTGCAAGAGATTGCCGATGTAAGCGGCCACTTCGCGACCTATGGCATGGTTGTCTGCTCCAATGTAGGCGGTATAACGATCGGAAGAGATTTTGCGATCCACCAATATCACGGGAATACCTTTGTTGTAGGCTTCCTCCACTATCGGAGTAATAGACTGAGCTTCATTGGGTGCTACCACCAGCAGATCCACCCCTTCATTGATAAAATGACGGATGTCCGCTTCCTGCTGGACATTATCATCTTTGGCGGTACGTATCTCTACTTGTACGTCATCGTAGAATCGGGCTTCGCGGATGATCTCGCTGTTCATCTGCCTTCGCCATTCGTCATCGCTACACTGAGAAATACCTATATGGTAACGAGGAGTGTTGCGGATGCAGGAAGCCAATCCGGCACACAGCAAACACAAAAAAAATAAAATCCATGAATGGGCTTGTTTCATCTTTCTTTTTTTTGACTTAAGATTATAGGAAAGCAAATATAAAGAAAAATACAAGAAATAGACGAACAAAATGCAGAGAAAGTCAAAAGAGCACAGCTTTTTCAATCAAGCCGTCTTCGCTTCTGATTATTAAAATCTACTTTCTTTTTTCGGAAATTCTTTTTCCAAATCAAGGCAAATATATATTTTTGCATAGCCATTGAGCTATTCAATGACCGTAACATTATCAATTATCTAAAAAAACTTTTTATCATGGGAATATTTGATAAGATTTTCAAAGATGTACCGGAAGAAACTAAGCTGACTCAACAAGAAGCTTTTGCCGGAATCGCACTTGCAATGGCCGGTGCAGATGGAAGTATCGCCGAATCAGAATGGGCAGGAATCGTTAACTACATCCGCCGATTGAGAATATATGATAATTTCTCCGGTCCGGCTTTCGACAAACTGTTCGACAAACTGTTCAGAATCCTGAAAAACCAAGGTCCCAGCGCACTGGTCAACGCTTCTGTAGAAAGCCTCTCCGATGACCTGAAACTTACAGCTTTTGCCTGCGCAGTAGACATCGCATTGGCAGACGGCGTGCTGGAAGAAGAGGAAAAAGAACAGATCAACCAGTTGGCAGAAGTTCTTGAAATTCCCGATCAAACCGCTATTTCTATCATTGAAGTAATGATTATCAAGAATAAGGCTTAAGCGGACTTCCTCTAAAAAAAAGAAGGTGTTGTATCAAAACAACTTAAGCACCATCTTTTAGACACAACTTAAGCAGGTTCTATGAATTAATCAAGAAATAATCCGTAGAATCTGCTTAAGTTGCATTTAGAAAGATATAATGATGTAAAGCATTTACATATTTACCATTCCACCAGGTCAACTATTCCCCTAAATAGGTACAACCTCATTATTACTTTTCTGTAAGTAGCTTCACAATCGCCTCACGATAAGTCTTGTGACGGGGCATGCCGCCAAAGAGCCCCGCTAAAGGAGGAAGCAATACTTTCACATAATCGCCGTTACCGAACGTGATTTCGCAGACATACGCACCTATCCAATTCTTCTTTATATTACACTCCTCCACCTGTGAAAGCTGATAAACAGGCAGAATATCAGAGGCGTTGAAGGGCGATTCCACATCCGTGGCCACCGGCATGATGTCAGCTGCAAGTTCCGGATCGGTAATCTCCACATGCTCGTAGTACCACCGCTCTTTTCACAAGGAACTATCACCAGATAGTCTTCCGAAAATCCCATATAGGCATCAAAATCAGCCTCTTTGTTCTTAGTCATGTAGAGCAACGGTGCATCGGGAAGAGGCTGGATAAGGTTACTGGAGGGGTCGTAGATGGCTCCGGAGAAGAAGCGACGTAGCTTCACCTTCTTTACTACTGCATGAATACCTGCTTTGAAATGCTGCCCACTGGGAAGATTACTCTCTATACAAGCAATCATGTTTGCCTCGTTGAAAGTTGACATATCCTAAAAAAAAAATGATTATGAGTTGTTAGTTTGTTATTACAATCATTCCTCCGATAAGTTGCCGACAGTACCAACATCCCGACTCAACAACTCAGGGAGGAACGACAGAAATAATACTTACCTACCTTATTTCATACATCCGAACGGATAAGTTTTCGCTAAAAAGCAATTTTTCAAGAGAAAGTTAGCAGTCAAAAAGAAACTACCGCTTACTTCATCCTCTCCTTGAACGCCTCCGGCAGTTCCGGCATCGCTCCGCTCTGCGTGCAGACGTACGCTGATACCTCCACCGCCAGTTTATGCGCCTCTGGCACCGGTTTTCCGCTAAGGATGGCAGTGGTGAAAGTAGCCGTAAAGGAATCGCCCGCACCGACAGTATCCGCCACCTTCACCTTCGGCGTCTTCTGGAAGGATACCACGCCTGGCGTAAAGACATAGCTTCCGTTCGTACCGCAAGTCAGGATAAGCATCTTCAGGTTGTACTTCGCCAACAGAATCCAGCACTTGTCCTGAAGGTCTATGCCGGGATAGCCGAAGATGCGGCTGACGGTCACCAGCTCTTCATCGTTAATCTTGAGGATGTTGCAGCGGCGCATGGACTCGCACAGAATCTCTTTCGTATAAAAACCCTGACGGAGATTGATGTCGAATATCTTCAGATGGCCCTCCACATCTGGCATCATGTCGAGAAAACGGTTGATGGTGGCATGGCTCACCGCACTGCGCTGCGCTAACGAACCGAAGCAGACGGCACGCGTGCGGAGCGCCAAATCACGCAACTCGTCTGTAAACGGGATGTTGTCCCACGCCACACCTTCGCGGATGTCGTAGCAAGGCACACCCACGGCATCCAGTGTCACCTGTACCGTACCGGTGGGGTAAGGCACACGCTCTATCTGTGTGCGCAAATTCTTTTGCGCAAAAACATCCAATATCTCATCTCCGTCAGCATCAGCCCCCACGGCACTGACCACTCGGCTGTCGAAACCAAATTGCGATACATGATAGGCAAAGTTGGCCGGAGCACCGCCTATCTTCTTTCCTTCGGGAAGGCAATCCCACAGTGCCTCTCCCATTCCTACGATTACATTGTTCATGATGTTGTTAGATTTATAAGTTGTTAGTTCCATTAATCCCGTAGTACAGCCTGCACTACTTCACACTTTTAATGCGTGTAGCATAGAAGAGCAGGTAAACCACGCCCGCAGCCATCACCACCACGGCACCACCCTGTCCCATCGCATCGCTTGCCACACCCATTGCCAGCGGGAAGACCGTTCCGCCAAAGAGTCCCATAATCATCAGTCCGCTGACCTCGTTCTTCTTCTGCGGCAGTGCCAGCAGTGCCTGTGAAAAGACGATCGGGAAGATATTGGAATTGCCGAAACCCACCAAGGCGATACAGACGTAAATCATTGCCCGGTCGTGGCTGATAAAGAGTCCTGACATAGCCGCCAACATGCACAACACGCTGATAGCAAAGAATGTTCGCGATGCCATCTTCTGCAAGATGAAAGCACCCAGAAAGCAGCCCGCCGTACGAAAGATGAAGTAGAGGCTCGTGGCAAAACCGGCATCCGCCAATGTCATGCCCAGCCGTTCCATCAGAATCTTGGGAGCCGTAGTATTGGTACCCACATCAATGCCCACGTGACACATGATGCCCACGAAGCAGAGCAAGATGAACGGCTTGCCCAGCAAGGCAAGGCACTCGCCGAAAGTGGAGGGACGTCCCTCTTCTCGCTCTTCTCGGATGGAAGTGGCACCTAGCCAAAGGATAGCCACCACCGCCACCAGCATATAGACGGGAAACAGCACACGCCATCCTATGCCAAACGTAGGGACGGATCGCGTGGCTCCCCACATGGCAATGTACGGAGCAAGAAACGAGGCAATCGCTTTAACGAACTGCCCGAAGGTGAGCGAACTTGCCAGCCGCTCGCCGCTGATTATGTTGGAAAGTAGCGGATTGAGCGACGTCTGCATCAACGCATTGCCGATGCCCAGCAACGAGAAGGAGGCGAGCATCAGCCCATATCTGTCACCGAAAACGGGCAACAGCAGCGACACGAAGGTGACGACAAGGCTCAACAGCACCGTCTTCCGGCGGCCGATGCGGTTCATCAACATACCCGTGGGCACGGAGAAGATGAGGAACCAGAAGAAGACCAGCGAGGGGAAGATGTTAGCCTGAGCGTCTGTCAGGCCGAGGTCGGCTTTCACGTAGTTGGAGGCAATGCCCACCAAATCGACAAAGCCCATGACGAAGAAACAAAGCAGAACGGGAAGGAGCTTTGCGAGGGGAGATTTTTTAGTATTTTCCATGAGTGTCCTATATTAAAGTTCCAATTTATAAATCGCACACTTATCCACCCGGTAGCTGCCGCCGTTTCCGTAGAAACTCATGCGGTTGTAAGGGGCATTTGGGAAAACAAGGTTAGTCATGGCAATTTTTCCACCATCCAGAAAGATTTCGACAGAACATTTGTCCACAAAGACGTTCAGCGTATGCGTGGGAACTTTGGCTACAGGTCCCCAAGTGGCAAGGGCGAAGTCATCTCTATAATTGATGGAGGTGGACACACGTCTGTCATGGGCTTCAAGGGTATGGGGAGTACTGTTACGGCCAAAGTCAACGATGCCGCTCTTCGTGCGGTCCATCACCAGCTTGCCTTCCGGCAAATCGAAATAGATATTCACCTCTTCCTCCGCCTCATTGAAAAGCTTGAAGCCCATCACCTTCGCCGTCTCATTCGTGAAGTGCAACTCCAGTTCGTAAGCCCCTTCATTGTCGTTCAGCAAGGATTCGATGCGATATTCGGCATCAATGGTGAATGCCGGAACCTCCTTGTTCTCCCGGCGCAAGCCTTGTACCTCCTTGACAGGAGCGGCAGACACATAGAGTTCACCAGCTTGTTCATAAAGGCCCAATTCGCGCGGCAGGGCATTGGCACTGCGGTACTGGCGGGTGGGAACAATGTTGGCATACTGCCAATTGCTCATCCAAGGCACTCCGATGACACGGTCTCCGGTATTGGAGAAGCAAACAGTGGCATAATGGTCTTTGCCCCAATCCAGCCATTTCACGGTCTCCTTCGGGCTGTCACAAATGAAATGGGTACCATCGAAGTCGCCCACAAAGTATTGCGTGGCACTTCCTCCGAAGTAGCAACCGGGATTCACGTTGACCAGCATCACCCATTTCATCCGGCTCTTGTCACCATTGACGGGCAACTGAACCATGTCAGGACACTCAAACTGACGGGGCTGCACACCGTATCCTTCGCCCCAAGCACTCAGATACTCCCACTCCTTCAGGTTTTTGGAAGCATAAAAACGCATCTCCTTATCTGCCGACACAATCATCACCCATTTCTCCTCCGGCGCATACCAGAACACCTTCGGGTCACGAAAATCTTTCAGACCATCAAAAGGCGTCAGCACCGGATTTTTCTCATACTTAGTATAGGTATTCCCGTTGTCGCAACTGTAAGCCATGCACTGGATTTGACCGTTCTTGTCGCTTGCCGAAGTATAAAAAGCCACAATTGTTCCGGCACCGTAACCGGCAGTGTTATTCACATCCACCACCGAACTGCCGGAGAAGATGTGCCCCAATGTGTCGCGTGCAATGGCAGGCGCACGGTGTTCCCAGTGCATCAAGTCCTTGCTAACCGAATGTCCCCAGTGCATGTTTCCCCAAACAGAACCGTAAGGATTATACTGAAAATAGAGATGGTACTCGCCATCCTTATACACCAGCCCGTTGGCATCGTTCATCCATCCGTAAAGCGGAGTATGATGATAGACGGGGCGGAACTTGTCAGTATTTGTCGTATCGAAAGTATCGGATAGTTTCATTTGCTTCCAGCAGAGGGCCTCCTTCGCAATGCGGTTGATGCGCACTGTTGTCGTCCTTACCCCTGCGGGGAGCTCAAAGGGCACGAAGTAATCGACCTGAGTTTGCGCCAACCGAACATCCATGTCCGTATCGGCCGCATCGCCGGTATCAAGACGCACCTGACTTTCGGCTGCTTTTTCCTCAATCGGAAGTAACAGGTATTTGGTTGGATGGGTAATGTGGACCACAGTCAGGCTATCGCCCTGCTGCTCCAGTTTCATTTCACTTTGAGTTGTTTGGCATGAAGAGAAGCCCAAAGCTACCGCAAAGGCACATTGTACTATTTTCAAAAAAGATGTTTTCATGATGATTAAATATAATGAATGATACAAAGTTATTGATTTTTACTCGTTCTTAGAACTTAATGCTTGCAGAAAATTCCACCGTGAACGGACGTATGTAGCTGCCCGCCATCCAGGCACCGTTGTAGTCTGACGCATTCTCTTTCTCCACCAATTCGGCACCGGCAATAGTTCCTTTCGCACCGGTCTGGTTCAAAAAGTTGATGATGGTACCCCCCAAAGAAAGATGCTTGTTCACCTGCCAGTTCACCCCGCCGAAGGTCTCCCAACGGCCGTTGAAATAATAGGCATCGTTGATGTTAGCGTACGTTTTGCTGAAGTAGCGGAAGCTCGCCCATACCTTCAGGTCTTTGGTAACCATGTAGCTCGGATCAAGTTCCACCAGTACCTTCGGTATTTCGGCCACGATGTTTCCCGTAGCGTTGATACCTGCCTCACTGCCATCGGGGAAAGTGACTCCGGTCTCATATTTCTTGTATTTGGGCACCTGATAGGTAAACAGGAAATGAAAGTCGAATCCCTTGAAAGGCTTGATGACGGCATCCGTCGTCCACCCTACCGTCTGGATGTCATAGCTCAACGGAGCAGCCTTGATGTCCTTTCCAGTCGGATCGTTCGGGTTAATCAGATTCAGCGTAGAGTTGTTGTTCGTTTTGGCTATGTAAGAGAACAGAGAGGTCAGACTCAGCCAATCTGTATTATAGTACAAGCCTGCACGTCCCAAAGGAACGGTTATCTTATCCACATTCGGCATCTCGGCAGGAGCGAAATTGGTCAGGTTGGGACGTTGGGTAATATAAGTGAAATCGCCCGTCATTCCAAAACGGTCGGTTATCTTGTAAGTCAACGCAGCGGTGAAAGCCATATTCAGCCAATCGTAACCGAAATTGCATGGAGCAATCGTGGTGCCATCAGCGGCAGTGGCACCGATATGGTAGTCATGGAAACGTCCCACAGCTTTTCCTTCCTTGTTATATACCGCCAGATTCTCCCCCGCCAAACGTTGGTACTCCAGTCTGGCACCGAGATAAGAATTCAATCGGTTCGTAATATCCCAATCATGGGTAGCATAGAGGGCAAGCTTGTTTTCGTATCCTTTGTAATACTCCGAAGCATTCTGGTTAAAGTTATAATAAGGAGTATCTCCATAATAATGCACCTGAGCGGAAGGGGTTCCATACAACAGTTGCGGGTAAGCCTCTACGGTATGGTCATACATGGTGGTGTTGGAGGCATAGTCCACATCGTAATACCATTCGTTCAACCCGATACGCCAAGTACGGGTAGCAGTCCGGCGGGACAACTCCGTAGTGAAAAGGAGTTCGTCAATATAGCCACGATTAAAGCAAGACATACGACTTTGCACATACCCGCTGTAAGGTTCCAATGTTCCGTTTTCTCTTTTCAACTGATAACCGGCAGAAGCCTCTTGCTTCTTCATGTCCATCGGTGTCTGATAGAGGTAAGAGCCCAAGGCATGGTCATACTTCATATTTACTATCCATTCCAATCCGTTATCCCAGCGGTATTTGTGGAGCAAAGTCAACTGATTGCCACGACTGGCAGTGGCATCATACAGATTGGTCACTTTCACCTCTCCGGTACGGATATCCATATACGGGATGGTACCTACATTGGGCAAATAAGAGGAAGTACCCAAGCTGAATCCGGGAATTTCCTTCACACTGCCATCGCCTACATAGATAAAAGGAGCCCCCGTAGTGGCATTGCTCAACCAATGACTGTTGCTGTAGTGATAAATCACGGAAAGCTGTCCACGGCCTTCGTTATACTTTTTGGTAAGAGCCGCCTTATAAATCTGTGTACGGTCTTGATATTGGGCAAAACGCAGTTTGAATGTTCCCGGGTCAAAGTTCTGGTAAACGCTTCCACTATAATACCAACCGTTTCCCAAGTCTCCGTTCAGGTTCAGATCAAACTGCTGCTTGCCAAAGTGGTTGGTATTATAGTTCAATGTTCCCTTGAAAGCCCCGCCATCTTCACCTAACTGCGTAAACGAATTGATGGCATAACCTATATTTCCGGTAGTAATGGCAGTCTCGGATATTTTCAACAACCCCACATGCCCCAGGCTGCTATCTCCACGCCAATGCGTATTCACATTATGAGGATTGGAGTTATACACTACGGGAAGCCCGTTTTCAAGCACATTCACATCGCCACCCGGCAGCCCGATGGAGATTTCGCGAGGTCCGTTGGCACTGGCCGCATTGAGCATGACATTGCGGTTACCTTCTTCTTTTTTAGAAGATTGAGATACACGCAGTGAATCATTCTTTGCCCCTTGTGCGGAGGTCTCTGCCGCCAACATGAAACCAATGGCAAGCATGACAAATACTTTTCCTTTCATGGTACGTTACATTTAAATTTTTGAATTCTTTTGTTTTCGTTTGTACTGGCAAAGGAAAGGAATCGACCTACAAAATACTGAAACAAATGTTACAAGAAGTGGTAATTTTGATACCATGTAACAAAAGTGATAGAAGATGTAACAGAATTGCCAAGCACTGAAAATGGGATAGTTCCCATGTATTAATACTTATCAGGAAGAAACTGTGTCGAAGCGATGAACATAAATGTAACAAGGATTACCATATCGCCAAACGCAAGGTAGAGCATTTGTCCGCTAAAGCCATCATCACCAAGCTAAAGACCGCGGAAGCGTGGAAGCTGCTTCTCACAACAAATGTAGCGGAACTTATACAGTGCAGAGAATTATTCAAACGCGAATTGCTCCGCACACCGATATCCTTCTTCGTATAACTCTGTCAGTTTCCTGACATCCTGCTCGATACGGTTCACCTCTACCGGACGTTGCGGACGGATGACCGTGATTTCTCCCGCCTCTTCCAACCGTTCCACCAGCTCCAGTTGCTCGTTATAGAGCACGCTGCGACGATTGATGGCGGCACGCAGGGCGGGATACTTCCTGTAGATGAAAGAAGGAACCTTAGTACCCTGAACCTTTTTCCGGTATCCACGATTACGTGTCAGTACGACTACATTATTTGTAAACCCGTCCCGACGGGCATGCAGCAACGGAATACTATCCACGATACCGCCATCCAGCATCGGAATCTTGTCTACATACGCAATGGGACAAACAAACGGCAGACTGCTCGAAGCCCGCACGATGTCAATCACCCGCTCCTTGCTTCGCTTCTCCTCAAAATAGTTCGCTTCACCCGTCAAGCAGTTGGTAGTCACCATCACGTAGCGTTCGGAACAGTGGAAATAGGTTTCATAGTCGTAAGGAAGGATACGTTCGGGAAAATCCCGGAACAGCAAATCAAAGTCCATGATATTACGTTTCTTCAGCAAGTATTTCAGCCCGATGTAATGGTACTTCTCCAACAGGTCGATGTTACTGAACTTGGCACGCCCTCGCTGACCGGACATGTACGAAAGTCCGTTGCACGCCCCGGCACTGACCCCGATGGTATAGGGAAAGCGGATACCACGGTCCATAAAGTTGTCGAGCACGCCGCACGTAAAAACACCACGCATGCCTCCCCCTTCCAACACAAGGCCGCTGTAACCGTCTATATGTATCATTTTCTTCATAAGCACAAACGTACTATTTAACTCAATACTAATTATTTATACACCCTTCCTAATCATAGCAGCGATGATACTTATTAATGAGGTCAATTAAGGATTGCAGAAGTGGTATGTCTGTTCTCAGGTTATGAAAACGTTGATATTGGCTGTCATATCTTTCCTTTGAACCATTGTAACACAACCTCATTTCAATATCTTCAGGAATAAGAAATGATGAACGCATTCCCAAATGAACATAAAACTCCGTTAAAAAGATATTGATGCCAGCAAGATCAAACCTTAAGAACTCCAGGCTTTCATCTTTCTTGCTTGCCAACTCGCGTGCAAGTTCATATCGGAAAGACATTTTCTTCCTGTCTTGAAAAAGTGCATGAAGCAGTTTACGTTCCCTATCAAGGGCACGTATCAGTTCTTCTAACGAGTGAAAATGCGATAAATTGTCCATGCTGTTTATCTGAATGGATTTTAATATTTAGTCTCTTTTGCCCAAAGTCGTAATCATGCAGATGGACTTTTCTCTTCGGGAAATGTCCAATTTCCGACCTCAAAAATACGAAAAGAATTGTAGCCACTTGCATAATTGGACAGAAATCTACAATAAAATAGTGTCAAACATACATCTATATTCAAAATGTGTCTGAAAGAAGAAAAAGAAAAATAGGAAAAGGCGTAAAATGCCATGAACGGCCGGAACATCCCGTTCGTTTCTCCGCCCCTCCACGTCCCCGACGACCACTCACTGTGGAACGACCGCTTGCAACGCTGGAAGAAGCCGTAGTACGAATAAAAACCCGCCGCATTTGCTGCCGCATCCCCTGGGGTTTTCCGGAACGTTGCCCCGCATTTATCCGGAAAACCCCAGGGGAATCGAACACAAACCCCAGGGGAATCGGACACAAAGCCCGGGACAATCCGACAATTTGGAATTTTGAGTTAACACGAGGTAAAATCGTCCGTTACTCGGAACATCTAAAGTTCACGTTTACGCCGCCAGACCTTAACTTTAGTATGCTGAACCTAAGGTTACCGATTCCCATTCAAGCTAACAGGAAGAAAAAAGCAATCTGCATGCCCAAATCTGCATAAAACGTCCTCAAAATAGCTTTTGTTTACGATATTCTACCTATATTTGCAGTGCAAGTAATAAATCAATAACATTTAAATTATGATGAAGAAATCAATAATGATGGCCACATTGGGCTTGCTAAGTTTAAGCGCAATGGCACAAGACACTCCGAAAGAAGAAGGTTTCATCTTTACTACCGTAAAAGAAAATCCTATCACTTCCATTAAGAACCAAAACCGTGCCGGTACGTGCTGGTGCTACTCCGGACTGGCATTCATCGAATCGGAACTGCTCCGCATGGGAAAGGGAGAGTATGATTTTTCTGAAATGTTCATCGTACACAACACTTATTTGGATCGTGCCGACAGAGCAGTACGCACGCATGGTGACGTCTCCTTCTCACAAGGCGGCTCGTTCTACGATGTCATCTACGGAATGAAGACCTTCGGACTGGTACCCGAAGAAGAGATGCGTCCGGGAGTGATGTACGGCGACACGCTGAGCAACCACACCGAACTGACTGCCGTTTCCAATGCCGTAGTAGACGCCATTGCCAAAGGAAATCTGCGCAGCCTGCAGACAGACAAGGACAAGAACCCGCTTTGGAAGAAAGCAATCACAGCTATCCACGACATCTATCTGGGCGAACGTCCCGAGAAGTTCACTTACAAAGGCAAGGAATATACTCCGAAATCCTTCTACGAATCTACCGGACTGAATGCGGATGACTACATCTCGCTGACTTCCTACACACATCACCCCTTCTATCAGCCGTTCATCATCGAGATACAGGACAACTGGCGTTGGGCTTCTTCTTACAACTTGCCCATCGACGAGTTGATGCAGGTGTTCGACAACGCCATCAACAAAGGGTACACCATCGCTTGGGGTAGCGATGTAAGCGAACAGGGTTTCACGCGCGACGGTATCGCCGTATTGCCCGACGTGGAAAAAGTGCAGGAACTGAGCGGTTCGGACATGGCTCACTGGCTGAAGATGAAACCTGAGGAGAAGAAACTGAACACCAAGCCGCAACCGCAGAAGTGGTGTACTCAGGAAGAACGCCAGGAGGCATACGACAACTGGGAAACAACCGATGACCATGGCATGCTGATCTACGGTATCGCTAAGGACCAGGAAGGCAACGAGTACTATATGGTGAAGAACTCTTGGGGCAAAGCCGGTAAGTACGAGGGACTGTGGTATGCTTCAAAGGCATTTGTGCGCTACAAAACAATGAATATCATTGTACATAAAGATGCACTGCCCAAAGATATCGCCAAGAAATTGGGTATCAAATAAGCGAACGATATTCTCAGAAAAAAGAAACACCTGACTTGAACACTGTTTTCATCGTCAGGAAAGCCATAGGAGTTAAAGCCGACTGCTTCACTTTCTCTAAAGTAGAAGTGTCGGTTTTAACTCTTATGTTTTTATTCAAGGAGTATCGTTGTGGATTCTACAAAAAAGAGTATATTTGCGAAGAGATAAAAACAGAAAAGAATAAAAACAATAACATACTCCAGATATGGAACGCTACACGATTAACACTTTGCCGGTCAACCCGACAGAAGATTTCCAGGACATGCGATGTACATCCGCCCCAAGCAGAATCGAATTTCTTTGGTGTGCAATAAAAAGTAACATCCTGCAAAACGCTACCACAATCGGCAAGGTCGCTCTGATACTCGTCCTTATAGGAATCATAGTGATGTTGGTGGCCGGACGGCCGTGGAAGGCATTGACCTTATTGGCAGTGCTCACGTTGGCCTACGGGAAATTCTTGTGGAACATCAACAAGCTGTATTCCAATCTGCATAGCAGCGACTGCTTTCCCGTACTGACCTCGGAAGGACCGCAATATATCATGGACATAAACAACGGAGAACGGTACATCCGCATCGAGTCGGCGCCCTGGCAAGAAGTGGAAAGCATCAGTTTCTATTCCGACTTCCTGGTCATAGAGATGAAAGACGAGTCGGAATCAGGATTCTTCTACATGTGGACCAATGATATGGGAAAAGCCAAACAGACGGCACTCTCCATGTGGAGAAAGGCTTTAGAGCCCAAAGACAAGAATGGCACGCAACCCGAATATTATTCAGAGACCGAAACAGCCGAAGTATCGGACTTCATTGAAGATACGTTCGGAGAGTATGCTGAAGTCTTTCACGAAATTGTCTCGCCTGACATCCATATAGACATTGCCATCATCCCTCCTGCCGAGAACCGCAACTACTATACCTTGTGTACTATGGGCGTCGGTGCCCACCGCATGAACGTGCCCGACCAATATAGATATGAATACCTGTTGGCAGAACGCGCCGAACTACTGATATATCTTCCCGCCGACTGGGAGTTGGCAGAAGACAGCCTAAGCGATGAACGAAATTATTGGCCTATCCGACTGCTGAAAGATTTCGCCCGCATGCCCATCAGGACTGATAGTTGGGTGGCGTGGGGACATTCGTTGTCCCACCCCGACAGCGAACCTTTCGCAGACAACGTTCCCTACAACTCAGCCTTGCTGCTCTGCCCGCAACCCGACATTTACGACAGAATATCCCTCCCCCTGTCCACGGGCAAGTCCGTGGACTTCTTCCAAGTATTCCCCCTCACAAGCGAAGAGATGGAATATAAACTTCGCTGTGCAAACGATGAAGAATGCGAAGATTCACCGGCCGATGCCATGTTGGAGCATTTCGAAATGGACCGTGAACATTGGATAGAATACGTAATGAACCGCTTCAACTACAGGAAGAATGCATAAAATTGCTCAAAGCGCGGCGTAATGTGCATTTTTTCCCCTCATTTCTTGCCAAACCAAACAGTTTGACTAATTTTGCACACTGATAATTAGTTAACCGGAAAAATTTCTGTAGCTGGAAGTCATAACCTTCTACTCTTATTTCCGGCACTGACACTTTGAGAAATACTAATACTAAACATTAATAACATGAGTTTGAAAATCGTAGTATTGGCAAAACAAGTTCCCGACACACGCAACGTCGGGAAAGATGCCATGAAAGCCGACGGTACTATCAACCGTGCGGCACTTCCCGCTATCTTCAACCCCGAAGACTTGAACGCTCTCGAACAAGCCCTCCGACTGAAAGATACACATCCAGGCTCCACCGTCACCATCCTCACCATGGGACCGGGACGCGCAGCCGAAGTTATTCGTGAAGGATTGTTCCGCGGTGCCGACAATGGCTATCTGCTGACCGACCGCGCCTTTGCCGGTGCCGACACCCTCGCTACTTCATACGCCCTCGCCACTGCTATCAAAAAGATCGGCGAATATGACATCATCATCGGTGGACGCCAAGCCATCGACGGAGATACGGCGCAAGTAGGACCACAAGTGGCAGAAAAGCTGGGCTTGACGCAGATCACGTATGCCGAAGAAATCCTGAACGTGGAAGAGACCACTGGACGAATCGTCGTGAAGCGCCATATTGACGGAGGCGTGGAAACCGTAGAAGGCCCGCTGCCTATCGTCATCACCGTGAACGGCAACGCCGCTCCCTGCCGCCCGCGCAACGCCAAACTAGTGCAGAAATACAAACGTGCCCTCGGCGCACAGGAGAAAGCCGCCATCACCAAAGAAGGTGCCGCCCTGCCCTACGCCGACCTCTACGAGAAGTGTCCTTACCTGAATATTACGGAATGGAGCGTAGCCGACGTCGACGGCGATCTGGAACAATGTGGCCTCAGCGGTTCGCCCACGAAAGTGAAAACCGTCCAGAATATCTCGTTCCAAGCCAAGGAAAGCCGCACGTTGACCGGAAGCGACAAGGATGTAGAAGACCTTATTGTTGAACTACTTGCCAATCACACGATTGGATGAGTGATGAGCTACAAAGCGACAAGCTGCAAGTAATTGCACCATCATTCACAGAAAAGAACTTGTAGCCCCGCAACTCGTAGCTCGTAGCTAAAAACTAAGAAATATGAATAACGTATTTGTATATTGTGAGATTGAAGGCACTGTAGTTGCCGAAGTAAGTCTCGAACTCCTTACCAAAGGACGCAAATTAGCCAATCAACTGGGTTGCCAGCTGGAAGCCATAGTTGCAGGCGCCAATCTTGCAGGTATCGAAAAACAAGTAATGCCCTACGGTGTCGACCGTCTTCACATCTTCGATGCTCCGGGCCTGTTTCCCTACACTTCACTACCCCACTCTTCCGTACTAATCAACCTCTTCAAAGAAGAAAAACCACAGATCTGCCTTATGGGTGCCACTGTCATCGGTCGTGACCTTGGTCCGCGCGTATCTTCCGCCCTGACCAGCGGTTTGACTGCCGACTGTACTTCACTGGAAATCGGCGACCACGAGGACAAGAAAGCAGGCAAGACGTACGAAAACCTGCTGTACCAGATCCGTCCCGCATTCGGCGGTAACATTGTGGCGACCATCGTCAATCCCGAACACCGTCCGCAGATGGCAACCGTGCGCGAAGGCGTGATGAAGAAAGAAATTCTCGACGCCAACTATCAAGGCGAAATCATCAATCACGACGTTGCCAAGTATGTACCTACGACGGACTATGTAGTAAAAGTCATCGACCGCCATGTAGAAAAGGCAAAACATAACCTGAAAGGTGCTCCGATCGTTGTTGCCGGTGGTTACGGTATGGGTAGCCGCGAGAACTTCGACATGTTGTTCGAACTGGCCAAGGAGCTTCACGCCGAAGTGGGCGGTAGCCGCGCAGCTGTCGACGCAGGTTTCTGCGACCATGACCGTCAGATTGGTCAGACCGGTGTGACCGTCCGTCCGAAACTCTACATCGCCTGCGGCATCAGTGGACAAATCCAGCACATCGCCGGCATGCAGGAAAGCGGCATCATCATCTCTATCAACAACGATGAAAATGCCCCGATCAACACCATCGCCGACTATGTAATCAACGGTACGGTGGAAGAAGTGATTCCGAAAATGATTAAATATTACAAACAGAACAGTAAATAAGCTATGGCTAATTTTTATACCGAAGTTCCTGAATTGAAGTTCCAACTGAACAACGCGATGATGGAACGTATCTGCGAGCTGAAAGAGCGCGGATATCAAGATAAAGATAAATATGATTATGCTCCGCAGGACTATGCGGACGCTATGGACTCATACGACAAGGTATTGGAAATCACTGGCGAAATCACCGGAGAAATCATCAATCCCAATGCCGAAGGCGTAGATGCAGAAGGGCCTCACTGCGCAAACGGTCGTGTAGAATATGCCAGCGGCACGAAACAGAACCTAGATGCCATGGTGAAAGCCGGACTGAACGGCATGACCATGCCCCGTCGCTTCGGTGGACTGAACTTCCCCATCACTCCTTACACCATGTGTGCTGAGATCGTAGCAGCCGCTGATGCTGGTTTCGGAAATATCTGGTCCTTGCAAGACTGTATCGAAACACTGTATGAGTTTGGTAACGAAGACCAACACAGTCGCTTCATCCCGCGCATTTGTGCCGGTGAAACCATGTCAATGGACCTGACCGAACCCGATGCCGGTTCTGACCTGCAAAGCGTCATGCTGAAGGCAACTTTCGATGAGAAAGAAAACTGCTGGCGCCTGAACGGTGTGAAACGTTTCATCACCAATGGTGATGCCGATCTTCACCTCGTACTGGCACGCTCAGAAGAAGGTACGAAAGACGGACGCGGACTTTCCATGTTCATCTACGACAAACGTGACGGAGGTGTAGACGTACGCCGCATCGAAAACAAACTGGGTATCCACGGCTCTCCTACTTGCGAACTTGTCTACAAGAACGCCAAGTGCGAACTCTGTGGCGATCGCAAACTCGGCTTGATCAAATACGTAATGGCACTGATGAACGGTGCTCGTTTGGGTATTGCCGCACAGTCCGTAGGTCTGTCGCAAGCTGCCTACAATGAAGGCTTGGCATACGCCAAAGACCGCAAACAGTTCGGCAAGGCAATCATCGAGTTCCCCGCCGTATATGACATGCTCGCCATCATGAAAGCCAAATTGGATGCAGGTCGCGCATTGTTGTATCAGACTTCACGCTACGTAGACATCTACAAAGCCCTGGACGACATCGCCCGCGAACGCAAACTGACTCCGGAAGAGCGTCAGGAACAGAAAAAATACTCCAAACTTGCTGATGCCTTCACTCCGCTTGCCAAAGGTATGAACTCCGAATATGCTAACCAGAACGCTTACGACTGTATTCAGATTCACGGTGGTTCAGGTTTCATGTTGGAATATGCTTGCCAGCGCATCTACCGTGATGCCCGTATCACGAGCATCTACGAGGGTACTACGCAGTTGCAGACCGTAGCAGCCATCCGCTACGTGACCAACGGTTCGTATGCCGCTACGCTTCGGGACTTCGAAACCGTTCCTTGCAGTGAAGAGATGCAACCGTTGATGGATCGTCTGAAAGAAATGACAAACAAGTTTGAGACTTGCACCAATGCCGTAAAAGAAGCACAGAGCCAGGAATTACTGGATTTTGTAGCCCGTCGTCTCTACGAAATGGCAGCCGTGTGCGTTATGTCTCATCTCATTATTCAAGATGCGACAAAAGCTCCCGAACTGTTTGCGAAATCAGCCGTTGTCTATCTGAACTATGCCGAGGCAGAAGTAGAAAAGCACTTCAACTTCATCCGCAAGTTCAAAGCCGAAGAATTGGAAAGCTATCGTAAGTAAATCGGTCCGGCTCTATCAGACTTGATAGATACTGAAACGATCATCCCATAAAAATGAATGAACCCTAAAAGTCGAAGATCTGACTTTTAGGGTTCATCTTTTTAAGCGTTGCCTCTTAATTCATACTTTGAAGTTTACGGAACAATTCTTTCTGCTCTTCTGTCAGGTCGGTTGGCAGTTTCACGGAATAAGTCACAATGAGGTCGCCATGCTGTCCTTCCTTCTTATATACAGGAAATCCCTTACCCTTCAGGCGGACCTTCGTCCCATTCTGGGTTTCCGGTTTCACTTTCAACTTCACTTGTCCGTCCAGCGTGTCCACCAACTGATCGCCACCCAAAAGAGCGGTATAAAGGCTGATGGAAACGTCAACATACAAATCATCCCCCAAACGCTTGAACAGAGGATCGTCCGCAATCACGAACGTAATATACAAATCACCGGCAGAACCACCGTTCATTCCCTCGCCGCCATAGCCTTTCAACTTGATCACTTGCCCATTCGCCACTCCGGCAGGAATGTTGATGCGCACATTCTTTCCGTTCACAGTCAGAATCTGCTTATGCGTCTGTGCCGCATCACGAAGGGACAGATGTAGGTCTGCATGATAATCCTGTCCGCGAAAACCAGCATTGGCACCTCCCTTACGTCCCCGGTGCCCGAACAGTGATTCAAAAAAGTCAGAGAAGTCACCGCCTGTACTGCTGGAGAACTCCTGCCCGTCGGATGAATACCAATAACTACCGTTACCGTCCGAACCGTATCCTGCACCCGAACCACCGAATCCACCGCCGCCAAAACCTCCGAACCCACCGGCACCCGCCGTTTGCCGGGCACGCTTCTGGGCTTCAAATTCATCGGCATGTTTCCAATGTTCGCCGTATTCATCATACTTCTTACGCTTTTCCGGATCACCCAATACTTCGTTTGCCTCGTTTATCGCCTGAAACTTATCCTTTGCAGTAGCGTCGTTCGGATTTAGGTCCGGATGATACTTACGCGCCAACTTGCGGAACGCTTTCTTGATATCTTCCTGACTTGCCTTTTTGTCCACTCCAAGGACTTGATAATAATCGATATAAGCCATAGTCTACAATTTTAGTTTTTCTTATATACCCTATCACAAATAACACACCATCTTGGTATTTTGAATACTAAAATAGATAAACTATATTTAAAAAGCAGCCGGATATACGCTCCCGTATACCCGGCCCTTTTCAACTGAAAATCATACTGTAAGCACCGGAGTGAAAACCCCGATTCCATCTATCGGACTTGCAAAGCCTCTTTGACAGCTTTCAGCAACGATTGAATATCTTCTTCCGTCGTATCGAAAGAGGTCACAAAACGTATTTCGTTCTCCGCTTCATTCCAAAAGTAAAAGAAATAAGATTGCCTCAACGCATCTATTGCTTTGCGCGGCATGGTCAAAAACAACTGATTACTCTCCATCTTCTGCGTGAAGCGTATTCCAGGCAGTACCTTCAATCCTTCGTAAAGCTTCTGTGCCATCACATTGGCATGCGTCGCATTCTTCTTCCAAAGTTCATCCGTCAGATATGCCGTAAACTGGCAAGAAAGATAGCGCAATTTGGATGCCAGTTGCGCCGACTGTTTCCGCACGTAATAGGCGCCACGCTTCAGGTCGGGATGGAAGACAATCACACTCTCACCCAACATCAACCCGTTCTTCGTTCCACCAAAACTGAGAATATCAATGCCACAATCCACTGTCAGCTCTTTCGGACTGAGATTCAACGCTACACAAGCATTGGCAAGACGCGCCCCATCCATGTGTACATACATTCCATACTCATGCGCCAAGGCAGTCAGTGCCTTCAACTCTTCCGGCGTGTACACAGTACCCAACTCTGAACATTGAGATATGTAAATTGCTCCCGGTTGGGAATGGTGCTGTTCGCCAAAGTTCTTCAAATAAGGACGTACCAAGTGCGGGGTAAGTTTACCATCTGGCGTTGCGATAGTACCAACCTGACATCCTGTCATGCGAGCAGGAGCACCACATTCGTCTACATAAATATGCGCCGTCTCCGCACAAAGGATCAAGTTGTAAGGCCGCGTTGCCAGTTGCAGAGCGACGGCATTGCTGCCCGTTCCGTTGAAGACAAACAACGGTTCACAATCAGCCGTAAAAACTTCCTTTATCTTACGGACAGCCTCTTCTGTCCAAGGATCATCGCCATAGCCTATCGCATGATCCTGATTTGCCCGGTTCAAGGCCTCCATCACCAATGGATGCACACCGGAGTTATTGTCTGAAGCAAAACTTCTCATAAGTATATTTATTTTCTAAGAATGTGCAAAGAAACAAAATTTCAGTCTAATTCGTAACTATTTCATGCTCCATATATAGAAAACAGGTCCCAAAACCGAAATATAAAAAAGCCACAGCGCTCTCTATGAAGAGAAGCCCTGTGGCCTTTCGTTATCTTATTTATTCAGGGAAGACCGATATTACATCATACCACCCATGCCGCCCATGCCCGGAGCACCCATCGGCATTTCAGGTTTGTCTTCCTTCTTTTCTACGATGACGCATTCAGTAGTCAGGAACATACCGGCAATAGAAGCCGCATTTTCCAAAGCTACACGAGTTACCTTTGCAGGATCTACCACACCGGCAGCATGCAGGTTCTCGTAAACATCGGTACGTGCATTGTAACCGAAGTCACCCTTGCCTTCACGTACTTTCTGTACTACGACAGCACCTTCTTTACCCGCATTCGCCACGATCTGACGCAACGGTTCTTCGATAGCCCGTCTGATGATATCAACACCGGTAGTTTCATCAACGTTATCCCCTTTGAAGCCTTCCAATGTTTCGATGGCACGGATGTAAGCTACACCACCGCCCGGAACGATACCTTCTTCGATGGCTGCACGTGTTGCACGCAAAGCATCATCTACGCGGTCTTTCTTTTCTTTCATTTCCACTTCGGAAGCAGCACCTACATAAAGCACAGCAACTCCACCAGACAGCTTAGCCAGACGTTCCTGCAATTTTTCTCTGTCATAATCAGACTTGGTAGCAGCAATCTGAGCCTTTATCTGCTCGCAACGTTCCTTGATGTTCTGCTTGTCTCCAGCACCGTTTACGATAGTGGTATTGTCTTTAGAAACAGTTATCTTATCAGCAGTACCCAGCATCTCGATAGTAGCTTGCTCCAATTTCAGACCCTTCTCTTCGCTGATAACCACACCACCGGTCAATACGGCAATGTCTTCCAGCATTTCCTTACGACGGTCGCCAAAGCCCGGAGCCTTCACTGCACAAATCTTCAACTGAGAGCGCAGACGGTTTACTACCAATGTAGTCAAAGCTTCGCTATCCACATCTTCTGCGATAACCAACAACGGACGACCTGTCTGTACGGCAGGTTCCAAAATAGGCAAGAAATCCTTCAGGTTAGAAATCTTCTTGTCATAGATCAGGATGTAAGGCTTCTCCATCTCGCATTCCATCTTCTCCGTGTTGGTAACGAAGTAAGCAGAAAGATAACCACGGTCAAACTGCATACCTTCTACCACACCGATCGTAGTGTCCGTACCCTTAGCCTCTTCGATAGTGATCACACCATCCTTAGATACCTTACGCATAGCGTCAGCAATCAACTTACCGATAACAGGATCATTGTTTGCAGAAACAGAAGCAACCTGCTCGATCTTATCGTAGTTGTCGCCCACCATTTCAGCTTGTGACTTGATAGAATCAACGACTTTGGCAACAGCCTTGTCGATACCGCGCTTGATATCCATCGGGCTTGCACCGGCAGTCACGTTCTTCAAACCTTCAGCCACAATAGCCTGTGCCAATACAGTAGCGGTAGTTGTTCCGTCACCGGCATCGTCACCAGTCTTAGAAGCCACTTCCTTCACCAACTGTGCACCGGTATTCTGGTATGCATCTGCCAATTCTACTTCCTTGGCAACGGTTACACCGTCCTTAGTAATGTGAGGAGCACCGAATTTCTTTTCGATAATCACATTACGACCTTTCGGGCCGAGAGTTACTTTCACAGCGTTTGCCAGCGTATCAATACCTTTCTTCAGTTGATCACGGGCATCAATATTGAATAATATTTCTTTTGCCATAGCTTTTGAGTTTTTTAATTTTAAGAGTTTATTAGTTTATTAATTTTTGGAACTTGAGTTTTTGGTGTTTCCGAATGGTTAGATTGTGAATTCTACATAAAACGGACAAACTAAAAAACTACAAGACCGAAAGATTTATCCCAATACAGCGAGTACGTCGTTCTGACGCATAATGAGATATTTGGTACCTTCAACTTCCAGTTCTGTACCCGCATACTTGCCATACAATACTGTGTCACCAACCTTCAACACCATTTCTTCGTCTTTCGTTCCGTTGCCTACTGCAATCACTTCACCTTTCAAAGGTTTCTCTTTTGCCGTATCCGGAATGATGATACCGCCAATCGTTTTCTCTTCTGCAGGTGCAGGGAGTACAAGTACTCTGTCTGCCAATGGTTTAATATTCATAATTCTCTTGCTTTTATATGTTATACATTTACGTTTATACTCATTCTGCTTCAAATAAGCGATAAATGACTTACCAAAATCATGCCAAAGTGCAAAGCTGTTTGTTTGGCAGATTAAGGCTGACAAAATGGCAAATAACAGAACGGAATTGCTATCTTTGCAGCCTGAAACAAAATACCCAAACAATGAATGCAATATGGATAGTGCTCCCCATTCTCACCTTACTAATGTTTGAGTTGGGATTGACACTGCAAACAGCCGACTTCAAACTATTCTGCAAACGCCCCCGTCCTATCATTGCCGGACTGGCAGGACAAATCATACTACTACCTATATTGGCATTTGCCATAAGTTATGCTTTCCGCATAGAACCGTTGTTCTTCATCGGCGTCATGCTCATAGCCTGTTCACCCGGCGGCAGTTCTTCCAACATATTCTCAATGATAGCCAAGGGAGACGTGGCTCTTTCCGTGTCGCTAACAGCGTTCAGCAGCCTCATTACACTGTTCACCCTTCCTATCATTATGGAATTTATCCTACACTTCATTGGAAACACTCCCGACATAAGTGTACATCTGCCCATAGGTAGCCTCATTGTACAAAACTTAGTATTGATGTTATTCCCCATCGTTACTGGTATTCTTATGAAGCACTACCGGCCGACGACAGCAGAAAAGATACATAAGGTACTGTCAAAAGCAGCTTTTCCCGCACTCATACTGTTGGCATCCATCTTCTTCATCCAGCATCATACCACCATCGCCGAACAATTCAGCAAACTGGGTTGCTGCATCTTCACTCTCATCCTGCTTGCCATGTCGGGAGGCGCGTTACTATCCAAGCTGATGCATCTCCGCACCAAGGAAGTACGTACGCTTGTCATCGAAATCGGAATGCAGAATGCTGCACAGGCCATCGCCATTGCCAGTAGCCCGTTTGTGTTCAACAATGACATCATAGCCATCCCTGCCATTATTTATGCCTTGCTGATGAATGTCATTCTACTGGTTTATGTGGGAATTATAAAGAATTATAGTAATTAAAGATCGCTCAAACCAGTAAAGTGGAGGCCATAGAAGGAAACAGACTCGTCATCGGAACCCACAAAATACCCATAGCCCGCAATTTAGGCAGGTTGGACATTTTGGGTGATGAATTGTCTGTAATCAATTGATTTTATTATCTTTGCGAAGATAATTATTGATATGATTAAAAAATAGAATGATAGCCAAGTAATCTACAACACTGCTCCCGATATAGCGCTTTGCCTGAAGCATTTCGCTATATCGAGAGCAGTATCGTGCGTAGCATCTGCAAATCATTCTGCAAACCTACGCAAATATCCAGCAGCGGAAAAGCAGGATATCATACGTTTCAGCAAAGCTCTTCGATCAACTCCTGAGCTGTAACCAACCTTTGTTCGCCGGTCTCCATATTCTTCAGCGTCACTTTGCCTTCATTCATCTCGTTCTCACCCACCAAGACAACAAACGGGATGTTTTTGGAGTTTGCATAGCCCATCTGCTTCTTCATCTTGCTTGCATCAGGGAAAATTTCGGCACGAATGCCTGCCGCACGCACCTGCGCGAGCACCTGCATGGAGAAGGCAACCTCTTTCTCGCCAAAATTGATAAATAACACCTGCGTCGCGTTTACAGCTTCCTTCGGGTACAGGTCAAGCTGGTTCAACACGTCAAATATACGGTCTGCCCCAAAAGAGATACCCACACCGCTGACACCCGACAAGCCGAACACACCGGTCAGATTGTCATAACGTCCCCCACCGGTGATACTGCCAATCTGTACATCGAGCGCTTTCACTTCAAAGATGGCGCCCGTATAGTAATTCAACCCGCGGGCAAGCGTCAAATCAAGTTCAATTTCATTCTTCAACCCGAGATTCTTCAGCGTAGAAAGAATAAATTCGCTCTCTTCTACCCCCTTCAGTCCGGTTTCACTGTCGGCAAGCACCTCCTTCAGGGTGACAAGTTTTTCTTCATTCGTACCACTCAGCAGGATGATAGGTTGCAACTTGGCAATCGCCTCATCACCGATCCCCTTCTCTCTCAGCTCGGCATTCACATTGTCCAGACCGATCTTGTCCAGTTTGTCGATTGCTACGGTGATATCTACTATCTTGTCAGCTTCGCCGATGATTTCAGCAATACCCGTCAGAATCTTACGGTTATTGATCTTAATGCAAACCCGGATACCGAAACGGGTAAACACAGTATCGACAATCTGCATCAGTTCTACCTCGTTCAGCAGGGAATCACTGCCCACCACATCGGCATCGCATTGATAAAACTCACGATAACGACCCTTCTGCGGGCGGTCGGCACGCCAAACAGGTTGTATCTGATAGCGTTTGAAGGGGAAAGTGATTTCATCCCGATGCATTACCACATAGCGGGCAAACGGAACCGTCAAGTCGTAACGCAAACCTTTTTCGCAGAATTTGCAGGCAAGTTTGGCTGAATTACGGCTCAGTAATTCTTCATCGGTCAGTCCGGAAAAGTAATCACCCGAATTTTGCACCTTGAACAGTAGTTTATCGCCTTCTTCGCCATATTTTCCCATCAGCGTGGAGAGTGTTTCCATCGCAGGAGTTTCAATCTGCTGAAATCCATAAAGATGATATACTTCACGAATTGTATTGAATATATAGTTACGCTTCGCCATTTCCACCGGCGAAAAGTCGCGAGTTCCTTTTGGAATACTTGGTTTTGCTGCCATATTTATTCTTTTAATATTTGTTTTAGCCGCAAAGGTAAAGCAAAATATCGAGAGCCTATTTAAGTTTTGCTCAAAAAGTTTCTTATTCAGCTTCTTTTGAGTTCCTTTTCAATCCGTTTACCTCATTTTACCCGTCACGCAGACTGCCCCGTTCCCCATAAAAACAGGGAAACATCCTACAAAGACAATGTACCCCGAACATAATCCGGCCTACCTGAATCACTGAAGCATGGAGCAGGACAGAATACGCAGCCACCCCTATATAACACAAACAGATTGCCGGTTCCATACGAACTGACAATCTGTTTGCATTCCTTATCAAAAACGGGCTTTAGTCCCTGCGTCCCATAAATATCATAACGTAATAAATCAGCGTAGCCAATGAGCCTAAAGCAGCCACCACATAAGTATAGGCGGCAGAACGAAGGGCATCCTCAGCCTGTCTGTGATTGTAAGAGTTCGTAATGCCCGAACTGCTCAACCATACCAAAGCACGCTTGCTGGCATCGATCTCAACCGGCAAAGTGACAAAGCTGAACAGCGTGGTCATAGCAAACAAGATGATGCCTGCCAGCAGCAATTGCGGAAACGTATTCAACATCAAAATACCAGCCAGCAACAACCAGCTCATCCACTGCGATGCAAATGACACCACCGGAACCAGCTTGCTACGCATCGTCAACGGAGCGTATGCGCGGGCATGTTGCACGGCGTGTCCACACTCATGGGCGGCGACGGCGGCAGCCATGATACTGTTGCTGTCATACACACCTTCACTCAGATTCACAGTCTTATTGGCAGGATTGTAGTGGTCGGTCAGTTGTCCCGGAGTATGCGTCACCTGGACATCATCAATGCCGTTATCGTGCAGCATCTGAAGGGCAACGTCACGCCCTGTCATCCCATTGCCCGTAGGGATTCGGGAGTACTTCTTGAATTTGCTCTGCAAATTCATTTGCACCAACCAACTTGCTATGGCTATGCCAATAAAGATAATCCATTGTATACCTATCATATTTCCCATAATTTTCTGTTTTTAAGGGTTAAAAATCCATGCTTTATCTTACACAATACAAATTGCTTGCCAAAAATAAAAGGAAACGATGAACTTTGCTACTGTTCCCTCTACATTTTAGGAAGAATTAGCGAAGAATACATATCATTCAACAAGTTATAACTCTGTTACAACATCCGTACCGACAGGAATTTCCGGCAGTTACAGCATAATCCCCATTTCTGTCATGAATGACACGCACCGGAATGTGGCAAAAAAAGACAATCGTTCGTACGAAACAGGAACGACCTATACACCTCCTTTAAATGAATATCGCCCCTACAAGCCTTCGATGATTACCTGTAGAGGCGAATGAACATTTATCTGCCACCCCGACAAGCAAACTTGCCTGGGCAACAAAAGCAACGATTTACTATTCTTCTGTGTAACGTTCGATGGTCTGCTCACGGTCTGGACCAACGGAAACAATCTTGATGGGCACACCAAGCTGCTCTTCCAAGAAGGAAAGATAAGCGTTGAATTCTTCGGGGAATTCGTCTTCGCTCTGCATCTTCGTCATGTCAGTCTTCCAACCCGGCAGTTCGACATATATCGGTTCAACGCCTTCGTTGATATCGAACGGGAAGTAGTCAATCTCTTCCCCGTTGACGTTGTATGCCACACAGGCCTTGATTGTCTCGAATGAGTCAAGCACGTCGCTCTTCATCATAATCAGCTTCGTCACACCGTCCACCATAATGGCATACTTCAATGCCACCAAGTCAATCCATCCGCAACGGCGTTTGCGTCCCGTCACGGCACCGAACTCATGTCCCAGCGCACCGATCTTTTCGCCCGTCTCGTCGAAAAGTTCTGTCGGGAACGGTCCTGCCCCTACACGGGTGCAATATGCTTTGAAGATACCATAAACCTCACCAATCTTGTTAGGCGCAATTCCCAGCCCTGTGCAGGCACCTGCGCAAATGGTATTGGAAGAGGTCACAAAAGGATAAGAGCCAAAGTCCACATCCAGCATCGTGCCTTGTGCACCTTCGCAGAGAACTGACTTTCCGTCGCCCAGCAGGTTGTTTATCTCATGCTCGCTGTCCACCAATGGGAATTGCTTCAGATATTCGATACCTTCCAACCAAGATTTTTCCATCTCCGTCAAGTCGTACTCATAATTCAGACTCTTCAGAATCTGCTCGTGACGAGCTTTGGCTGCAGCATATTTCTGTTCGAAATTATGCAGGATGTCGCCTACGCGCAAACCATTACGGCTGACCTTATCAGTGTACGTAGGACCGATGCCCTTACCCGTTGTTCCCACCTTGGCATCGCCTTTCGCAGCTTCGTAAGCAGCATCCAGAATGCGGTGAGTAGGCATGATGAGGTGTGCTTTCTTCGAAATGTGCAAACGTTCTTTCAGCGAATGTCCCGATGCTTCCAGCGATTCCGCTTCTGCCTTGAAAAGAGCGGGATCAAGCACCACGCCATTACCAATGATGTTCACCTTGTCACCTTGAAAAATTCCCGAGGGAATGGAACGGAGCACGTACTTCTGTCCTTCAAACTCGAGCGTATGTCCGGCATTCGGGCCACCCTGAAAACGAGCTACGACATCGTATCTCGGAGTTAACACGTCAACGACTTTACCTTTGCCTTCGTCGCCCCATTGTAATCCTAATAGAATATCTACTTTCATTTTTCCTTTTTATTATTATTATCTTTTCTTTTACGCTTGTTGTTCCGGTCGCACTTGCTGCACAACCCATATAGGTAGAGCGAATAGTGAGACAAACTGAACCGACTGAGTTTCGTATTCTCAATGGCATGCTGCAACTCCTCGTTTTGAAACTCCGTCACCCTGCCGCACTGTGTACAGATCTGATGATGATGGGTGTCGCGGTTATAACATTTTTCGTACTGGGAGGAATTTCCGAACTGATGTTTGATGACCAGACGGGCATTGATGAGAAGTATGATGGTATTGTAAAGGGTAGCGCGGCTCACACGGAAATTTTCCTGATCCGCCATCAACGAATAGAGTGTATCTATATCGAAATGTCCTTCAATGGAGTAGATGGTATCAAGTATGGCATAACGTTCGGGAGTCTTACGATGCCCGTTCGCATTGAGATATTCGGTGAATATCTGCTTTACCGTATCTTTTACGTTCTGACTTTCCATTTTTGTCGGCGCAGTTTTACAGCCAACAAAGTTAAGCCTTTTTTGTGGAAAGCAAACGAGAATAAAGAAAAAAATAAAAATAATGCATCAGATGAGAGCAAGGCAGGAATAAAAGCGCTTTTTTACAGCCTCAAGTCATATGCTCTCCTTTTCTCTAGTACGCAAAAACTCCATACCAACTCCGTAATAACTCCATATAGAAAATCCTGGAACTGATACGGAGTTAGTATGGAGTTGGTACGGAGTTGATATAGAGCTGATATAGAGCTGGAAGTATATCGTCATGCAGACCAACACGTTCAATCCGTGTCATCCACATGTCATCTGACATTCTCAGAAACCCTCATGTCAAGGATATCAAATACGACGTTTGGAAAATCCCGGCTTGGACTTTAGCCCACTTCTTCCTTCACGAGATTATAAAGCAATTGTTCGGCTTCCGTTTCGGCATGTTCCATACCTTCTACCCGGCGGCATACCAGAAAAGACTGTTCTTCGCTGTGCTGCATAAAACGGCGAATGGAGGTCATTGCCGCGTTTCGCACATGATAAGGCCCGGAGAGAAAGGCACAGATCGCTTGGTCAAGAAACTCGTTTGCAGTACGCTCGTCCATATCGCCTTTTTTCATCAGCAGGCGGGCAATAGTCAGGAATCCACAGGTCTGCACGTACTCCCGTTCATCGGCAATCCATTGGAAGGATTTGGCAGGGGCATATGGCAAATGCTGGAACAGGTTCATAGAGGTGAGTTCGGCAATCTCGATATTCGGAATGCTCTCCACCCATATATCCGCTATCTCCGGGAAAAAACTCTCCACCGGCTGCAACAGCCCTGCCAGAATCTTACATTCGCGAATTTCTTCTTTCCACAGGGCTTGTGCCAGCGAATGATTCTTTTCATACCCTTCGGCAATCTTCTTGATGCGTGGAAGCTCTACGCCGAAATTCAGTTTGTAGACCAAGCCTTTTTCACGCATACTTTGAGACACAGCCCCGTTCATAGAGAGACGGAGTTGGGTCTTTATATCTTTCAGTTGTTCATGCAAGTCCATAGAGGAATGTATTTGAGAGCCTGTCTGAATCATGCTGGGCAACATTCAAACAGGCTCTGAACGTAATTAGTCATTGATTGAAGGCAAGAGTGAATAATCTTTGCTATAACGCAACATCTGTTCGGCATAACCTTCATCGTAGGTCACTTTCACATTGGTTATCTTGCCGTCTGCATCTGTCACAACTTCGTACTTGGGATTCACGAAGCCTTTGTACGGCGCCAGATTCAGCTTCTTATAGCGTTCCAGTACCTCTGCATGCAGGGTTGGATCGACCTTCACCGCATAGTTTTCCACGATGTCACGGGCTGCCTGATAGTCGCCGGTAGACTTGATTCGCTGGATTTCGGAGAGTAACTCACCGAAAAGTCCGCGCAGTTTCTCGTAATCGTTCACGATAACGTAGGTCTTGCCGTCTTTCTTCACCATTTCCACTACGCGGTCTGCCGCTCCTTTCTCAAACACCCAACGGGCAATGAGCTGACGATTGCGCATGTGTGCCTCTTCTACATTGTTACCCGGTTCGATGCGTACCAGCTGTGTCATCAATCCATTCATCAGATAGGTGTAATATTCCGCTTTGTAAGCGTCCGGATCGGGGGTAAGTCCCAACTCTGTCAGCTTCGGATCGGCTACGTAGTAGAGGCCGAACAGGTCGGCACGTGCCTCTTCGATGGTAGAGCCGTATGCTTTCAGTGCATCCGGATCGACACCCGGAAGCAGTTTTCCGGACCCGTGTCCCAAACATTCATGCAAATCAGTATGAAGTTCGCCGGTGAGGTCGGCATACTTGTCTATCAACTGCAATTCCGTGTCGCTGTACACAAACTCTTCGTTAAAGCCATTACCATGAGCTGCCTTATTGTAAGCGTCTGTGATGTTGCCTATGGTCACCGATTTGGAACCATGCTGGCTACGAATCCAGTTTGAATTAGGCAGGTTGATTCCGATGGCTGTTGCTGGGTACAAATCGCCTGCTAGGATAGCAGCGGTAATCACCTTCGCCGAAACTCCTTTTACTTCTTCTTTCTTAAATTGCTTGTCCACCGGAGAATGGTCTTCAAACCATTGGGCATTGCCGCTGATTATCTCCGTACGGCGCGTTGCCTCCAGATCCTTAAAGTTCACCAACGACTCCCAGCTGGCTTTCATACCCAACGGGTCACCGTAGCTTTCGGTAAAGCCGTTGACGAAATCGACACGAGAATTCAGGTCTTTCACCCACAAGATGGCATAGTCATCGAATGTTTTCAAATCGCCTGTCTCATAATACTCTATCAGTTTGGCAATGACTGCCTTCTGTTCTTCGTTTTCAGCCACGCCTTCGGCTTTCTTCAACCAGTATACGATTTTCTCGATAGCCTGTCCGTATAAGCCACCCACTTTCCACACTCTTTCTTCCGTCTTGCCGTCTTTCTTCACTAGACGGCTGTTCAGACCATAAGAAACAGGCATCTCATCTTTGGGGTCTTTCATTGCGTTATAGAAAGATTCCGCTTCTTCCTGCGTCACTCCATCGTAATAGTTACATGCGGAAGTCAGCACCAAATCTTCGCCTGCCGCCTGATTCACCCGTTTGGGCATGACCGTAGGATCGAAGATGACCGGAAACAGTTCGTCACACAGTTGTTCGGCAGTCTGCCCGTCTGCTAACGGCAACTTGGAAGCATCCGTTTCCAATATTGCTTTTCTAAAGAACTCGGGAGCAAAACCCGGCACAAACTTCTCGGCACCATAATGATGATGAATGCCGTTAGAGAACCAAACTCGCTTGAGGTACACTTCCATAGCCTTGAAATCGGGCGCATTCTTATCGCCTTTATATCCGTCATAGACTACCTCCAGCGTGCGGCGAATGCGCAGGTTGTACTTACCGTTTTGGTCGAACAATATATCACGGCCTTGCAAAGCAGCTTCCGTAAGGTAATACACCAGCTCTTTCTGTTGGAGCGACAAGTTTTCGAAACCGGGAACCCGGTAACGTAGAATCTGTAAGTCTGCAAATTGTTCCACTGTATAATCAAATTTTTCTGCCTCGGCAGTTGTTGTTTTCGAACCGCCACATGCTGCCAACAGCACAGAAGCGGCATAAATGATAAGTTGTTTCCTCATGTATCGGAAGATATTGGGTTAGTATAAAAAAGACGAAAAGGAAGTATTCCGAAATGGGTATTCCGGAATATTTCCTTATCTACACATTGTTTAATGCAAATCGTTTATTTCTTCTCTGCGTGTTTCTTACGATATCCGTTAGGTGTCTCGCCTACATTCTTATAAAAAGCAGCATAGAAAGACTGGCGGTTGGCAAAGCCTACCATTGTACTGATCTCTTCCACATTCTTGTCGGCATATCTCTTGTCCGTCAATAAATGCTTAGCATCTTTCACTCTATATTCATTCAACAGACATGAATAGTTCATGCCGAAACGAGAGTTCACCACTGCCGACAGATAACGGGTATTAGTCTTCAGCTCTTTTGCCAAATCTTTAGCCGAGTAATCGGGATCCTTGTACTTTTTCTGCACTACGATAATGTTCAGAATCTTGTCATACAATTCATCTGCCAACTCCGGACGAATCAAAGAACGATAAGCAGCGTTCTTTTCCTTCTTTTCTCTCAGGTTGTAAGGGCGCTTTTTAGGAGCCGCTTCCTGGTTTTTGTTTTCTAAATCACTCATTGAATTAACTGGTTAGGGTTTGTAAATACATAATAGACCTAAAGGATTTTCCCTTAGACTTTACAAAAGTCTGATATTTTTTTCAAATACGCAACTTTTATCGTACATATTTTTGATTCACAAATAACGAAAAAGGTTGAAATATGGCATTTGAACCTATTTAATAAGAAACTTTAACTTATTGATAATGTGTTTATGATATAAAATGAATACTTATATTGACTTGTTTCATATACAATAATTAATGTACCTTTGCAGCACAAAAGTTTATCTAAGACAATGCTACAAACGCTCAAAAAATATTTTGGATACGACACTTTCCGCCCTTTGCAAGAGGAAGTTATCCGTACGTTGCTTGCTGGAAAAGACTGTTTGGTACTGATGCCCACCGGAGGCGGAAAGTCCATTTGTTACCAGCTTCCTGCACTGCTGCGCGAAGGTATAGCCATCGTCGTTTCACCTCTAATCTCGCTGATGAAGGACCAAGTGGAGACGCTATGCGCCAACGGCATTGCCGCCGGTGCCCTGAACAGCAGCAACGATGAAACGGAAAATGCCCTCTTGTACCGTAGCTGCATGGAGGGAAAACTAAAATTACTCTACATTTCGCCGGAGAAATTGATTGCAGAAGCCAATTACCTTTTAAGGGACATGCCCATCTCTCTGTTTGCCATCGACGAAGCGCACTGCATTTCCCAATGGGGACATGATTTCCGTCCGGAATACGCGCAAATGGGATTCTTACATGAGATGTTTCCAAACATCCCCATCATCGCACTCACTGCGACGGCCGATAAAATAACGCGCGAAGACATCATACGACAACTACACCTCAACCAGCCCAAAATCTTCATTTCGTCTTTCGACCGCCCCAACCTCAGCCTCACCGTAAAACGAGGATACCAGCAGAAGGAGAAGAATAAGGCTATTCTGGATTTCATTGCCCGCCACTCCGGTGAAAGCGGAATCATCTACTGCATGAGCCGGAACAATACCGAGAAAGTGGCACAGATGCTGCAAAAGCACGGGCTCCGGGCGGCAGTCTATCATGCTGGTCTCGCTCCCAAGTATAGGGACGAGGTACAGGACGACTTCATCAATGATCGCATACAGATAGTGTGCGCCACAATTGCATTTGGCATGGGAATTGACAAAAGCAATGTGCGATGGGTAATCCATTATAATTTACCGAAAAGTATAGAAAGTTTTTATCAGGAAATAGGACGTGCCGGACGCGACGGAATGTCAAGCGACACGCTGTTGTTCTACTCGTTGGCAGATCTTATCTTACTGACCAAATTTGCAACGGAAAGCGGGCAGCAGGGCATTAATTTAGAGAAGCTACAACGCATGCAGCAGTATGCCGAAGCTGATGTCTGCCGACGTAGGATTCTGCTGAGCTACTTCGGCGAGACGACCACGGAAGATTGCGGCAACTGTGATGTCTGCAAGAATCCACCTCAACGTTTCGACGGGACAATCATCGTGCAAAAGGCTTTAAGTGCCATTGCCCGCACCGACCAGCAGATAGGCACAGGCATGCTGGTTGATATCCTACGAGGGAACATCAATGCAGAGATAGCCGAGAAAGGTTATCAGGACCTGAAGACATACGGTGCCGGACGCGATGTGCCTGCCCGCGACTGGCAAGACTATCTGCTACAGATGTTGCAACTGGGGTATTTCGAAATTGCCTACAATGAGAACAATCATCTGAAAATAACGGAAAGCGGCAGGGATGTCCTCTTCGGAAGGGCACGGGCGCAGCTTGCGGTAATCCGTCGGGAAGAGACGACTACAACGAAAGAAAAGAAAAGGAAAACTATTGTCCCGGTCAGGGAACTACCTCTGGAATTGCCGTACACAAAAAGTACGGAGCTTTTCGAGGCATTGTCCGAGTTGAGAAGACGGCTGGCGAGCCACGAAGGCTATCCTGCATATATCGTGCTATCCGACAAAGTCCTGCATCAACTCAGCATATCCCGCCCCACGACGCTGGAGGAGTTTGGAACCATCAGCGGCATCGGCGAATACAAAAAGAAAAAATACGGGAAGGAATTCGTCGAGTTGATAAGGAAGTTCTGTTAGCGAGGGGCGATAAACACCCTTCCTTTACTTGCATTGTCGCAACAGTTCTCTCAGCTCTGCTTGCGGCACTCCCAGCGAGATGGCTTTCTCGAAATCCTGTTTTGCCAGGGTTTTCTTTTTCCAAGTCAGGTAGATCTGTCCCCGCATCAGGTAGGCTTCGGTTTGCGAAGGATTCAGAGCCAGTGCTTTTTCCAGATCGACCATTGCCAGCTCCAGATGTTGCATGTCGTGTTCTATACCTGCGCGTGCCACGTATAAAGCTGCATCTTCCGCATTCTCGGCAAACATGCCGTTCAATATCTCCAACGCTTTCTGCAGGTTCCCGTCTTTCTGCTCTAGAGTGGCTAGTCCCAGGCGGGCATTATAGTGCTGAGGTACCAGTTTCAGCAGACGTTCGTAGTCGGCACGGGCGAATTTGAAATCGTGTTGGCATACATAGATATAGGCACACATCAGAAGGGCTTCCTGATTCTCCTTATCCAAATCCAGAACTAACGAATAGTCTATTCGTGCCTGGTCGTTGCGCCCCATTTCAAGATTCAGCGCAGCACGGTTCAAGAGGATGGGAACGGAACGGGGAGCAATGTTCAGGGCGAAAGTGTAGGATTCCAAAGCCAGCTCGTACTCGCGCTGCCGGCGCTGGATGATGCCGAGATTGGAGAACAACAAGGCATTATGCGGATTGGCAGGCTCCAGTTTCAATGCTTGGCGGATATAGTCTTCCGCCTGTTGCAGGCTGTCTTGCTCAGCGCATGCAATGGCGCGCTCGGCAAGTTCCTGATAGGTTTGAGAGAATGCCGGAGCGGCTCCGGACAGGCATATAAAGAGAGAAAGGAGATACTTTTTCATATTCAGTGCTTTTACGACTCATGTTTCTGCTGGAAAGGGAAATGCCGACCCGTTGTTCAGTCCAGCGGATAGGCATCGAATGCAAACAGTTCCGTAGAGAGGTATCGCTCGCCCGTGTCCGGCAAGAGTGCCACGATGGTTTTATCGGCAAACTCCGGTCGTTGCGCCAACAGGCGGGCAGCATAGACAACTGCTCCGGAAGAGATACCGGCAAGCAGTCCTTCAGTGGACGAGAGTTCGCGTCCGCAGCGGATAGCTTCATCATCGGGCACCGGCAGCACTTCATCTACTACAGAAGCGTCATAAATGACAGGGATAAAGTTGGCTCCGATACCTTGTATGCGATGAGGTCCCGCCACACCGCCTTCCAGTACGGGAGAAGAAGCCGGCTCCACAGCCACGATGTGTACTTTGGGATTGTGTTTCTTCAGGGCACGCGCCACGCCGCAAACGGTTCCTCCCGTCCCTACTCCGGCCACGAAGACGTCGACGTTGCCATCCGTATCCACCCAGATCTCTTCGCCCGTGGTCTGTGCATGAACCAATACATTGGAAGGGTTTTGGAATTGCTGGAGGATAATGGAACCCGGAGTTGCCTCTCTCAGTTCCTCTGCCTTTGCGATGGAACCTGCCATGCCTGTCGTCCCGTCCGTCAACACGATTTCGGCGCCCAGCGCTTTCAGCAGATTACGCCGCTCCAAGCTCATGGTTTCGGGCATGGTCAGTATCAGGTGATATTCCTTGATGGCGGAAACCATTGCCAGTCCTACACCGGTGTTTCCGCTGGTCGGCTCAATGATAGTTGCCCCGGGTTTCAAGGCTCCGCGGGCTTCTGCATCTTCAATCATGGCAAGTGCCACGCGGTCTTTCACGCTTCCTGCCGGATTAAACGCTTCCAGCTTGGCAATGATGTTCTTTTCCAATCCATACTTACGACTGTATGCCGCCAACTCCATCAAGGGGGTGTGTCCGATCAGTTCAGTCAGGTTCTTTGCTATTTTTACCATGATAATCTTAATTAATGAATGTCTCCATCACTTGGTTTCTTCGGACAAAAATAGAGAAAAACTACAGAATAAACGAAAAAAACGGAATATATCACCGCAACCATCGGCGCAGACGGTGCTTTACAGTTGTTTTAATGGTATTCCGATACGGATGTATGCCGGATAATGTATCTCTTGCTCCGGCTGAAAAAGGAGATAGATGAATTTACTTCACAGAAGCAAGGAACTGCCTGAAGTATAAAGCAGAAAACGGTCTCACGAGATGGATGATTTCCTCTCGTGAGACCGTTTTTTTCGTCCCATGAGATGAATTTTTCCGTCTCACGGGACTATTTTTTTCGTCCCGCGAGACGAATCTGCCCGTCCCGTGAGACTATTTTTCCAAGGTGATCAGCTACGCTTGATATAGTCTACAACCCAAGCGCCCACCTCTTTGGTACCGTACTTGTCGCCACCTTCCACTTGGATTTCAGGAGTACGGACGTTGGCATCAAGCGAAGCGTCCACCGCCTTACGAACCAAAGCACCCTCCTCTTTCAAGTCGAAGTATTCGAACAGCATGGCTACAGAAAGTATCTGCGCCAGCGGATTGGCGATGTTCAGCCCTTTGGCTTGCGGCCAGCTTCCGTGAATCGGCTCGAACACCGGAGTACTCTCACCTGTAGAAGCGGAAGGAAGCAGCCCCATAGAGCCGCTGATTACGGAACCCTCATCCGTAAGAATGTCACCGAACGTATTTTCCGTCACCATCACATCGAAGAACTTCGGTTCCTGAATCATCTTCATGGCAGCGTTGTCCACATACATGTAATCGGTCGTCACCTCAGGATACTGGGGAGCCATCTCCTGAGCAATCTGGCGCCACAGACGGCTGGAGGCAAGCACATTCGCCTTATCCACCACCGTCAGGTGCTTGCGACGCTTCATGGCGTACTCGAAACCAACCTTCAGGATGCGTTCTATTTCGGGACGGGTGTAGAAGTTGGTATCATATGCTTTATCGTTGTCCTGGTATTTCTCGCCGAAGTACATACCTCCGGTCAACTCGCGAATGCAGATAAAGTCCGCGCCATCCACCAGTTCCGCGCGGAGCGGAGACTTGTGAACCAGGCATTTGAAAGTCTGCACGGGACGGATATTGGCAAACAGTCCCAATTTCTTGCGCATGGCCAGCAGTCCCTGTTCGGGGCGTACTTTGGCTGTAGGGTCATTGTCGAATTTCGGGTCGCCTACGGCAGAAAACAATACCGCATCCGCATTCTTGCAAGCCTCGTACGTAGCTTCGGGGAAAGGATCACCCACCTTATCTATCGCATCCGCGCCGCAGATGGCGTATTCATAACTCACTTTATGTCCGAACTTCTCGCAAACGGCGGTCATCACATCCACGCCTACAGCAGAAATCTCGGGGCCGATACCGTCACCGGCCAGTACTGCAATTTTAAAGTCCATAGTCTTCTATTTATTCCTTATCTTTTAGTAATTATTCTACTTGATCTCTACCTTTCTATTTCCTATCTTTCCGACGTATACGGCCTCCTGACGAAAACCATCATTCAGCGATCAACAGTCAGCGTATTCCTTTTCTATGATATTCAGCATCTTCACCGTTGCCTTGATGGCAGCCTCCGTCTGGTCGGCATCCAGTCCGCGCGTACGGAACACCTTGTCTTCATAAGTCCAGGTAATGACAGTCTGCACAAAAGCATCGGTACGCCCGCCGGGAGGAATGCTCACCGCATAGTTCGTCAGCATCGGGAATTTACGGCCCAACGTCACCTTATAAACCTTGCGCAGGGCACGCACAAAGGCGTCATACTGACCGTCTCCGCTGGAACTTTCTTCATATTCCTTGCCGTTGACCTCTATCTTCAGTGTAGCCATAGGCTTCAGACCGTACGCCAGATTGACGATATAGCTCTTCAGCTTGACCCGATCTTCCATCACCCCATGCTTCAGGACATCGGAAACGATGTAGGGCAGGTCTTCCTGTGTCACCAGCTCTTTCTTGTCGCCCAGCTCGATGATGCGTTCCGTCACTTTGCGCATGGCGTCTTCGTCCAACTGCAATCCCAGGTCTTCCAAGTTTTTGCGGATGTTTGCCTTGCCGCTGTTCTTGCCCAAGGCATACTCCCGTTTGCGTCCGAAGCGTTCAGGCAGAAGGTCGTTGCAATAGAGGTTGCTTTTATTGTCGCCGTCGGCATGCACACCGGCAACTTGCGTAAACACGTTTTCACCCACTATCGGCTTGTTGGCAGGGATGGCAATGCCCGAATAAGATTCCACCACGCGGCTCACTTCGTTCAGGCGACTCTCGTCGATGTTCGTAATAGCACTGAAATGGTCTTTCAAGATAGCCTGCACACTGGCGAGAGGAGCATTTCCGGCACGTTCTCCCAACCCGTTGATGGTGGTATGAAGTCCTTTGCAACCGCTCAACACAGCGGCCAGCACATTGCTGACTACAAGGTCGTAATCATTGTGGGCATGGAAGTCGAAATGCGCTTTCGGATAGCGTTTCACCATCTTCCGCATGAATTCGATAACTTGCAGAGGATTCAGGATGCCCAACGTATCGGGCAGCATATAGCGCTGTATGTTCGTTTGCGTCAGTGCATCCATCATCTCGAAAACGTATTCGGGAGAATCTTTCATGCCGTTGCTCCAGTCTTCCAGATAGACGTTGACCTCCATGTCTTGTTCGTTGGCATAGTCCACCACAGCAAGGATGTCTGCGATATGCTCTTCGGGAGATTTCTTCAGCTGGCAGGCGCAATGCTTCAACGAGCCTTTGCACAGCAGATTGATGACGCGACAACCGGTAGCATGTATCCAGTCCACCGAAGTGCGGCCGTCCACAAAGCCGAGCACCTCTACGCGTGGCAGCAGATTGCGGCGTGCCGCCCAGTCGCATATCATTTTTACAGCATCGAACTCACCTTCGGACACGCGCGCAGAAGCTACTTCCACCCTATCCACCTTCAACTCTTCCAACAGCAGACGAGCTATCATCAGTTTCTCATGAGGCACAAAGGAGACTCCGCTGGTCTGTTCACCATCGCGAAGCGTGGTGTCCATGATTTCTATTCTTGGATGGTTCATTGTTCGTGATTATTTGTTTGGCATGCGAACACAGGTTCCACGTCATCCGCGTGCCTTCAATTCGTATTCCTCTATCTTCGCCTTGTTCTCCACCAAAAAATCAATGTCATCCAGTCCGTTCATCAAGCAATGCTTCTTATAAGCATTAATCTCAAACCGTTCGCTCTTGCCCGTAGCGCGGTTGGTGATGGTCTGCTGGGGCAAGTCGACTTCTACCTCCATTTGCGGGTTAGCATAAATGGAGTCGAACAGTTCTTTCAGGAACAGCTCGCTCACCACTACCGGAAGCACAAAGTTGTTCAGTTCATTATTCTTGTGAATATCGGCAAAGAAGCTCGACACCACCACACGGAAACCGTATCCGGCAATGGCCCAAGCGGCATGCTCGCGACTGGAACCGGAACCGAAGTTCTTGCCTGCCACCAGAATCTGCCCGCCGTAAGTCGGATCATTCAAGACGAACTCCCGATTCAAAGAACCGTCCGGATGGTAACGCCAGTCGCGGAATAAATTATCGCCGAAGAACTTCTCCTCGCACGTAGTAGCCTTCAAGAAGCGTGCAGGAATGATCTGGTCTGTATCCACATTTTCCAATGGAAGAGGCACACAGGTGCTGATTATTTTATTGAATTTCTGTTTCATTATCCTATTATTTTACGTGTATTTCTTTCTATTTTTACCCTCTGCCAACGGCATCACTCCATCAACGTCCGCGGATCGGTAATCACTCCCGTCACCGCCGCTGCGGCAGCTACCAGCGGACTGGCAAGCAACGTCCGTGAACCTGGTCCCTGACGTCCTTCAAAGTTACGGTTACTGGTTGATACAGCATATTTTCCGGCAGGTACCTTGTCGTCGTTCATTGCCAAGCAAGCAGAGCATCCCGGCTGGCGGATAGCAAACCCCGCAGCTTCGAGTACCTTGTCTAATCCCTCTTCACGGATCTGCGCATCCACTGCCCAGGAACCCGGAACCAGCCATGCCACTACCGTCTCCGCCTTCCGACGGCCTTTCACGATGGAAGCAAACGCGCGGAAGTCCTCGATACGCCCGTTGGTGCAAGCTCCCAGAAATACGTAATCAACCTTCTTGCCCAGCAACGGCTCGCCCGGCTGGAAGCCCATATAATCCAAAGACTTCCTGAAAGAAGCCTGTGCAGCCTCTCCCATTCCCTCAGTGGTAGGAATCTGCTGCGTGATCCCCATACCCATACCCGGATTGGTACCGTAGGTAATCATCGGCTCAATGTCCTCAGCGGCAAAGCGTACTTCCTTGTCGAACACGGCATCGTCATCACTCTTCAATGTCTGCCAATATGCCAATGCCTTATCCCAGGCTTCACCTTTCGGAGCATACTCACGTCCTTTAATGTACTCAAAAGTCGTCTCGTCCGGAGCAACCATACCACCACGGGCACCCATCTCTATACTCAGATTACACAGCGTCAGACGTCCTTCCATTGTCAGGCTGCGCACCGCCTCTCCGGCATATTCAACAAAGTAACCTGTAGCCCCGCTGGTCGTCATCTTCGACATCATGTATAGTGCCACATCCTTTGCCGTCACCCCTTTGCGCAGCGTGCCGTCTACCGTGATACGCATCGTCTTCGGACGGGTCTGAAGAATACACTGCGACGCCATCACCATCTCCACTTCGCTCGTACCGATACCGAAGGCTACTGCTCCCATCGCTCCATGCGTGGAAGTATGCGAGTCACCGCACACGATAGTCATCCCCGGCAATGTCAGTCCTCTCTCCGGACCTACCACGTGGATAATGCCGTTCTTCTTGTTCATCATGCCGAAATGTGCCAGCCCGAACTCTTCTGCATTCTTCGCCAACGTATCCACTTGTGCCTTCGAAACCGGATCTTCAATCGGCTTGTCCTGGTCATGCGTCGGCGTATTGTGGTCGGGCATGCAGAAAATCTTCTCCGGACGGAAACACTTGATTCCTCGTGCACGCAAACCGGAAAAGGCTTGCGGACTGGTTACTTCGTGACAATAAAGTCTGTCTATATAAAGTTGTGTGGGACCATCTTCCACCTGCTGTACCACGTGGGCATCCCAAATCTTATCGAATAATGTATTCATTGTTTTAGTTATTTGTTACAAGCTATAGACTACAAAGGGACTTGATCACCTTATAGATATAGCTTATTTATTATCAATCATAATTGTTTTAACTACCACATTTCAATCTGTAGCCAGTCACTCGTAGCTTACTGTTGTAGCCAGTCACTCATCACTATTTAAACTTGTTGATACAATCAATATAAGCTTCTACCGACGCGGCAATGATATCCGTATTGGCACCAAAACCATAGTAGATACGATTGTCATATTCCACCTGCATGTGTACCTTACCCATATCATCACTTCCCTTGCTGATTGCCTGTATCGTAAACTCTTTCAAAGTCATGTGGCGGTCGATAATCTTCTTCAATGCCTTTATCGCAGCATCCACCGGTCCATTGCCACTGGCAGCAGCCTCAAATTTCTCACCGGAAATATTCAGCCCCAAACTGGCAACCGAACGGACACCGACCCCACTGGTCACCTGTAGATATTCCAACTTAATACGATGATTCTGTGTACGGTCGGCGCCAGCCAGCACCAATATATCGTCATCATTGATATCTTTCTTCTTGTCGGCAAGTTTCAGAAACTCTTCATAGACATTATCCAATTTTTCCTGATCCAACCGCACGCCCAATACCTGAAGCCGATTCTTCAACGCCGCACGACCGCTTCGCGCTGTCAATACGATGGAATTATCATCAATACCCACATCATGCGGATCAATAATCTCATAAGTCTGTACATTCTTCAGCACACCATCCTGATGAATACCCGAAGAATGGGCAAAAGCATTACGCCCCACTATAGCTTTGTTGGGCTGTACCGGCATATTCATCAGACTGGATACCATACGGCTGGTCGGATAAATCTTCTGCGTATTGATATTGGTCTCAATCTCTATATCCTTATGACATTTGATAATCATCGCCACTTCCTCAAGTGAAGTATTTCCGGCACGTTCGCCAATACCATTGATAGTAACCTCCACCTGACGTGCACCATTCAGCACACCGGACATCGTGTTCGCAGTAGCCATTCCCAAGTCATTATGGCAGTGCGTGGAAATGATAGCATTATGGATTCCATCCACATGCTCCATCAGATACCTGATCTTTGCACCATATTCACCCGGCAGGCAATAACCCGTAGTATCGGGAATATTCACCACCGTAGCTCCCGCCTTGATCACAGCTTCCACCACACGGGCGAGATATTCATTGTCCGTTCTTCCCGCATCTTCCGCATAAAACTCCACATCGTCCACATACTTGCGCGCATACTTCACGGCAGCCACTGCGCGCTCAATGATTTCCTCACGATTGGAATTGAATTTATACTTGATATGCGAATCAGATGTACCTATGCCCGTATGAATACGTTTATGTTTGGCAAACCGCAATGCATCTGCTGCCACATCAATATCTTTCTGCACGGCACGGGTCAACGCACAGATCGTAGGCCACGTCACCGCCTTTGAAATCTCAATAACCGAATTGAAATCTCCCGGACTCGAAATCGGGAATCCAGCTTCAATCACATCCACCCCCAACGCTTCCAACGCCTTTGCCACCTGGATTTTTTCCACAGTATTCAATTGGCATCCCGGAACCTGTTCACCGTCGCGGAGCGTTGTGTCGAAAATAAATAACTTGTCACTCATCTTATCTATTGTATTTATAACTTTTATATTCTACTATAAAAAAAGCCTTTCACACCGGGAAGTGAGAAAGGCTTTCGTATATCATCGCATCTTACATATATATTCACGCACAACACTCACTTCCACTAAACCTTGCCAGTAGAATAATAATGCCACACAATAGAATATATATAAAGTTCTGAATCATCTTAATCTCCTTATTTTCATAATTACGGTGCAAAGGTATGGATTATTTCATTTCACACAAATAAATCCATTACTTTTTTTACCTAAAAAACTTCATTTTATAAGTCCTCAAACAAATAAAGCTATAGAATATAACCAAAAGAGGGGATTACGTTATTGTAACCCCCTCTACATATAGTCCTAAACCTGGTGAAAATTACTTTCCGTCGCAAGCTTTCTTTCCGCAAGCCTTTTTATCCTCACCACAAACTTTATCCCCCTTACAAGTTGCAGAATCTGCATCACAACAAGCCTGTGTATTAGTACAAGTAATAGAATCTGCACTACAGCAAGCCTGTGCATTGGAACAAGTAGTAGAATCTGCATTATTGCATAAGCCACACTGTGCCTTTTCCGCAACTTCAACTCCATCAGTAGCCACAACTTCAGCCTCTACAGCCTTTTTATTACCACAAGAAGCCAGTGCAAAAGAAAATGCAACTGCACTCACCACTAAAAATACTTTTGTTTTCATTTCTAATTTTGCTTTAAAACATTAATTATTAAATAGTCCGTTGCAAAAATACGAAAAGCCTTCTATTAGCCCAAATATATCAAGTAGATTCTCCTAAAAGAAATTGAAGTATCTTTCCATTGTCAATTATCAATTGTAATTGTCAATTTCCCCCAAACGAAGAAAGCCCCCTCATCATTCCGATAAGGAGGCTTCTCTCAAATAAAACGGCGACTACCTACTCTCCCACTTGCGCAGTACCATCGGCGTGATCAGGCTTAACTTCTCTGTTCGGAATGGGAAGAGGTGGAACCCTGATGCTATAGTCACCTGAATAAGGTAGACATGATGCAAAAAGTAAAGCTATCAATCCGGTTCATAAACCGGAAAGCTGAACGGATATATCAACCATACGGATAAGACCAAAAGTCAACGGGCAATTAGTAATGCTCGGCTATGATGTCACCATCTGTACACCTGCATCCTATCAACGTCATCGTCTATG
>Ga0137307_100131_pt1 | contig 115583 bp, 75 predicted proteins | sample NAcewD2O_March_2_FD_97180 | JGI IMG/M metagenome (GOLD analysis project Ga0137307, IMG submission 97180) | Mouse cecal microbial communities from Vienna, Austria - N-Acetylglucosamine amended D2O_March | ecosystem: Host-associated > Mammals > Digestive system > Large intestine > Cecum | place...
CCAGGCGGCCAAGGGTGGGGATGATGCGGCTGGTGTAAAGGTTGTAGAGGGGGCGCACAACGGGGTTGGTGGGGACGGCCAGCTCGATTACGCAGAGGATGCCTCCGGGGCGTAGAACCCGTGCCATCTCGGCATAGCCTTGGTCGAGGTGTTCGAAGTTGCGTACGCCGTAGGCAACCGTCACGGCGTCGAATGATGCGTCGGGGAATGGTAGGGCAAGGCAGTCGGCCTTGGTGAGTTCTATGCGGGGGGTGAGGCCGGCCTGGTCTGTTTTCCGGCGTCCTATCCTGAGCATTTCCTCGGAAAGGTCGATGCCTGTGATGTGTGACGACGGGATTGCCCTTGCCAGCCTTATGGCGAGGTCGCCTGTGCCTGTGGCTACGTCGAGGATGCGTCGCGGGGATGTGGCTGCTACGAGTTTCACCGCACGTCGGCGCCAAAGCTTGTCGATGCCGAAGGTCATGGCGCGGTTCATGAAGTCGTAGGCGGGTGCTATGGAGTCGAACATCTCTTCGACCTGCTCGGTTTTGGGGCGCGAATTGTCGTAGGGCTTTATGTTTTCGGGGGTTGGCATGCTGTGAGGGTTGATGGTGCGTGGATGGCCCGTGGCAGCGGGTATTCTCTTAAAATTAACTTACCAAACGTTAAGGGTTGCTTTGGCGTTTGGTAAGTTAACTTAAATTGTGTTGCAAGTGGTGTGGCTGGTGGTCAGGCTTTGAGTTCTTCGAGGCAGGAGAGCACGTTTGCGGCGATGCGGTCGGCCAGGTGCTCTTCGGGGGCTTTCTCGAACCTGCGGCCTGTGATGTGCTCGTAAAGCTCGATATAGCGCTCGGAAACCTCGCGGCAGAATTCGTCGGTCATTTCGGGAACCTGCTCCCCTTCCTTGCCCATGAAACCGTGGTCGATGAGCCACTGGCGCACGAACTCTTTTGAGAGCTGGCGCTGGGGTTCACCTTTTTCAAAGCGCTCTTCGTAGCCTTCGGCATAGAAATAGCGTGAGGAGTCGGGGGTGTGGATTTCGTCGATGAGTATTACTTTGCCGTCGCGTTTGCCGAACTCGTATTTGGTGTCGACCAGGATAAGGCCCTTTTCGGCAGCCATTTCAGAGCCGCGTGCGAACAGGGCGCGGGTGTAGGCTTCCATCTGTGCGTAATCTTCCTCGCTCACCAGCCCCTGGGCGATGATTTCCTCGCGCGAGATGTTCTCGTCGTGGCCTTCGGCGGCCTTTGTGGTGGGGGTGATGATGGGTTCGGGGAAACGTTGGTTTTCGCGCATCCCTTCGGGGAGGGTCACGCCGCAGAGGGTGCGGTTTCCGGCAGCGTATTCGCGCCATGCGCTACCTGTGAGGTATCCTCGGATAATCATTTCAACGGGGAAACCTTCGCAGCGGTAGCCCACGGTGACCATGGGGTCGGGTGACGCCAGGCGCCAGTTGGGTACTATGTCGGAGGTGGCTTCCAGGAACTGTGCGGCAATCTGGTTGAGCACCTGTCCTTTGAAGGGGATGCCTTTGGGCAGGATTACGTCGAATGCCGAAATGCGGTCGGTTGCCACCATTACGAGGAGGTCGTTGCCTACGGAGTAGACGTCGCGCACTTTGCCGTGGTAAACGGCTGTCTGTCCCGGGAAATTGAAATCTGTCTTAGTGAGAGTTGCCATATGTTTGGATATGATATGATTGGTTATTGCTGTTGGTCGGGTGTGCCGGTTGCGGCATGTTCGTTGCGGGCTTTCGCTTTCGCCTGTTCCTGCTCGTCGAATTCCTGGTAGGCTTCGACGATGCGCTGCACCAGCTGGTGGCGCACGATGTCTTTTTTGCCGAATTCCACACGCCCTATGCCGGGGATGTCGTGCAGTATGCGCAGTGCCTGCACCAGGCCGGAGCACACCGAGCGCGGGAGGTCGATCTGGGTCACGTCGCCTGTGATAATCATTTTCGCATTCACCCCTAGGCGTGTGAGGAACATCTTTATCTGGTGGGTGGTGGTGTTCTGCGCCTCGTCGAGCACGATTACCGCATCGTTGAGGGTGCGCCCGCGCATGAAGGCCAGGGGTGCTATCTGTATTACCTTGGTCTCCATGTATTCCTTGAGTTTCATGGCTGGGACCATATCCTCTAGGGCGTCGTAGAGGGGTTGCAGATAGGGGTCGATTTTGTCCTTCATGTCGCCCGGCAGGAACCCTAGTTTTTCGCCTGCTTCGACGGCTGGACGCGAAAGGATTATTTTTTTCACCTCGCGGTTTTTCAGAGCCTTTACGGCGAGGGCTATAGCGACATAGGTTTTGCCCGTCCCGGCGGGGCCGAGTGCGAAGGTGAGGTCGTTTTTCTGAAATGTCCGCACCAAATTCTGCTGTGTAGGGGTGCGTGCCGAAATCGGTTTGCCGTTAACGCCGTAGATAATCACGTCGTCGGCGCGTGATTCGCGCGGGGTGTCGCCCTTTACGATGTCGAGTATCACATCCTCCGTCAGCTTGTTGTAGCTGGCGCAGTAAGCCTCGAGCTCTTTTATTTTTTTCTCGAATTCCGAGGTTTCGGCTTCGTCGCCGATTACCTTTATTACCGAGCCCCGGGCTGCCATCCGTAGTTTCGGGAAGAGGTTGCGGATAAGCTGCATGTTGGCATTGTTCACCCCGTAGAAGCTCACAGGGTCGGCGCTTTCGATGATTACGATTCGTTCAATCATTTCTATCTGTTAGATGTGGCAAAGTTACTTAAAAAATCCCATACTCCCCCGGTTTGTTCAAAAGATGATGCATGCAATCGCGGTATCAATAATCGCGATAAGGCCGATGCCTGCCAAAGATGCCAGGTGTTCCGCCCCTTGTTTCGTTTTCAGGAGGTAGATTATGACGTAGAGCGCGCATGCATCGATAATCCCGACAACCCACCACATCATAAAACGCGGGACTTCCGGCATGAGGATTCCGATGAAACATGCGATGTTGCATAGCGTCAGGAGTGACAGGATGAGGCGTTTGCCCGGTATGTATGCGTCGTTTAATGATTTCATATCTCAGACAATCTCTCTCTGGTTAACAATAATTAAAACATGGAAGGGACGCATGGGGTTCACCGAAATCGGATGTGCCACATGCGGCTGGAGTGAAAGAAAATGTGTAAATTTGGTTTTGATAATTACCGCACATCGATATGCTAAAGATACACAAGGCTTCGGCGGGGTCGGGTAAAACGTATTCTCTGACCCGGGAGTACCTCAAACTGCTTCTCGGCTACAAGAAAGGGGGGCGTTACCGGCTGCGTCCGCTGTCGGCCTACGGCTATCAGAAGCCGAAAGCCCATGGCGAGATTCTTGCCGTTACTTTCACCAACAAGGCTACCGAAGAGATGACCACTCGCATCATCAACGAGCTTGCAGCATTGGCCGATGCGTCCGGCCTGTGCAAAAGCCCGTATCTTGAGGAGTTCATGAATGAATTCGATACGGATGCCGTTACGTTGCGCGAACATGCGGGGCGGGCACTGGCTGACGTGCTTTATAATTTTTCGTGGTTCAGTGTCAGCACCATCGACTCGTTCTTCCAACGGGTGCTCAACACCTTTACCCGTGAGTTGGAGCTGCCTGCCAACCATAATGTGGAGATGGACGACAAGTATGCCCTGGCGATAGCCGTCGGGAAGATGCTTACATCGATCAATTACCGTCCGGCGGTGGCTGACGCCGACGAGCGGCGCCAGCAGCGTTATCTGGAAGAGTGGCTGAGGCAGTATATGATGTCGATGGTGGCCGAGGGGAAGAGTTTCAACCTCCTGTCGCAAACCTCGTCGGTCAATGCCGGGCTGATTTCCGACCTCGGTCATTTCTTTACCGAAACCTATAAGCTTAACCGTGCGGTAATCGACGGGTATCTGTCTGACCCCGGACGTATCGTAAGGTTCGCGCAGGCACTCGCGCCCGGAGGGGTGATTGCCGGGGAGAAGGAGCGTGTGTGCGCATTATGCCGCCGGGCGGTCGATATGGCTGATGAGAGTGTGCTCAAAAACCTTGTGACACGTCTGACAGCCTATGCCGACGGGGATTTCTCAACTCTTCCGAGCGACACGTTCAAACGTGCCGCTACCGATTCCGACGCATGCTTCAAGAAAAAGGCCGACCCGTCGCCCGGACTACGCCGGGTTATGGAGGAGGCTTTGCAGGGCGCTTTGGAATATGTCGGGCGTTCGCAGCTGTTTTCCTACCTCTACAGCCGCGTGTTCCAGCTGGGGCTTTTCGGCCAGATGCACCGTTATCTTGACGAATACAGGCGCCAGACCGACTCGCTCCTGCTTTCGGACACCAACGACCTTTTGCGCCGCATCATCAACGAGGATGAGACCCCGTTTATCTACGAGCGGATGGGCACCACCATACGCCATTACCTTATCGACGAGTTCCAGGACACGTCGCAGATGCAGTGGGAAAACCTTAAACCGCTTGTTCTTGAAAGCCTGAGCCGTGGCAACGACAATCTGATTATCGGTGATGAGAAACAATGCATTTACCGATTCCGAAACTCCGACCCGGAACTGCTGGGGAACCGTGTGGAGCGGCTGGTGAGGGGGCGTTTCCCTGATGCGGTGTCGATGCACGGGAACAATGTCGCTGAAAACTGCAACTGGCGCAGCTCGGCCGATGTGGTGCGGTTCAACAACACGGTTTTCAATGCCATGGCCGGATTGCTTGACGGGAATGCGGCTGTGAAGACAATTGCAGGCACTTATGCCGGGCTTGTGCAGCAAATCCCCCCGAAGCATGCCGGTTTCAAGGGGTATGTGAAGATTCTTTTTGCCCCTGATGACGCTGCCGCCACCGATGATGAAGAGGACGGGGGGACTGCCGGCCAGCTGGAGCTTATGACCGACGAGATTTCGCGTCAGCTCGCAGCCGGTTACCGTCCGAGGGATATAGCAGTGCTGGTTAGGAAAAAGAGCCAGGGGAAAGCCGTTATAACGCATCTGATGGATGTTATGGACAACGACCCGCAGTGGCGTCACGGCACCATCCCCGTGGTATCGGCCGATTCTATGGAAATCAGCATCTCGCCTGCCGTCAGGATGATTGTGAACGTGCTGAGGCTCACCACCCAGCCCATGCTGGTCACGCAACCCGGCGGGGAGGTCGATGGCGAAGGAAGGCCGGTCAATGTGATCAATCCTGCCTACCGCCGTTACAGGCTTCTGCACCGCTTCGAGCTATGCCGTTTCGACACGGTGGAAGCCGTTGACGAGCAGGGGAACCCGGTTGTAGACGACGAAGGGCGCGTGGTTATGCGGCGCCTTACCGACCAGGAGGCATTGGCCAAGGCCGTGGCCGCGACATCCGTGCCGTTTGACGAGACGCCTGAATGTATCCAGGGTGAAATCGATGCCGAAATACGGCGCCTTTCGGAAATGGAAAGCCCGACGTTGCTGGCAATGACCGAGCGTATTATAGGGCGTTTCCTCACCCCCGACGCCCGTAGGCGTGAAAACGTGTTTATAACCGCGTTCCAGGATTTGGTGCTTGATTTTTCGGAACGAGGCGAGGGGAATGTCAATGCCTTCCTGCAATGGTGGGACCGCACAGGGGCGTTTACAAACGTTGCCGCCCCTGACGGGCTTGACGCAATCAACGTGCTGACGATTCATAAAGCCAAGGGGTTGGAGTATGAGTGCGTGCACCTGCCATATTTTTCCGAACCTATGGTGAAATATCACACCAGTTATGTGAAAAGCATATCGTGGTATCATATCGACCCGGAGGCTCTTCCTGGAATCGACCCGGAGTGTGTGCCGCCGTTGATGCCGCTGCCCAACAGGGCTTCCAACAAGAATATGCCCGCCTTGAAGGCCGATGCCGAAAAATGGGAGACCGAGCAGAAAACGGATGCCCTGAATGTGGCATATGTGGCGTTTACACGTGCTGTGAGCGAGCTGTGTGTCTATGTCGATAAAACCGGCGGCCGCAGGAAGGAGGGTTCTGCCACGAAGGGGGAGCCGGTGCCTTCGGTAGGAGAATATCTGAAACTTGCCATAAAGGCTGTGACTCCGGGGTATCTTGCTTCGGAGGCCGTGCCTGGAGGTGCGCGTGAGTGGATGGTGCCATTGTCGCCATGTCTGCGCGATGTTGATGGGGGAGGGGCGGAATTCATAATGGGTGAACCGACGGTTCCTCGACGGGAGCCTGCCGACGAGGCCGGGGCGCCCGGCGGGAAGAGTGTTGACGACGGAATAAGCCTCCCTGCAACGTATGAGGTTAACGACCGTTCGGAAATATGCGCCACGATGGATTTCGAGGATACCACCGATTTCGATTTCGCTAACGACCGCCATCGCGGCACGTTTCTGCACGGGGTGCTGGGGCGGGTCAACCATCTGTCAGACCTGGATTTGGCATTGGAGCGTCAGGCTTACCGTTACAGGCTGTCGGAGGATGATACCGCCGCATGCCGCCGTTTGCTGGCCGGGGCGTTGTCCGACCCTAGGGTGCGCCCGTGGTTCGAAGGTTTCCGGCGTGCCGTCAACGAGCGTCCTTTAACGGGGCCTCAGAGCCTCCGGCGTCCCGACAGGGTGGTTTGGCTGGCCGACGGCACGATAGCCGTTATCGACTATAAATTCGGCGCGCATAACCTGGCGGCATATCGTGAGCAGGTACGCGATTATGTGAGTCTGTTGGCAGATGCGGGTCACAAAGGGGCGCAGGGATTTCTGTGGTTCCCGCTCAAAGGGGAAATAGTGAGGGTCGTGTAACCGTGAAGCCGTTGCACAACCTTCTGTTGTTGATTGTTTAAACCTATTGAATTTGAATTGGATATGGATGACGAAAGATATATGCGGATGGCTTTGGCAGAAGCCGGAAAGGCCGCACGCGCCGGGGAGATCCCGGTAGGGGCTGTAATTGTGTGCAAAGGGCGTGTCGTAGGCCGTGGACATAACCTCACCGAGGCGCTCAACGATGTAACCGCCCATGCCGAGATGCAGGCCATAACGGCGGCGGCTGAAACCCTCGGGGGCAAGTACCTTGCCGAGTGCACTCTGTATGTCACGGTAGAACCGTGCCTGATGTGTGCCGGGGCAATCGGGTGGGCGCAGATCCAGCGCATCGTGATAGGCGCACCCGACGAAAAGCGCGGATATTCTGTCATGGTGTCACGCAAGCCGTTCCACCCCAAAGCCGTTGTTACCGAGGGTGTGCTGCGTGAGGAATGTGCGTCGTTGATGCGTGATTTCTTTGTTGCGAGGCGGCGCATGTCTTGTTAAAATGAAAAAGATGATAATATTTTAATAAATATTTGTAAAATTGCAAAAAACGCGCTAAATTCGTTGCTCGAATAATACCATGATGCGATTTTTCCAAAGTATTCGCGCACTATGGTTGAAAAACCATGCTTTTCAACACGACCTATGTAATCATTTCCGGGCTGTTACACCCAGATGTTTCGGCTACCTTTAAGAAATCAAACAATAATAATAACATATCATCAAACCTAAATGAGTTATCTTAAATTTGATAAGAACCTGATGATTAACCTGGAGCAATCGTTGCCAAAAGAGATGCTCCGCACTAATCAGGCAGGTGCTTATCATTGCACATCAATCGTTGGCTGCAATACGCGCAAGCAACATGGTCTGCTTGTGGTGCCTATCGGGGATGAGGAGTACAAGCCCCATGTGTTGCTTTCGACGCTCGACGAGACGGTGATTCAGCATGGTGCCCCGTTCAACCTCGGGTTACACCGTTACCAGGGGGGCGTCTACAGTCCCAACGGGCACAAGTATATCCGCGAGTTCGATTGCGAAAGCGTGCCGCGCACAACCTACCGTGTGGGTGGTGTAATCCTCACAAAGGAGAAAATCTTTATCTCAAAAGAGAACCGTCTGCTTATCCGTTACACCCTTGTGGAGGCTCACTCCCCCACAACGCTGCAATTCCGCCCGTTCCTGGCATTCCGTGAGAGCAACGCGCTATGCATTGCCAACGACCGCCTGAACACCGGGTGCGTGCCGGTGCAGAACGGTGTGGCATGCTGCCTTTATGAGGGGTATCCCACGCTCTATATGCAGCTTACACGCAAGCCGGAATGGGTCGGCGAGCCGAACTGGTATAAAAATATCGAATATGTGAAGGATTTGGAGCGCGGCGTGCCTTACACCGAGGATCTGTGGGTTCCCGGCTATTTCTCCGTAAACATAAAGAAAGGGGAGTCGATTATCTTCTCGGCCGGGCTTTCGGAAGTGAACACCCGGACGCTGCACAAGCTCTATGAGAACGAAATCGCCTCGCGCACATGCCGCACCAGCTTTTTCAACTGCCTCAAAAACGCTGCCAAACAGCTTTATCTGAAGAAGGATAACCATGAATACATGTTGTCGGGCTATCCCTGGGGGACCATCCTGGCCCGCAACACCTTCATGTCGTTGCCGGGCAATACCATAGCCATCGACCATCGCGGTGATTTCGAGGAAATTATGGCTACTGCCATCCTGACCCTGAACCGATTTATGGCCGACGGGCACATTTCGCGCACTATCCATGGAATCGACCTTCCCGACATCCCCGGGTGGGCTGTGTGGGCAATCCAGCAGTATGCCCGGAATTATGGCAAGGATGCCACTGCAGAGCGCTACCTCCAGATTGTGACAGATATGCTCGATTTCGTGCTTTCCGGCGCACATCCGCGCCTGAAGGTAGAGGATAACGGCCTTGTATCGACCGACGGCACCCTCCAGCCTGCATCGTGGATGAACTCCGTGTGGGAGGGGCGCCCAGTGATACCACGCACCGGGTTGCTGGTGGAAATCAATGCGTTGTGGTATAACGCATTGATGTTTGCCGCTGACCTTGCCGAGGGTAACGAAGCCTTGGCCGGTCGCCGTGAAGCCTGGCTTGCCGCTGCCGAAAAGATGCGTCAGCCGTTCATCGACACCTTCCTGAATGATTACGGCTATCTGTATGACTACGTAAACGGCAATTATGCCGACCCGTCGGTGCGTCCGAGCATGGCTATCGCCATAGGGCTTGATTACTCGCCGCTCGACCGCCGCCAGCGCAAAGGGGTGTTGGACGTTGTTACACGCGAGCTGCTGACCCCGAAAGGATTGCGCACGCTGTCGCCCAAGAGCTACGGTTACCGCCCGTTCTATCTCGGTTCCCCTTACGAACGCGAGCAGGCCATGCATAACGGCCCTGCACGCCCGTGGCTTATCGGTTTTTATGCCGATGCCTATCTGCGTGTGTTCGGCCGCAGCGGTGTGAGCTACATCGACCGCATGCTCATCGGTTTCGAAGAGGAGATGTCGCAGGGATGTATCGGTTCGTTATCGCAGCTTTACGACGGGAACCCCCCGTTCTCGGGCCGTGGCGCGATTTCGCATGCATCAAATATCGCCGAAGTGCTCCGCACTATCCGTACTTTAAAACGATTCGATTCCTGACAACATGAAAGCACTAATGTTCGGGTGGGAATTCCCGCCCCATATCCTCGGCGGACTGGGTACCGCCAGCTACGGCCTGACCAAAGGCATGTGGGAGTGTGGCGACATGGACATCACTTTTGTGATTCCAAAGCCTTACGGCGATGAAGAGAGAGGGTTCGCCCATATTGTGGGCGCTTCGCAGGTGCCTGTGGCATGGCGCGATGTCGACCGCGACTATGTTGAAAGCCGCATAGGCAAGCTGATGGATCCCGACCTTTATTTCCGTCTGCGCGACAATATATATGCCGATTTCAATTATATGCGCACCAACGACCTCGGGTGCATAGAGTTTTCGGGGCGCTATCCCGACAACCTCCTGGAGGAAATCAACAATTACTCGATTATGGCGGGTGTTGTGGCTCGCACAATCCCCTGCGACGTAATCCATTCCCATGACTGGCTTACTTATCCGGCAGGCATCCATGCCAAGCAGGTGACAGGGAAGCCGCTTGTGATTCACGTGCATGCCACCGATTATGACCGCTCGCGCGGCAATGTGAACCCAACGGTGTTCGGCATCGAACGTGACGGGATGATGCATGCCGACCATATCATAACCGTCAGCAACCTTACGCGTCAAACCGTTATCGAAAAATACGGCATCGACCCTGCCAAAGTGACCACTGTGCACAATGCCGTGATTCCCTTGAGCCAGGAGCTGCTTGATGTGCAGGTTAACAAGCCTAAGGAAAAGATTGTGACCTTCCTGGGGCGTATAACCATGCAGAAAGGGCCTGAATATTTCGTTGAAGCCGCTGCCAAGGTGCTAAAGCTTGACCATAACGTGCGTTTCGTCATGGCCGGTTCAGGCGACATGATGGATAAGATGATCAACCTTGCCGCCGAACGCGGTATCGCCGACAGGTTCCATTTCCCCGGATTCCAGAAAGGGAAGCAGGTTTATGAGATGCTCAAGGCTTCGGATGTGTATATCATGCCTTCAGTTTCAGAGCCTTTCGGAATCTCGCCGCTGGAAGCCATGCAGATGGGTGTCCCGTCGATTATCTCCAAGCAGAGCGGTTGTGCCGAAATCCTTACCAATGTAATCAAAACGGATTATTGGGATATCGACGCCATGGCTGATGCCATATATTCGATTATATCCTATCCGGCCATGTATAACCAGCTCAGGGAGGACGGCCTGGCGGAAGTGAACCAGATTACGTGGGACAAAGCCGGGCGCAAGGTTATCGACATATACCGCAAGGTGCTCGGATGGTGACCGGGCGGGAAATTGCATGACAATCTCTGAAACCGTGACCTGCATAAGGAGGGAACTCCCCCTCTTGCAATGAAAACTTAAAATCGAAAATCAAACTAAAACAAGATATGAAAGCTGTCTGCTTCTATTTTCAGATTCATCAGCCGTTTCGCCTGAAACGTTACCGTTTCTTTGATATAGGCAACGACCACTATTACTATGATGATTTCGCCAACGACGACATTATCACACGCATAGCCCACCGCAGCTATATCCCAGCCGCCCAAAGCCTCTTGAAGATGATTGAGGACACCAAGGGTGCATTCCGTTGCGCCATCTCGATTACCGGTGTGGCACTGGAGCAATGCGAGCAATATGTGCCAGAGTTCGTCGACCTTTTGAAAAAGCTTGCCGATACGGGAAAGGTAGAGTTCCTTGCCGAGACTTACGATCACTCGCTGGCCTCGCTTATCGACCCTGAGGAATTTGCCATACAGGTGAAACTGCATTCCGATAAAATACAGGAGCTTTTCGGTGTCAAACCGAAAGTGTTCCGTAATGCAGAGCTGATTTATTCCGACGAACTTGCCCCGCAAATCCAGGCTATGGGTTTCAAGGGGTGCATAACCGAGGGAGCAAAGCATATTCTTGGATGGAAATCGCCTAATTATGTCTATTCTGCGGTTTCTGCCCCGAAAATGAAGCTCCTTCTTAAGAACGACAAGCTTTCGGACGATATAGCAGTGCGTTTCTCGAACACAGCCTGGAACGAGTATCCCCTGACTGCCGACAAGTTCATCGGCTGGATTGCCGATACACCTCAGGAGGAGCAGATTTTCAACCTGTTCATGAATCTGGAAACATTTGGCGAATTCCAGACCCGCGACACCGGCATATTCCAGTTCCTGGAAGCATTACCCCGTTTCGCTGCCGACCGAGGAGTGGAGTTCATCACCCCCTCGGAGGCTGTTAAAACCTTGAAGCCTGTTGCAGAATTGTCGGTTGTGCATCCGATTTCATGGGCTGACGAAGCCCGCGACACTTCGGCATGGCTTGGCAACAAATTGCAGAATGAGGCATTTAACAAGCTTTATGCGGTTGCAGAGCGTGTTCGGTTGAGCGATAACCGCCAGCTCAAACAGGACTGGGGACGCTTGCAGGCTTCCGACCATTTGTTCTATATGTCGACCAAGCATATGGCCGACGGGGCCACACATTCGATGTTCAGCCCGTATGAAACCCCCTATCAGGCGTTCACGAACTATATGAACGTGCTTTCGGATTTCATTGTGCGTGTCGAGGAGCAGTATCCTATGTCGATTGAGAACGAGGAATTGAATTCACTGCTGACTACCATACGTAACCAGGCGCGCGAAATTGAGACATTGAACAAGGAAATCGAGACCTACCGCCTTAACGAGGCGCATCTTAACGAGGAACACCGCTTGCGTGAGGCTGCTGCTCCCGAAGCGAAACCTGAGAAAGCTGCCGAACCTGCCAAACGTTGCCGCAAGGCAAAAACCGCCAAGGTTGAAGAGGCTGATGCCCCGAAGCCCAAACGCACACGCAAGGCCAAGGAAGCGTAAGATGATAAGTGTGTCATAAGGCTGCGGATAGTTCGTCATGACACATGCATATACGGCAAGGCCGCGATGCATTTTGCATCGCGGCCTTGCCGTATATGCATGTGTGGGTCACGTGAATGGCGTAGGTGGGAAGTTGTCGGCAACCGGCGGGTTTTCCGTGGATGTGGAATCGGCAGGATTGGAGGTGTGGTTGAGCAGGTAATCGCGTGGGGTCACACCGAACTGACGTTTGAAAAGATTCGAAAAATGGCTTTGTGTACCGAAGCCGGTCATATCGGAGATTTCACCTATGGTGTATTCGCGGGTAAGGAGCAATTGGGCGGCGCGGTTGAGGCGGCAAACACGCAACAAGTCGTTGGGAGTAACCCCTGTAAGGGCTTTGATTTTCCGATAGAAGTTGGTGCGCGAGAATCCGAGTTCGCGTCCGAGCAGGTTTACATTAAGCTCGGAATTGCCTATATTTTCGTTGATATACGCATATAACCTCGTAAGGAACTTGCGGTCGAGGGGTGCCATTTCGTCGGCCGACGGGGTTTCGGCCGTTCCCGCTGTCTGAACCACCTGGTGCTTCTGCCGCTCCAGTTTGGCAAGGATCGAATTTACTGCCGAGTGAAGCACTTCGGGGTTGAAGGGCTTTTCCATATAAAGGTCGGCACCGGTGTCGTAACCTTTGATTTTATCCTCGTCGCGTGATTTGGCTGTAAGCAGCACAACGGGTATATGGCATGTGGCAGGTTCGTTTTTAATTCGAGAAAGCATTTCGTAGCCAGTCATCAACGGCATCATGACGTCGCTTATGATGACATCGGGCAGTTCCTCCATGGCCTTCTGTATGCCGGTATGGCCGTCGGCAGCGATTGTCACGTCGGCCTCTGAGGCAAACACCGATGCTATGAAATCGGCCATTTCCGCCTTATCCTCTACCACTAGTAGTTTATGGCGAGCCGGTTCGGCTTCCGCTGCCGGTTCGGGTTCCTCTTCATGCGTTTCAGGAGCGGAGGCGGTTTCAGACGCTTCGTCGGCAGGTTCGGCCGGGATGCTGCCTGTGGATGGCGCAGGTGTGCGAGGCTCGGTTATTACGGTCGGAAGTGCTTCGTGGTCGGTCGGTTGCGTGGTCTGGGCGTCGGGATTGTCGGGTGCCCATTCTTTTTCAGTATAGGCAGATGGCTCTACCGGTATGTCGACAATGAATGTGGTGCCTTTCACTGCGTTGGGGCGGTAGGTGATTGCCCCGTGGTGTTGTACCACAAGGTGTTTCACGAAGTTAAGCCCGATTCCGAATCCACCTTCCTTGCGGTTGGAGAACGGGTTGAAGAAACGTTTGAACCGTGTGAATATGGATTTGCGTTCCTCAGCGGGAATGCCGACCCCGTCGTCGATGACCTGTATTTCCATGTAGGTTCCGAGCGATGTGTCGGGGGCACCTTCGGGGTGGTCGGAAATCTCAAGCCGCACGGTTATGTGCCCTTTCGGGGGCGTGTATTTTACTGCGTTGAAGAGCAGGTTGTTGATAATTTTTTCCAGTTTGTCGGAATCATATACCGCCTTTATCGACTGGTGTGAGGAGATGAATTTGACCTGGAGGTCTTTTTCGGCTGCATAGATGTTGTATAGGCGTATGATGTTGTCAATCTGTGTCACAGGGTCATGCCATTGCACCTGCAATGGCAGGGATTCCCCCTGGATTGTGCGGAACTTCAGTATCTGCGTTGTGAGGGTGAGCAGGCGGTCGACGTTTTTGTCGATATATTCCAACGAGTTTTCCACTTCCTGCGGGGGCATTGAGCGGTAGTGTTTACGCAGGAATTTTACAGGTGCGTAAATCAGTGTTATGGGCGTGCGGAGTTCGTGGGATATGTTGTTGAAGAAATTGAGTTTCCTCTGCGACATCAGCCTTTCGTCTTCCATCTGCTTTTCAGCGAGTGTCAGCCGTTCTTTTTCAAGCCGCAGACGGATATATAACTGCGTGAGCATCAGGATGAGCAGTAGCAGGAACAGTGCATAGCCGATTTTGGCTAGCGGGTGCAGCCATGGGGCTTCCGCCACGCTGACTTCGAGCAGTTCGGTTGCCTCGCTCCATGTGTCGTTATCCTTTACCTTGACCAGGAATCTGTATTTGCCGGCCGGGAGGTTGGAGTAGATGGCGTGGTTGTATTCGCCGGGGAACATCCACATTTTATCGAAACCTTCGAGCATATAGGCATATTCCATCCTGGCATCGTAGTTAAGGCCGGTAAATCCGATGCTCAGGGCATTATTGTCGTAGTCGAGGTCGAGCCGTTTCAGGAAGGGGAGGTCGGTGGTTGCAAGGGTGTCGTCGGCATCGGGTTTGCGGTTGAGGGTGTTGAGTTCTGTCAGGTAGATGGGTATATTGCGCCTGATTCCGTCAACATTGGCAGGTATCACCTGCTGGATGCCGTAGTTACCGCCGAAATAGATGTTTCCTTCGCTGTCGGTGAATGAACATTTTTCGTGATATTGGTTGCCTGTGATGCCGTCGTGTTTGAGGTATGTGTTGATGCGGGCTGTATTGGGGTCGATACGGTATATGCCGTAGGAGGAGCAGCACCATATGTTTCCTTCGGCATCTTCGCGTATGGCAAGGATGTCGTGGCTTCGGAAATCGGTGAAGTGTCGCAGACGGCGCGACTGCGGGTCATAGGCTATCAGCCCGTTATCGTATGTGCCTATCCACAGGTGGCCGTTCCTGGCGCGGTAGACATCGATAGCCGTATCCCATTGCGATTGGTTGTGCGGGTTGAGGGCTGTTGCCGTAAGGTTTTCGAGGTCGATTAGGTAGATATTCTCAAGGTATGATGCCGCCAGCATCGTTTTGTCGTTATACGGCAGGAGGCGGGTTATGTTGCTTTGGGAAAAGAGTGGTGACGCTTCGGGTGATACATCCGTAAGGTCGGGATTGAAAATCCTTATCCCCCCGTCGGACGAGCCTACCCACACCCGGTTTTGGGCATCTTCGGCGATGGTGACCACATTGCCTATGCGTGGGAAAGTTTTCAGATTGTGCAGGAACGGGCCTTCTGACAGGGAGCAGACAAACAGGCCGTTATCCATGCCTACCCACAGGCGTCCTTGCGAGTCGATAAACAGTTCCTGCACGAATTTGGTGGGAAATTCGTTCATCCATGGGTAGGCGGCGGGCGAGAAATAAGTCAGTGAAGTGTCGGCCGGATTGTACATTGCCAGGCCCCGGTAGCGTGTACCGATCCAGAACCGTCCTCGTTTGTCGCCTTCGATACGTGTCACGAAATGACCCCGGAAGGCGTCAATCATTTTGTGGTCGGAGTTGAACACGTCGTCGCGTGCCGCTATGCGGAACACCCCTTTGTCGAATGTCCCGAACCACAGGTTGCTTTCGCTGTCGAGGAATGCGGCAGTTATGTCGACAGAGGGTATTTTCGTGAAGTTGAATTTGCCTGTTACCGAGAGTATCCGGCCGTTGGATTTGTCGAAAAGCTGCGGGCCGTGGCCGCGTGTTCCAATCAGGAGTTTGTCGGTGTGCTGCAGCGGCAGCAGGGTGTTTATAGGGGTGTTTGCCAAAGCTTCCGCCCCGGGCATAGGTGTAATCTGTGATGTGGCCGGGTCGAAACGCAGGATGCCTCTTTGCGAGCCTAGAAGGATGAACCCGCCGTCGGTCAGCATTGCCGATACCGCGTTTCCGGGCGGGAGGGCTACGCGGCGGTTCACATTCAGACGGTTGTCGAGGCACAATAGTTCGTCGCCTGATGCGAGCCATAAATGGCCGTCGGGGGCAATGGCGGCAGCCTGTACGTCGCGCCTGTCGAAATTCACTTTCGGGATGAGCTGGTGGTGCTCGGCATCGATTTCGTAAAGCCCGTTGTAACCAAAGGTGTAGAGCGAGCCGTTAAAGAGGACGAAGCCGCAGTAATAGCCTTCGGAGTGTTTTTTCTCTGACTTTATGGTGTAGCGCACGAATGCGTTGGAGTGGGCGGCTTTCGAGGCAAGGCCGCGGGCGGTGGCTATCCACAATGTGCCGTTGCGGTAGAGCAGTGCCGTGACGTTGTTTGACGGGATGGTTGCGGAATCGGCTTTGTCGGACGAGAAAATATCGTAGGCATTGCCTTTGTCGCGACACAACCCGTTGGCCGTGCCGACCCATATGTATCCGAGGCTGTCCTGGGCAAGGGCGTTGACATGGAGGTTTGGAAGGTCGGCACGCGATGTGTAGACCTTCCGCTGGCTTTTTGCGGCGGCGTCAGTGTTCGCAAATGCTGTCAGGGTCAGGGCTAACAGGAAATATAAGTTTAGCATCGGTGCCCGTCGGGAGCGGCACAATCCGTTTTTTGCCATTTGTGATTAAGGTGGTGTTAGAGGTTTTCTGTAACCTGTTTGAACTTTGTTTGTGAGGATGAACAGTTTCTTATAGAACGAATTTACACAAAAATATATATACGGCGTAGTATCTTCGGGGTGCTATCGGGGCATTTGGAACAAAAACGCGAAACTTTGGAACAAATGGAGCATGGGTGCGAGGGGCTTCGGGCGGTTGCAAAATTATTGGAAAAAACGAGACAGTCGTTTGAATGGAATGTGGTTAAACTTGCACCGTAAAATAACGACAATCAATATCACTCCTTGATTTATGACCATGACCACGCTTAAATCCCCGCTGATGCGCTGCTTTGCCGGCGCGGTGCTGCTGACTTTGGCTGCTGGCGCTCATGCCGAAATCCGCGAGACCCCTTTGGCACCGGTGCGGATTGTGTGGATGTCGGATACCACCGGCACCGATATAAGTAATGCCGAGTCGTTGCTGAAGCCTTTTTCCGGGCAGATAAGTGTAAACGATGCCGCCAACGGTGCCAGGCTTCGTTCCAGGCCGGGGCGCACAGCCTCGTTGCTTCTTGATTTCGGCAAGGAAATATACGGTGGCCTGAAGCTTTATGGCGGGATGCCTCAGTCGAAAGCGCCGAAATGCTTCCGTGTGTGCCTGGGCGAATCGGTTACCGAGGCAATGAGCAGTGTCGACATCGATGATAACCCGCAAAATCCCACTAATGAGCATTCTTTGCGCGATTTCATTGTGAATGTACCCTGGCTCGGCAGTGTGGAATGCGGCAAAAGCGGATTCCGCTTCGCTCGCATCGACCTGCTTGATACCGATGAGCCTTTCGATTTGCGCTATGTCGAGGCCCGGTCGTTTTTGCGCGACGACCCCGAAGTGGGGAGTTTCGAATGCTCCGACAGCCGTTTGAACGACATTTGGGAAACCGGCGCCTATACGGTAAAACTCAATATGCAGGATTATGTGTGGGATGGGATAAAGCGCGACCGCCTGGTGTGGCTCGGTGATATGCATCCCGAGGTAATGACCATTGCCTCTGTGTGGGGTGAGATGCCTGTGGTGCATAAAACTCTCGATTATGCCGTTGCCGACACCCCTCTGCCCGGATGGATGAACGGCATGTGCAGCTATTCCCTCTGGTGGCTTATAATCCAGCGTGACCTGTATCTGTATCAAGGGAATCTGGATTATCTTAAAAGCCAGCGGGATTACATCCGCGGGCTTGTGGGCCAGATTGATGCGGATGTTGACAAGGATGGGCGCGAACGTCTTGACGGCCAGCGGTTCCTTGACTGGCCTACTTCGGAAAACCCTGCGGTGATAGGTGCGGGGTTGCAGTCGATGACTTATATGGCCATGCGTGCCGCCGCCGATATTGCGACCTATCTTGGTGACGCCGATATGCTTGCCTGTGCCGAAGGGTGCCTCAGGCGTATGGATAAAGTAAAAATAAAGACCCACAACAGCAAGCAGGCCGCCGCGCTTGGCATCATTGCCGGCCGTAGCGGCAATGCAGGTGCCGATGTCGACGTTATCAAGAAGGGTGGTGCCAACGGCTTCTCTACTTTCTATGGCTACTATATGCTTGAGGCTCTTGCCGCTACCGGCCATAAGGATGAGGCAATAAAGCTAATCTCGGATTATTGGGGTGCTATGCTTGACTTGGGTGCTACCACTTTTTGGGAAGATTTGAAATATTCGGATGTGGCTAACGCCGCACCTATCGACAACTTTGTTCCCGCGCACAAGTATGACATACATGCAGGCGGTGGTGCATATTGTTATAAGGGTCTGCGTCTGAGCCTGTGTCACGGGTGGGCATCAGGCCCTACAGCCTGGTTGTCGCGTCATGTGCTGGGCGTGCGTCCGTTGGAGCCCGGATGTGCCACTATCGAAATCAATCCTTATCTCGGTGATTTGGAATGGGCCAAAGGTTCTTTCCCCACCCCTAACGGCCCTGTAAACATCGAGATTACCCGTCAGGCTGACGGAAGCCCGTTGTGCCATGTAAAAGCCCCTCGCGGCATAAAGGTTGTAAACCGTGCCGACGGCGATGTCCTGACATACGAACCTAATCCTTGAATCCTGATTACCGACATATTCTCGTTGTCCGCTGAAATATCAATATCGCACGTCAGCGTTCGGATTTGCCGATAGTGCCGATGTGCCAGGCCGACGCCTTCCTCAGTCCAAAATTCAGTATTATAATTCAGTATATCGACGATAGGACGCGGCAATGAGATGGTGTTTTTATGGAAACGGATAGGTTTTGCAAACGGTAGAGACGGGATAGCATCCCGTCTCGCAACAGCCGTTGACAGCCTTGATTTAGCGGATGTCATGGGACGGGACTGGATGCCGTAATGCCGGGTTTGTAAAAGATAGTGTTTTTGCGATACGTTTTTGATGAGACGTTTTTTGTGAGACGGGATGCTATCCCGTCTCTACGGGGAGGGGGTAATGGGAACTTTATGGAAAAAGAAAAACTGAAACAAGATATGAAAAGTTACATCACAGCCGCAGCTTTACTGGTAATGAGCCTTCCTGCGGTAGCTAAAACGGGTTCTGACCCGGCAATGGATAAGTTTATCGACGACCTTATGGGGCGTATGACCCTTAAGGAACGTATCGGGCAGCTCAATCTCGGAGGTGTCGGTTCTCCCAAAGTAGTAGGGAGCGCCAAAGGGCTTGATGTGGCTATCAGGGAGGGGCTTGTAAGCTCTATCGGAGGCTTTGACCCTAAGGCGGCGGAGGATGCACAGCGTTTCGCCGAGGATAATATGCGGGTTTTTATTCCGATGATAACGGGGTTGGATGTTGTTCACGGGTATTACACCACGTTCCCAATCCCCTTGGGTTCGTCAAGTTCGTGGAACCTTCCGTTACTTGAGGAAAGCGCCCGTGTAGCAGCCCGTGAGGCTACGGCATTCGGCATCAACTGGACTTTCGCCCCGATGGTCGATATAAGCCGTGACCCACGTTGGGGACGTGTGGCCGAGGGTGCAGGTGAGGACCCCTATCTGGGTTCGCTTGTGGCAGCCACTATGGTTAAAGGTTATCAGGGGGATAACCTTGCCGATGAAGAAACCATCATGGCTTGCACAAAGCATCTTGTGCTTTATGGTGCCACTGAGGCCGGACGCGATTATAACACCGTGTCGATGGATGATGTTACTGCCTATAATTATTTCCTCCCTACATATAAGGCGGCGTTTGATGCCGGTGCCGGATCGGGAATGACATCGTTCAATGTGGTGAACGGAGTGCCTACCACAGGTAACCGCAAGGTAATGACGGAATTGCTGCGCGACAAGTGGGGCTTTGACGGGTTTATCGTGTCGGATGCCAACGCTATCGCCGAAATGATAGAGCATGGTGTAGGCGATGCCCAGACGGTGGCCGAGATGGCGCTGAAGGCCGGGACGGATATGGATATGAGTGCCAGCCTCTATGTTGCATGTCTGGAGAAATCGGTTGCCGAAGGGCGTGTAAGCGAGGAGGATATCAATCAGGCTTGCCGCCGTGTGCTTGAAGCCAAGTACAAACTCGGACTGCTTGAAAATCCGTGGCTCTATTATACTAATAAGGATAAACGTAAGGAAACAGTGCTCTCGCCTGAAAACCTTGATGTTGCCCGCAGGCTGGCCCGTGAGTCGATTGTGTTGCTTAAGAACAGCGACAAGACCCTGCCGTTGAAGCCTGTAAAGAAAATCGCGGTGGTCGGCCCCATGGGTCAGGAACGTGCGGAATTGCTTGGCACATGGAGTTACGGGATGTCGGCCGACACAATGAGCACGATTGTCGAGGCACTTGCCCGTGAAGTTGGACCCGGCACAGAGGTTGTCTATTCCCAGGGCTCGAACTGGACTAAGGAACCGTTTATATATAAGGCCGGAGGAAAACATCCTTCCGATTCGCTGCTGATGCAGGCTGTGAAGGATGTTGCCGATGCCGACGTGATTATCGCTACTGTAGGGGAACCTGCCGTGTGGAGCGGAGAGGCTCATAACCTGACTGACATCGGGCTTCAGGATGCACAGAAAAAGTTGCTCTATGCCATGAAGGAGACCGGCAAGCCGGTGGTTGTGGTCCTGTTCAGCGGGCGCCCTCTCACAATCACCGATATCGACCGTGATTTCCCAACCATTGTCGAGGCATGGCATGGTGGCACAATGGCTCCTGAGGCTCTTGCCGACATCCTGACCGGCAAAGAGGCACCTTCGGGGAAACTTACTTCCACATGGCCGCGTAACGTGGGGCAGATTCCGTTGTATTATAACGCATTGCGCACCGGCCGTCCATACAGCAAATTCTGGGCCACTACCAAATATATCGACTCGCCCAATGACCCGTTATATCCTTTTGGCTACGGGTTGAGCTATAATGATTACAAATATTCCAACCTGCGTGCCGACAAATCCTCGGCCAAAGGTGAGGGCGACAGAATATGCGTGTCGGTCGATGTGACCAATCTCGGTTCGATGCCCGGAAAAGAGGTGGTGCAGCTTTACATCAACGACCCGGTTGCCAAAATTTCGCGTCCTGTAATGGAATTGAAGGATTTTGCAAAGGTGAGCCTTGCTCCCGGCGAGACCAGGACTGTGAGCTTCGACGTGACCCCCGACAAACTTAAATATTATGATTCCGACCTGCAATATGGCTGGGATGCCGGGGAATTCAATATCTTTGTAGGCCCGAATTCGGTGGATGTGGAGAAAATCGCCGTGGTTTGGGAAAAATAAACTGAGCAGAAATTCAATTAAACCAATCATTATAAACGTGATTCGATTCAATGTAAGACGCTTTCCTGCTGTTTTTGCAGCAGGAATGGCTGTGATAGCCGCTTTCGGTGTACAACGGCAATACACCCCTTCGGGGGCTGAGACCGAACTGCACCGGCACATTGCGAACACCATGTCGCAGACCGTGCGCACTTCCGATGCGGATACGCTGGGGCGGTTCGCACTTCCGAAGCCTTTCAGTGTGCCATGCATACGTGGCGGATTCCAGGATATGTTCTATTGGGATACATATTTTACCAATGCCGGGCTTCTGATCGACGGCGATGTGTGGCAGAGCCGGAACAATATAGAGGATGTGGCGGCTATGATCGAGCGGTTCGGCTATATGCCTAACGCCACTTCGGAAGGGATGAAGAACCGCACCCAGCCACCGTTGTTTTCGATGATGGTGAAGGACTATTACGATGCTACCGGCGATAAGGATTTCCTGCGCCGCATGCTCCCGGTTCTTGAGAAAGAATATGATTTTTGGATGAAGAACCGTTTGGCTCCCAACGGTTTGAACCGTTACGGCCATAACGAGCCAGATAAGGGTGAGCTGGAAAAGTTTTTCGGCCAGGTTGCAGGGCGTGTCAGGATTGACGGCTCGAAGATGAGCAGTGACGAGCGGGTGGCCGCCGGCGCACACCTTTTGGCCGAGGCCGAATCGGGATGGGATTTCAATCCCCGTTTCAACGGACGTTGCATGGATTTCAACCCGGTAGACCTCAATGCATTTCTCTATGGGATGGAGCGAAACCAGGCTCAGTTTATGCGTGAACTCGGTATGGAAGGAGCCAAAGAGTGGGATGCCCGTGCCGACCGGCGCGGCAAACTGATGCGCCGGTTTATGGTAGATTCCAAAACCAAGCTCCTTTATGATTATGACTATGTGAACGGTAAGCGTTCCACGCAATATAGTGCCGCCCCGTTTGCCGCCCTGTGGCAGAAGGCTGTCGGAAAAGATGTTGCCGCTGCTGTGGTTAAGAATATAGGCTTGCTTGAAGGGGAAGGCGGCATTATGACATGTGCAGCAGGCGAGCGTGCTGTGCCGTTCCAATGGGATGCCCCCAACGGATGGGCGCCGATTCACTTTTTTGCCATCAAAGGACTTGATAATTACGGCTATACGGCTGATGCAGCCCGCATAGCACGTAAATATATCGACAGCATGACGTCTATCTATGGTAAAACAGGGCAGCTGTGGGAGAAATTCAATGCGGCGAAAGGGAACTCGGAGGTTAACGACGAATACCCCATGCCCGGTGATTTCATGGGCTGGACGGCCGGAACATACCAGACGGCCTATAATTACCTTTATGGAAAGGATACCGCCACCGATGCCCCCCGCGTTGTCAACGTAATCAACTTTATCCGTCTTACCGAGCCTCGCCGCTACGAACATCCGTCGCTCAACTGGATTTCCGACACTGTGTTATATGAAACGGTTGAAAGCCAGATTGATTTGATGAACAAATACGGCATCAGGGGTTCGTTCCTTTTGCAGTATGACGCGCTTATCCAGCCTCATTATCAGAAATTGCTGAAAGAGAAGGTTGGTGAGGGCACCGAGATAGGCGCATGGTGGGAGATAACCGAGCCGCATGTAAAGGATGCGGGCATCAAGTGGCGCGGACGATATCCGTGGGACTGGTATGCCAATGTCGGTTTCTCGACCGGCTATACCCCGCAGGAACGCGAGAAACTGGTTGATGTCTATATGGCCAAATTCAAGGAGGTTTTCGGTGAATATCCAAAATCAGTCGGCTCTTGGTTTATCGATTCACATTCACTGGGGTATATGCGCGACAAATACGGTATAGTTGCCTCGGCTTCATGTCGCGACCAGATCGGCACCGACGGTTACAACCTTTGGGGCGGTTACTGGCAGGGTGGATATTATCCTTCGCGCAAGAATTTCTTTATCCCCGCACAGACGCGTGAAAACCAAATCGATGTGCCGGTGTTCCGTCTGCTTGGTTCCGACCCGATTGCGCAGTATGACAGCGGGCTGGGCGGCCACCACCAGGGTGTGTTCACACTTGAGCCGGTTTACGGGAATGCAGGAGGCAGCCCCGAATGGATTAACTGGTTCTTTGACAGCATGATTTATGACCCGGCGATGAATCTGTCGTATTTCCAGGCGGGTCAGGAAAACATGTTTACATGGCGCAGGATGCGTCACGGGCTTGAGTACCAGTTCCCACGGCTTGCATGTCTGGCACGTAAAGGCGACATCAGGCTTGAAACCCTTGCCGAAACAGGCCGGGCTTTCAGTGCTTCGCATGTCATGACCCCCCCTTCGGCTATTTCGGCAATGAAGGGTTACGGGGCCGACAGCCTTGCCCGCACGGTATGGTTCAATTCGAAGAATTATCGTCTTAACCTTATGTGGGAAGGTGAAAAAATGTTTGTCCGCGACATCCATCTTTTCGATGAAAACCAGGAATCGCTTTATCTTAAGACCCCTTGCACCACCGATTACTGCCATTATTGGACTCTGCCCGTTGTTGACGGCAATGTGTGGAGCAACGATTCGGTGCGTGGCGCCATGCGGTTCTATAAAGTGCTTCCTGACGGGTCAAGCAAGGAGCTGGCTTTCGGTGAGCCGTCGATTAGCAATGATGGTAAGACACTTACAATATCGGTTCCCGTTATCGGTGAAGATGCCGGTATGGTTGTGACCTTGAACGAGGATAAGGCCGATTTCGCCATAAATTCGGCAAAAGGCGGCAAAAGTGTGTTGCCGTTCAAATGGTATGCCGCCATCGAGCATGCCCCTGCAGCCGAACTCCCGTTCGGGAAAATAGGCATGGATAAGGTAGAAGCCCTTTATAAGGGGTATGGCTATTCCTTTGGTGTTAAAAATGCTGTTTTTGCCGACGGCAGAACCACTCCGCGTAACCGGGAGGGTGCATTGCGTGCCGTGACCGTGACCCCCGATGCGTCGGCTTTCTCGCTCACTTTTTCAAAAAAGCAATAACTGATTATGAATTTCAAGTATATCGCTGTCACCACGGTTTTTTGCGTGGCATTGTGCGATGTGGCCGGTGCGGCATCCAAGTTGCGTCCGCAGCGTCTGCGCACCGAACATATGGAAAACCCTGGGGTGATTGACACGAGGTCTCCACGCCTGTCGTGGGTGAACACCCCGGCTTCGGAATCTGTCAAAAACGCTTCCCAAAGCGCCTGCCGCCTTGTGGTTGCCACCTCGGAGGAGAAATTGGAAAAGGGTGACTATGACGCATGGGACTCAGGCAGGATTCCCACGTCGCAGTCATATCTCGTGGAGTATGACGGTTCCACATTGAAAGATGGCGAGGATTATTTCTGGCGTGTCATGGTGTGGGACAATGACGGGAAAGCTTCTGATTGGAGCGAGACCGCATCCTGGGGGATGGGATTTACCGATGCCGGCCGTTGGAAAGCCCGTTGGATCGGCGCACCCTGGCAGGGGGAAGCACACAAAAAAGCCATTGACCCGAAGAAAGGGCGCCGTGATTATCCGGCACCATTGTTGCGAAAGGAATTCCCGGTCGGCAGCAATTTGGTAAAGGCGAAAGCCTTTGTGACAGGATTGGGCTATTTTGAGCTGCATGTCAACGGCAAGAAAGTAGGTGATGACCTGCTTGTGCCCAATTTCACGAACTATACCAGGCGTAATGACCTGGATAAATACGGGATTGTAATCGACGATAACTTTGCAGGTTACCGTGTGATGTATCTTGCCTATGACATAACCGGCATGCTTCGTAAGGGGGATAATGCCATAGGAGCCATACTCGGGAACGGTTTTTACGATGCTACAACCGGGTGGGTATGCCCGTTCGGGACACCGCGTTTCCTCTGCCAGCTTGAGCTTACCTATGCCGATGGCCGCACCGAGACTGTTGTGACCGACGACAGCTGGAAAGCCGCGCAATCGGCAATCATTGCCGACGGCCCGTTTGACGGTGAGGTTTATGATGCCCGTTGTGAAATTCCGGGGTGGGATACCCCAGGGTTTGATGACCGTGCATGGCCATGTGCCGCTTACCGACGTGCGCCCGACGGGGAACTGACCGCCCATACCGCCCCTACCGACAAAGTGACGGAGACGTTCGCCCCCGTGGCATTGAACCGTAACGGTGACGGCTCGTGGGAAGTCTCATTCCCCGTGGAGCTTTCAGGCTGGATAAGGTTCAAAGACCTTAAGGCTCAAAAAGGCGATACGATAGATGTGAAATACCATTGCGACCAGCCCCTGGGGGTGCATCGCTATATAGCGGGAAAGGATGGGAAGGTCAATCATGCCCCCCGTTTCACATGGTATGTGTTCTCGAAAGCAACAATCAAAGGGGTGGAAAACCTCTCACCGTCGAACCTTGTTGCGGAAGCTGTGAATACGGAGCTGGATATAACTTCGGATTTTACCGCATCAAATGCGATGCTCGACACAATCAACACCATCTGGCGCCGCAGCCAGATTGACAATATGCACGGCGGGGTGGCAAGCGACTGCCCGCATCGTGAAAGGGCGCCATACACCGGCGACGGGCAGGTGGCCATGAACACCGTTATGGCTAATTTCGATGCCGCCGCGTTCTATCGCAAATGGATGCGCGACATGCGCGACGCACAAAACGTGGAGACCGGGTATGTGCCTAACGGTGCACCCTGGCAGCCCGGTTGCGGCGGAGGGGTGGCCTGGGGCGCGGCCATGAATGTGATGCCGTGGGAATTCTATAAGCATTATGGCGACCGCCGGGTGCTTGAGGAGAACTATCCTGCCATGAAAGCCCAGGCGGCATATATGTTGGGCTGGCTTACCGAGCATGGCACCATGCTAGCGCAGCGAGGCAATGACAATGATCCTAACCATACGCCTACATACTGGCTTAACCTCGGCGACTGGTGTGCGCCTTATGAATTGCCGTCGCAGGAACTGGTGCACACGTTTTATCTTTGGCGTTGCCTTGATTACACGGCACGTGCCGCACGTGCATTATCGTTAAATTCCGATGAGGGATTTTATGCCCGTAAGGCTGCCGAGGTGGCCGAAGCTTTCCATAAAAGGTTTTATAACCCGGAGGTGAAAAGCTACGGCGATTTCGGATCGAATGTGTTTGCCTTGGAGATGGGTGTGCCTGAATCATACCGGCAGGATGTTGTCGAGACATTTGCCAAGGAAATAGGGGAGAAGCATGGCGGACACCTTAACACCGGCATCTATGCGACACGTTATCTTTTCGAGCAGCTCGGGGCCAACGGGTTGAACGACCTTGCCTACGGGGCGATGACCAAACGGGGGTATCCCGGTTTCGGCCATTGGCTCGACCAGGGTGCAACTGTTACATGGGAAAAGTGGAACGGCCAGGATTCCCACAACCATCCGATGTTCGGCGGTGCGCTGATGTGGTTTTACAACACCCTTGCAGGGGTGCAGCCTGATGAAGATGCCCCCGGGTTCAGGCATTTCACGGTTCGCCCGGTGCTTGCTGCCGGTTTGCCTTCGGTGCGCTATGCCACGATGACACCGTATGGTGAGGTCGTGTCGGAAGTCCGCCACAATGGCGGTGAAGTGAGGATGAACGTCACGGTTCCGGCCGGTGCCACGGCCACGGTGATGATTCCGCTTCCGCAGGGTAGCACGGGTGCGACCGCCGGTTTTGCCGATGGTACCCCGTTGGGAAAAAGCGTTGTCAGCAACGGGTATTGCATTACAGAAGTGGGGCAGGGTTTCTGGGAATTTTTAGCGAAATAGTGCCAAAACAAATCTACAAGTCCGCATATATCGCGTCTCAGGGCTTTCTGAGGCGCGATTGTGTTAAAAACAGGTGTTTGAAACAAATATGCAAAACATTGGACGATTTGACAGCCGCCCCCATGTGGGACATATCTTAAATTTGCTGAAAATAAACCATGAAGATTTAAATCCCTTCAAAAGTCATAAAATCATCATACAAACAGGCGATTAACTTCATCAAACCCGGACGGCGGAAGTTTACCAATCCTTCTGTCGGATCCGAAAAGTCAGAATCTATTACCTTACCTAACAGTCATACAACATTTTATGCGACTACTGACAAACCTTAACGGACTGTTCCGAAGCGTGTTGTTGCTTTTGGCCATGCTGCTGGCACTACCTGCGGCCACTGCCCAAGGGCTTTCAAACGTGTCGGGAACGGTGACTGATTCGGCAGGGGAACCCCTAATCGGGGCTACCGTGCGTGAAAAGGGCACCAAAAATGTCACTGCCACCGATATTGACGGTGCGTTCAATCTCAAGCTCACATCGGCCAATCCGGTAATCGAGGTTTCCTACATCGGTTACGAGCCGAAAAAAGTAAATGTGACAAAATCCCCCCTGGCTATCGAGCTGTCAACTGCCGAATCGGCTCTCGACGAAGTTGTCGTGGTTGCTTACGGCGTCCAAAAGAAGGCCACGGTTACGGGTTCTATATCCACTGTCGACAGCAAGGAAATCACCAAAAGCTCGGCGCCTAACGTGGCGGCGGCGCTTGCGGGAAAGCTGCCCGGCCTGACCACAATCCAGACCAACGGCGCCCCCGGTAAGGACGAGGTGGAGATGTACCTGCGCGGTGCCGCCACTTCGAATGAAACCAAGCCCCTTATCTTGGTCGACGGGATTCCCCGTGAAACCATACGTGAAATCGACGCTAACGAAATCGAGACCATCAGCGTGCTTAAGGATGCATCGGCAACAGCCGTGTTCGGTGTCCGTGGTGCCAACGGTGTTATCCTCATCACTACCAAGCGTGGTGAGAAGGGTGCGATGTCGGTTAACGCTACGGTGCGTTATTCATTGCAGTCGTTTGCACGCCAGCCTTACCATCGTAACTCGTGGGATTATGCCCGCCTGCTTAACGAGGCCCGTGCCAACGAAGGTGCAGGTGCCGAGTTCGAGGATTATGAAATCGCCTTGTTCGATATGTGGCGCGACGGTAACGGCCCCGAAAATCCGGCGCTACGTTACTGGTATCCCAACACAGACTGGGCTGACATCTATTTCAAGGATCATTCCTCGATGGTGCAGGCCAATGTGAATGTGTCGGGCGGCAGTGACAAACTGCAGTATTTCGTAAACGCAGGTTATGTTTACCAAGGCGGTATGTATAACACGGAGTCATCCAAACAGCTCGGTTATGACTCGCAGGCCAAGATGAACCGCTACAATCTCCGCGCCAATATCGACTATACTTTCTCCCCGATTGTGAAGGCTTCGCTCGATGTTTCATCATATATCGAGAAGGTGAACGGCACTAACGGCGACAACAGCACCGTGTGGGGCGATGCGATAACGGCACGTACCACTTCGCCCGGCCCTCTGACCCAGGCGGGGATGTATGTGCGTGGCGACGGTACTGACGAATCGGGCAATGTGTTTGTTCACCCGGTGCGTGCAGGCCAGGTTGTACACGACCCCGTGCAGACGCTTCAGAGCGGCTACGGTAATATGAATCGCAGCGGCTATATGCTTGAAACACGTTCGGGTCTCAATGCCATAGCAACCCTCAATGTTGATTTGGAACGCCTGACCAAGGGCTTGAGCCTGCGCGGGATAGTTTCGTTCGAATCGCGTGGCCGCAACCGGAATACCGCGCTGAAAGGATTCGTGACATACAAGTTCGACCGCAAACCTACGGCGGTGAAAGTCGACGGGAATGATTATATCATAAATCTGCCTGACGGGCTTACAACGGCAAGCGGCGACAATTACATCGCCCATCCGATTTATACTTTCGACGGCGACAATGAAGAGGATGACCAGATTTCGCTGAACCGCTCAACTGGTAGCTGGTGGTTCCTCAACATGCAGGTGCAGGCCAACTATAACCGCACGTTTGCCGACAAGCATGCCGTGACCGGTATGGTCATGTTCCAGCGTGATTTGCGTGAGAATGTGGGTGGTGAGATTCCTTTCAATATGATCGGTATGGCCGCCCGTGCCACTTACGCTTTCGATTCCCGCTATCTTGCCGAAGTAAATATAGGTTACAACGGCACCGAGCAGTTCGCCCCGGGACACCGCTTCGGTTTCTTCCCGGCATTCTCGGCAGGCTGGGTTGTAAGCAACGAGAAATTCATGGAGCAGCTTCGCTATAACAACATCCTTACCAAGATGAAGCTCCGCGCTTCGGTTGGTAAGGTTGGTAACGACGGTCTCGGGTCCGACCGCTTCCTCTATCTCGACAAAATCGAGCATGCCTACCACCCGTCGAATATCCCTTCGCTCGGAAACGGGGGCAAAATCGAAATCCGTATGCTCGGCAATCCCAACATCCATTGGGAAACCGCATGGAAGCAGAATTATGCAGTTGACCTGACTCTGTTCAATAACCTCGACCTTACGTTTGACTATTATATCGAGAACCGTAGCGATATCCTGATTTCACGCAACACGGTGCCGATTCTTTCAGGTCTTGACAAGAACCAAGTGCCACGCCTTAACATGGGTAAGGTAAAGAACCAGGGCTACGAACTTTCGGCCAACTACCGCATACCCATAAAGAATGATTTCTGGGTGAGCGTAGGAGGTAACTTCTCATATAACTCCAACAAGGTTGTCGAGGCCGACGAGGCGTTGCTGGGTGAAGATTATGCATACCGCACCCGCACCACAGGTTATTCGCTCGGTCAGGATTGGGGCTATCTGATTGACCGTTCGGTCAACCCGGCAACCGGGCAGGATGGTTCGGGCTTCTTCAATTCAAAGGAGCAGATTGCCGATATGAATCTGAAATATGAAACCGGCGGCGGCACACCGCAGCCAGGCGACTTTATTTACAAAGACCTTAATGGTGACGGTATTATCAACGACCGTGACATGGCGCCTATCGGCTATTCCAATATGTTGCCTAAAATAAATTATGGGGTGAACCTCGCCGCGCAGTTCAGGGGATTTGATTTCTCCATCCTTTTCCAAGGCACAGGCAAATATTCGAAATATTATTCGGGTCGCGGTATCTTTGAAGAGGAAGGGTCGAAATACTATCCCGATATGGTCGACGGGCGTTGGAACGAACAGCGTTACCTGGCGGGTGAGAAAATCACCCATCCCCGTCTGGCCAACTCCGGTTCGGTCAGCCACGTCAAAAACGACTATTATATCATGGATGCCAGCTACACACGCTTGAAGAATGCCGAAATCGGATATACACTTCCCACCCGTATAAGCCGCAAGGCCGGGATGAGCAAGGTGCGCGTGTATGCCTCGGGTGATAACCTTTACACCTGGCAGCATCTTCACACCGACAGTTTCGACCCCGAACAGAAAAATATCCTTGACTACCCGGTTATGCGCACATGGAGCTTCGGGCTGAATGTGGAGTTTTAAAGGTGGGAGATAGGAATCTGTGAGACTGATGCCGGGGGATGCTGAGAGACGGATTCTGTGGATGGATTCTGTGAGACGGGATGCTATGAGACGGGATGCTATCCCGTCTCTACAAAGGGCAGACATGATTTCTAAAAACAATATAAAACAAAGAAATGAACAAGTTCATAAAATATATACCAATGGCGGTGATGGCATTCGGCTTAGGCTCCTGTGCCGATGATCTCGACATCACCCCCGACGGACGACTGACGATGGATGAGGTATGGAGCAATGCCGATTACACCGAATCGTTCCTGTCATCGGCATTTGACCAAATACCGAAAAAACATGTGAATTACTATTGGTTCGACAACCTTCCTTCGGCTCTGAGCGATGACGGCTGGAGTTGCGACGATGTGGAGGGTGTAGGCCCCGTCCTTGCCTATAAAGGGCAGGGGAATGCCGAGGAAAATATCTTCGACCACCATTATATGGATGGTTTCGACGACCGTTACTGGGAAAGCTACTGGCGTGCAATCCGCAAAGTGAACATGTTCCTTGAGAACATACCCACGGCGGCTGTGCGTAACGAGGCTGCAAGGTCGCGTATGATAGCGGAAGCCAAAATTCTCCGCGCCTATTATTACCTGCTTCTTGTAAAATGGTATGGCGACATCCCCATCATCCTTGATGTTCCTGAATTTGAATCCGATTTCGCGGAATATCCCAAGCAACCGGCCTGGAAAGTGCTTCAGGCATGCGTGGATGATTGCGAGGAAGCGCTTGATAACAGCGAGGTGCCCTGGCGTCTGGCCAACCTGAGCGAGCGTAACCGTATGACCCGTGGCACCGCATGTGCCATCATATCGCAGGCTTCGCTTTTCGCGGCTTCGAAACTTTATTGCCATGGCGAAGATCTCTGGCAATATGCTTATGATAAGAACAAAAAGGTTTACGATCTGCTTGTTGCCAACGGTTTCAAGCTCTACACCGACCTTCAGGACGATCACTACAACAGCGCATATGCCGAGCTTTTTGTAGGCTCGCCGGGTTACCCTGTTGAGTGCGAACGAATAATGGTGGGGCGTCCTGAGGCACCCAACCAGCCTAACTATTGGGTTTGGGGTATGCCGATTCAGAACAACTACCGTGCCGGAACCGTGCCGACACAGGAGCTTGTCGACTGTTTTGACGTGCTCTCCACAGGTAAAAACGTGCTCGACTACTATCAGCCTTACCTTGACGAACAGCATCTGAAACCGAATTTCAATCTTGAATCGGGCTATGCGCTTACTCCTGAAAAGGATGACAACGGCAATGTGACGGGTTATCGTGAGACAGCGCCTTTCCGCGACCGCGACCTCCGTTTCGAGGCGGTGTGCATCCACAACGGTTCGACTGTATATGTTGGTGATGCCCGTTCAACCGTCACCACCTATTCCGGCGGCAACTGCGAGTTGCGCGACAATGCCCGCAACTATACGCGTACTGGTTATTACAACAACAAATTCCGTCAGTGGTACAGCTGTGCCAACAAACGGTCGGCTGACGGGGCATGGGTATATTTCCGTTTTGCCGAGGTTATGCTCAACTATGCCGAGGCTGCCGTGGAGAAGGGTGACCTGCCCACAGCCATGCGCCTGATTAACGAGGTGCGTCACCGTGCCGGTTTTGCCCCCGAGGTAGACCTCGACCCCAAGGGCGACCGCGACCTGGCACGCCTGATGCTGCGCAAAGAGCGCCGCACCGAATTTGTGTTTGAAGAACACCGTTTCTTCGACAACCGCCGCTGGACTGCCAATGAGGAAAACATCGAGTGTGAGAAATATACCACCGGCATGAAGGTGACCCGCAGCGGTATCCGCTACAGCTACGAACGCTTCCTGGTAGGCAGCGACGGCTCTATGCCGAGCAAGCTTTCCTATGAGGCCAAATGGCATTTCCTCCCCATCCCTCTGGACGAAGTCCGCACCCTTGAGGAGAAAACAGGTAAGAAATGGCAGAACTACGGGTGGTAATCTGATGACCTTAACATCTAAAACACAGCAAAATGAATAATATAACCAAATATATTGCATTCCTTGCGGCCTCGGTTGCCCCGTTTGCGGCCACAGCCCAGGGAACCCCGGCAACGGTGGCCGAAGAAGCTGCCGACAGCACGGTGCGTGAGGCGACTGTAGAGGTTGCCCTCGGGGAGGTGGTGCCTGCATGGAGCTATACAGGTTCCGTTGCGACCGTTACTTCCGAAGAAATCGATTATTGGCAGACCTCCACTTTGGACGAAGCCCTTATCGGCAAGCTGGCCGGATATTATAACAACGGGAGTGTCCGCGGCCTGAGTTCCCCTAACGGGGAGGCGTTGCTGGTGGTGCTTGACGGTGTGCCTGCCCCCACGGTGACCCTTTCGTCGCTTGACCCCCGCTCGGTGGAGTCTGTTTCGATTCTGAAAGATGCCGCCGCCAAGGCACTGTATGGCCCGCTGGGCGCACAGGGGGTGTTCCTTGTCACTACCAAAAAGGGGCATGCCGGTAAGACCACGGTGCGTGCACATGCCAATTTCGGTTGGGAAGAGCCGACCACGAAGGCACAAATGTCAAGTGCCTACACCTATGCATGCCTCCGCAACCAGGCTCTCCGTAACGACGGGCTTGCCGAGCGCTATACATCGCGCGAACTCGATGCGTTCCATAGCGGCAAGGGAATCGATAACGACTGGCGCAAGCTCTATATGAATGATTTCCGCCCCGTGCAGAACTATAACATAGAGGTTGCCGGCGGTAATGACCGCACGCAGTTTTATGTGAATGCCGGTTATTCCCATACAGGGAGCATGTATAAGGCTGACTTCAAGGAAAAATACAATCCGGAGCAATACCAGCAGCAATTCAACCTTGTTTCGAACATACAGGTGAAAATGTTCAGCTTCCTGAAAATGTTTGCGGCAACCAACGTGCGTATCGGGCATGACAATTATTCCCGTGGCAACAATGACGGGGGCGGCATCATACAGTCGCTTTACACCACACCCCCTACGGTTGAAAACGGCCTGGTGGGCGGCAAGGTGGTTGCTGACGAGAATTTCCCAAATCCCATCTACGGGCAGATTAACTACAAGGGTGTGAACAAAGTGACCAACACCGATGTAAATGCGCATTTCGGGCTTGATTTCGACCTTGGTTTCCTGACCAAGGGGCTTACCGCACGAGCTATGGTGGGGTATAACTCCGATTATTCGGGAACCAGGGAAGGGACGTATGACTATTCCCGCTGGGTGCGTGATGAAAATGGCGAGCTTGTGCGGTTCGGCACCGCCAACGACGACCCGCTTTCCTGGGGCAAATCTTCGTCGATGCTCTATTTCATGAACTTCCAGGCTATGGTGCGCTGGCAGCGTGAGTTCGGCGACCATTCGTTTGACGCGTTCGTGAACTATCTCGGTGAAGACCGTCTCGGCAAGAATGCCACCCCTGCATGGCTTCTGCCCTATAACCGCATCCAGCTCGGCGGCCATTTCAAGTATGGCTACGGTAACCGTTATTTCGTGCAGTTCGATTGCACCTATGCAGGTAACGAGCAGATGCGTGAGGGTAACCAGTTCCATTTCTCCCCGACGGGGTCGGTGGCATGGGTCATTTCTAACGAGGCGTTCCTGCGTGATGCGGAATGGCTGAACCTCTTGAAGTTACGCGCATCGTTCGGCGCATTGGAGTATGATGTGCTGGGTTCGATGCCGAGCCGTTACCTCTATGCTTCGGAATACCGCGACCAAAAGGGCGGGCCTATCGACAATATCTATACCGGCACACTCCTTGGCGAGGGGGTGCTCGGCAACCCTTCAATAAAATGGGAAAAATCCTATCAGCAGGATTATGGTTTCGACCTTTCGGTGCTTGACAACTCGCTGACCCTCAATTTTGATTACTGGCGCACAAAGCAGCGCGACGTAATCTACCAGGATATGACCGTGCCTTCAATCAGCGGGATTTCCCCCGACCGTCAGGCTTATTCAAATATCGGCAAGACCTCTGGCGAGGGTGTCGATTTCCAGGTTTCCTACACCAAATCGCTCCCCTATGGCATCGGGCTTACCGTGACAGGCGATTTCGGATGGAACCGCAACAAAGTGGAATATGGCGCCGATTTGGATTATTCGGGACTGGACTATGCCTATGCCTACCGTAAAACCGGTTATGCTATAGGCCAGCAGTGGGGATACCTGGTTGATTATTCCAATGGCAACGGTTTTTATAACTCACAGGCCGAAATCGACAAATCAGGGTTGGTTTATGACGGCACCGCCCCCCGTCCCGGCGATTTCCGCTACCGCGACCTTAATGGTGACGGACGTATCGACGAGGCTGACAAAGCCCCGCTCGACGGTGTGAAATCCGCTCCGTCGATAAACTACGGTGCATCGGTGAAACTGACCTGGAACAACTTCGACCTTTATGTGTTCCTGCAAGGCGAAAGTGGTCGAAATGGTTTCTATAACGGCCTCGGGGTCTGGGAAAACGTTAGCCAGGGTGTGTATATGACGCACCACCGTCAGTCGTGGACCCCCGAACGCTATGCTGCCGGTGAGGCCATAACCTATCCTGCGCTTACCTCGACCACATCGTCGAGCCTTGCCGCCAATGATTTCTTCACCTCAAAGGCCGATTTCTTCCGCCTGAAAAACGTAACGTTGGGCTATTCCCTCCCTGCCAAGTGGATGAAGAAAATCGGCATGAACCAAATCAGGTTCTATTTCACGGGTCAGAACCTGCTTACGGCTACGAATCTGAAATTCAAAGGTATCGACCCGGAACGCAGCAGCATCGACAATTTCGTGTTCCGCTCGTATAACTTCGGTCTCAACGTATCATTCTAAATGCACGAAAAGCAATGAAACTACTAAAATATATGCTTATGCTCGCCGCAGGGGCTGTGGCCTCCACGGGATGTACCGACATCACCGACTATCCCGACGGGCGTATGGATTTCGAACATATCTTCCAGAATCCCAAACTTGTAGGCGGCTATATGAACGCCTGCTATGTGGAGGGTGTCAACGGTTACGGCGATTTCTTCGGCGACAAGACCTATATGGCTTCGGTATGCGACGAGGCTCATGACACCGACGATGCTACAGGCGGCACCATGTACCAGTGGAACAACGGCTTCGTAACGCCGTATATGACCCCTTGGGAACATGCCTACACCAATGCAAGCGAGATGCGTACACCCGAATGGAACTATTATTATGCCATCCGCCGGTGCAACATCATGATTGACCGTGTGGAAACGGCCACTATCCGCCTCGACAGCGAGCGCGAAAGCTATCGCGGCGAGGCGCGCGGGTTGCGTGCCTACTATTATCTGCGCCTGATTAAGAACTACGGTGCGGTGCCTTTGGTGCTCGATAACACTTCGGAAGCCGTTGACGACTGGAGCGGTGCCCGCAAGGCCACTTTCTCCGAGATTGCAAGGCAGATTATCAAGGATAGCCGTGAGGTGATTGAAAAGAACACCGCGCTAGGATGGACTTCGGGGGCATCGGATGCCGCCATGAACCGTTGGAACAAGGCTATGAGTGCCGCAGTGATGTCGGAAGCCGCGCTTTATGCCGCTTCACCGCTCAACAACGACGGCACGCTCGACTGGGCCGAGGCTGCCGGTATTTGCAAAGAGGCTCTCGACCTCTGCCTGCAGAACGGTTACAAGCTTGTTGACCGCCTGCCGGAGGGTGATTTCGCAAAGAATTCATATAATGCCTACGACCATTTCTTTGTTTCGGCTATCGATGCACGCGGCACTAACGACACCGAATCGATAATCTACACCAAGCGTCGCTGGGATGCATGGCAGTATTGCGGTCTTCCCACCACCGAAGGCCAGAGCCGTGCCGGTTCATGCCCGAGCCAGGAACTTGTCGACAGCTACGAGACCCTCCAGGGTGAGATGCCGGTATTGGGATATCAGGATGACGACCATCTGCGTCCCATCCTGAACCCGAACGCACAATATGACGAACAGAATCCATATGCCAACCGCGACCCCCGCCTGATGGCCACACTCTATTATCACGGGGCGCGCCTCCTTCCCCTTGAGGAAGAGAACCTGGTGGATGTGTCGGAGGGTGGTAACTGCATGGTGTCGCCTACGTTGGTGCGCTACACCCGCACAGGTTATTATATCCGCAAATTCTCGGCACCCACATCGTCACGCAACGGTAACAACGACGGCTGGATGCGCACCATGCGTCTTGCCGAGCTTTACCTGAACTTCGCCGAGGCTGCCAATGAGGCTGCCACGGGGGCTACCGCTCCCGACGAGGCGGTTGATGCGGTAAACGCCGTGCGTGCCCGCGTGGGGATGCCTGAAATACAAAAGGGTATTTCGAAGGATGAATTCCGCACCCGTGTGCGCAACGAGCGTAGGGTGGAGCTGGCCTATGAGGGTCATCGCTTCTATGATGTGCGCCGTTGGAACATCCTCAAGGAAACCGACAAGGTGGTTACCGGCATGAAGGTTGTGAAGGATGCTGCCGGTAACGATACATTCGAACGTTTCGTGGTGTCGCACCGCAACGCCTGGGATGATAAATGGCTCCTGTTGCCTGTCCCCGGCGAGGAGGTAGCCCGCCTGTACACCCAGACCGGAATCAACTTCCAGAATCCCGGCTGGAACTGACAGGCGCCACCACGCACGGTGCCCGATACGCGGGTTCACGGTTCACGGTAGAGACGGGATAGCATCCCGTCTCACAACAACCGTTAGTTACGAAGGGTGTGCTGGTGGTTGGGGGAACGGATGTTATCGGGACGGGGATGGGAGACGGGATGCTATCCCGTCTCTACCGCGCCGCCGGTTGAAATACCTTTCAAAATTAAAAATGAATGATGCCATGAATGTGATAAATAGAATAGTGATTGGATTGGCTGTGGGTGCCGTGGTGTTGCCGGTGGCGGCTGAGGATGCCGTGACATGGGATACCTGGCCTGACACGTGGGTGGCGGTTGATGAACTCGGCCGTGAGGTCGCTTCGTCAGACGGCGGTGTAACCCGCGACGGAGTTGACGAAAACACCTCGGTGGGTATGTTTTACTACCTGTGGCACGGGCAGCATAACGACTCACGGAAGGATATAAGCGTGCTGTTACAGGAGAATCCCGACAATCCCGACTGGGGTACGGTGGGATATATGCACTGGGGCAGCAAACCATGGCTCGGCTATTACAATGGTGGCGACCCTTACGTTATAGCCAAACATATCCAGATGCTGGTTGATGCCGGGATTGACTGGCTGTTTTTCGACTGCACGAATGCGGAGATTTATCCGGCCAATGTGCAGGCTGTGATTTACGAGCTTATCAACCGCGACAAACTCGGCATGAAGTATCCTAAACTGGCCTTCATGGTGCATTCGGCCCCGGCCGGTACGATGACCAAGATTTATAACAGGTTCTACAGGACGAAACCCGAATATGAGAAGTTCTGGTACAAACTCGACGGCAAGCCGCTTGCACTGGCGCCGTTGGACGAACTGGGTTCGGCTTCGGATGAACTGAAGGGCTATTTTACTTTCCGCAACTCATGGGCCTGGCGTCAGAAGCAATATAACCTGCCCAAAGAGTGGTCATGGCTGGAATATTACCCTCAGAAACCTGGATGGGCGAATAAATATGACCCGGAGTCGTTGATGACCCGTAAGATGAACGAGCAGATTTCGGTGAGTGTGGCACAGCATGCCACCACAAAGGTCGGCAAGAGTTATCACAGCGGCAAGCAACCCGCTATTGATAAATACGGCATGTGTAAGGACACCCCGCGCGGGCTTTATTTCCAGGAGCAATGGAATGAGGCTTTGAGGGTTCGCCCGCCGGTGGTCATGGTGACACAGTTCAACGAATGGATTGCCCAGCGGTTCGTTATCAACAGTACCTCGCAATATGGCGATGTGCGTCCCGGGGCTACGGCAAAAATCGGGGAAAGCTATTTCGTCGACGTGTACAGCCCGGAATTCTCGCGCGATCTTGAGCCGAGCGCCCACCCGTCGGTAAGGGATAACTATTACCTGCAATTGGTGTCGAACGTGCGCAAATACCGTGGTGTGAACAAAATCCCCGTACCCACAAAGTCCCTTTCGATAGCATTGCAGGGCGATTTCTCGCAGTGGGATGCCGAGACTGTGGAATTCCGTGATGACAAAGAGGATTGCGTCTATACTTCCAAATCGGTGCAGACCCCCGAGACTTTGGAGCGTGAGACCAACGATATAATCCGTGCGAAGGTTACTAAGGATTCGGACTTCTATTATTTCTATGTAGAGACCATGGAGCCTCTCACACCGTTTGAAACATCCGACCGCTGGATGCGCCTGCTGATTAATTCGGCGTGCGATTACACCAAGGGTTGGCATGGCTACGACTATATGGTTGCAAAGGATGAGGCCACCGGCAAATATTCGCTGATGAAGAATGCCGAGGCAGGGAAATTCGAATGGAATACCGTAGAGGCAGTTGATTTCCGCGTGGCCGGCACCCGGATGCATCTTATGATTCCACGCACCCTTATCGAGGGGCATGCCGGTGTTGAAAAGGATTTCGATTTCAAATGGGCGGATAACATATCGGGTGACAACCCCGACATCATGACGTTTATTTCCGACGGCGATGTGGCGCCTAACGGGCGTTTCAACTACCGTTACAAAGGTTCGCAGCTTAAGAGCGAGAGCAGCGCTGTGGAATCGGTGGTCGCTTCCCGTGAGATGATGCCGGAGATTAACGCCGTATCCGGCGGGGTTACCGTGCGTTTCCCCGGCTGCTGCGGTAAGACCGATGTGGATGTGTGCGACACTCTGGGGCGCCGCATCAGAAGCGTCCATGCCATAGGGGAACAGGAAGTTTTCATCGCCCTTCCACAAGGGATGGCGGTAGTAAGATGGGCTAATGAATCAGCCTCAGGCAGCAAGGCCGTGGTGGTGAGATAGCCGGGATAACAGACATTACAAATCCGACATAATAAACCAGGGGCGCCCTTAAAAGCGCTCCTGTGGCGTTTGTGGTGAGGTTTGTGCATATTTGCAACAAATGGCGTTTTTTTTGAAACACCGGTGCAAACAGCAGTATGCCTCGCGGTGCTAAATTTGCCATACGCTTCATTATCATTGTGCAAACACAAATTTAAATAAATATCAATCCATGAAAAGATTTACTCTTGCTGTCGTTGGATGTGCCATGGCCTTAGGTGCGATGGCTCACCGCGATGTTTATTTTACCTGGGAATTCGGTAACGATGAGAACCTGGGGCATGATTCCTGGTCATATACAGGTGCGATTTTCGAACCCGGCACAGCCGAACCGATCCTTATAGCGGATGGTTCATATTCGCATGGCGGCGGCTCGTCGGTCATGCTCAAGCACGACCAGCGTTCACATGGCGAGCGCGTGATGTCGCGTGTTTCGGAAGCCCGTCTGAGCCTTATTGCCGGAACCGAGGCCGGGAGAGCAGCCCACGTGACCCCTTCAATCGTGCTGAAGGATGAGGAAGGGACCACCCTTACCTTCAAATTCGCCACTATCGAGGATAACCTTGACAAGACCCAGGAGCTTGTTTCGACTTCCGTGTCGGGCGATCCCTCCGAGCTTGGCCGAATCAATGAGTTTTCCATTTATTTCGACGGTGTGCAGGAGGGTGAGATGATTGCCCCCCTCCGTGTAGTGCTTACAACGGAATGGACTATGCCGACAGTTAGCAGCTCCCGCAATGCCACCACTGTGAGATATAACCGAGGCCCCGGCAGCGAGACTGCCGCCCCTACCACCACGGTTGAAACCGGTGTGACCTATATCCAGGCTGAAGACTTCGACGAATCATGGATTAACGGGCGCCTCGGCCATAGCTTCACCGGTGCTTCGCAGGATCCTAAACGTCTCTATGCCGAGGATCAGGATGTGAACATCTGCCGTGAAACTTCGGTAACCGACGGTTCTGCATGGTCGCGTTGGGCTGAAAACCACGGACGTGTGGTAGGCAACCGTTGGGCTGACGGTGGTTCGGGCTATATCCTCTATAATTTCTGCCCGCGTGCCGAAAGCGACCTTTACTTCAAGTTCTATGGCGAGTATAAGAACCCGAGCGATCCCAAGGACATCACTATTACCCTGGAAGAGGGTATGAAGAGCTGGGGAGCATGGTGCGAATATACTTTCGATGTTGAGGAGGACTGCTATGTTGACATTTCACTGAGCATCGCTGCAAACCGTGCTGCTTATGAACCTATGATGAGTTCTGTACTCGGCTGGTTTGACGACAAGGATAAAGGTGGCTGGGAAATCGACGGCTATCCCGATAACACATACATGGAACTGCTTGGTTTCAAATATCTTCTCGAAGTTGACGGTGTGAAGCAACGCACGGCATGGGATTGCGCCCCGCAACTTGGAAAGGACGGTGTTGCCTTCATCCAGAGCATCAAGGATCCCCGCACATGGGTAGATACCCGTGACGAGGTCGACGGCCAGAAGCTCAACAGCTATTACCTGCCCGTGTTCCCTTATGCTTTCTGGGCAGATGATTCCGAGAATACCGGCATGTGGGGCTGCGGATGGCTTTCATATTACAAAGAGGATATGATTAAGACTTCGGTTGAAAAAGGCATTATCCCGAAGGAAGTTGCCGACAAGTATGCGCATCCCGACTACATGAATATCAAGCTGACAAAGGGTCGCCACACCATCAAAGTGCAGAACTGCGGCGGTAACTCCTGGTTTGATGAGATCCGTATCGTGGCCAAGAACGGCAGCGGAAGTGTTGAAAACGTGTTATCCGACGGATTTGAAGGGGCTTACGAGGGAACTCCCGTTTACTTCGACCTCCAGGGTCGCCAGGTTGCCAACCCGTCGAACGGTCTTTATATCGTGAAGCGCGGCAGCACTGTGACAAAGGAATATATCCGCTGATCCGGCAATTATTATGCTTCATATTTACCGATAAGGTTATATTATAGTCGACGCAGCGTCAAAATCCTGGATTTTGACGCTGCGTCTTATTTGTTGTCAGGTGGATGAATCCGCCGTCAGCCATGGTTGCGTTGAAACACCTGCGAGCTGTTCGGTTGTGTCTCATCAGATTAATGGATGCCTGCCATAAATTGCGCCCTATAACTCGCAAAATTTGCGAGTTATAGGGCGCAATTTATGGCAGGGTGAAGCAACGCTATGGCCGTATTTTTATGGTCTTAGCATCCATTCGTAAACAGGAATTACCTCTATGATTCCTGCGGGAGTTTCTATGGACTCTTTCTCATCATAGGTTACAATAGTCATCTGTTTTAATGGCATTGCCTGGGCGAGAGCTGTGAGGGCGGCGATTTCGCGGTTGCGTGTGCTTTCTTTATGCATCGAATCGCAGACCTGTATGGCATGCGCATCTTCCCACAGCAGGAAGTCGACTTCTATGCCGTTATGATAAAAACAGGTCTCCTTCCCGGTTTGATTAAGCGTTAGAGCCACGATGTTTTCGAGAAGTGAAGTTGTCGGGTCGAACAGGAAGAGATTCAGCAACCCGTTATCGGCAAAATAGTATTTCTTATTTGAAGCGCGTTCGGCTATTTTGGCTGCATAATTCTCGATTTCAAAAATGAGGCAACTGTCTTTTGCATAGGAGAGGTAGTCGGCTACGGTTTCGGATGAAATTTTGGCACCGACCGTTGACATTATATTTGCAAGCCTTGTAAAGGAGCTGGGTTGTTTCACACTTTCGGCCAGCTTTTTTACAAGTATTTTTACTGCCGAGGCATTACGTATGTTGTAGCGCAGCAGTATATCTCCAAAAAATATCTTGTCGAACAGGTTTTGAAGCCATTGACGCCTTATGGGTGGTTCTACGTCGGATAACTCCGGGAGGCCGCCGAATTGGAAATAGCCGGTGAACTCGCGTGCTATTTCATGACGTTGTGGTGAATTAATCCAATTTGCTTCGGGTTGAATGCCGTGTGCATTAAGAAATTCCCTGAATGAATATGGGAATATGCGTTTGACCATAAACCGTCCTCCAAGAGAACCTGCAATCTCCGTGCTTAACATCTTTGCATTGCTCCCGGTGATATAGACGCGGTATTTTTGGTCGGCAAGGCGGCGTGCGAAATGCTCCCATCCGGCAACAACCTGTAGTTCGTCAAGAAAAACAATAGGTTTGTGGGGATACATTTCGGCATAGCATTCAAGAATCATGTCCAGGTCGTTGAGCTGGATGCCAAGCAAACGTTCGTCCTCGAAATTGAGGAGTAGGATTTCATCGCGAGAATGTCCGTCTGCAATCAAATCGTTTATTTTTTGATATAGCAGATAGGATTTTCCAGAACGACGCAAACCTACCAAAACATAGTTCAGATTGTTTGAAAGCGCTATGTCGCGTTTGATGAAATTTATTTCCTGAGGCAATCGTTGGTATTCTACGATAAGCCTCTTTATTAACGTTTTATCCATAGTGTCGATTATAATCGGTGTAAAGATAGTGATTTTGTCGATTATAATCGACAAAATCGGCGTGTTTTTGCCGGTTATAATCGATGTAGGGGTTTTTGAAGTGGTTTTGAAGGTGTTGCATTTGTTCCAAATGCGGGTATTGGAACAAATGGAGGAAAGAATGAAACGTATTTGCGCACGCGAGGAGGTGATGGGGTGCTAATTTTGCCAGCGTAAAACAAGACGCGGCATGGGGCATTGTGCTTTTTTGCCGTTGCCATGAAAACGAGGGACGGGTAGAGGGAAGCCCCGGCGGCTGATTCCCCGCTAAACCAACTATCACCAGGAAACGCAACAAATATTAAACTTTAACCAATAAGATTTTCACCATGAAAATGAAATTTACTCTTTTAGCGGCGGCTGTAGCGCTGTTCGGCCTGAATGCCGGGGCGCAGGCATTCCTGAAGATTATGGAGCCGACTGAGGATCTTACTAAGATTCTTACGCTGTCGAACAGCACAAAGGTCGAGGCTAATAAGAAGCTGCCCGGCCTTGCCATCCAAGGGTCGACCGACCATAAAAACCTCCTTATCCCCGGAGCGGAGTTCAAGGATAACATCTATGGCAAATACGGGCCAGATGAAAAAACTATCGGTGTGTATGCCGACGGCAGCAAGGAATTTATCCGTTTCCGTTATAATGCCGGTAACAAGGGACGTAACGGAGAGTCGCGTCAGCTTAACGCTGTGACAAAACATGTGCCCGAAGGCTATAACGAGGGATATGTTAAATTCGTGGTGGGGCCTAAAGCCGAAGGTGCGGCTTCCGACCAGCTTGTGCCCCGTTTGGAATTTGTTTCGGCTAAGGATGCTGCTAATGCAGATGCCACTTACACTATGACATTTGCGTTCGAACCTGTTACCCTTACCGAGGAGACCCAGGAATTCGAACTTGACTTTACAGGGGTCTCAGGCGATTATTTCGCGGAAGATGGCTCTGTAAAGCCGTTCAAAATCGCATATGTGGATTTTTATGTCGACGGTGTGGCTCCCGGCCAGTTCGTGGCATTTGAGAAATTCGGTGTTGCAAATCGTTCGATTCCCAAGGTAGGGTTCGATACCCAGTCGACCCGCTCACTCGGTTTCTGGGGTGAGCAGGAAGTGCTGCCCGGAACTATCTTTATCCAGGCCGAGGATTTCGACGAAATGCGTGAAGGAGAGGATCCCACATTCGCAGGCTACAGCCTTGGTATGGGTGACCAGTGGACTGACGGTTATGGTTATCCCAACCGCCCCGGTACATCGTCACATTGGTATGCCACCGATCTGAGCAAGGTTCGTATCGACAATGCCAACAACAAGTGCGGTGGCGCTGGTATCTGGCAGATGAACCCCGGTAACTTCTCGTCGAAAAATGACCCTGTTTCAGGATTCGCCCTCTGCGGTATGTCGAAGGTCGACGGCGGCTGGGGCATCACCTACGGCGGCGAATATATGGACGAAACCTCCAACCTTATCACTATGGAGCAGGCTATCGACGGTTTCGGCACATGGTTTGAATATACCTTCGAAATGGAAGAGGATGGCTATGTTGACATCTCGATCGCGGCAACCTCGCACGCTGCGTTCTATCCCGGCATCATCCAGGGTGGCACACGTGCAACCGGCGGCGAATACACCACTGCCTATAACAAGCCTCGTGAAGATGGTGGTTATGTTGTGGAGGGTCTTGACGACGACTTCCTCAAACTCTACGGTTTCTGCTACATCCTTTCGTTCGACGGTAAGGAACAGCTCACAAACTGGGAAGGCCGCGGTATGCCCAATCCCAAAACCGGCGCTCTTGACCCATTGGCATATGTGAATCCGTTTGAATGGACAAGCACCCAGCAGGATGATGGCAATGGCAATCTTGTAAACAGCAAGTTCCTCCCGATTACCCCTCCTTACCCGTTCCATAACGGTGGCCAGCAGTGGCATCCCCTTTACCGCAGCGACGTTCTCGGCCGAATGATGATTGAAACTTATGATGACGGTGCAGGTAACCAGCTTGAATATGATTTCAAGAAGAAATGCGATGAACTCACAGCCGAAAACGGTGAAGATTATTTCGAAAAGAACTTCAAGCATCGTCCTGACTACATCGACATCCCCTGCTCGGCAGGCAAGCACACTATCCGTGTGCAGAGCACAGGTGGTGCTACCGTATTCGATGAAATCCGTATCACCGCCCACAAGGAACTCCGCAACCCGTCGTCGGGTGTTGAAAACATCGCTGCAAAGCGCGTTGCTGACGAGTTTGAGGGCGAACCCGAATATTTCGACCTGCAGGGCCGCAAGGTTATCAATCCTGCCAACGGTCTTTATATCGTGAAACGTGGCAACACGGTGACCAAAGAGGTTATCCGCTGATTGCACCCGCGATAACGGCAGTTTTTGCTGCCGACACAGCCGGGAGGGGCTTATCCCTCCTCCCGGTTTCAAATCCCCCCGGTCAGGGTGGAAACGATTTTGATGAATTCAAGTAGAAATGAGATTAATCAGCGAATGATTGATGCAAAGTAGAAATAAGTGAATGAATTGATTAATATGTGCGCTCACTGCAAATATGGTCTCTAATTTTATTAGGAAAAATGTGTTTTAATAGGTAATGGAGTTACCCTCCGCGGCAGCCCTCCGACGAGAGAGCCGGGTGGCTGCCGGGAGAATCTCCCTAAGGTAGAAAAGGGTGCCAAATGTGGCTTATCGCAATCACGATAAGCCACATTTTCTATATTAGTTGGTTCGGTTGTGATGATGGTTGATGTGTTACTTGGTGCAGATTAAGCCTTATTTCACCTTATTTTAGATGCTTATGAGTCCTTTTCTCAGGCAGAAAAGGACCAAAAGGCCTGGGCGCTGGGTGAAAAGGCGACGGAGGGACTTAGCCACGGGGAAAGGGGTCGGCGGAACTCGCTGCGCTCAAACACCGCCTCCCTGTCCCTTTCCCCTGTGGCGTCCCTCCTGCCTTTTCACAGGCGCCCGCCATGCGGATACGCTTGTGTCCTATTTGTTACAGGTGTTTTTTTTGTTCTTTTTTGCAGGTGTTTTTGCTGTGGTGCCTATATGGCGCATATTTGTGTTAAGGATATAGATGTAATGGATTTGGATGATGGATGTTGGGATGGTGCGCTTCATTGTAAGGGTGGGATGGACGTATCCGGATGGCGGGCGCCTGTGAAAAGGCAGGCGGGTCGCAGAATGGGGCGGGAGGAGGGAGGCGGGGTTTGAGCGCAGCGAGTTCCGCCGACCCCCGCCCCATTCTGCATAGATCCGCCGTCGGCTTTTCACCCAGCGCCCAGGCCTTTTGGTTCTTTTCTGCCTGAGAAAAGAACATCTCAAGCATGTAGTTGAAAAGGGGATTAAGAAATGGGGAATCTGACGGTAGTGGAATATAATCCTCAGAGGTGAGTGGCAGGAGGTAATAGCAGGAGGGAATGGTGTGTGTGGATTTGGTCGGGGTGGCGGAAGGTGATAAACCTTGCGGTTTGGCCGCAGGTTTATCGCCGGGGTTGACGTGCCAGGGCGTCTTGTCTGGCGATGGTGGCGAGCTTGTATTGGGCGTCGAGCAGGGCCCAGATCAGACCGGGGTGGCCGTCGCGGAACCCGCCTTTGAAGAGGTAGGCGTGGAGGAAGCGTGCGAAGGGCTTGAAGAGGTAGGCAAAGGCGTTGTAGCGGCGGGGGCCTCGGCGTTCGACTTCGCGGGATGTGTAGCGTTCGAGTTTTTCGAGGCGCGATTCCACGGTGTTTTTAGCCAGGTGAATCATGGCCAGTTCTTTGCGGCGTGAGGGGATAGAGCCGATGCGCCCTGCGATGACGGGTTTGGCATGGATTATCGGGGGCCAGTCGATGGCATCGCGGCGTGCGAAGCGGGTTATGTAGTTGGGATAGAGGCAGTGCATTTCGCACCCCATAAAGTAGTTGCGCAGGGGGAGGCGCAGTGCGGCCGGTGGATTTGGTGAGGATATGAGTTTGTAGAGGTAATCGCGAAGGGCGGGGGGCACAATTTCGTCGGCGTCGACAATCAGCACCCATGGGTTGGATGCTGCCTGGATGGCTGCGTTGCGGGCTGGTTCGCAGATTCCGCAGCGTTCGAAGTCGATGATGCGTGCGCCGTGGCGTGTGGCTATGGCGCGGGTTTCGTCGGTGCTGTGCATGTCGACGAGGATGATTTCGTCGAAACCGTGGAGGGCATCGAGCACCTCGTCGAGATGTTCGGCGGCGTTATATGTGTTGAGGACCGCAGATATGCGGGGCGGTAGGGGTGAATCGGGCGAACCCGCCTGATTACATGACCCGGAGGTGGGAGATTGTGATAGGGAGGGTTGGGGTTGCGGGGAGGTGGTATGGGTCATCGTGGTTGGTCTAGAAGGGTGAGTAGGCGGGAGATGGATGTGTTTATGTCGAAGATCCGGCAGTGGCTCCGGGTGGCTTCGGAGAGGCTGCCGCGCAGTGCCGGGTCGGTGGCGATGCGGAGCATGGCATGGGCCATGGCGTCGACGTTGCCTGGCGGCACGAGGATGCCTGCGTTGCCGTGGCCGAGGATTTCGGCAGGGCCGGTTGGGCAGTCGGACGAGATTATCGGGAGTCCGAGAATAAGGGCTTCTGCTATTGCAAGGCCGAAACCTTCGTATTTTGATGAGTGGACCAGGGCGAGGCTTCGTGACATGTAGGGCGCGGCATCGGGGCGGAAGCCGAGGAATGTGACGTAAGGGGTGATGCCGAGACTGTCGGCGAGGGTTTCGAGACGGCTGCGGTCGCGCCCGGTGCCTAGAAGCCACAGGTGGGGAAGGGTGTGGGGCGCTGCTGAAAGGCTGCGCATGAGCGCGTAGGCTTTCAGCAGCGTTGTTATGTCCTTCTGGCTCTCTTCGAGGCGGGCAACGGAGAGGAAGTAGCCTTGCGGCGGGGGGATAAGGGCAGCGGGGAGTGGGGCTGCGGCTCGGCGGCGCAGGGTGTCGAAGTTGTAACCGTTGTAAATCCGGGTGAATTTGTGGGAGAGTTCCGGGAAGAGGCGGCGACCCTCGTCAATCATTGCATCGCAGATGAGCGCTATGGCGGTGTAGTGTGCCATGCCGTGCATCTGCCGCATGGTGTGGCGCCTGTTGCGGGCAAGGTTTTCGGCTATGCTGAAATGGTAGAAGCCGACAACGGGGACGGGGCAGCGGCGCAATGCGGTGTAGAATGTGGCGTCGAAATCGATAACGGCATCGTGTGAGGCAAGCAGGCGTTGCAGGCGTCGTGACGATGTGAGTTTGCGGAGAGGGTTGAGGATGATTTCGTCGTAGAGTTTTATGGCGGCAGGAAGCCTGCGGGTATGTTTGGCTTTGCGCCAGCGGGTGAGACGCGGCGCATCGACGAGGTATTCTATCCGCACGCCGTGGGGGATTTTGGGTAGATGCACCTCGAATTCGTCCATTTTGATGCCTATGGCCAGTGTTACATCGAATTTGCCGAGGTCGATGTTGCGGAGGTATTCCACCAGGATGGTGTCGATGCCGCCGTCGAGGAGTGCGCATATGAGGAAAAGCAGTCGTTTCTTCGGGGTCATGGCTGCATGTGGGTGAAGTTGAGGTATTTGTCGGCTTCGTAGAGGGCAATCAGCCTGCGGCGGCGCGATGACGCGCGGGGCGACAGGCGGTCGAGGTTGTCAAGGATTTCGGCGCGGTGTGTGGCAAGCACCTGCGGGAATTTTCCGAGGCGTTTCCACGTGCGCCCGGCAAGCATGGCGCGGGCGATGGGTGGGAGTGACAGATAGTGGGCCACGCGCACCATCACAGGGAGCCCCTCGATGAAATAAAGCCCTGATTTGGATGCTCCGGGCGACACTTTGGCGGAGTGCTGGCGGAAGTAGTTGAGTTTGCGCCGCACCTCTATTGCACCGCCGTTGCGTGCCATATTGGCCCAGAACAGCCAGTCGCCGCAATAGCGCATGCTGAGTTGCACATCCTCGATTTCAGGCGCCATGGAGCGGCGGAACAGCACCATCGAGGCGTTGTAGACGTCGGCAGTCCAAAGGAGTTTGCGCATTGTCAGCAGGCGGCCTGTGTAAGTTTCGGTTTCGGGTGCTCCGGGGCGGTAACAATCCCAGTCCATGCCTGGGATAGGGCGCCCGTCGGCATCGACCATGTGCGAGCCAGTGAAAGCCATTGCCGCCGAAGGGTCGGCATCGAGCAGTGGGACGAGGGTGGCGAGAAATTCCGGGTTGGCATAATCGTCGCTCTCGGCAATCCATACATACCGGCCGCGGGCAAGCGCCAGCCCGCGCTTCCATTGTGCGAAAGTGCTCCCCGAATTTTGTTCGTTAAGCACGATGCGGCTCACCTTGGGGTGGTGGCGGTAGGATTCGATTATCATGGGGCTGGAGTCGGATGAGCAGTCGTCGAGCAGTATTACTTCGAAATCGCCGAACGTCTGGGCCAGCACGCTGTCTATGCGCTGCCGCAGGTATGGCTCGTGGTTATAGTTGGGGATGATAACCGATACTGCCGGTGCTGATGCACCGGGTGTGGTGTGGTTTATGGCTTTGTCGGATATGCTCATGCGCTTTTGTCACTATTGGCTATGACAAAGTTAGAGGTTTCGCATGAACCCTGCAAATGTTTGCGGCAGGCGTAAGGGGATGCCACTGGTAGGATTGAAGGTTGCCACTATGGCAATATCTGACAAGAGTTATCGGAAAATTCCGTAACTTTGTGCGTTACATAGACTCGTTGTATTACATGTACGCAAATCAATCAAACCCCCGGGTATCGATAATAATCCCGGTTTATAATACCCGGGAGTATCTTGCCGCAACACTTGACAGTGTGCTGGCTCAGACTTACGGCGATTTCGAGCTGATAATTGTGAATGACGGCAGCACGGATGGCAGCCAGTCGGTCATTGACTCTTATTGTGTCCGGGATAAGCGTATCGTTGCCATAACGACGAAAAACCAAGGGCCTTCGAAAGCCCGTATGGAGGGGCTGGCAATCGCCAAAGGGGAGTATGTACAATTCTTAGACAGTGATGACACCCTGGTGCCTGATGCAATCGAACAGCTGGTTGGTGTTGCTGATGCCTCAGGAGCCGATATGGTTATACCGAAATTTTGGTTTAAGCAGGCCGACGGGTGTAGGACTGAATCCTACGGCCTTGTGGCGCCGGAGGTGACCGGGCGGGAATATTTGCGTGAAATCCTGTCAGGAAGGGGATACTGGTGTGTGTGGGTCCTGACGCGGCGTACATTGTATGGCGGCATCAAGGATTGGGCAACAGATATGTTGTTGGGAGAGGATGTGATTTGGAAAACACAACTTGTGTTGGCGGCTAATAAAATCGCCGGGGTGGACAGGCCGTTGATAGAATATAACGACCGTTCGGGGTCGCTGTCGCATGTAGAGGTAAGGGACGAGCGAAAATACAGTGATTTCAAAAAATATATCGCGTGGTTGAGAGATGTTATTTCGGCTAACGGCCTTGATGATTATATGGATAAGGCTTTGGCCATATTCCATGTAAATAATGTATGTCAGCAATTGTCATGGCGTTTTTTCGAGGGCGTGGAGGAAGAATTGATTGCGATATGCCGTGATATGGAAAGATACCCCGATATAATCAATGGTGTGCGCAGCCGTTATAGAAAGCTTATAAAAGCATTCTGTAAATCAAGATGGTATGGACGTTGTAAATTGAAGCTGTATATCGCTGTCGGCAAGTTGTAGCCCTGGGATATGTTTATCTGTCAATTCTGCTATTGCAGTGCCTTGTTGTTTGTTCCGAGATTAAAGTGAAAGTATTTGCAGCAGTAAATCCCGAGGACGGGATAAGGTTATGTAGTTCGTCGGGAGGAGTGTTCACGCTTCTGTCGCATTATGTCATGGGGCTTGGAGGCGTGGTTTGCGGAGCTGTTTTCGACAAGGATTTCCATGTGGAGCATCGGATTGTAGATAGTTGCGAGGCGTTGGCCTTGTTGCGTGGAAGTAAATATGTTTACGGGCGTTCTGCGCATATATTCGCTACAGTCAAGCGCTATCTGGACGATGGCCGTGAAGTGTTGTTCAGCGGATGCCCTTGCCAGGTAGCTGCATTGAAAAAATTTATAGGGGCTGACTATCAGAATCTGTTTACCGTTGACATTGTGTGCCACGGGGCTCCCAAAGGGATTTATTGGGAATTGTATCTGCAGGCTTACTGTCATAAGCACGGCTTCTCTGCCGGGGATATCGAAAGTGTGAACTTCAGGGATAAGACTGCCGGCGGGGGATGGAGGGATTATAATTTTACAATCCGTCTTAAAAATGGCAGGGAGTTTACCGAGCCATACAGGGAAAACGGATATATGAAGATGTTCCTGTTTAATTATACCTTAAGGGATGCTTGTTTCCGATGTGTGTTCAAGGGGGCAGCTTCGAAGGCCGATATGACTATAGGTGATTTCTGGGGTATAGAACAGCTGAGGCCGGATGTTGATGATAACAAAGGTGTGTCGCTTCTGATACCCCATACCATTAAAGGGAAAGAATATTGCAGCCGTTTGCCGATAGTTGCCGAATTTAATCTTGAAGACGTGCTGCCGTTTAATCCCCATATAACGGCCAATGCCGGAAAGCCTGCCGATATAGATGCATTCCGTGCGGAATGTTCTGCAACAGGCATATGGCCGGATGCCATGGCCGGGAGTTTATCGTTCGGAAGGCCGGTGCAAAAAGAGTCCCGTTCGTTTTTCAAAAGATTGTTCAAGCGATGGAGATAGCAATCCTTACCCAGCCTTTGGGGGGTAATTATGGGGGTGTAATGCAGAATTGGGCGTTACAGCATGTGCTTAGGCAGATGGGTCATAGCCCGGTTACCGTAGATTACTGGCAGATGACCAACAAGCGTCGCCGCCGGATGATTTGGAAACATTACAAATCACTGCTTTTCAGACGTTCAAAGCTGGCAAGCTGCCCTCTCCCAAGTAAGGTGGAGGGGTGGCGTGCCGATGTGCGCCGTTTTGTAAGGAAGAATATACGGCTTACATCCCCGATGGATGTAGTCCCGGCAGGATTTTGGAAAGAACATAGGTTTGATGTTTATCTTGTGGGGAGCGACCAGGTGTGGCGTCCGATATATAATAACGATATCGGCGCCCTCGGAATGATGTTCCTGCAGCCATTGGAAAATTTTGGAAATATCCGGCGGATTGTGTATGGGGCATCATTTGGAACCGACGAGTGGGAGTATGGCCGGGAAGATGAGGCTATGGCCAAACGGCTGGTTCGTTGTTTTGACATGGTATCGGTGCGTGAGAGAGGCGGTATCGAATTATGTGAACGTCACTTCGGTATCACCCCGGAACATGTGCTTGACCCGACACTTCTTGTTGGCAGGGAAGAATATGCGAAGCTGGTACCGGCAAAGTACCGGCGGAAAGTGCCGCCAGGTTCTGCTGCGGTGTATATATTGGACTATTCGCCTGAAAGGATGGCAGAGGTTGGCCGAATCTGTGCGTCAGTGGGGCGGAAGCCTTATTTTGTAGGCCGTAAGGATGAAACTGTGCCTATTCCGCCGGTTGAAGAATGGCTTGCGGCATTGCTTGAATGCGATTATATGATAACGGATTCTTTTCACGGGGTTGCATTTTCGATAAATTTCAACCTTCCTTTCACATTGATTGTGAATAGTGGGCGTGGGGCAGCGCGTTTTAAATCCCTGTTAGGGCATTTGGGGCTTGAGGACCGCTCCGATCCAGATGCGGCTATGCGGCCGATTGACTGGGATTCGGTTAATTCCGTTCTTGAAAAGGAACGGGTTAAATTGATTGCGTACCTTCGTGATGCCCTTATGTGTTAAAAATATTCAAATATAATTGTAAGAATGAAAACTGATTCGGATATGATAGATCTTTCAATCATAATACCTGTTCATAATGTCGCAGCCTATCTGCCTAGATGCGTCGAGTCGATAGCCGCACAGACTTTCAGTGGAAGCAAAGAGGTGGTTTTGGTTGAAAACGGGAGTACCGACAACTCGTTTGAGGTGTGCAAAAGTCTTGCAAGGGAATACGACTTTGTGAGGGTGGCGGTATGTCCGCAGACGGGGCTTTCGGTTGCCCGCAATTATGGGATTTTGCAGGCAAAAGGCATGCTTGTCGGATTGATTGACGCTGACGATTTTATAGATCCCGAGATGTTTGAGCAACTGATAGATGCTAAGAATTCCACAGGCTCCGATACGGCTTATTGCAATTTTGTGCTCGAGTATATTGATGGCAAGTTGGAAAGTCCGTTCCCTAATACAGGCAATATCGAGAAACGTGTGCCGGAGGATGTGGTTTATGACACAATCATGGAGAAGTCGACATCTTCATCTTGTGTTAGGATTTATGACAGAAGTTTCTTTGATACCCGTAAATTCCCCGAAGGTGTAAAATATGAAGATCATGCCACGTTGTATCGCTGGATGAGCGAAATGGGCAGCATAGTCCATGTGGATAAGCCGTTTTATCACTATTGTCTCAGAGAGGGTTCCATTACGCAGACAATGAAGGGCAACAAGGCCAATATACGTGATTATTTTAATGCGGATATAGACAGGATTCCATTTGTCAATGAATATCTCCCTCTGACAGCTGTTCGTCGGAAACAGCTGTTGAAGCATATTGTGCGCCAGGTGTTGATGCATCTTAAAGATTACATCAGGGCATTGGGTAAGGGTTGTGCCGACGATACCGGCATCCGGGCAATGCGTGATGCGATCCTTTTGCATGCGGGAGGTTTGGGCATCGGGACTCTGGGGTTCGAATTATGGCTTAAAATAAAACGTATAAGGTGGAACTGGCATGGGTATTACAACCGTTACGCATAAACAGACATATTGAGGAGAGTGTGTCATAATGGCTCCTCAGTGCCGTTGCTTGCGTGATTCGGCCATCTGAATAGCCAGGCGACCAAAGGCTGGTAATGACTTCATTGATTAAAACCTGTTGTAGGGGAGCTTAAAAACGGTCGTTTGCGATAGAGGGAAGTTTCGGGAAAAGCGGGAGCAGCAGTTTGTTGACACGTTCCATCCTGTATGACCACATCGTAGCCCCAAGCCGGAGGCGTAGTGTTGCCAATATCTCGGCCTTTTTCGGGGCGGAGATTTCGGAACGCAGTATTTCCTTGATGAATGTGCCATGGCGGATTATACGTTTGTACCGGCTTATGTCGAAGTTGTTCTCGATATATTCAAGAACTTTTATATCCTCCAGGCGAAGCGTGCCGTTTTTTTCTCCTTTCGAAGTAGTATTGGCTCCGTGAATTCTGAATGCATTCAGTTTCTGATGTATCTCTATAACATTGCCAGCAGCAGCTATTTTTACCCAAAAAAGCCAATCTCCTGAATTTCGCATTCGGGCGCTTTCCTCCAAAAAACGAGGTTTGACGGCATCTTTACGGAATATAGCCCCGCTGGCATTGTATATCCGTGATGACCAAAACATGTTGCGCACCACGTATTCCGTGCCGTCGTAAATTTGTAATTCGGATGTGATATTATGATTGGAATAATAATCGTAGTCCTCAATGATTTTTATCCCTTCGGCATCAATTATTTCAGCCCCGGAAAACGACAGGCTTGCCCCGGGGTTGGATTCGAGCGCTCTGACCGAATGGGATAGGAAGGCGGGGTGGGCGAGGTCGTCGGCCTCGGCAATCCAGATGTATTTGCCGTGTGCGAGCGCGATGCCCCGTTCCCATTGGGCGAAGGGGGAGCCTGTGTTTGTGTCGTTTATTACGAGGTGCGACACCTTGGGGTGGTTCCGGTAGCGTTGCAGGATTTCGGCTGAGTTATCGGACGATGCGTCATCGAGCAGAATCACTTCGAAATCCTGGAAATCCTGGCCGAGAACCGACTCTATGCGCTCCTCAAGGTAGCGGGCATAGTTATAGTTTGGTATGATTACGCTTACAAGCGGCTGGCTGGTGCTCATGTAATTTGAAGTCTTGTTTTTACAGGGTCGTTTTAGAAACTAGGTATGGGTTGTTCAGGGTATATTATAATTTCCCTTCATCGGCTTTTCCTGTGATGAATTGCTTAATGGCAAACAGGGGGATATTACTCATCCATTCTTGATGTTCAAAGCCTTTCATTGAAAAACGGTATCCATGTAAACCATATGCAGCATTATCTACCGTTATAAATTGACGTAGAGACTTTGATTTGACGTTTTCTTCAGCTTTTACTTCTATAGGGAGCAGGGAGTTGCCAGCCTGGACCAGGAAGTCAATCTCTAATGTGGAGTTTTCTTTGGCATAATATCCGACTACTGTATCATAGGTGGATATAATCTGCGTCAATGCATAATTCTCGGTAAATGCGCCTTTGAATTCCGAGAACACGTTGTTCCCGATAAGCATCAATGCCGGTGGCACTTGTGCCATTGCTCCCAGTAATCCTACATCCAGGATAAAAAGTTTGAATGCATCCTTTTCCATATAGAAGCGCAATGGTAGTGCCGGTTTGCTTAGGCGACATACTTTATATACCAGTCCGGCATCAATCAGCCATTGGATAGCGTTTTCATATTCGCCAGCGCGAGCGCCTTTTTTTAGTGCTCCGAAAATAAATTTTTTGTTCTCTTTGGCCAATTGTGAAGGTATGGATTGGAACACCATTCTTGCCCTTTGTGTATCGATGCCTGCGTGTTTTGCGATATCGGCCTCATAAGCTGATATTATGGCAGTCTGTATCTGTCGCACCGCTTCGGGATTTTTCGAACGGATAAATTCAGCTACCGCTTCCGGCATGCCTCCCACGAAATAGTATTGACGTAATAACTCCACATATGCCGGTAGCAGGCTGTTCAAGGTGCTTTCATTTCCTGGTGTCATGAGCAATGAGAGCTTTTGCTGCTCGCCGAGAGCTTCAAGAAATTCGTCATAACCCATAGGGTAAAGATGGAGGATGTCAACCTTGCCTGTAGGGAAAGGATAGCCATTCATATTCAATACACCTAACAGGGATCCGGCAACTACTATATATATATCCGGCGCATCCTCACAAAAATATTTTAGGGAGGCTATAACTTCAGGAACTTCCTGCACCTCGTCAAGAAAGACCAGTGTGCGTTTTGGCTTGATTTCTTCCCCGCTTAAAGCCGATAGGCCGAGGATTATGCGGTTTATGTCTTTGTCTTGTGAAAAGAGGGTCTGTATTGCAGGGTTGAGATAACAGTTGATATACACCATGTTGTCGAATTCATTATGTCCGAATTCTTTCAGGATGTAGGTTTTCCCGACCTGGCGTGCCCCATAGAGCATCAGAGGCTTTTTATTCCCGGATTCTTTCCACTTCAACAAGCTGGTATAAATGCTTCGTTTCATAGACGCTTCGGTTTTCAATGTGCTAATTTACATTTTTATGGGGAAATAAACAAGCTGTTACTACGTTTTTATGGGGGAATAAGTGTGGTGTGTCAACACTTTTATGTGGGAATAAATGTGGCAGCATTGCATTTTTATGGGGATAACTGTGGGATTGGGTGTGTGTAAGCAGATGGTTGGACGGGATGCAGTGTGCAGACAAACGGCGTTGTGCGGCTGCTTGAAAAGCCGGGCACAACGCCGTTTGGATAAGTGTTGATTATCGGATTGAGAGTGTGGTTGCAGTTAATCTGAGTACTACTTAAGGATGCCACATCAGGATGCACCCTTGGGCGCCGCCGTGTCAGGCTTTCGAGGCGAGGGGGGCGGGGGTATTATAGGTGCGGGCAGCGAGTTCTTTGTCGAACATGTAGAGCCCGTAGCCGTTGTCGCCGATTTTTTCGAGGGCGTCGATGAATCCGCGTGCGGTTTCCTCTTCCTCAACCTGCTCGCTGATGAACCACTGGAGGGTGTTTTGTGTGGCGTAGTCTTTTTCCTCGACTGCGATGGCATAGATGTTGTTGATAAGTGCCGTTACCTTCTGCTCGTGGGCGAGGGTTGCTTTGAAGGCGTCGATGGGCGATGCCCATTCGGTGTCAACCCCTTCGATGGGGGCGAGGAGCACTTTGCCGTCGCGTGAGTTGATGTAGTTCATGAAGATCGTGGCATGGTCCTGTTCCTCTTTGAACTGGATCTGGAACCAGTTGGCGATGCCGTTGTAGCCTTTGTTGGCGAAGTGCATCGACATTGACAGATAGAGGTAGGCCGACCAGAATTCGGCATTGATTTGGGCGTTTATAGCCTGTTCTACGTTCTTGTTAAGCATATTTTTAGATTTTATAATTGGTTTACAAGCTGTTGTTGTGAGGTTGTGTTCTGACGGGGGCTTTCTGCAACGGTGCCGTTATCAGAACTTGTAGGCGATTTTGGCGAGGATGTTGCAGCCGCCGAAGTGCTTTATAAACACATAGTCGGCCGTGAGGCTTAGGCGGAGGGTAGAGGTGGCTGCTACACCGATTCCGGCGCCTAGGTTCAGCCCGAAACGTGTAACGCGTGAGGCAACATCAGGGTTATTGTCGGTGGCAGTGCCTTTATGGTAGTTCCAGCTCGAATAATTTATACCTGCCAGCGGGAATACCTCCCATTTTCCGGCAAATGGGAAAGGGACCTGGGCGTTGAGGTTGATCATGAGCGCGTCGACGCTTTTATGGCGGAATACGTAGTTGACGCTCGGCGCCAGCCGGAAGTTTCGGTTAAACCGGTAGGTGAATTCGATTCCTGCAACTGCCGATTGGTTGTAGGTTATATAGCCTGTTTGCAGGCCGAGGGTTTTCTCTCCTGAATATTCGTCGGCTGCGGCTGTAAGTGCAGTGAATGCAATTGCTGCTGATAGCGCTGTCTTTAGTCTCATCGGTGTGAAAATATGGCATGAAAATCCTTGCCGGGGACTCCCGGCAATCGGCCTGATGTCGGGCAAAGGTAACTAATCCGAAGGATATAACAAACAAAACGGAAAAAATCCTTAACTTCGCGATGTGAAATTGCTGTATCGTGTATTACGTTTTTTCGTGGTTATAGCCATCTGCCTGGCAGTGGTTGTTCCCGCGGTCACCTACGTGGCCTTGTCGGTCACGCCGGTTCAGCAGCGCATAGCCCGCCAATGTGAACGCAGCCTGTCGGAATTGCTCCATTGCAGGGTCAGCATAGGGGGGCTGGGGATTGTGCCGTTTAACCGTGTGGTCCTGCGCGACGTGGTGGTTGAAACCGCTCCTGGCGATACGGTGCTTACAGCCCGGCGGCTAGGTGCGGGCGTTAGATTGTGGAGCCTTGTGTCGGACGACCCGGTGACGGTTAATTACGTGGAGTTGACAGGCATGGATGCGCGTCTGGAGAAGGCTTCGCCCGGGGCGCCGCTCAATATCCAGCCGATTATAGATGCGCTTAAGCCCAAGGACCCGTCGAAACCTCCTACGGCATTTGATTTGAGGATAAACACGGTGTTGCTCCGTTCGTCGAAGGTGAGCTACGATGTGCTGTCGGAACCTGGGGGTGATACGTTCAACCCAAACCATGTCGCGGTGTCGCATCTCCGTGCCGACATAAGGCTTCCGAGGTTGCGCAACAACGATTTCGTTGCCAATATCAAGCGTATGGGGTTTGTGGAGCGGAGCGGTTTCCGCCTTGAGAACCTTTCGATGGAAGCCCATGTCGCGGATTCGCTGATTTCCGTGCGTAATTTCGCATTGACACTTCCTAAATCGAACCTGCTTCTGAATGATGTTTCACTCCCGCTGAACGGCCTGGGTTCAATAGGCCGTTCGCTTGAAACGGAGAAGGTGGAACTGGCTGTCGCCCCGGGAAGCCACGTGTCGCTGTCGGATTTTGCGCCGTTCGTTGCCGGTTTCGATGATGTTGCGGATAAGGTAGACATACGCCGGTTGGAACTGTCGGGGAATCTTGCCGAAGTCGGTTTCAATGTGTCATTAAGGGGCAGCAGGGGGTTGAAGGCCGACATTGCCGGGATGGCGCGCGACATACGGAACCGCACTTCGCGTGTGTTGTCGGTTCGCAATCTGTCGGTTGCTGCCACGGGTGAGGAGATAGGGAGGATTGCAGGATGTTTCAAGCCTTTGGACAAAGGTGTGGTGCGTCTGTTGGACGATGCAGGCACTGTTGCCGTTTTCGGTGACGGGGGGATGACCGGGGGGAGTTTTGATGCCTCGTTAGGCATTTCCACTGCCGCAGGGGGGCTTGATATACTTGTACGAGGCGCCGTTGACTCGAAGGATGATTTTTCGGCATGGGCGGAAATCACCACCTCCGATGCGGTGAACATAGGCTTGCTTGCCGGGAATGCAGACCTCGGTGAGGCCGAAGGGGTTGTGACGGCTGAAATTGCGTCGCTCAAGGGCAGGTTGTCGGGCAGTGCGGAGGTCAATCTCGACCGCATACAACTTAAGGGATATACATATTCCGATTTCGCTGCCGAAGCGACTTTGGAAAACAGTATGGTTCGTGGCCGGGTCACGCTTGACAACCCGGATGCGGCTTTCGACCTCAGGGGTGTGTGGTCGTTTGCGCATGGTCATAAACTGGTGGAGTTGCAGGGGAGGGTAGACCGTTTTGTGCCGTCGGCACTCAACCTGTGGGGGAAATATCCCGGTGCTTCGGCCTGTGCGCTGGTAGATGTCGCCATGGCAGGCGCGCGTCTCGACAACATGACCGGCTACATCACCGTGTCGGATTTCAGGTTTGCTCCTGCCGTAGGCCAGCCGTTAGAGCTGCACAACCTGCATTTGTCAGCTGATTCGGCTTTGGTGACCCTCAGGAGCGACTATCTCGACGGCGAGGTGCGCGGCGAGTATGATTTCCCGCACATAGCGGCCACAGCACGCGATATCCTGTCTCAGGCATATCCCTCGCTGACCGGGGGCGAGATGCATCGCGAGAACCGGTCGGGGCGTGTCAACGACTTCACATTCCGTTTGACTGTCAAGGAAACCGAAAAACTTGCCGAGTTCTTCCATCTGCCACTCAGTGTGATTTATCCTGTTTCGATTGCCGGGGAGGTCAGCGACCTGACGCACGACATGGCTTTGACGCTTGATGCGCCATTCCTGCGCCAAGGCACCAAGCTGATTGAGGATACCCGCCTTTCGGCGTTTGTAAACGGCGCCGACGGCAGCTCCGGGTTAGACCTTACGACCAAAGTGCCGACTAAAAACGGCCCAATGACATTGCTGACTCAAAACACGGGCAACCGTGACTACATACATACCGGGGTGTCGTGGAAAATCGACCGTGCCCGTGCCTATGAAGGTTCGGTAGGCGCGGTGACGACATTCTCGCGTGAGGATGCTGCCGACCTGGCAGGCGGTGTGGCTGCGGGGGCCGATACCGATACCCGTTTGGTCACACGCATAAACCTGCTTCCCGGCAACCTTACTTTCAACGATTCGACCTGGACGGTGAACCCTGCCAAAATAACCGTGACAAGTCCGGGGGATATATCGGTTGAGGGCATCAACGTGCACAGGAGCAACCAGTTTGTCAAAATCGGGGGCACGGTGTCGGCTGATGCCGCATCGCTCCTTACACTCGACCTTCGCAATTTCAGCCTTGATTACCTTTTTGAATCGCTTGGGATTGATAAGGTTATGCTTGGTGGTGACGCTTCGGGCACGTTCTATGCCTCACGTCTTCTGTCGTCCGAGCCGGTTTTGGAAACCCCCGGTCTGCATGTTAAGGGGATAAGCTATAACAAGACCGTTTTAGGTGACGCGGTTGTGAAAAGCCGTTGGGCGGCTGAAAACAAGGCCATTACTCTTGATGCCGAAATCGATCAGGAGAAGGGGCGGCGTTCGTTTGTCGACGGTGCCATTTTCCCGCTTAACGATTCGCTCGACATCACATTCAATGTCGACCATGCCAACGTGGGGTTCATGCAACCCTACATGGAGGCTTTTGCATCCGACATAACCGGGCACGCATCGGGGCGTGCACGCATTTTCGGGAATTTCAAATATATCGACCTCGAAGGGGATGTGTTTGCCGACGACCTCAGGTTGAAGGTGAATTTCACAAACACATATTACACCGCCACCGATTCGGTGCATTTCCGGCCGGGGCTGATTGATTTGAACGGTATTACGATTTACGATGTGGAAGGGCATGCCGCCCGGCTCAACGGCTGGGTGAAGCATGTATTTTTCAAGGAACCACGGTTTGAGTTCGGCCTGTCGGGCGCCCACGATTTCCTGTCGTATAACGAGACACCCCGTGAAAACCCTGTGTGGCATGGTAAAATCTACGGCAACGGGTCGGCCTTTGTGAAAGGTGAGCCGGGGCGCATAGACATTTCGGTGGATATGGCCACGGCGCCGCGTTCCACATTCACATTCGTCCTTTCCGACCAGGAGGTGGCCGACGAGTACTCGTTCCTCACGTTCCGCGACAAGGGGAAACTTTCGGGCGAGCTTGCAGACACTGTGCTGTTGCACCGCGACACTTCGATGGATTTGGTCAACCGCCTTAAAGCCATGGTCGATGCCCACAGCGATGATGAGCCGTCGGACTACAACATATCGCTCCAGATGCGTGTCACCCCCGATGCGCAGATCGTGCTGGTGATGGACCCTGTGGGTGGCGACCGCATCCGTGCCTACGGCAGCGGCCATCTGCGGATGGACTACGGGTCGGCCAACAGCGATTTGAAGATGTATGGCACCTATACGCTCGACCGTGGGGACTATAATTTTACGTTGCAGGATGTGATAATCAAGGATTTCACAATCAAGCCGGGTAGCGAGATTGTGTTTAACGGCGACCCATACGGGGCGCAGTTGAAAATCCAGGCCGTTTATTCGCTTAATGCCAACCTGAGCGACCTCGATGAATCGTTTTTGCAGGATAAGGATTTGAACCGCACAAATGTGCCTGTGCATGCCTTGATGAAAGTCAACGGCGACATCCGCCAGCCGGAAATAACCTTCGACCTTGAATTCCCTACGCTTACAACGGATATATACCGCAAGGTGCGATCCATTATCAGCACCGACGATATGATGAACAGGCAGATTATCTACCTGCTGGCCCTGAACAGGTTCTATACGCCCGAATATATGACGTCGACCACCAAGGGGAACGAACTGGTATCGGTGGCGTCATCCACCATTTCGTCGCAGCTCGGCAACCTGTTAGGGCAGATTTCCGACAACTGGAACATCGCCCCGACCTTCCGCAGCGACAGGGGGGATTTCTCGGATGTAGAGGTCGACGTGGCGCTTTCGTCGCGGCTGCTCAACAACAGGCTGCTTTTTAACGGGCATTTCGGCTATAGGGATAATAGTTTGAACTCCAACCAGTTTATCGGTGATTTCGACCTGGAGTATATCCTCGACCGCGAAGGGATGTGGCGCCTTAAAGCCTATAACCGCTACAATGACCAGAATTATTATTTGCGCACGGCCCACACTACGCAGGGTGTAGGTGTGGTTCTGAAACGCGATTTCGACAGTTTCTTCTCATTCCTGCGGGCATTCAGGAAGAAAAAGAAGGAGTGATGTCGCGGTGGTTTTTTCCTTAATTCCTTTGATTTTTATCTGGCTTTTTCGGAATGTCCCGGCCTTGTGGGAAAAGTCAGGATGGCTTCGGTGACCCCGATATTGCGCATCACAAAAAAAGCGCCTGCCGGTAGGGCGGTTTTGCGGAAAAATGAGTAATTTTGTGGTCTCCGGCGTGGAAGGCCGGAAACTTCCTTCATTTGATTAAATTCCCAACAGAATGAAACAACTTGAACATCTCCTTGCCGAGAAACTTCTGAATGTAAGTGCTATCAAACTTCAACCCGATCTGCCTTTCACTTGGGCTTCGGGATGGACTTCCCCGATATATACCGACAACCGCCGCACCCTCTCCTATCCCCAGGTGCGCTCGTTTATCAAAACCGAGCTGTGCCGCACGATTATGGAGAATTTCGATACGCCTGATGTGGTTGCAGGTGTGGCAACCGGCGCGATTGCGCAGGGTGCGCTTGTGGCTGACGCCATGGGGCTTCCCTACATCTATGTGCGCTCGTCGCCCAAAGACCACGGATTGGAAAACCTTATCGAAGGCAACCTTACAATCGGCCAGAAGGTGATTGTTATCGAGGATTTGATTTCGACAGGTCAGAGCAGCCTTAAGGCCGCCGAGGCTATCCGTGCCGCCGGGGCCGAGGTTGTGGGTATGGTGGCAATGTTCACCTACGGGTTCCCCCTTGCCGAGCAGCGCTTTAAAGAGGCCGGAATCAAGCTTCTGACCCTCAGTAATTATGATGCCCTTCTCGAGGTCGCGCTCCAGACCGGGTTTATCGACAAGAAAGATATAGCCACCCTTCAGCAATGGCGTGAGGATCCAGGACATTGGGCACCCCATCGCGACAACACCATCGAGTAATCCGCCGTTTCGGTTTACCGGTTATTAACAAGCAATATAAATGGCAACATATACAAGCAAACCGCAAACGGTCGGGCGTCCGGCTGAGGAATTATTCGAACGTTTCAGTGATTTGAGCCACCTTCAGGGTGCGCTTGACTCGCTTACCGATGAACAGCGCGCCCAGGTTGGCGAAGTGCGGTTCTCGGCCGACAGCATAAGCATCGTCACCCCGCAGGTGGGCGAAATCGCATTCCATGTCACCGACCGTGTGCGCCCTTCGAAAGTGGTGTTCGGCACCAAATCATCGCCTGTGCCACTGACAATGGAGGTCGACATCAAACCGTTGTCGGAAGCTTCATCCGAAGTCCAGACCGTGATAAACGTTGAGATTCCCGCCATGTTGCGCCCGCTTATCGGCCCGCAGTTGCAGAAAGCGGCCGACAAGTTCGGCGAATTGATGGCCGGTCTGAGCCGTTAAACATAATTTGCACTGACATAACAGTTTCACGCGGCGCGGCAAAAAAATACGCGCCGCGTGAAATTTGTTATTGTGGCATAGGTCATTTCAAAGTGTACGGTTGTTAATATTGTCATGATGCGTAAGGTGATATTTGGATTTAAAGCGCGGTTCAGGCATGTGGCCGCTATCATGTCCCTGGTGTTTATCCTTGCCGGGTGCAAACATGTCGACGATGACCGCACACCGCCTGCCGGGGTGTGGATTGTGTTTGCCACGGAGCCTGGATGGACGAAATACGGTGTGCCGTCGGCTCTCGACCATAAGATGTTTATCCTGTCGGAAGGCATCCCGCAGAATTTCCCATACACGGCAATGATGCAGACAGGCTACGGCGGGGTGCTGCTCGTGGGGGATATAAACGGACGCCCTGCCGCCTACGACCTCTCCTGCCCTGTGGAAAACAAACCTGATATAAGGATACGTGTCGACGAGGATAAACATGACGCCTATTGTGCGAAATGCGGCAGCCGTTACTCGGTTTATTCAAACTACGGGTTGCCTACGGCAGGGCCTGCCGCGGATTCCGACCATCCTTATGCCTTAAGGAAATATACCGTGGCAGGGGGGCCGAACGGGGAATACCGTGTGGTGCGCCCGTGACGGCCACAGAAACGACGATGAAATCTTCTCCAATCCCTTACGTAATAAGACAATGGATATAAAAACTATTATAGAACGGTTGCGCGAGCGTCACAACATTGTGGCACTGAACGAAATGCAACAGCTTATGGCGGGTACCTCCGCGCGGAAGATAATACTGCTTTCCCCTACCGGGTCAGGTAAGACGGCGGCTTTTGCCATACGTTTGCTGCGTGAGTTGAAACCGTCCGACGGTACCATACAGGCTGTGATTATGGCGCCTGCACGCGAATTGGTGTTGCAGATTGCCGACGTTATCCGCCCGGTCGCGGCAGGGTTTAAAACCGTGGCATTTTATGGAGGCCACTCCATGGCCGACGAAGTAAACTCCCTCTCGGTTATGCCCGACATTGTGGTTGCAACCCCGGGGCGTCTGCTTGACCATATAACCCGTGGCACACTCGATGTGGCAGGGGTGGGGGGCTTGGTGCTCGACGAATATGACAAAATGCTTGAACTAGGTTTCCAGGACGAGATGCGCCGCATTGCCCGCCGCATAAAGTCGCCCGGCCTTGTAATGCTCACTTCAGCCACCAGGCTTGACGAAATGCCTCCTTTCCTACCGATGGACGGGGCTGAGACGGTGGATTTCACCACCCGTGGCGACGGAGGGGGACGGTTGCAGGTGATGAGGGTCACATCTTATGAACGCGACAAACTCAACACCCTTGCCGACCTTCTGCATTCGCTCGATAACGGGCGCGCCATAGTGTTTGTGAACCATCGCGAAAGCGCCCAGCGTGTATATGACTACCTTAAGAAGCAACATTTCCCGGCAGGGCTGTATCACGGGGGACTTGAGCAGCGTGAGCGCCAGCTTGCCATCGACCTTTTCAACAACGGCACCACCCCGGTGCTTGTGTCGACCGACCTCGGCTCACGGGGCCTGGATATCGACGATGTTACCTATATAATCCACTATCATCTTCCACCGTCGGCTGAAAGCTGGACGCATAGGAACGGGCGCACCGCACGTATGGGTGCATCAGGCACTGTCTACACCATTATTTCGGAAGAGGAGGATGTGCCTGAATATGTTTCATGGGAACGTGAACATTTCCCGGGCAACGCCTCTGCCGACGGCATCCGCAGCGATGTGGCGACATTATACATCAATGCCGGTAAAAAGGAAAAAATATCGCGTGGTGATGTTGCCGGGTTCCTGATGCAGAAAGGGGGACTGGCTAAGGATGAGGTCGGTAAAATCGTGGTGGGCGACCATAACGCAATCGTTGCCGTGCCTCGTTCGAAAGCAGCCAAAGTTGTTGAGGATGTTGCTCCCTATAAGCTTAAAAACACCCGTGTGAAGGTATCGGTTATAAGCTGACAATGCTGTATTATGCCGCCATTCCGGGGCATTGACGGGAGGATGGGGTAGCAACGGTTTAAGCAGGTATCTGCCGCCGGTTGTGTTATGCCACTGCCGAACCAAATGGATTGCCAGCGCGTTGCCATAAGTAAGTCATGAAAATTATTACGCATAAAACCTATAATCCGGCTTTATATTCTCTGCGGCATCCTTTCGCCGCTTTTTATCCTCATCTCCAGTCGTGTAGTGAGCTACACTCCTTCATCTTCGGATAAAAATCGACTGAAAGTATGCTCTCAGACAATATAAATAATTTCCACGACTTACTTAAAAGAAACGTTTAAAACTGTTTTATTATGAATTTTCTGTGGTATATACTGATTGGTATCCTTTCCGGCTTCGTGGCCGGTAAATTGATGCGCGGAGGGGGCTTCGGCATTGTTGTCAACCTTATAGTGGGCATAATCGGGGGCGTGCTTGGGGGCTGGCTGTTCGGCCTGCTGGGTATCTCTACTGTCGGAATTATAGGCAGCCTTATCACCTCGGTCGTGGGGGCTGTTTTCCTACTCTGGATAGTTGGAATATTGAGCCGTACTATCGGTAATTAGCGTTTTGAAGCTTGTACAAAATATGAAAAAGGCGCCTCAGTGGTCTGAGGCGCCTTTTTGATGCGAGTGTGCGTTGTAAATATTAGATATAGTGGTGTTTGACCATAGATTCTCTAGGAAATAGGATATGCACAAAGGTAGGATTTTTTGATGAGGTAACATTTTACCCCCCCTATTTTAAGCATTTTTAACAATAATTTGCATTGGGGGATTCATATGCCGTTATTACACCTGTGATGTAGATGTATTATAAACAAGAATTCTATTTATAGATTGGAGAAACGGCGTTTGCCGCGCAGGTAATAATCGGTCAGGATGTTGCGGCGGCACATCGGGAATTCTTTCAAAAGGTTGCGTGAGGGGTGGGAGGTGTAGGCGCGGCGCATCCGGCGGAAGTCGCCATGGGCTTTGATGATTGCGGCGGCATTTGGGAAATCAAGGGTGAGGATGAATTTTGCCCATGCCACGGTGTCGAGCAGGCGTCGGCGCAAAAGTGCAGGGCCTACATCATGTGCAGGGAGGTTTTTATGGAGCAGCAGGAGGTTGTTGCGGAAGTTGAGATAGGTTTTCCGTGGGTTGGAAGCCGGTAGCGAGCCGCCGCCAAGATGGTAAACGCGGCTTTGCGGGATAACGGCGATGGTGTAACCGGCCAGGTGTATGCGCCAGCATAGGTCGATTTCCTCCATGTGTGCGAAAAAATCCTTGTCAAGTCCGCCTGTTTCAAGATATAGCCCGGTTCTTACGGCGAGTGCCGCCCCTGTAGCCCAGAAAACGGGTATGGGGTCATCATATTGTCCGCAGTCCTCTTCAACAGTTGCAAACAGGCGTCCTCGGCAATAAGGAAAGCCGTTGCGGTCGATAAACCCGCCCGATGCGCCTGCGTATTCGAATTTCCGGCGTTCGTTATAGCTGAGTATTTTCGGCTGGCATGCCCCGAGAGCAGGGTCTGCATCCATGGCATTGACAATGGGTTGAAGCCATCCTTCAGGGGTTTCCACATCGGAATTGAGTAGGACTGTGAGGCCGTAACCGGCGCATGATGCTATTGCCCGGTTATAGCCTTCTGCAAAACCGAGATTTTCCCGGAACCGGATTACTTTTACCGACGGGAATTCCTCGGCAAGGATTTGCAGGGAGTTGTCGGAGCTGCCGTTGTCGGCTACGATTACATCGGCTAGGTCTTCAGGGGTGTTTGCAATTACCGACGGGAGGAAGCGACGCAGCAGTTCTGCCCCGTTCCAGTTCAGGATTATGACAGCGGTTTGCGGATGTTGGTCGATAGTGGTCATTTTTCAATGTCGGTTGGCATGGTGACTGGATGCTTCCATCGCTTATGCGACCACAGCCAAATGGCCGGGTCGCGCCTGATGGTCTGGCTAAGCAGTGAGACGTAGCGGTCGGTTATGGCGCCTTGCGGCAGTTGGTTGGGCGCGTCGGTGATAAGTTTCATATCGATGTGGTAGCGCCCGCGTGAGGTTTTCCGCATATCCCAGTAGACTACGGCTGCATCGAGGCGGCGTGCCACGGTTTCGGTGCCGGTTATAAATGCCGTGGGGTGGTTGAGGAAGCAGGTTATATGCCCCTGGTCGCCATGGCTGGGTTTTTGGTCGCTCATGAACCCGGTGATAGTCGGCAGGTCCCGTTTGCGGTAGCGCAGGAGGTCAAGGAACGCACGGTTTTTAGGGAGTGATACGGAACCGAACCGGCTGCGGAGTGTCAGCATGAGGGCATCCATATTCCTGTTGCGCAAGGGGCGGTAAATCTGGCAGAATTCGGCATCCTTGCCGGGTGTCAGCCCTGACCACAACGTTACCGACGGTGCCCACTCCCAGTTGCCGCAATGGGAAAAGAACGCCACTACGGGGCGCCCTTGCCTCAGATAGGAATCTGTCATGCCAACCCCGGAGAAGGTCATGCGTCGGCGCATCTGCGAATCGCTTACATGTAGTAGCTTTATAGTCTCGAAAATATAGTCGGTGAAATTTCGGTAAAAGCGTCGGCGAATCCTGGCACGTTCGTTTGCCGGGAGTTCCGGGAATGATTCCGACAGGTTTTTATCGATAACAGCCCGGCGGTAGCGCACAACGTAACACATAAGAAGGAAGGTCAGGTCACTCAGCCGGTAGAGTATCCAAAACGGGAGGTGCGCCACACCTTTGAGCATGGCTACAAGTATGCCGAACCAGGTGTTTTTTTTGATGCCGGGGCGTTGTGCTGCCATATCGTTTCAGAGTGTTTTCCCGTTTGACGGGATGTTGCCGGTAGATGCATCTGCCAGGGTGGCACTGACATGGCAATCGCCGATTTCGGTAGGTATCAGTGAAACCAGGTTCACGTTGACAATAGTGTTGTCGAGACCCACCGGGGCGTCGACCGCTACTTTCAGATAGTTGTCGGTAAACCCGCTCATGGGGTGGCCGGCCTTGCCGCGTTCGAGCAGCACCGGGCGTGCCGTGCCGAGAAACCGCGATGCGAATTCGTTCATTTTCCTTTCGGAGAGTTTAAGCATCTCGTTCACACGGCGGTGTTTTTCGTCGGGTGCTACGGTGTGGCCGATTTCCAAAGCCTTCGTGCCCGGACGTTCGGAATATGGGAAAATGTGCAGGCGGGTTATGGGGAGGCTCTCGATAAAGTCGCGTGAGCGGGCGAATTCGTCGGCTGTTTCGCCACGGGCACCCACAATGAGGTCGACCCCGATGAATGCGTGGGGTATGAGTTCACGTATCCGTTCGATTTTGTGGCGGAACAGGGCTGTGTCGTAGTGCCTGTGCATGAGTCGCAGCACATTATCGGAACCGCTTTGCAGAGGTATATGGAAATGTGGCATGAAGGCACGGGATGACGCACAGAATTCGATTATTTCGTCGGTGAGCAGGTTAGGCTCGATTGAGGAGATGCGGTAGCGCTCGATGCCTTCCACCTTGTCGAGTTCGCGAATCAGGTCGAGAAATGTTTCCTTGCTGTCATTGAGCCGTGTGCCGTCGGGCAGCATGGTTCGTTTTCCGAAATCGCCTATATTAACCCCGGTGATAACGATTTCCTTTGCACCGTCGGCAGCAGCCTCGCGTGCCTGGCTCACAATGGAATGGATTGTGCCGGAGCGGCTGCGCCCACGGGCTGCGGGGATGGTGCAGTAGGTGCACCAGTAGTCGCATCCGTCCTGCACTTTCAGGAAATAGCGTGTGCGGTCGCCGCGTGAACATGAGGGGGTGAAAGTCCGCAACTCGTTTGTAGGCACTACATGGCTCTCAACGTTGCGCGATGCGATCCATTGCCGCAGGAAGTTTGTAAGCTCCCCTTTCTTATCGTTACCGGCTACTACGGCCACACCCTCGATACCGGCCACTTCGCCTGGCTTGAGCTGTGCATAGCAGCCTGTGACCAGGATTGCCGCCTCGGGATAGCGCCTGTGGAAGGAACGGATTGTCTGTCGGCATTTTTTGTCGGCGAGTTCCGTGACGCTGCATGTGTTGACAACTATGATATCGGGTTTCTCCCCGGCGGTGACGCGCCTGATGCCTTCGTGGGCAAAGGTGCGGGCAACCGTCGAGGTCTCGGCAAAGTTCAGTTTGCACCCGAAGGTGTGGAACATTGCTTTGAGGGTGCCGAATGTCGAGTTGTCAATCATAAGGGTTATCCGGAGTTGTGAGAGTTGTAGGGGTTATAATTTTATCAGATTTATGGGATGGGGTGGATGCGGTTATGAAATATAGGAGTCTTTGAATCCGAGAAAGTAGAGCACCCCGTCGATGCCGATTGTCGAGATTGACTGGCGAGCGGTGGCTTTTACCTTCGGTTTGGCGTGGAATGCTATGCCGAGACCTGCGGTTGAGAGCATCGGAAGGTCGTTGGCCCCGTCGCCCACGGCGATTGTCTGTGCTATGTTTACGTTTTCAACCTGTGCAATCAGGCGCAGCAGCTCGGCTTTCCGTTTGCCGTCGACCACCTCGCCTACATATCGTCCGGTAAGCTTGCCGTCGGCAACTTCCAATTCGTTGGCATACACATAGTCGAAGCCATATTTCCGTTTGAGGTAGTCGCCGAAGAAAGTGAATCCTCCTGACAGGATGGCGGTTTTGTAGCCTGCACGTTTCAGTACCTGCATCATGCGCTCTACACCTTCCGTTATCGGCAGGTTTTCAGCAATTTCCTGCATTACCCCGACATCAAGCCCTTTGAGCAGCGCCACACGTTCGGTGAAGCTTTCGTTGAAGTCGATTTCGCCACGCATGGCGCGTTCGGTTATTTCCCGGACTTGGTCGCCAACCCCGGCTTTTTCGGCCAGTTGGTCGATGCACTCCGTCTGAATCAGGGTGGAGTCCATGTCGAAGCATATCAAACGGCGGCAGCGTCGGTACATGGTGTCTTCCTGCAAGGAAATGTCGAAACCTTCGTTTGAGGAAATCTGAATGAACCGGCTCTGCATCTCGTCGCGGTTTGCGGGTGTGCCTCGCACTGAGAATTCGATGCATGCCTTTGCCCTTGAGAAAGTTCCTTCTTCAAGTGGCTGGCGGCCTGTGAGGCGCTGTATGGCATCGATGTTCAATCCTTGTTCTGACACGACTTCCGAAACGAGGGCGATGTGGCGTGCTGTCAGCCGTCGGCCAAGGAGGGTTATAATCCAGCGGTTTTTCCCCTGACGGTTTACCCAGTTGCGGTATTCTTCGGCTGTTACCGGGGTGAAGCGGATTTTCACACCGAGGTCGTAGGCTTTGAACAGGAGGTCTTTGAGGATGTCGCCCGACACATCGCTGGTTGTGCGTACCAGGATACCGAGCGACAATGTGTGGTGGATGTCGGCCTGGCCTATATCCAGGATCATCGCGTTGTATTTCGCCAGGATAGCGGTAAGTGCCGCTGTAACACCGGGACGGTCGTGTCCGCTTATGTTTATCAGAATCAGCTCGAGGTTGTCGGGAACCGGCTGTTGCGTTGCTGTTCCGGCTGTCAATGTCTGATTTTCGTCCATGGTGATAATGCTTTGTGTTGATTTTGGTTATTTCACGCGGATTTTGTCGCCTATCTGGAGCTTGTCGTTTTTGAGGTTGTTGAGTCGGAGAAGCTCCTCGACGGTTGTGCCGTTGCGTTTTGCGATTTTATACAGGCTTTCGCCGCGTCGCACGGTATGGGTCTTGGCGGCGGCATTTTTGGCGTTCTTGTTTTTCTGTTTCTTCGATGCTGCCGGTTTCGCGTTATCTTTTTTTGCCGTGGCTGCGGCTGATTCCTGCTTTGCTTTCGAGTTGCGGAATGTGTCGGCAACCTTTGCTGTTGTCGTGGTATCGGCCTGTTCCGATGCATTTTCCGGGGTTACGGTGCCGTTGATGCTGTCGGTTGATGCCATATTCCCAACCATTGCCGTCGTGTCGGTGGCTGCTGTTGTTTCATTGTTTTCTGCCCCGTTGTCGTATGCAGGCATTTCGGGGTTCTTCACCAGCAGGTTGTCGCCTTCGGGCGGGGTTGTCTCATAGGGGCGGAACTCGCGTTTTGTGGTCACTACCTTAAGTGTCTGGCCACGACGAGGCTTGCGTATGTTGCCGTTTGCGCGTTTGAGGCTGCGTAGTGTCACGCCGTATTTTCTGGCGATGGAGGCCATCGTTTCCTTGCGGCGCACTTTGTGGTATTTCACAACTTCGGTTGTTACCCATTCGCCTTCCTGGCCGTCGACGGTGTCGGGGCGTGGTTCCATCCCTGTTGACGGTTCTACCACATCGCGGCGTGCATAGCGGCCGGCATCGTGTGATGCGATTGCCTTCTCGCTGATTACATAGGAGCAGGTCTGTGTGGCGGGAAGCACCAGCGGGTAGGGGCGTATGTCGCCGGGGATTTCCTGTTTGCGATATTGAGGGTTGAGGATTTGCAGCTCCTCGACCGGGATGTGTAGCACGTCGGCAATCTGGTTGAAGTGCACCCTTTGGTTGACATGCACCGAGTCGGTTATGATGGGGCGCTTGGCAAGGGCGGGCGAGATGTTGTGTTTGTGATAATAGTTCATCACATATGTGGCTGCGATGAAACATGGCACATATCCGCGTGTCTCGGCCGGGAGATAGGGGTAGATTGTCCAAAAGTCCTTGCCTTCCTCGCCTGCCCGGCGCATGGCTTTGTTCACGTTGCCCGGCCCGCAGTTGTAGGCTGCTATGGCGAGCGACCAGTCGTTATAAATGTCGTGGAGCTGGCGGAGGTATTTGGTCGCGGCTTCTGACGACCGCACCGGGTCGCGCCGCTCATCGACCAGGGTGTTCACCTCCAGGCCCAGGCCGCGTGCGGTGGGGAGCATTATCTGCCAAAGGCCGGTTGCCCCGGCACGCGACACAGCGTCGGGGTTAAGTGCCGATTCGATGACAGGGAGGTATTTCAGCTCGATGGGAAGCCCTTCGCGTTCAAGCGCTTCCTCGAAAATCGGCATATAGTAGAGGCTCATGCCCAGCATGCTTTCCACAAGGCTGCGTTTACGGCCTGTGTAAAGGTCGATATAGTTGCGGACTATGGAGTTGAACGGCAGTTCGATCGTTGTAGGGATGCTTTGCAGACGCTTTATTATCTCCTCGTCGGAGGTTGTGACGTCGGGGCGGCTGTCGACGTCGCGGTCGAGAGCCGTGTAGGTTCTCAGATACCAGTTCTGCATCATCTTATGGGTGTCGGTCTCGACACTTTCGGGATAGATGATGGTTGAGTCGTTGGCGTGGTCGGATAATGTCAGAATCGACGGGCTTGCAGCGGCACATATGGCCGAAGCTGCCACACAGAGGAATAAAGCTGTCTTTTTAAGGATTTTCATCTGTAATACGTTTTTAAGTGATTGCCTGACGAATTTTCGTGACAAATTCAGACAACCGCTAAAAGCTAAAAGTTGAGTGCCCACATCAGTCCGACCGACGGGTAACGTTGCCGGCCGTCCTGCATCAGTGCCGGCACGACATCCATCGACAGGTCGGGTGAAATGTCGAAATGTGAGAGCGAGGCGTCGACATAGGCGTCGACCATTGCAAGCAGGTAGACCCCTACCATTGAAATGATGCAGAGGTCGCGGTTGCGCCGGAAGTAGTTTTTCCTTGAACGCAACACATTCTGCAACCAGCTGCGGTCGAGGTTCTCCTCCTTTACGTTGGGCGAGAACATGTCCATGTAGCTGCGTGTATTCGGGTCATTGTCGAGCAGGTCGGCATATGCCTTGGTGTAGTCGCGCAGCATGGAGTTGTTCCAGTTTGTGGCATATGCCAGGCCGAGATACCCCCCCACGATTATCGGCAGTTTCCAATAACGCCGGTTATACACCTGCCCCAGCCCGGGGAAGAGTGCCGACATCCATGTGGCTTTGGTGGGGTCGGGGGCGAATTCCACTTCCCTTGGCACCCATTCGTCAGGTTGGGCGGCTACGGAATCGGTTACTATGGCAATGGTATCGACCGGGGTGAATTCTATCCTGCCGCCGGCAGTCGAGAATTCATCTTCCGCCACTTCGGCCGGTTTGTCGAGGGGTTTCCCTAACGGGATTGAATCCGGCAGGGCTGCCTGTGGGTTGTTGGCCGGGACTGGTGATGCCTGACGTGGCACGGCGCGGGTGGTTGCACGCGTGCCGGGGGCGTGTGCCGGTGTCTGCGGCGCACCCTGTGTTGTCGCATAGGCATCCAGGGGGCATGCCGACACAAACATAGCGGCGGCCAAAAAGGCCGTCACTGCCCGTTTGCCATGCTCCTTGAAGTCGCAGAACCAACGTTGCCGACTGGATTTCATCATATTATGCGGCACCGCACCTGTGCGGGGCGGTTGGATGTCATTGTTTTTACGGTTTTTCAGAAGGCAGTCAGCCTTCTGCGGTCACTGCAAATTTAAGGATTATATCCCACGTGGCAAAACGGGTGTCGTTGTTTCACAATATTTTACTTAAATTCAGGTTAGATAGGCAGGGGGGATGTGAAGCCGTGACGGCTTTCCTGCCGGGTTGTTCTGACCATAAATTCAAACATATCTCTGACATGAAAAAAATCGTAGTGTTTGCATGGGCGGCGCTTCTGGCTGCCGATGTTTCGGCAGTTGTGCAACTGCCTCAATTCTTTACCGATAACATGGTGGTTCAACAAAATTCCACGCTTACCGTGCCAGGAACGGCTATGCCAGGTTCGGAAGTGACTTTGGTTACCGACTGGGACGGGGGTAAGGCTACAGCCAAGGCCGGTAAGGACGGGCGTTTCCGCCTTACTGTCCCGACCCCCGTGGCGGGCGGCCCTTACACGATGGTGTTTTCTGACGGTACGGGTGACGACAAGGTGCTGTGCAACGTGCTTTCGGGCGAAGTGTGGCTTGCATCAGGGCAATCGAACATGGAAATGCCGGTTAACGGATGGGGTGAGATAATGAACAAGGCAGAGGTGGTTGCCACGTCGCATCATCCGGGTATCCGACTGCTTCAGATCAAGAGGGTTACATCGCCTGCCCCGCTTGAAGATGCCGAAGTAAACATGGGGGGATGGGTAGAGGCTTCCCCGGCGACCATGAATTTTTCGGCAGTAGGCTATCTTTATGCCCTCAGGCTTCATGAGGAACTAGGCGTGCCTGTGGGGATTATTGATTCGAGCTGGGGCGGAACGGTGGCCGAGGCATGGACGGGGTATGACTATCTCAAGGGGATTGACGGTTTTGAGGATGACCTTGCCGCGCTTGAACGTGCCGGTTACACAATGGAAGGGCTTGCAGCTGAATATCAGAACAGGCTGGCCGAATGGGAAAGCCGTGTGGAAAAACTCGATGTGGATTTTGACCGAGGCAAGATGCAGTCGGGTAAAGGATGGGATAAAATCCAGGTTCCGGGGATGTGGGAGAATTCGGTTCTGCCTGATTTCGACGGCCTGGTGTGGATGCAATATTCCTTTGACCTGCCTGCTGCTGCGGCCGGAAAGCCGCTCGAGCTTCATCTCGGGTTTATCGATGATGACGATATGACGTATTTCAACGGCAGGCAGGTTGGTGCGACAAAGGGGTGGAACCTTCATCGTGCCTATACCGTTCCGGGCGAATTGGTAAAGGCCGGCAAAAATGTTGTGTCGGTGCGTGTGCTTGATTATGCCGGTACCGGGGGCATATGGGGCGGGCCGGAAAATCTGTATGCCGAAACCGGCGGGGTCAAATACCCGCTTGCCGGGGAGTGGAACTACTTTGTGGCAGGGGATGTAAGCAAGCTGCCGCGTCGTCCCGAGCCGGGTTACGGACCTAATTTTGCCACGTTTTTGTACAATGCCATGATTCACCCGTTGCAAGTTATGCCTGTCAAGGGCGTGATATGGTATCAGGGCTGTTCGAATGTGGGACGTGCCGGGCAATACGAGCCTTTGTTCAAATCGCTTATCAACAACTGGCGCGCAATCTGGAAGAATGACAGGATGCCTTTCTATTTCGTGCAGCTTGCCGGTTTTCAGGCACCACGCAATGTGCAGCCCGAATCGGCATGGGCTTATCTGCGTGAGAGCCAGGCCAAAGCTTTGGAACTTCCCAACACCGGCATGGCAGTTGCCATCGACCTTGGCAACCCGGTTGACATACACCCTACGAACAAGCAGGAGGTTGCACGGCGCCTGTCGCTCATAGCGCTTAACCGCGACTACGGGCATGATTGTGTGTATGCCGCCCCCGAATGTATAAGTGCCAAGGCCGAGGTAGGGAAGATGGTGCTCAAGTTCAACGGCCCGGTGAAACCCGCATCAAGTGCCCTGACAGGTTTTATCATCGGTGATAAAGAGGGTAGGTTCGCATATGCCAATGCCCGTTTGGACGGTGATGACACCGTGGTGTTATCGTCGCCGCTGGTTTCCGTTCCTGTCGAAGCGAAGTATAACTGGGCCGACTATCCGGGAGGCAATCTTTATGGTGAAAGCGGGTTGCCCGTCGCACCGTTTGCAAAGAAGGTGAAATAATGATGACTGACGGATTGTGACAGGATTGGTTAATCAATATCACCATAATCCGTTTAGTCCCATAACCGGCAATCTCGTATAAATCTCAGATAGGTTACAGAAAAAACACCCTGCGCCCAAATGGCGCAGGGTGTTTTCGTTATCAGCCTGACGGCTTAAGCCATGTGGCGTCAGCGCTTGATGAGGCGGTGGGTTTCAGAACCGTCGGAGGCGGTTACACGGAGGATATACATTCCGGCAGGAGCGCCACCGAGGTCGATTGACATGTGGTCGGCAGCCTGGACATCGGCAGTGTTATGATGTATGGTCATACCTGCCATGTCGAATACGTCGAATGTGAATCGTCCGGCCGAGAGGCATACAAGTCGGAGGTTGTCGCGGAACGGGTTTTCCTGTACAAGTACAAGCCCGTCGGCGTCGGTACCTACGTTGTCAATGCCTGATGATTCGGTGACACTTACAACAAGCTCGGTTGTGGCTGAAAGGCCGTGTGAGTCGGTAGCCGTAACGGTAGCTGTTGTTTTGCCCACGGCCTTGCCCTGGAACACAACGCCTGTCGAAGTTGTGAACGCTTCGGCAAAGTCATTGGCCGGGAGGGTGAATGTGTAGGTCATCTCGTCGCCGTCAGGATCGGTGAAGAGAGTGCCGAAGTCGGTGACTTCCGAGAGTTTTCCTACCACTACTTCCACGGGTTCGGCTTCGATAGCTTGCGGTGCACGGTTCACTTTTTCCACTTCGTAGGAAACAGGTTCGGCAACGTTGTGACCCATGCCGTCGTTTACGGCGAGTGTGAAGGTGTGCGTTCCGGCCTGGCCGAAGTCAGGTTTGATTGCTACTTTGACAGCAACCGGGGCTGTGCAGCCTTTAACGGTTACAATGCCGTTTTCGTCGGTTGTGATTTCGGCACCGGCATCGGATGCGTCGGCCACAACTTCGGTAATGGCAGCGATACCTTCGGGATCGGTCAGTTCGACGGTGAAGTCATCGTTGTCGGGATCCGATACAGGGATGGTCACGTTTGTGGTTTCGCCCTCCTTGGCATAGAGTCGTGCTGCGGGTGCTTCGATTACCGGCGAGCCGTTGAGGTCGAGGTAGATCGGGAAGTTGAGCAGTGACTGGTCGGGGTCGTTGCTCTTGACAACGAGCATTGCTTTGTTGCCCTTTTCCATGCGTGCCGCACCGGCGTTGACCTGAACCTTGATTTCCGATGTGCTGCCTACTGCGATTTCTCCTTCATAGGTTTCGGAAACGAGTTTGATCCACGGTTCGCCCGGCTTGGTTTCAAGGCATGAGAGGATGTAGCCTAACGAACCGTTGGATGATTCGAAGAGCTCGGCCACGTCATACCATCCTACCGATTCAGTCCAGGCCATATATCGTCCTGCTGTCACGGGTTCCTCCTTGGTACACAGATATGAGGGGTATTTGATTCCCTCGGGATAGGTTACCACTACGCAGAAGTCCTCTTCGGGATTGAGGTAGGTGGGGCGTTCAAGGGGAACGATGTAGAAGTTCCCGGTTGCGGGATTTGCCTGCGATGCGATGGAAAGCGATCCCTTGCCGATAACATCGGTGCCTTCGGGATCATCCCCGGCAATCAGCTCGAACTTGATTGTTACATTCTGCTGGTCCTCGATGGTTACCGGCAGGTATAGGTGCGAGATGTTTATGCCGTTCTTCGGGGCTTTGAATGCCACAGAGGCTTTGAACACGTCATAGAGCGAGTTGGCACCGTAGTTCCAGCTTGCTGTCTGGCCGGGCATGGCATCGTAGAACAGGGCCTGTGTATAGTCGAAATCGGAAGGGACATCGAATGGGTTCTTGTCGTTTTCGGCAGGCTTGATTTTCTCCGCGAATGATGCACGCGACATTTCTTTCAATGCAGCATTGAGATCGGCTGCCTTGGTGCGTGCATGAGCCGTCGGGGCTATGCCACCGCCGCCGATATCCTCAGGTTCTTCGCCTACGCCTGTGGGGTCGAGGCGGAGAGTGTATGACAGTTTGTAGTCACCGGAGTTGCCTATGGTGAGGGTTTCGACCGACATGTGGTTATCTGCGACGCCGCTGAGGCGGATTTCCTCTTTGTCGAGGGTCATTGCCGGGGCGGGTGTCACGGTAAACTTGACGTTGACGGTTTTCTCTACAGGTTCGCTGTCGGGTGCAGTTACATAGGTGAGCTGTACCGGCACTTCATATACCCCCGGTGTCATCCAAAGCGGGTTTTCCATCATGGGTATTGAGAATTCCAACGGCTTGCGCCCGATTTCTACCGGCTCGAAGAATGAGGGCTCTACTATCTGCCAGGAGTACTCGCCTGTCAGTTCGCCTGTCATCCAGTCGCGTGTCGGAAGTTTTGCCATGAGCATGAACGCCGCCATCGGCCCGATAAATTCATCATCAATCATCGGGCTTTCAAAGTTGACGCCTGTCAGGGTGAAGGCCGCGGTGCCTTCGTTGGCCACCTGGAAGGGTGCGTCGTAGCATGCTCCTTGCTGCACAATCGGGTTTGAGAAGTCTGTGCTTCGGAAGCCGAGCACCTGTTCAACCTCGACCGATTCGGGAATAACGGGTTTTGCCTCGCCGGTGATGGTGAGCGCGACGGGTATGCTTACTTTCTCAGCCGAAGGCACATTGGTGTTTATCTCAAGGGCGGTTTCATAAACTCCCGCAAGGTGGTCGGTGTTGAAATCAAGTTTGATTTCCTCCTTTTCACCGGGGGCGATAGTGTTCTGGTGCACCGGTGTGAATTCCACTGCATTGCCGAAGCTGATGAAGCGTTCGGGCAGGCGCACGGCATCGGTTGCATCCGCATTTGAGACACCTGCCAGTCCGTAGGCATTCAGGATGATGGCATTGTCATCGTAAGCCTGGTACTGGAATTTGAATGAGCCGTCAGGTTCAAGGATTACCTGGAAGCAGACGCCGATGTTCATAGAGTTTCCGTATTCCATGAACGATACCACGGCGCGGTTGTCGGTTACATAGTGGTATGTGCCGGCGGTTTTGGTGGGGTTCATGGAATGAAGTCCCCAGTAAGGTGCGATGAGGTTCGTGTACACTGTCCCGTTGGGGAATTCGGCCGGAGGTTCAGGCCAGATTTTGTCGTCGTGGCGTTCGGAGAATGAAATGAAGCCTGTGTTGTAGATATACATCTTAGTGTATTTCTCACCATAGAACGGGAATTCGAACGGGAGCTCTACTTCGATGTAGTCGTGTGAGTTGTAGTAGCGGAACGGGTTATGTTCGCCAAGTCCGTTCGTTACTATGTCAACCCAGTCGAATGTGGCTTTCTTGTCGACCGATGCACCGTAGGTGTATGAAATCTCGGTTTCTGCGGTTTCAGGCATTCTGATTTTGACCAGCTGGTCGGGAGAGAATGCGTAGGTCATCGGTTCGTTACCGGTGTTTGACAATTCAAGCAGATGGCTGAGGGGTGCGCCGCTTTCCACAGTTTCGGTCACATTGTCGAACGAGAGAGTTGCTTCGGGACAACCGATTACCTTGCCGCTGATAGCTATGTCGACATCGCCGGCCGAGGTCGATACGGTGAGCTTGTCGGCCATATCGCCTTCCTTGTCGGTGGGTATGTTTACCATTATGTCGAGCGACGAACCCGGTTTTACAACTGCCGGAAGGGTGTTGGTTGTTCCCATCACTCCCTTTTCGAATGTCGCATAATTAATGGTCAGGGTGTTACGGCCGCTGTTTTTCACAGTTACCGGCACGGCGAGCGTTGAGGTGCGGAACACCTGGCCGAAGTCAATCTCGGTTTCGTCAACCGTTACGGCGGCATTGAGCCCGTCGGAGGCAATGAGTGCGTTGAAGCGCACGGCAGAGATTGCCGGAGCCGGATCGTTGGTAACGATTGCGAGGTTGTTGAATGTCGGGCCGGCATTCATTTGGTCATTGACCGATACGGTAGCTTTTACTTCGACCGATTCGCCCGGGCCTACAAGCCCGTAAGCAGGTTCGAGCGTGCGCACGAATGATGCCTGGGGAGCTTCGAACTTGACTGCTGTCCCTGTGCCGAAAAGTTTGAAGCGGCCGTTTTCAGCTGTCGGGGTGTCCATGCCCCAGTAGTCGGCCATTTCGGCAGAGGTGATGGTCACCATGTCGGTCATTTCCGGGTCGTTGATACCGCAGAAGAGCGTGCTGCCTGCCTGGAAGTAGTTGTCGGGGTTATACTCGTCGTAGAATATTTCCACGTCGCCGTTGGGCGAGAGTGCCATATGGAATGATACGGGAGCATAATCCAGGTCATATACCACGGCTAACACGTTTGAGAAGTTTACAACGAATTTGCCATCCTTCAGTGCGTATTCCACTTTTGATTCCGGGCTCATCTGGAGCTGGCTTCCGTAGGCTGAAATCAGCCCGGTGCCGGGAACGCCGTAAGAGCCGGGGGTAAGCGGTGGCCGGAATGAGGTTTCGTTCAGGGCGAACATCACACCGCCGTAGGATGTGATATATACCTGGTCGTAAGTCTTGCCGTAATACGGGAAGTCGAACCCGAGTTTGATAGGGCCGGTAACGTATTGGGTGTCGGTAAATTTGGAAGTGATGTCGGTGGCCCCGATTAATGAAGGTGCGCTTTCGTAGGCGAATTCATTGAAGCCTTCGAGTGTCGATGCTACAGTGTAGCCGAATTTGTGCAGGTTTGCGGCACCTTCCACAACTTCCGACGAGAATTTCGGGAACACATATTCCAACGGATATTTCCCGGCGTTGGTAATAGAGAACGAAAGTTCCTTAGGGTCATCTCCGAGAGTGAGTTTGCCTGCATCGATGGTGGAGGGTTCTACAGCCAGCTTTGCCGGTTCGGTTGCCACACCTTGCAATAGGATTTTGGCTTCGCGCCCGTCTTTATCCTTGAATGTGATGTAGCCGTTATGCGAACCTTCGGCCTGGGGTGTGTAGGTGAGCTCTACATTGACTTTGGAGCGTGCCGGGAACCCTGACTGCACCGATGTCGGCCCGCTGAAGTTGGGCGATGAGGATATGATGTTGTCGGAGAAGATTCCCGCACCCCATTGCGAGCCCTTGAATGAGCCGTAGCCTTTGTTGAAAATTTCAACAACGAGGGTTTTGCTTTGGCCTACGAGAAGGCTGCCGAAATCAACAACCTTGGGAACGACCAAAGATGGCTCGTTGCCGTCAACATTCAGATTAACAGGGACGGATGTGATTTTGGAACCGGTTTCGTTTGTGGAGAAATTGACATTGAAACGGTAATTGCCGTTGACAAGTGTGGAACCGTCGGCCTTTACGTTCACTTTCTGCGTTTCACCCTGCTTCACGGTGCCTGATTTGGGGTCAAGTTCAAGGAACGCGCTCCAGTCGGGGTTGAGTGAGCGTGCTTTGACTGACCATACGTATTCCTGTGCCGTGCTTTCGTAGCTGCTCCCTTTGAGTGCTTCTGAGAGCTGGGTCCAGGTTTTGCCGTTGTCGTTGCTCATGAAGCTGTAGGAGCTGGTAGCAGTAGTGCCGGAGTGTCCCATCGGTAAGGGGAATCCCTCCTGCCCGGCATCGAAATGGGCCACGACCCAGAACGACTCACCAGGTGCGAACCAGAGCTGTTCGTTAAGCGGGATGTTGTAGTTGTAGGTGAAGAACGTGTAGTCCACATTCTGAAGCAGGGTTGCCGACGAGATTGCGGCATCGCCTTTATAAATTGCGATTTTCGGGTCAGCACCGAATGTCCCTTCTGCCGGGGCGTCGAACCAGAGGTCGGTAAGGTTGAACCCTTCGGGGTATTTTTCGGGGTCGACTTTGAACCATTGGGCCATCGAATTGGGGAGCGATTTGTCGGTTTCCCCGATCATTGCCCATAGTTGCCCGGAATAGGATATTTCTTTGGGATAGTCGTTGGCTTCATATTCTGCTGCCACGGTTGCGGCCGCACGTGGGGCGTTTGCCCCTGCCAGCGCCCCGTTGTATTTGCCGGTGCTTCCGGGCATTGGGCGGGCGGAAGCCAGGACGGCGGATACGGAGCGTTTGTAAGCTTCCCATTTCAGAATGCCTTCGGCCTCGTTGCCTATCGTAAGGACTCCCGAGGTAATCGGGGCTGTAGCTGTGGCGGCAAGGTCGAGCGAGCTTTCTGCTATTGTGATTTTCGGACCGGCGTTTGTCTTGATGGTTTTGACCGGTGAGAGGGGTGCTGCATTTCCCCAGCGGTTCACTGCCTGGATAGCCACATAATAGGTGGTGAGGTTCGCGAGGCCGCCGATTTCTTCGGAGCATACGTCGCCTGAATAGAAGAATTTGGTGTCAACCACTTTCTTGGGCAGTTTGGAAATGTCGCTGCCGGCATCGAACGGTTCTGTAGAATAATATACGATATGGCTGCTGACATTCTTGTCGGGTGCATCGGGTATGGTCCAGGTAATGACAAAGTAGTCCTGTGCCGCTGTGAGTTCGAAATCTTTGACAGATTCGGGTGCACCGCTTTGGTTCATGTTGACGGCTTTTGCCGCATCAAGGTAACCGGTACCGAAAAGACCTTCCACTTCCTTGTTGTTTCCGAAACTGTAGAAGTCGTTGACGGATGTTAACAACTGGGTGCGCAGGTTTTCGTTGATAAATGTGGGAGAACCGTATTTCGACAGGACGAGTGCTGCAACACCTGATACATGCGGTGTTGCCATCGACGTACCTTCGTTGTATCCGTATTCGTTGCCGGGCAGTGTGGATAACACGCCTTGTGCCTCGCCGTAGTCGAGGAGGCCGCCGGGAGCAGTGATGTCGACACCGGGGCCGTTGCAGGAGTAGGATGCGGGTGTAAGCTCGGCAGTCATGGCTGCAACGCCTATAACCTTGTCATAGCAACCGGGATAGTAATCACCGGTTTCGCCTTCGTTACCCATGGCGAAGATGCAAAGGCCGCCGGTCATGTTGTCGGAGTGCGCCTCTGCGGTGAAATAGTCGATTGCGTCGAGCACGGCCTGTTCATAATAGCCTATTCCAGGCCAGCCCCATGAGCATTGCGCTATGGTTGCTCCTCTTTCCGCAGCATAGACTATGGCTGCGGCAAAGTCGCCTTCCTGGGTTCCCGAACGGGTGTCGAACACCTGGCAGGAAATCATTTTGACACCGCTTCCTGGGGTGCCGTCACCACCGGCCACACCGGCCACGCCGATGCCGTTGTTGTTTACGGCGGCTACCGTACCGGCCACGTGTGTACCGTGGCTGTGGGGATAGATTTTAGCCTCGTTGGTGCAGAAGTTCCAGCCATATACGTCGTCGACATATCCGTTGCCGTCGTCGTCGACACCCGGTGTACCGTTAAGTTCGGCATAGTTGATGCACATGTTGGCGGCAAGGTCTTCGTGGGTGTAGTCCACACCGCCGTCGATGATTGCCACAACCACATCTTTCCGGCCTGTTGTGGTTTTCCAGGCCTCGAACAGGTTGATGTCGGCACCGGCCACACTGTAGGGTATGTCGCCGAAATTCTTATAGTGCCACTGCTTTGGCAGGAAAGGGTCGTTGAACGGCATGTTTGCTGCCGCTTTCGCCGGGACTGCGGTCCGGTCGAGTTTGCGGAATCCGTTGCCGCCTTCCTTGAGCGACATCGGGGTGATTACTTCGGAGTGTTCCACACCGGCGGTGGAAGCAAAGATTTTGCGAGCCTCGTCGGGTGATACGGATTCGTCGAAGTTGATTACATACCAGCGGTCGAGCCCGTATTTAGCCCTTTGCCGCGCGAATTTGGGCGCGTAGGGGAGCATTGGTCGGATGCTCATCGCTTTTACACTGCGGGAAGCCCTGTCGAGGGGTGTGATGCCTGTGGTTACAACCCCTCCGTGGGTCTGCATCCGGGGCGTCTGTCCCAGCTGTAGTGCCATTTCGGGCTGTAGTTTCACACGTATCACCCCTTTGTGGGGTTGCGTGCCCGCTTCTGCATTAAAGGATATGCCGGCAAATGCCACAACGGCGGCAAGCATAGCCTTTACAAAAACTTTTTGCATAAGCTGCTGATTTATAGGTTAAAAATAATGGAAATTCCTTAACGTGAATGAAAATGTCAATGCGCTGTGTCAACGACGGATTACCAAGTTGCAAATGTATAAATATGCAATTACATAAATATGATTCCGATGTATTAATTAGTCTTTTTTAACGCTGGAAATCAATGAATCCATATAGGCTCTTGAACGTATAAAAAAAAGATCCCACGGTTCCGGGTGGGCGGAGCCGTGGGCTGAGAAGGTTATCGTTTCTTTGTCAGGCTTTTTATTAACGCCAGTAAAATGCCTTCTCTTGAAAATATAACGACAGCTTTGCCGAAAGGTTCATGAAATGCCAAGCGGCGATATATAATTGCTTGGATGAGGTATCTATAATCTATGTTTACTTGAACATAACCCCGGAGGTTAAGGCGCACCCTCCTGTCATATGGCACGGGATGCTTCCAGTGCCACATGACAGGGGGATTACTCACGGATGATGGCCGAGCGGATGCTGTAGATAGTGACGGGGCCGTTGGTGGAGTCTGGGTTGACGATTATTGTGCCGATACGGGCTGCGCGTATATCAAGGTCGCGTGGATTCGGGTTGTCGGAAATAATTGTCATGGTGTCGACCAAGGCGTCGTTTTTGCAGGATATGGTATTGCTGGAGTTATCCGATAGATCCCATGTCAGGGCTTTGATGCGGGTGGCATCAAGTTCGATGTCGGAGCTGTAGTAATCTGTATAGGTTGTCAGGGTGCCGATTTCAGAGTCCCTAAAGTCTACAGAAGGTGTGTCATGTAGCGAGAGTGCCGGCGTGTTGATGCCGGAAATGTGCATCTTGTCGCAGCAGCGGAGGTTGGTTACCGATTCCAATGTCTGCGGTTTCGGGATGTGCAACAGGCCGTTTATCGGGCAGTAGGCTGAGTTGTAGCCTTCCGGGACATAAGGCACAGTGATAGTCATACGCAGTGTGTCGCCGGAGGTTGCGAGGGTGAGCCATTTGCCCCAGTCCTGCGCGGTAGTCAGGGTCGGCGTGTCTGTGGAGTCGGAAGCTTCGATGTTGAAATCCAGCGGTAAGTATATGTCGGCAGTATCATTCCGTTCGATAACCAGGTGCCGGAACGGTGGCAGGTCGAATGTTTGAGGCGTCGCATTGACCGGCACAGACGCGTCTGTTGAACAGAGCAGCATCAACGAAGCCGGGAATATGAACGCGGCCAGCGGCCCTGCTGCTGTCAGTGATGCAAGAAGTATGGTTGACTTTTTCATTTGTCGGTGATTGGATTGTTGTGGCAATAGTCGTTGTATAGGCGTGCGAGTTCGTCGGGGGTTATCCCGAGCAGGCGCAGGCGGTTGAACAGGGTGTTGATTTCGGAGCCTAGGAGCTCGTCGCGACGCGTCTGCCTGACAGTTTGCGGTGCGTCAGGTGAGATGAAGTAGCCTATGCCCCGCTTGTTGTAGATTATGTCGCGTGAGGCGAGGTAATCATATGCCCGCATAACGGTGTTGGCGTTTACCTCGATGTCGGCGGCGTATTCCCTTACCGACGGGATGCGGCTTCCGGGGGGGAGGGTGCCCGATAGCACGTTGTCGCACACGGCGTCGGCTATCTGTAGATATATGGCTTTGTTGTTTTCCTGGAACAGCATAATCGTTGTAGTATAATCTTAGAGTTACCTGTTTCTTACCACATCGGTTTCGCGATAGCGGATGAATGCCAGGGTATAGTTGACCGCCGACATAAACAGGGTCAGCATATAATAGGTTTCGGGACAGCCCAGGAAATGCGGCAGTTTTTTGTCTGGCCCGGGTTGAAGGAATTGCATGCAGAAATACGTTGTCAGGACAGCAATCAACACCATGCTTCCGAAAAGTGCCGTCCCAGCACCGAAAGTCTTTATAAACGAGTTGCGCGGCCAGAACGAGCTTCCTAAAAAGAACAATGATTGCAGGAACAGCGATGTCAGGATTGTTGATGCGGCCAAAGTTGCAGAGCGGGGGGCGTCGGCATCGAATAACGGGCCGACTGATGTGGGATGGAAAAAGTCGCCGTAGGGGGTGAGCATGCTCATTATGATGTAGGAGCCGAATGCTACAAAAATCCAAGCGCTGACTGCTGTTGCCCAGCCTCCCACGATGTAGAGGCCGAAACGGGCTGCGAATTTTTCCGTTTGGGATGCGGGGCATGTGAGGTCCCTTACAGTGCCCTCTTTTGTGGATGTGGAGGAGAAGGCCAGCGATGCCGCCAACGCGGTGAAGGACACAAGGATTATTGCAAAGAGTACATGTTGCATGTAGTGGTAGCGTTCATAGAAAAAATGTTGCTGTGCCGCTGTGTGGAAATCGACATTTTCGCCCCCTGTTGTCATGTAAAGATATTCTACCTTGTTGTAGGCTGACGATATCTGAAGAAAGGATTCGATTGACATTGCGCCCGTTATGAACAGAATCAGGAGCAGGAACTGACGGCGGTTTTCTCCCCATTCCTTCTTTATGGAGAGTTTCAACCTGCTGAATGTGAATATTTGTGATGATGTTGCCATTGTCAGAATGTGTTAGAGGTTTGTGTAACGGCCTTGTTGAAAATCCCGTTAAGTGCCGATTGGTGTTTCATCGCGAAATCGAACAATACTTCAAGGTTTATTTCAGAGTCGTTGCCGTCGGTGTTGGGGAGCATGACTGCGGCTCCCCCTATGCCCGGCAGCGCGCACAGGGCGCTGTTGATGGTTTCGCGGTCGGTTGTGGTGAGGAATTTCAGGTGTTTCTGGATTTCGCCTACAGGGCGGTTGAGGCATATTTGCGAGCCGTTCATGATTATCACATGGTCGATGAGGCGGTCGATGTCGCGCACCTGGTGTGTGGAAATTATCACCGTGCGGTCGTAGGTCATGGCTTGCGCTATAAATTTGCGGAAGGCGCTTTTGCCGGGGATGTCGAGGCCGTTGGTCGGCTCGTCCATCAGCAATAACGAGGTGTTGCATGCAAGGGCGAAACTCATGAAAACCTTCTTTTTCAGCCCCATCGACAGGTGGCCGAGATTTAGTTCCGGCGTCAGTTCGAACATTTCGAGGTTGGCGCGCAGTGCTTCGTGTGAGAAGCGGGGGTAGAACGGGGCGTTTAGTCTGACGTATTCCCCCAGGCTTATCGGGGGCAGTGAGAATTCCTCGCTGACAAGGAATATGTCGCTGAGTGTGGAAGGGAGTCGCCTGCGGGTGTCGGTGCCGTTGAACACGGCTTTTCCCGCACGCGGGGTCAGCGCCCCGGCTATAAGGTAGAGCAGTGTTGACTTGCCTGCACCGTTTGGGCCTAGCAGGCCGTAGATGCCGCCTGGAGGCAGCGTCAGGTTTATACTGTCGACAACGCTTTGTCCGCGATGGTAGCCGAATGATAGGTTTTCGAGTGTGAGCATAATGGTGTATTAGTGTTGTAGTACACTGTAAAATTAATACTACTTTTCGAACCTGCAAAATTTTACGGCAAAAATGGCTTCGGTGTGTCGGATTTGCGTGTGTGGACGGTGAATCGTAATTTTGTACTTTATTAACCGGGATTTTTTTAATAAGGATTTATGGAATCAAGGATTAACGAGGCTGTGGAGCGGAAGCGCTCCGGGAAATTCAACTGCGCCCAGGCTGTTGCGTGTACTTATTGCGATGCCGCAGGGTTAGATGTGGAGACGATGCGCAATCTCACTAACGCGTTTGGCTCAGGGATGGGGTCGATGGAAGGCACATGCGGTGCACTGGTAGGCGCCGGGGTGGTGCTCGGAATGGTTCGTGGCGACCGCATGGCGTCAATGCGCGACATGAAAGCCATTGTGACCCGTTTCCGCGAACGCAACGGTTCCGTGACATGCCACGAACTCAAAGGCATCGCTTCTGGCTGCCCTCTGCGTCAATGCAATGACTGTGTGGCCGACGCCGCGTCTCTTCTTGAAGGAATGCTGCATTCAGATGAATAATCATTGAACCTGCATATTATGCTAACATTAATGTTTTAGATTTTAATTCGCGTCGAGATACTTTAGCGGATTAAAATTTGGTAAGATTTTGATTTGCCTTGATGTAGGCAAAATGCAACAAATGGCAACTTACATAGGAAAGTAGTTGCTGTTCGTGTATGATTGAATGAAGTCATCTTGAAGAAAAAGCCAAGATGGCTTCGTTGTTTCTATTGTTCGTTCCAGTTTACTGCACATTTCAGAAATGGTAACTCCACGATATTGGCAGTAATTTTTAAGCATGGAAACAAGCACGTAATATCCAAAACCTGTTGGTTGAATTAAAGTTTTAAATAATTACAAATGAAAAAGTTGCTCAATTTGTAGATATTTAGAAATTTAATTCAACCAACGAGTATCCAATATAATTATTTTGAGAATGTATTCTTAAAATAACTTTTTGTTTTTGCACTTGATTTTTGCAGATATATAAATTTATATGTATTTTTGTAAAACCAGTGGTGAGATAAATATTGCCAATAAATCTCTCGTTGGATTGTGTTTATGATTTGTTCTAAAAATCCTGTTAGGATTCCTTCTGATTTTTATGGTTCTGTAGTCTTTGGCTTTCGGGCTTCCTTGAGATGACCTATATATTTACGGAAAATCTGTATAACCTTAATCTCCTATTATCATGAAATTTATGTCGTTAAATTCTTTAAACGGAATAATCAAAGCTATTGTCATTGTGTTTTTGTATGTAATCCCATGTCATACGTACGTCATAGCGGCATCGTTCAGTCATACTGAAAAGTTTGATGTATTAAAATTAAGTTTGATTACAGATATGAGTCGGTCTCAGGAATCGGATGGCTACCGGCCTATGTTTGAAATTGGTAAGACATGGGTGTACAGGCTTGTAGATAAATCCTGGGGCAAGCCGGATACAAGGGAAGATATGTGGCGTGTTTTAAAAGTGGATGGTGTTACTGAAATAGATGGGAAGGAATACTTCGTTGTGAACGCCTATACTGACGGGGCTGCTACACCTGATTGTGATGCTCCTTATGGCTATTTTCGTGAGGATGTCGATTCACGGGAAGTGTTCTATGTCCGTGATGAGCGTTATATTCCTGACCCGATAGGGATTCATGAAATACCTGGTATAATGGCTGGTGAGGAAAGTTTGCTTTACCGATTCTGCAAGCCGGTGGTATTAGGCTGTGTGACATATGATTCGGAACCTGATGATTATATCAATGTAAATGACGGAAAGCATCGGGGCGTCGGGGCAGATGGGCCTTGCGGAGTATTTGAAGGAGTGGGGGCGATCATGATGAACAATGGAGAGTTTTCGGTTGGCAGGGGTTGCGACATATTCGGTCCTACCATGATGGTTTCAGGAGACGGGCAAGGATATGTGCCATTGCTGTATTCGGTTAATTCTCCTGACGGGAGCGAGATTTTAAGAATCGATGGTAACGGTATGGGGCGTATCGATACGCTTGAGCAATACAGGTGTGACATCGTAGTCGCCAAGGAAGGAGGCGTGGTGAGAATCAAAGGTGGCAAGACGTTGGGGCATATTTCCGTGATTGATTTGCAAGGTGTGGAGATATATTCCTGTTTTGTTGGCGAGGCAGAATGCACCATCCCGTTGCAATATTTGTCAGAAGGGGTCAATATTGTGAAAATCGAGCAGTCGGTTTATAAGGTCGTGATTTGATTTTGTTGAATAGCGATCATGTGGCGGTGTGTCGGATTTGGATGTTTCGGCACATCGTCATCGTTTATGGCTACTAAAACCTGTTAAAATCGTTGTTCGGTGTAAGTGCCTGTTGCTTCGGTGAAACTTTGGTGGCGAATGTGGAAATCGGTATGCAGGGCCGGGGTGTAAGGCTAAAAAAGGTGAATTTCGGCGGAAATTTCGGGAAAAGTTGGTAATGAGGAAGAAAATCCATAACTTTGCACCGTTTTTTCAGCTGACTATACCAATGGGAAAATTCAGTCAATTCAAACTCCCGTTGAAGAGCCTGCCGAAAGGTACCCATGATTTCGGGTATCATTTGGATAAGCAGTTCTTCACAAACATGGAGAGTGCCGACGTGCGTGATGCCGACGTAAACGTCAGCCTTGTCGTGACATACAAAAACGATGTCTACGATTTGGCCTTTGCCATTACGGGTACGGTGACGGTGCCATGCGACCGTTGCCTTGATGACCTGACGTTGGATATAGACACCACTTATGGCATCAAGGTGAAATACGGCGATGACTACCGCGAGGAATCGGATGACCTTATGGAAATCCCTGAAAGCGATAACTACCTTAATGTCGCCTATATGATTTACGACACGGTATCGTTGGCCATACCTATCAAGCATGTCCATCCGTTGGGTAAATGCAACCGCGCAATGAGTTCGCTGCTGAAGAAACACCGCGCCGTGGCTTCGTCGGATCCCGATGCGGAACTGGAGGACGAGCTGATTGAAGAAATGGACAGCATGCCCGATAACGACACCCCGGGATGTGAAGCACCTACCGACCCGCGTTGGGACAAACTCAAGGAGCTTTAAACACCGGCTCTGATGCACGCCTAGGCAACGGGGTTGCAAGGCGAACGAAGGAACTTAAAAGGAAAAACAACAATAAAACAATAAAACAACAATGGCACATCCTAAAAGACGTCAATCCAAGACCCGTACGGCAAAACGCCGCACACACGACAAAGCTGCGATGCCTACACTGGCAATCTGCCCCAACTGCGGCGCATGGCATGTTTACCACTGCGTTTGCATGGAATGCGGTTACTACCGTGGCAAAGTCGCTATCGAGAAGAACGCCGTAGTCTAACCGCTCCGGCTTGGATTAAAAACAAGGGCTGCGTTCCACGGGAGGCAGCCTTTCGATAATTTTTAAGGACATATTTCCAAGAACCTGTCGCTGTCAGAAGCGTTATACAGATAAGGGGTTCCGGCAAGGCCGATGCCCCATCCGAACAGATTCTTGGACGGGAGAGCCGCCTCGGGTAGTTCTCCCACATATCATACCCCACGCTTATGCTCAACGCCAAAATTTCCGGCATCGCGTCATATCTCCCCGACGATGTTCTCGACAATGAGATGCTTTCGAAAATGGTCGATACCAACGACGAGTGGATTACGACACGCGTCGGCATCAAGGAGCGCCGCATCCTCAAAAAGGATGCCGGCTCGTCGTATCTCGGCATCCAGGCCGTGAACAAGCTTCTAGCCGACACCGGCATTGCACCCGAGGAGGTGGAACTGCTGATTTGTGCAACCTCGAATCCCGACTACCGATTCCCCTCGACAGGCTCGATTATCTGCGAGGGCTGCGGCCTGAAGAATGCCTATGCCTACGACATACAGGCGGCATGCGCCGGATTCATCGTGGCATTGGAGGATGCGGCCGCATATGTGAAGAGCGGGTTGCGCAAGAAGGTAATCGTTGTTGCCGCCGAGAAGATGTCGTCGATGATCAACTACAACGACCGTTCCACCTGCCCCCTTTTCGGCGACGGTGCGGCATGTGTGCTGGTCGAGCCTACGGAAGAGCCCAACGTAGGGGTTTTGGACGCGGTGTTCCATGTTGACGGACGCGGCCTCGAACATCTTGTGATGTGGGGAGGCGGCTCGGCACGCCCGGCTACTGCCGATACTCTTGCCGCAGGCGACCATTACCTGTTCCAGGACGGGCGCAACGTTTACAAAAACGCTGTAACCGATATGTACACAGCCTCGGTCGACATCCTTAACCGCAACAACCTTACGGCGGAGACTATCGACTGGCTGGTGCCGCATCAGGCCAATCTCCGTATCATCGAGGCTGTAAGTTCGCGTGCAGGGATTCCCGATGAGAAAGTGCTTGTCAACATCCAGCATACCGGCAATACGTCGGCGGCTTCCATCCCCTTGTGTCTTGACGAATTCAAGGGCAAAATCAAAAAGGGCGACAAGATTCTCCTGACAGCTTTCGGCGCGGGCTTCACCTGGGGTTCGATGCTGGTGGTTTGGGATATGTGATTTCCGTGAGAATTTACGCCCGGATGCGCTTTGAATTGTGCGGCAAACGGGCTGCCTGATAGAAAAAACACAAAATAGCATCTTTTCGGGTGCTATTTTTGTTTTAATCACAGAACTTAATAATAACACGGGTCATCCCCGCCGCAGCGTTGCCGCAGCCAGGAAGGCTTAAACTAACATCGTCCCTATCATGACCGAAGAAAACAAAAACGAGAGAATAAGCGAGGAAATAGAGCGCCAGGATGCAGAAAACGTAATCAGCGCCCTTACTGACGAGGTGGCATGCCCGCCCGTCTCGCCCGGTGACCATAAAGCCGGATTCGTCAATATTGTCGGGAATCCCAACGTTGGTAAATCCACGTTGATGAACGACCTTGTGGGCGAGCGTGTGAGCATCATCACCTCGAAAGCGCAGACCACGCGCCACCGCATAACCGGGATTGTTAATACCCCCGACTACCAGATTGTGTTTTCCGACACCCCCGGCGTGCTCAAGCCCAATTACAAACTTCAGGAAAGCATGCTGAGTTATGCCCAGGGTGCGCTGACCGATGCCGACATCCTGCTGTATGTGACCGACGTGGTGGAGGACCCTACAAAGAACGCCGATTTCCTGGCCCGTGTGGCAAAAGAGAAAATCCCGGTGTTGTTGGTTATCAATAAAATCGACTTGCTCAAAACCAACGGCGACCTGGAGGCAATCGTGATGCGTTGGAAGGAGATGCTGCCCAATGCGGAGGTGTTCCCCCTCTCGGCCAAGGAGCATTTCAATGTTCCGAACCTTATGGCAAGGATTGTGGAACTGCTGCCGCCGTCGCCCCCTTATTTCGGCAAGGACGCCCTTACCGACAAGCCCGCAAGATTCTTCGTTACCGAGATTATCCGCGAAAAAATCCTTACGTCGTATGATAAGGAGGTGCCATATTCGGTGGAAGTGATTGTGGAGAAGTTCGATGAATCCGACACCGCCATACATATCATGGCAACTATTTTCGTTGAACGTGACAGCCAGAAGGGTATCATAATCGGCAAAGGCGGGTCGATGCTTAAGAAAGTGGGTACGGAAGCCCGCAAGGATATAGAGCGGTTCTTCGACAAGCGTGTGTATCTCGAGCTATACGTAAAGGTTGAGCAGAACTGGCGCAACCGTGAGAACAAGCTCAAGGCATTCGGCTATATAGAATGACAGATACGTTGCGGGGGATGTCGAACGTATGCCTCGGTTAAAAATCATCGTTGCTGCCTTCCGCGTTACAAGCCCGATGAGGGCAGGGATTTGCGCTATCCGGCTTTTTAACTTAACTTTGCAGGGAAATATCAAAATAACAACATGGCACAGCTCGTAGCAATCGTAGGTCGGCCCAATGTGGGTAAATCGACTCTTTTCAACCGCCTGACGGAGACTCGTCAGGCCATCGTCGACCCTACGGCGGGAACAACCCGCGACCGCCAGTATGGCAAAGTCGACTGGTGCGGGCGGGGATTCTCGATTGTAGATACCGGGGGGTGGGGGGGAAATTCCGACGATATCTTTGAAGAGGAAATCAACAAGCAGGTGGCTGTGGCTATCGAGCAGGCTGATGAAATCCTGTTCGTTGTCGATGCCATGAACGGTGTCACAGACCTCGACGACCACGTGGCCGAAATCCTTCGCAAATCACGTAAGCCGGTACTGCTGGTAGCCAATAAAGTCGATTCGAATGAGTGGCTTTATAACGTGCCCGAGTTCTACAGCCTCGGTCTTGGCGACCCCTATCCCGTTTCGGCGGTGAGCGGCTATGGCACGGGCGACCTTTTGGATGAAATCGTGAAGAAGCTCCCGGTTCCGAACGATGATGACGAGAACCTGGAGGAGATTCCCCGTTTTGCCATCGTCGGACGCCCCAATGCCGGTAAGTCATCGCTGATTAACGCGTTTATAGGTGAGGACCGCCACATAGTGACCGACATAGCAGGTACCACGCGCGACAGCATCTATACGCGTTACACCAAATTCGGTTTCGACTTCTACCTTGTAGATACCGCCGGTATCCGCAAGAAACAGAAGGTGAACGAGGATATAGAATATTATTCAGTGATACGTTCAATCCGTGCTATCGAGGCATCGGATGTATGTATCCTTATGATTGATGCGACCCGTGGAATCGAGGCACAGGATGCGAATATCTTCGGACTTATCCAACGGAATAAGAAGGGGCTGGTGGTATGCGTCAATAAATGGGATATTGCCGAGGATAAATCGCTCGACGCGCAGAAGCATTTCGAAGAGGCTATCCGTTCACGCTTCGCCCCGTTTACCGATTTCCCGGTTATATTCTGCTCCGCACTGACCAAGCAGCGAATCTACAAGGTTATAGAAACTGCTGTCGATGTTTATCAGAACCGGCGCAGGGAAGTGCCTACCTCCCAGCTCAACAAGGTCATGCTTGAGGCTATCGCGGCCTACCCGCCACCTGCCAATAAGGGTAAGTATATAAAAATCAAGTATGTCACCCAGCTTAAAGGGGCGGTTGTGCCGACGTTTATTTTCTTCTGCAACCTGCCGCAGTGGGTGAAGGAGCCTTACCGCCGTTTCCTGGAAAACAAAATCCGCGAAAACTGGGATTTCAAAGGCACCCCCGTACAGGTGTTTATGCGTGAAAAATAATCCCTATGATGAATCCTTCATGGCGGGATATTACCCTGATAATCGGGGTTAAGGAACTGATGGAGCGCTTCCGCGACGCGGAGCGCTTCATCGCATATTGCAAGGAGTGCGGCTGTTACGGGCGTTCTTGGGGGTGTCCGCCCTTTTTGTTCGATGCAGGGGAATATCTGTCGGGATGGGAGGTTGCCGAGATTACGGCCACTGTGATTACGGTTCCTGACGGCACGCCGGTTTCCGAAGCCGCCGAGTTTATCTCCCCTCAGCGGGCAAGGCTTGACAAGTGGCTTCTAGAGCGTGAGAAAGAAACCGGGGGGAGGGCTTTTTCATTTGTAGGGAACTGCCTTTACTGCCCCGGGCAGGAATGTACGCGCCTTTGTGGCCGACCCTGCCGGCATCCCGACAAAGTACGCCCGTCGCTCGAAGCCTTCGGCTTCGACATCACCGCCATCCTCGCCGATCTTTTCCACCTCCCCCTCCTTTGGGGTTCCGACGGCCTCCTCCCCCCGCATCTGACCCTTGTCACCGCCCTTTTCCGCAAATAACCCAATGGGTAAAAGTGAACCAACCGAATCATGTTTGGCAGCAATAGCTGTTATAAATTTATATAAACATTTGCCGTTTATGAAGTTTAATCCTATCTTTGAAGGAGAATTGTATTATAAGGATAGGCGAAATAAATAAGTAAGTCATGAAAGTTATTACGCATATAACATATTGTCAGGCTTTATATTCTCTGCGGCATCCTTTCGCCGCTTTTTGTCCTAATCTTCAGTCGTGTAGCTCGCTAAACTCCTTCCTCTTCGGACAAAAATAGACTGAAAGTATGCTCTCAGACAATATAAAATAATTTCCACGATTTACTTATTGTAATAATCGTAACCCTGTTGCAATGTGACAGGCTAAATAAATCCAAACTGATGATTACATCTCTAGATATAAAGAATTTCAAAAGTCTTGCTTCTTGCCGGATTGATAATCTGAAGCGAGTTAATTTATTCCTTGGAAAGAACAATGTGGGTAAATCATCACTTTTGGAGGCAATCAGTCTATATTTGTCACAAGCTTCTCCTGTATGGATTCAAACCCTGATGAGGGATAGAGGGCTGACTTTGTTTTTTTCAGATGCTAATGTTGCTGAAAGGGTTGAATTTGAGAAGCATAATATTTCCAGCTTGTATACCGGGAGGGATGTCAAGGCTTTTGAACAGACGGCTTTGAGTGTTTCGGCACGTTATGATGGCATAAGGGAAAAATCAATAGGAATCAAAATCGAGTATTATATACCTGAAGTATTTAAGCATGATTTGGATTCTACATTATCAGGCTCTCCTAATTTTGTGTCAGCAAAAGAGGCTGAAAAAATTCCAATTGCCTTATGTGGTCTGAGTGTTGATAATGGAGAGGATAAAAGATTCTTTCCTTTTGATGGGAAAGGTGTCAGGTTGTCAGGCAAAGATTGGGATACAAATTTTGAATTTGTGCGTTCGAATACCTTTATGTCAGACAATGCAGAAATGTTTGATAGAATTGCGATGACAGATTTGCAACAGAATTTGATTAGCGCATTAAACATAATAGATTCCCGTATACGAAATATCAATTTCCTTAACGACCCGTTTTCTGCTACTTCGTCACGGGTGCCGATTGTTGTGTTTGAGGATTCGAATACAAGGTATCCGTTAAGGTCGATGGGCGACGGAATGAACAGGCTCTTGTCAATCATACTTTCCATGCTGAATTGCAAGGGAGGTGTGTTGCTCATAGATGAATTTGAGAACGGGTTGCATTATACAACTCTTTGCCGTTTATGGCAGATGATATTCAAGCTTGCGAATGATCTTGATATACAAGTATTCGCAACTACTCATAGTAATGATTGCATCAGAAGTTTTATTTCGGCTGATTCGAATGAAGATGGTACAATGATGAGATTGGAAAACAGGGCATCCGGAGTGATTGCGATTCCCTATATCGGCAGGGATGAGTTGAATTATATACGTGATAACGATGTCGAGGTTCGTTAAGGAGGATGGACTGCCTTCAATGCTGTTGGTTGAGGGCAGTGAGGACGCCGAAGTGGTCGGTGCATAATGAAAAGTCATGAAATCCAGCCCGCATTTGATGTAAGTGTCGTGGTAGGGATTTCTCAACTTAAACAAGCATTCAAGATAAGGCTGAAGAACACCAACGTATTGCGTAAATTATGGGTTATCGTGGATGCAGACTCTGACTGCCATGCTGTATGGCAAATGCTTCGTGATTGTTTGATAAGCCATGGAGGGTATGATGTGGATGCTTTCACCCCGTTGCCAAGCGGAGGTGCCGTGTTTACTCCCTCAGATTCTGAAGCAATAACCGTTGGTATATGGATTATGCCTGATAATTCACAGGCAGGTATGGTCGAAAGCTTTTTGGCATTGCTTGCAAAGGATGATGATACCCTTATAAGAGAGGCTCATGCGACCGTTGAAAGGCTGGATGCCGAGAGGGATATGCATAAAAATATGTTCAAACATGTGCATAAACCAAAGGCTGTTATACATACTTGGTTGGCCTGGCAAAATCCGCCTGGACGGTCGATGGGGACGGCTATTTTGCAAAAAAGGATTGAGTATTCAAAGCCATTACTTGGGTCGTTTATGAGATGGTTGCTTCAGTTGCAGGCTATAGAGCCATCTGCCGGTTGTGGGGATAGTTAAAAGGTTTTTAATTGAGCAGGAAAGAGAAAAATAATCAGACTTAATGTTATGAGTGACAACAACAATCATCCGCTGGGGGAGGCCCCGTGGTTTCATGTGATATTTTCGACGGGATTCGGCACGGGGTTTGTTCCGGGTGCACCCGGAACGGTCGGTGCCTTTTTGGCGCTGGTGATATGGTATGTGCTTTATCTGGTGCTTGCGCCGGTGGCACTGCTATGGACAACTGTGGCGCTGATAGTGGTGACCACCGTGGCCGGGGCCTGGACTTCGAAGGTGATGGAGCGCTATTGGGGGGAAGACCCCCGCACTGTGGTAATCGACGAGTTTGTAGGGACTTGGGTTCCGTTGCTTGTGGCTGCTGTGCCTGACAGGCTGACCACCGCCATCCTTGCCGTTGCCGGGTTTGCCGCATTCCGCCTGATTGACATTTTCAAACCATTGGGCTGCCGCAAGATGGAACGTTTCGGCAATGGCTGGGGCGTTATGCTCGATGATGTGCTTGCCGGGAGCTACGCGTTGATTATAGTGCTTGTGCTCAGGTGGATTATTGCTTGATTCCTGCTGCCGCTTGCATTGACTGCTGCCGTATTGGCTGAACGGATGTAAACCGATATTCGGGGAATGGTGTTTTATTTAACGTAATTATATTTTTGCTGACATGAGTGAATCACGTAAATATGCCGGGCTGAGTGACGCGCAGGTTCTTGAGAGCCGAAGGCTTCACGGGGACAATCTTCTTACCCCGCCGCAAAAAACGCCTTGGTGGCGACAGCTTCTTGAAAAATTCAGAGACCCGTTGATAATCATCCTGCTGGTTGCAGGTGTGTTATCGGTGGCTATTTCCTGTTATGAGTATTTCGGTCTGGGAAAGGACGGAACGGTGTTTTTCGAGCCGGTAGGGATTTTTATCGCGATCATTCTGGCCACAGGGCTTGGATTTTATTTCGAATACCGTGCCAACAAGGAGTTCGACCTGCTGAACCAGGTTAATGACGAGGAGCCTGTGCAGGTGATTCGCAACGGTGCCCCTACGTCGGTGCCAAAAAAGGATATTGTTGTAGGCGATATACTGGTGCTTAACACCGGTGAGGAGATTCCGGCTGATGCCGAACTGTTAGAGGCGGTGTCGCTGAATGTGGACGAATCCACGCTGACCGGTGAGCCGATGGCGCATAAAACCACAGATGAGGCGCAGTTCGACCCCGAAGCCACGTTCCCTAGCAATCATGTGATGCGTGGCACAAAGGTTATGGAAGGCCATGGTGTGGCTGAGGTGTATGCTGTCGGTGATGCCACTGAAAACGGTAAGGTGTTTGAGGCATCGCGGATTGACGACAGTGTCAAGACCCCTCTTACCGAACAGCTCGACCGCCTGGGGAAGCTGATTTCACGCGCCAGCTATGCCATAGGGATTGTCATTGTGGCCGGTAGGCTGTTGATGTATTTCCTTTCCGGGATGCCGTTCGATTGGATGGAATTCCTGGCCTATTTCCTTCAGACTATCATGATTGCCGTGACATTGGTAGTGGTATCCGTTCCTGAAGGGCTTCCGATGGCGGTTACACTCAGCCTTGCTTACAGTATGCGCCGTATGCTCAAAACCCATAACCTTGTGCGTAAGCTGCATGCCTGCGAAACAATGGGGGCGACTACCGTAATCTGTACGGATAAGACCGGGACTCTTACGCAAAACCGTATGCAGGTTGCCCAGGCCGATTTTTACGGTCTGCCCGGCGGTAAGCTTGGTGATAATGCCGAAAGCAGGCTTATCGAAACCGGGATTGCCGTCAACTCGACAGCGCAGCTTGATTTCTCGAAAGGGGAAAAGCCTGAAGTGCTAGGCAACCCCACGGAAGGAGCCCTTTTGCTTTGGCTTCATGCCAACGGGGCTGATTATAATGCCATAAGGGGGCGGTTTAAAGTAGTGGAGGAAGTGCCATTCTCAACCGAACGTAAATATATGGCGACGGTTGTGGAGGATGGCAACGGCGTGCGTACTTTGTTTGTAAAGGGCGCTCCTGAAATAGTCAGCGGGTTGTGCCGTACTATTGCAGGTGGTGTAAGCCGTGAATCCATCGACAGCAGCCTGAAGGGATTCCAGGCCCAGGCTATGCGTACCCTCGGGTTCGCATACCAGGAGATTGGCCGTGGGGTGAAGGCGGCAGAGGATGGCAAGCTGGTTTGCGATAATCTCGAATTCCTTGGGATAGTTGCAATCTCCGACCCGGTACGTTCCGATGTTCCCGATGCCATAAACGAGGTTCTTGATGCAGGTATCGGTGTGAAAATCGTTACGGGCGACACCCCTGGTACAGCCAAGGAAATAGGCCGTCAGATCGGGCTGTGGAAACCTGCCGACACTGACCGGAATATAATAACAGGGCCTGAATTCGGCGCCCTGACGGAATCGCAACTCGACGAGCGCGTGATGGATTTGAAAATCATAGCGCGTGCCCGCCCTATGGATAAGAAACGCCTTGTAGAGGCGCTACAGCGCCAAGGGCAGGTGGTGGCTGTTACAGGCGACGGCACCAATGATGCCCCGGCTTTAAAGGCTGCCCATGTGGGGCTTTCGATGGGTGATGGTACATCGGTGGCAAAGGAGGCCAGCGATATCACCATTATCGACAATTCGTTTGCCTCGATAGGCAGGGCTGTGATGTGGGGGCGTTCGCTTTATCGTAACATACAGCGTTTCGTCCTGTTCCAACTGACGGTAAATGTTGCCGCCTGCCTCATAGTGCTGGCAGGCGCGTTTATGGGAACCGAGTCGCCGCTTACCGTGACCCAGATGCTTTGGGTGAATCTGATAATGGATACCTTTGCCGCCATGGCTCTTGCCTCGCTGCCGCCGTCGGACTCGGTTATGGCCGACCGTCCGCGCAACCGGCGTGAGTTTATCATCAATCCTGCAATGTGGCGGTTTATAGTGGGTTGCGGCATTATATTTTTCGGATTACTTTTCGGGATGGTCTATGTGTTTGAACATGCCGAAGTGACCTCGCTCTCACAGTTGTTGCATGTCACGCCCGGAGTGCCCGACACACTCAGCCCTTATGAATTGAGTCTGATATTCACCACTTTTGTAATGCTGCAATTTTGGAATATGTTTAATGCCAGGGCATTTGCCACACATCGCAGTGCGTTGCACCTTGGGCATTGCGGCGAGTTCGTGCTGATTGCCGTATTGATTTTGGCAGGACAGATCCTGATTGTGGAGTTTGGCGGTGGCTTCTTCGGCGTAACACCTCTCAGCCTGTCTGACTGGTTGATAATCATCGGAGGCACGTCGCTGGTGCTTTGGGTTGGTGAATTCCTGAGGCTGTTTCGTTCGCGCAGGCATCCTGCTGAAAGGTAGGATTCCATGCCGGGAGTACTTCAAACGGCCGAAAATCACAAAGAAGATGCAAAAAAAGAAAAGTCAAGATGACTTCATTGTCTAGAAAGGTGTATTGATGGTTGAGAAAGTGCTGATAGGGGCTGCCGGTCTGGGCATTGCGTCGCTGGCAGGGTCGGTGATAGGCTTGTTCGTGAAAAGGATTTCGCATAAGTGGAATGATATTTTCATGGGCTTCTGTGCAGGGATGATGCTTGCTGCCTCGATCGTAGGGCTGGTGGCACCGGCTGTGACCATGGCATCCCTTTCAGGGTGGTGGCAGGTGGTTGCCGGTGTCGCAGCCGGAGTGGCGCTTATCGGAATGCTGGACTATTTCACTCCTCACCTTCATCATCTTACCGGTCTTGACATCGAGAAGCATAAAGGGAACACCACCGTTAACAGGATAATGATGTTCGTTATCGCAATAGCCATCCATAAGCTTCCAGAAGGGATGGCTACCGGGATTGTGTTCGACGAAAACAATCTTTCGAATGCCTATGCGGTTACTATAAGTATCGCGTTGCAGAATATACCCGAAGGGATGGTGGTTGTCACGCCGCTGTTGATGATTGGCGTGGGTTTCGGCAGGGCGCTTGCCATATCGGTCGCTGTCGCGTTGTTGGAAATGCTTGGAGTAGGGGTAGGTTTCGTCCTGGGAGGTTTGTCTGGGATGTTCCTTCCGGCGTTGCTGGGTATGGCCGGTGGTGCCATGCTCTATGTGATAAGCGATGAGATGATTCCTGAAACCCATGCACACGGGTTTGAAAAGCAGGCTACCTATGCCTTGGTAGCGGGAGTGTTGCTGATGCTGTATATCGATGCATTGTTATAAGGCAGGTAGGCATTGAAGTAGGTTCCGGGGTTATTACATTACGGATACATAAAAGGCGATGTGCCCGGATTGCGGCGCATCGCCTTGATTTTTGGATGATGAGAACGGAATCAGTCGTCCATCTCCATGCTTTTGAATTGTCCGAGAAGGTTGAATTTAAGCTCCACGCCATCAGAAAGGCCGATTTCATAGCCGCCCGATTTCTTTTCGATTTTCACAATCTTCACGTCGGGGAAATTTTTCTTGACGTAGTTGCGTATGGGCTTGGTGACCAGTCCTTCAGGCACCTCGCGGGTTTTACAGTCGACCGATTTCCATTTTCCGGCATTGGTAAATTCTATCTTGGTGCCGTTAACCAGTTTTACGTCGTAGTCGGTTTTTTTCAACAGGTGGCGGTCTACTTTGATAAGGCTTACCTTTGCTTTCGGGAAATATTCCGAAAGCATTTGCTGTGCCTGCTCCGGCAGGTTCTTACGGTCGATTACGTAGGAGTCGATGAATGCCGATGCGGCACCTGCACCACAGATAATCAACAGCAAGGCGATTAAGATTTTCTTCATGTCAAAAAATTGTTTATATGAAAGATTCCAAACATATAGGCGTGATTCCGATGATGCATGGATAAGGCATGTTGCATTATAAGATACTGGAGGCATCATGCAGCAATCGCATCTGTCGGTGTTTACACCCTAATAACATCCCCCGTTGCAATAAGTTGCAGCGGGGGATGTTATTAGGGTGTGTCATAATGGCTAATCCGGGTCGTGGCTTGCAGGTGAGCCATTCTGACAGCACCCTCGCCATCCGGGCGAAAACCACGGCGTTGTGCCAAAATATCGAAGTTTGACACAACGCCATAGGGCCTCTTTCATATATGGAATTTCAGCGAGGCCATAAGGCTGCGTGGCAGTGCTGGCCCGTAGATGTAGCCCGAATCGCGGAGGGGGCCTATGTCGAAATCATCCTGGTAGCTGTTGAAAATGTTGAATATCCCGGCACTGGCCTCTATGCATGCCGTGTGAAACACCTTGAACTCATATGTGAGTTTGAAATTGGCATCGAAAAAGCGCGGTGTGGTCACGGCGCAGTCGACGGGTGTGCCTGAGCCTTCGATGTGTTGCACAAGCATGCTGCCGGTATAGGTGGCAGAGAGTGCCGCACGGAATGCCTTTGTAAATTCGCAGTTGAAAGTTAGGTAGCCGTAAAGGTCGGGGGTGCGGAACATCCGTTTCACAGGTGGTATTTCTGGGTTTTCGCTCCATTGTTCAGGCTGTTTGTAACGGCTACGCTGCCATGTCGCGCCCGCCTGGAGCTGGAAGCGTGGTGAAAAAATCGCTTTACCTTCAATGTTTATACCGCCGACACGGGCGCCACCTCCGTTGTAACGTTCGAGCACGTCGTTTCCTGCGGCATCAGGCTCATTCAGCTTGCGGAGGGCGAACACATCGCTCAGGTCGGTGAAGAAGCCTTCAATCATGAGGTTGGCCTGCACGTTGCCGAAACGGTGGTAAAAGTCGGCCGATGCGCTGATGCTCCGGCTGCTTTCCTCTTTGAGGCCGGGGGCAAGGATGGTCACCACCCGTTCTCCTCCCACGATTGCCACATGGAAATCCTCGTCATAGGCTTGCGGGGAGCGAAAGCCGGTTGAGAAGGAAAGCCTGAAGTTCGCTTTATCTGAAGGATTGAACCGTATGTTTGCCCTTGGCGACACGATTGGATGGTTAATCATGGAGTGCTTGTCGATGCGGGCACCGATGAGGAACCCCCACCGGTCATCGCGCCATTCGTTTTGCAGGTAGCCGCTATAGATGTCGACGCGCTGTGTGATGTCGTGGTCGTAACCTACGGTCACGTCGTTGAGGTAATTGTGGTTATATTCGAGTCCTGCGATAAGTTCCGACGGCATGAACCACAGTTGTTTGAAATTGTGGGTCATTTGCGCCCCGCCGGTCACAACGAGGTCGTGGGTACGGCCATAGGCATCGGGGTCTTGCCCGCTGCCGTAATAGCTTTTCCGGTTGGTGTTCTGGGCTGCTGCGAAGATGTTGAGGTGGCTGCCGCGTGAGGCTGACCAAAGGTCGAACGAAGCTTCACCGCCGTTTATGTCGTGTTCCACCTCTTCGGCAATCCATGCTTCGTGTGCCGGGAGGTCTAGGTTGTCGCCACCTCGGCGGTATTCGTGGGTCCCGTGATATTCGAGTGTGAGTTTGGTGTTGTCGGACGTGCGCATGAAAGTGCGTAATCCCATGGTCTGGGTGCTGAGTTTCGCTACCTCGGTGAACCCGTCGCCGTTGTGGTCATAGCCGTCGCGGTGGCGGTTCTGCCCGTAAATCATCATTCCGAGGCGGTTGTTGCTGCCGACCACCGAGGCATTCAATGTGGTGTTGTTATCGAATGAGCCTGAGATGCCGACCGATGTCAGTGTATGGCTTGCTTCCGCATAGTTCACGGCCGGGTCGCGTGTGATGATGTTTACAGTGCCACCGATGGCCGATGAGCCGAACAGGGCGGAGCCGCCTCCGCGCATCACCTCCACACGTTCGATCATGTTGGCAGGAATCTGTTCGAGACCATAAACGCCGGTCAGTGCGGAGAAAACCGGGCGGGAATTCATCAGAATCTGTGAATAATGCCCGTCAAGCCCGTTGATACGTACCTGGGTGAACCCGCAGTTCTGGCAGTCGTTTTCCACACGCACACCGGGCTGGAAACTTAGCCCGTCGGCAAGAGAGCATGCACTTACAAGGTCGAAAATCTTGTTATTTATCACGCTGACCAGCACCGGGCTGTTACGCCGTTTCTGTTCGCTTTTGCTCCCTGTAACAACCACCTGGTCGAGCATGAAGGCATCAGGTGTGACATCGAAGTTGATTTCGTAGGTCTGGCCTTTTTTAAGGTCGATTTCGCGCTTTTCGGCGGCATAGCCCATTGATGATGCCTCCACGGTGTAGTGGCCGGGGGTGAGGTTGCGCAATGTGTAGTGACCCGAAGCATCTGTCATGGTGGCAATCGATGTACCTGCTATTTTTACGGTGTAGTAGGGGAGGTGTTCGCCGGTTTCGGTGTCGACTACGTGGCCTGTTATATTGGTGTCGGATGGTGTCGACATGGCTGATGCCCCAGGCTGTGCCTCGGAGGTACGTCCTATAAGTGCCGACATCATGAGGAATGCCGACACAAGTATTTGCTTGTGCATAAATGAATTTTTGAATTAGTGTGATTGCTATTTTCCTGTTGCCGTTTCGGGCAACTTGAGGTACGTGGAATCAGGATGACTTCAGTATTGAATCCGTCGCAATCGGATTTATGGAATTTTCCACACGTTGGTATAGTAAATAGGAATCACACCGCCGGAGGTGCACGGGGAGCGGTAATCCGAATTGCAGCGCTGACAGCCGGTCTGAGCGTACATGCTGTAGCAATGTCGCAGCATTGGAGGTCGGGAGTTGTACAACATGCCTCGTCGGCAGGCTGCATTGCGAACAGGGAGCTGTTGAAACCTGTAATGGATTCGAGCGACTGCGCGGAATGCGAGTGGTGGCCGGAGGGGAGATAGGGGTGGGAGTGTACCACCGTTGTGTCCCCTATGATGTGTGTGTGAAGGAACAGGGCGTTCCCGCAATAGAATAATGCGAAAATGCCCAACAGCAACAATGCCGTTATTTTTGACGGATTCCTCCTCATCACCTGCAAAGGTATATATTTTACAGAAAATGTGAAAACTATTGGTGCAGACAGGAACGGATTGTCAGGGCTTCCGATATGGCATTATGTGGAATTTGCCTAATTTTGTATTCTGATTGACAGGTGAATCTTTATATCGATTTAATCATAAAAAGCTTTTGACTATAAATAATACTTTAATGAGGTTATGGATGACAGCAGAATAGAACGGTACGACGGGAGGCCGCAGGGTGACGGGGTGGTGCGGTCAGCGGCCGAGACGGGTGTATATGATTTTCTTGACTGCCTTGGCGTGGATTATGTGACTTATTGCCACCGGGCGGCTTTCACTATGGAGGAATGCGAGGCGGTTCGGCAGGCAGTAGGTGTTCCTGTGTTCAAAAACCTTTTCCTGACAAACAAGCAGCAGACGCAGTTTTACCTGCTGATGCTTCCGGCTTATAAACCGTTTAAAACCAAATACCTGTCGTCGCAGCTAGGGTGTGCGAGGCTGTCGTTTGCGTCGGCCGAGATGATGGAGGAATACCTGCATATCCATCCGGGTGCTGTCTCACCGATGGGTTTGATTTTTGATGTAGACAGGCATGTAAGGCTCATAATCGACCGAGACCTTGCCTCCGGCAGCAACCGCTATGCATGCCATCCCTGCGTCAACACCGCCAGCATAGCGCTTTCGCTGAATGATTTGTTGGATAAGGTGATACCCGCTACAGGCCATGACTACACCTGGGTCGACCTACCTTCGGAATAATATATCCGTATGTAAGATACAATGATTCGGTAATTTTTACCGAATCATTGTATTGGCTATAGTATTGTTATTTGTGCTTAGCTCGTGCAATTTGGAGAAAAAAGGGGTCTCGACACGTGGCTATGAACGATATCGTAAGGCTGTAATGACTGATGCCCATATTAAGGGGCTGCAACGCTCCGATGCAGTCCGCACAGACTCATTGCCTAAGTTCAAATAAACTGCCGCGACTGGTGGCAAGATGCATATAAAAAGCAAATCTCTATTTGTCTAAATATTAGGCAAATAGAGATTTGTTTTTGTGGTCCTACTTGGGCTTGAACCAAGGACCTTCTGATTATGAGTCAGCTGCTCTAACCGACTGAGCTATAGGACCGGCATTCTCCTTGATAGGCCGGGATTCCGGCTTTTCGCTATGTGAGCGCGGGAATGTGAGTGCAAAGGTAGTGGTTTCAATGAAAAGTCGCAAATTTTTTGTGATTTTTTTAGACGAATCGGGTAATTGTTTTGTTGTTAATTTAAAATATTACTACATTTGTGGGAATGGGGAGAAGTTAAGAAGCTGAGAAGTTAAGAAGTTAAGAGTAGATACGGGAGTGTACCCAACCGGGTGTTTTCGCTTATAACTGACAACTTATAACTTCTGACTTATAACCTGACAGCCATGACATGGGGGATGAGAAGGGGCAGCGGGGGGTGATAAGATGGTGCGGTATGGATGTAGATGCCGTTATGACTATTTAGTATGAATCGAACAATGGGATTGTATAAGAAGAAAAATATCTTGGTGGGAGCTGTCGGGCGCCTGTTGGTGCCTGAAGCCCTTTGGACGCGGCAATATCTCCTGGCATGGCTGGGATGCCTGCTTACGGTGCTTGTGTTTGATGTGTTGTGGTGTTCGCAGACAACTTTCAGGTCATTGGGCTTCGTAGGTACATATGTCAATGCCCTTACTTTGGCAACGCTGATGTCAATGCCTGCGGTGTTTACCCGTAAGTCATGGCCGCTTATCGCGGTTATGCTGGCTGTGGATCTGCTTATGGTTGCCAACCTGATGTATTGCCGCACATACTTCAATTCAATCCCTCTTGCCAGCTATCTGCTTGTAGGTAACGTGGCTGATTTCACGGGAAGTATAGGCGATTCTTTCCGATGGGTCTATCTTGTGCTTCCCGGCATTGCCGTTGCCACTTTGCTTATGCTTAACCCCGAGGAACGGGAGCGTCAGCCTAACGCGGTGTTTTACCTGCTGACACTCGGGCTGTTGGCTTTGGCGTCGGGCATAACCGCCATGTTCTCAGGCGGGCTAAGGGCACATGTCGCGAAACTGAAGGGGGAGTGTTATTATGCGACCACCCCTCCTGTGATATATACTCTTTTCGGCACTCTCGCTGCAGAGGCGATGGAACAGTCGGATGAAATCACCCCGGAGCAATATCAGATGGTGGCCCGATGGGGCGCGGAGCATGTCAGATACCGCACTACGCCCGTTGCTCCTGCCGATTCCGTGGGGCGCCCGGATAACCTTGTGATTATTTTCTGTGAATCGCTTGAATCATGGCCTATCGGGGCAAAAGTGGAAGGGAAGGAACTTACTCCCAACCTTAACGAGGCATTGCGCGACACATCTGCTACATGGTATGCACCCAGGGTGCTGTCGCAGGTGGGAAACGGGCGCAGTATCGACGGGCAGTTGCTTATGCTCGCAGGGATGTACCCGATGCGTGATTTCGTGTATTCGATGAAATTTGCCGATAACCGATATTACACCCTGCCCATGGCAATGAAGGAAAACGGGGCGAAAACCTATCTGCTGAGTGGCGACAAGCCGTCGACCTGGAACCAGGGGCTGGTTGCGCGTTCGTTCGGCATCGACAATACGGAGATGAACGATTCATGGGATAATTCCGAACGTATCGGTTCACCAAGGCGGTTGAGCGACAACTCGTTCTTCACGCAAAGCGTGGCCAAGATGCAGCGTGGCGACGTGTGGCCTGAGGGGGAGAAGGCGTATGTGCAGATGGTGACATACACCGGTCACAACCCGTTCCGCATTCCCGACGAATTCAAGACCATAAGTTTCAGTGCCGATTTCCCTGAACGTCTGCGCGACTACATGACGGCAGTCCACTATACCGACCAGGCCCTTGGGCGCTTCCTCGATTATCTGCGTTCGAGGCCTGACTGGTCTCGAACCATGGTCGCCATTGTCGGCGACCATGAGGCTTTGGCATCCTGGCGCCATTCCTTGAGGTCGGATCCCACGGGGTCGAAACTTGTGTCAGGCGAGGGATATGTGCCATTGTTAATCCTCAACGCCCCTGTGCCAGGTCGCCGAGAGGATGTTATGGGGCAGGTGGATGTGTACACGACCCTTCTTGACCAGCTCGGCCTTGATTATGCCTGGCGCGGTATGGGTTTCTCGGCACTGGCTCCCGGATGCCCTCGGTTTGCCGTTGACTATCAGGGGCGTGTTGTCGGCGATACTTCCGGCGCCCCGGCAGGGCTTGCGGGCCATATCGACCGTGGACGTGCGGTTTCGGATTTAATGATAAAATACGATATGATGTCGAAATAGCGTGCTGATTGTTTCCGACAGCTTCACGCGACAAAATTGCATATAAACCTTGCATTGGATTGCGGAAAATATCGATATGGCATGGGTGTGGTGGATTCTCAATATCCTCTATGCCTTGACAATTCTCGGCATCATCGCCGTGGTGGTGAGCGAGAACCGCAACCCTGTGAAATCGCTGGCATGGGTGACGGTGCTGCTTGTGGTGCCTGTGGTCGGCCTGGTGCTGTATATCGTTTTCGGGCGAAACATACAGAACAAGCGTATCATCTCGCGCCGCAACCGACGGAAGCTCCGGCGGTTAGGTGCCGGAGGTGGTACTGACCCTGCTAAAATAGAAGATGCCGGGGCAGTGATGCCGCAAATCAACCTTGCCTATGCCTTATGCGGGTCGCATTATTACGAAGGTAACGATGTCGGGATTTTCGATAACGGCCAGGAAAAGTTCGATGCGTTATTGGCTGATATAGCCGCAGCCCGGAGCTATATCAACATGCAGTACTACATAATCGTGAACGACAATATCGGCATCCGGGTGATGGAGGCGCTGATGGAGCGTGCGCGTGCCGGGGTCAAAGTGCGGCTTATTTACGACCATGTTGGTTCGTTTAAGCTTTCGAACCGTTATCTGAGGCGGTTGAAAGAGGCCGGGGTCGAGGCATATCCGTTTTTCAAAGTGGTGTTCCCGCCGTTCGGTACACGCATCAACTGGCGTAACCACCGTAAAATCGTGGTAATCGACGGGAAAGTTGGTTATATCGGGGGGATGAACGTGGCCGACCGTTATGTTGACGGAGGTAAGCTGTTTGATGTTTGGCGCGACCTTCACCTGCGTGTGGAGGGGCCGGCGGTTTTCGCCCTCCAGCAATCGTTTGCCGTCGACTGGAATTTCATGGGGCAGCCGCTTTTGGAGGAAGGGCCTTTGGCCACGGCAGTCAAAGGGCATTCGGTGGGGATGCAGCTGGTTACAGGCGGCCCGACCACCCAGTGGCTCAACATGACGCTGGTGTTCCAGCAGGCAATAGCCCGTGCACGGAAGTGCATATATATCCAAACACCCTATTTCATACCTTCTGAAGGACTTGTGCATGCGTTGCAGGTGGCGGCTCTCTCGAAGGTTGATGTGCGGCTCATGATTCCGCGTCGGTCAGACAGCGATATGCTCCGCTGGGCGTCGTTTTCTTATGTGCAGGAATGCCTGCGGGCAGGAATCAAGGTCTATCTTTATGAGAAAGGTATGCTTCACAGCAAGGCAATCATTATCGATGACGATTTCTGCACAGTTGGTTCCACCAATTTCGATTTCCGCAGTTTCGAACATAATTTCGAGGCAAATATGCTGATTTATTCCACCGATTTCAACGCCAGGATGAAAGCGCTGTTTGTGCGCGATATGCGCGACAGCCGCCGGGTCACATCATCGGCTTGGCGCCACCGGCCATGGCGTGAAAAGGCGTTGGAATCCGTGATGAGGCTTTTTTCGCCGATTCTTTAAGGATAAAAGTGTTTTGGGTTGCCGGATGTGTTTATGCAGCGCTTTGATTTGTCAGGTCTCTGCTAAAAATCATCAAATAATAGCCGGGTTGCGACATATTGCCGCGAGTTGCCGCGAACAAATCGCGGCAAGCGGTGTTGATAGTGTGAATCCCGTATCCGTGGCATGAATAATTTGTGGTTTAAAAAGCTGGAATTCAGCGAAGGTTGCGTTTGGCGGCTGTTTATGTATAATCTGAATAAATCATAAAATTTACTATTACGGAAATATTTCCGTAATAGTAGTTTGCAATTCAAAAAAAGGTGCGTAACTTTGCATCAGAATTATAAGGATTGCCATAATCAGGAATGCGCACAATGCATGGTTATCGCAACTGCATCCAATAGGGAATAGGAAACTTCATTTTAAATTTTATATAAAACAAAATGAGCAACATTGATTTGACCCAGTATGGTATCAAGGGCACTCCCAAGATTTACCACAACCCCTCGTGGGACGAACTCTACATCGACGAAACCAACCCCGGACTCACCGGCTACGAAAAAGGCCAGAACACCGAGCTTGGCGCGGTTAACGTGATGACAGGTATCTACACAGGCCGTTCGCCCAAGGACAAGTTCTTTGTTGAGGACTCTGTTTCGAAGGACACCATCTGGTGGACATCTAACGAATACAAGAACGACAACAAGCCCATCACACCCCAGGCTTGGGATTCGCTCAAGGCTATTGCCGACAAGGAACTCAGCGACAAGCCCCTTTATGTGGTTGACGCTTTCTGCGGTTCCAACAAGGACACCCGCCTTGCAGTCCGCTTCATCATGGAAGTTGCATGGCAGGCTCACTTCGTGACCAACATGTTCATCCGCCCCACCAAGGAAGAACTTGAAAACTTCACCCCCGACTTCGTGGTGCTCAACGCATCAAAGGCGAAGGTTGAGAACTGGAAGGAACTCGGCATCAATTCTGAAACCTGCGTTGCCTTCAACCTCACACAGCGCATGCAGGTTATCATCAACACCTGGTATGGCGGTGAAATGAAGAAAGGTATGTTCTCGATCATGAACTACTACCTTCCCCTGAAGGGCATGGCATCGATGCACTGCTCTGCCAACACCGACCTCAACGGTGAGAACACCGCTATCTTCTTCGGTCTCTCCGGAACAGGTAAGACCACCCTGTCGACCGACCCCAAACGTCTCCTCATCGGTGACGACGAACACGGTTGGGATGACAACGGCGTGTTCAACTTCGAAGGTGGCTGCTATGCCAAGGTTATCAACCTCGACAAAGATAGCGAACCCGACATCTACAACGCAATCCGTCGCAACGCGCTTCTGGAAAACGTTACCGTTAACGAAGAAGGCACAATCGACTTCGCCGACAAGAGCGTTACCGAGAATACACGTGTTTCCTACCCCATCAACTTCATCGAGAAGATTGCCCCGGGTAGCCACGGCCCCGCTGCCAAGAACGTTATCTTCCTTTCGGCTGATGCATTCGGTGTTCTGCCCCCCGTTTCGATTCTGACTCCCGAGCAGACAAAATACTACTTCCTGTCGGGCTTCACCTCGAAACTCGCCGGTACAGAACGCGGCATCACCGAGCCTACCCCCACTTTCTCGGCTTGCTTCGGTGCTGCCTTCCTGAGCCTGCATCCCACAAAGTATGCTGAGGAACTTGTTAAGAAGATGGAAAAGAGCGGTGCCAAGGCTTATCTTGTGAACACAGGTTGGAATGGTAGCGGCAAGCGTATCTCTATCCGCGACACCCGTGGTATCATCGACGCTATCCTTGACGGTGCTATCCTGAAGGCTCCCACCAAGCAGATTCCTATCTTCGACTTCACAGTGCCGACCGAACTTCCCGGCGTTGACCCCAATATCCTCGATCCGCGCGACACCTATACCGATGCCGCTATCTGGAACGAAAAGGCTACCAAGCTTGCCGAGATGTTCATCAACAACTTCAAGAAGTTCGAACATAACGAAGCCGGCAAGGCACTCGTTGCCGCAGGTCCCCGTCTTTGATTGACGACACATAATGCCGTTCTTTAACAGGCGGCAATATATAAGCCTGACGGGCAATGCGCTTCAAAGCGCATTGCCCGTTAGCTTTTTGTTTCGGCATGGTAGAGACGGGATAGCATCCCGTCTCAAAGTACCACGAAATCATTGGGGCTGGATGCAACCAAGGCACTATGTTCCCGGTTGTTATGTGGCTGGTTGGATTCAGAATGGGGAATTCTCGTGAGGATTGCGGATATATGTTACGATTATATGAGCCGGATGTGTGGTTGTGTATGTAGGTTATACGTGGATATACATGTTTATATACACATGTTGGTTATATGCGCATGAATGAGTATATGCACATGGAGGAGGGTATATGAATATGCTGGATATATGAGTATGCAGGGTATGAGACGGGATGCTATCCCGTCTCTACGGCGTAGTGCGTGCGTTAGCGGCGGGGAGATACGTAGGCGGCGTAGCGGGTGATGAAGCGGGCGAAGGGGGGGATGCGCATCAGCAGGTATTCGAAGATTATGAAACCAAGCAGGGCGCAGGCTATGCCGAGCAATACGTCGATAATGTAGTGATGGGAGGTGTAAACGGCGGTAAACCATATGCCGAGGGTGATTACCGCCAGGGCGATGCGCATCCACATTGGTGTGCGTGAGCGCAGTGAATAGATGAATGCCACAAGCGTGTAGGCTGAATGCAGCGACGGCACTGCGGCAAACACGTTGGAGTTACGCCCGTAAAGCCCTTGGAATATCCCGAACCCTGTCATTTCGTCGAATGCGCCGAGCCCTGCCACGTCGCCGGGGGTGCCGAGCATGAAATCAAAGCCGTATTTTGCCACATACCATGGGGGGGCGGCTGGATGGATATAGTAACCTGCGAACCCGATGAGGTTTACCAACAGGAAGACTATGGCGAAATGAAGATATGTTTTCTCCTGTTTGTTGAAATAGAGCCATAATCCGTAAATGATTGGCACAGGCACCCAGCATAGATAAAAAAAGCCCCCTAGGAAGTCCATAATCTTTGATGTGTGCAGTGCAAAGAATTCGTTGGGTGTGAGGGTTACCCCTCCGGAAATGATTCCGAACAGGGAGCGCTCTGCATCATTTATGCCTTTTATGTCGACCGGGTTGACTTCATAATTGTGAACAATGTTCATCCAGTCGTATGAAATGCCGAACAGGATGAACGGCAGGAGTGCCACCATGAGCCGTCGGGTGGCAGGGGTGGCGAAGAAAAGGGCTGCAAGCAGCAGCCCGAGCCATAGGTGTTCGGGTCGGAACCCTACACAGACTGCTGTCACCCCCAGCCACACGGCCAGGGCACACAGCATTATGATGGTTTCGCGTTGTTTTGGCAAGGCAGTTCGGGATATGTAGGTTATTGATTCTTGAGGCCGCGGCGGCACACGTCGATGCGGGCAAATGCCGTGAGGTTGGCGAATACGGCTATTACAGCCATTGCTATGACCAGGATTGTGAATGCCACTTCGGGCTGGTTGGGCATGCACAGGCCGGTGATGCCGCAAGCAAGGCATCCCAGTGCAGTTACAACCACACGTTCAGGCCGTTGCATGAAGCCGACTTTGCATTCAAGCCCCACACCTTCGGCGCGTGCGCGCACGTAGCTGACCATAATAGAGCCGACTAATGCTACGAATGCTATCAATGCGCCCACAATGTAGCCGTTCATAATCAGGCAGTAGCTGAGTGCCCCCAGGGTGAACAGCTCGCAATAGCGGTCGAGCACGGAATCATAGAGGGCGCCGAACCGGCTCACCATGTTGCCCAGGCGTGCCACCTGCCCGTCGAGCATGTCGAAAAGCGAAAATATTATGGTGACGGCACCACCCCATGTTATAAGGTCGAAACGGGGGACTCCGTTTACCTGTGCGTCGTAACCGGCATAGGCTATTATGACGGCTGCGGCGAGGTTGCCTAGCAGGCCGATGGTTGTGACCATGTTGGGGGTTACGCCCATTCGGATTAACAGCCTTACGAACGGGTTGATAACGGCGTAGATTCCTTGCTGAAGGCCGTCGCGTTCTTTGTTGTAACGGTTTTTATTGGTCATTTTGTCTGTTTTTTTCGATTCCTGAATGTTACGGCGTCCACGATTTTTATGGCTAAAGGGTCGAATTTGGTGGATACGTACACGAAGTTTTTTTGCAATAGGAAGTTCCATGCCAGCGACACGATAAGCGACACGCTCAGACGTGAGAATGCAAATATGCCGTCAGGCCGGATCCCGATGTTGCCCAGCCAGTGGAATTGTTGCAGGAGGTGGTTGAGGGCCGTTGTGCCTACGAGGTTCAGAATGAAGCTGCCTCCCCATATCAGGAGGTATTTTATGGCTACGGCTTTTACGGCGCAATGTTCCGCCCGGAATGTGAATTTGTAATTGATGCAGCAGTTTACAACTCCCCCCACCACGAGGCCGATAGCTGTTGCCAGGAATGAACGCATGGGGTCGCTGCCAAGGGGTAGGAACACCCATGCATAGAACACGAAGCATACGCCCATGTCGGTCCATGACGCTATTTGTGATGATACGGATGACCGCAGGAAGGTGAAAATGCCCTTCCCGTGTAGGAATTTATCGGTGGCCCGGTGCCGGAATGACCGGTTGCAGGAGGCTGGCGGTTCGTTGCCGGTTATGCCGTTGTCTGTTTTTTCGGTGGTCATGCTTTCAGGTTGTTTCCCTCTTTGCGTTCTTTGATTGCGGTCATTACGGCTTTTGCTATATTTGTCGCTGCTTCGGCACGGCAGGATGAGAAGCTGGGCCAGTCGTTGAAGTCGATAATCGACAGGGTGCCGTCGTCGGCCAGGATGCATTCCCCCCCGTAGACAATCAGCCCCAGTTCGCGTGCGGCCCGGCGGCAGAGTGCTTTGAGTTGCTCGTCGGTGGCACGGTGTTCCTCGCGGCTGGGTTTATGCCCTTCGGGTTCGAAGGGTTTGAACCAGTGGAAGAATGATGTGCCGTCCACCCCGTAAAATTTTACGAGCTGGCCGGGAAGGTGCCGCGAGATGACCGCGCGTTTGAACCCGCGCAGGAAATATTCCTGCAACACGTCCTGTGCCTCATGGGCGGAACGTACATACGACACATCTTCGGCGTGGCGGTTGTGGAAATCCCCCC
>Ga0137307_100134_pt1 | contig 114334 bp, 101 predicted proteins | sample NAcewD2O_March_2_FD_97180 | JGI IMG/M metagenome (GOLD analysis project Ga0137307, IMG submission 97180) | Mouse cecal microbial communities from Vienna, Austria - N-Acetylglucosamine amended D2O_March | ecosystem: Host-associated > Mammals > Digestive system > Large intestine > Cecum | place...
GTCTGCTACGGACAGCTACTTTGAAAAACAGGACAAGCCGACTGTATTTCTTGTGTTTGGAAAAGAAGTGATAGTTGACAATGAACGATTGGCGACAGCATTATCAAAATTGCCGAAGTTGCGTCAGGAAGTCTTACTACTGTATTACTTTGTCGGCTATCGCGATGAAGCAATCGGCAGGCTGTACGGGCGTTGCAGGAGTTCGATAAACCGCAGGAGAAATCTTGCACTGAAGCAGTTACGAAAAGAATGGGAGAGATTGGAATATGAGGAACAAGAAGCTGATACCTTTTGAGGTAATCGAAAAAGCAGTTGCCGGAGAGCCGGAAGCAGTAGATGAAGTATTGCAACATTACACCGCACACATCAAATACCTGTCTATGTATAAGGGGCATATCAATGATGATACACAGGACAGGCTAAAGGCAAGATTGGCAGAAGCCATTTTGAAATTCCGTTTTGACCGGTAATAGGTAGCAAAGACAGGAAAAGCTGTCAAGGGTAAACTTTGCGCTACGCGCCCTTGACAGTTTTTCCTGTCTTTGCTGTTGGGCAGTCAAGAGGGCGAAATCAGTAGACTGCTTTCGCCCTCATTTTATTATGGGGTTTGTTACGCAGTAGAGGTAATTTTCCCCTTGATTTATGCGGCTTTGTGGACGTTGAAATGACGGGGTGAGGGTTTTATGTGTCTGCTCTCAAAAACAGCGTTCTATTGCGTAACATTTGAATAATATTATTCTTTCAGCTTTGCTATTTTCAGCTGTTCCACTTTTATTTCCAATTCTAAGAGTTTCTTCTCTCTTTCAAAATCACTTTCGCGGATAGATTCATAGCGAGTGTTTATTTCATGAAGAGCTAAACTAAATTCATCCATAGTAACACTTTTGATATAATTTTGTTTTTCATCATAAGATAGTTCTCTGGGTTTTTCATCTGATATGCTTTGTATTGTCATTCGTGGGACATTGAAATATCGAACATACTGTAAGATATTAAATAAAATATACTTTAGCGTATCGCTATCATCACATACCATTATATCAATCAATTCTTTAATAATATCTGAATAGTTTTTTATTTCCTGTATAGTTTTTTGATTTAAACCAAGATATGAAGAAGCACGAAAGTTATTTTTATTTTTTATCTCTGATAGTCCAAAAATATATTCAATATCACACTCCAAAATTTTACATAATTTAAGTGCTGTTTGTAAGGTTGGCATTTCTTTATTTAAGGGATTTCTCCATTTTCTAATAGTAGCAGTAGCATTGTTTCTATCTATAGAATTTTTGCAGTCATTTGCCTTATCAGCATCTAATTTTTGCAAAAGTTCAAAATCTTCTCTTGCAGTTTGCTTAGTCTGTTTTTCTTCTTTGTGATTATTTATTGGTGGAAAATGTTCTTTCATTAACTCAGAAAATCTACTCGAAAATATTTCTTTACATTTTAGGTTATTATTCATACTAAATCCTTTCGATATCAATGTGAAATAGAGTATAAATTAGGGGTTTTTATAAGCTAAAATATATTGTATCATAAATTCAAGAAAATAAAAGAGTTAAGCAGGGAGGAAAATTTATATGGTCACATATGCGGACATGTTTCAATTTGGTATATTCATAGTTGCACTTATTGGATTATGCTACAATATTTTTAAACGTAGAAAGTAAACGAAAAAGGCAAAGAGCAAGATAATATCCTACTCTCTGCCTTTTTTGCACCCTGTTTGTCAGCGTTGATGATAAGTTGTTGTGAATACTTCCTTATCAACGTAAAACTAAGGGATACAGCGATTTTTTAATCTACTAACTGTCAAAGACAGGATTTTACTGAACATTGTTCAAAAAGTCAATAAGATTTCTTCTTTGTTTGGCAGGGCAAGACAAATATCTTAAACTTTGCAATAAACAAAATCTATAGATTGCTGCTAATGGCTGTTTTACATATATTATCCGTTACATCTTTTTGTTATCGGATGGATTCAATACATGCAGTAAACTAGGGAAGCGCTGATTAAATCACCGCTTCGCTGTCAATATCTATACCTGAAATATTCATAAAGCTCCTTAACATGATAAAAGACGCGCCCCAGATTTTCCTTTTCCAGAATATCAGCATTTGAGAATTCCTGCCATACGGCCAGCTCCTCATTCAGCTCCCCGCCGGATACCAGCACCCGGTTTTTCGGTTCAAACCTTGCAAACATGATACCATTCTCTATCTCGCCGAACCGCAGAAACTGCAGCCACCTATGCACCTCATCCCCCACATTCCGGCTCAGTTCAAATACCTTCTCCACCTGCGCGTTTCCCAGATGATCCATAATCCTCCTGCTGTCAGCAATCCTTCTTGCCTCCAGCATGGTTCTTTTTCAGTTTTCTTTATTGACAATTTTCGACAATGCAACTTAAAGAGGCCAATCTGCACAAGGGAGATTGACCTTCCGGGCAAGTTACGCTTGCCTTGTATTCTTATCATTAAAGTTCCACATTCTTTATGGCTATGCCATATATTTTAAAATCGTGATACCACTCTTTCATTACAAGAAACTAATTTTGATAACACTTCGTTAATATCCTGATATTTTCGTTTAGTATTAGGAATAACCTCCTTCCAGCTTTCATCTTATATATCGAAAAAACTGAAATTTTTTCTAATACCGATAGCGTGAATAGCGGATTTGACAGCGTGAATTCTTTTCCTATTTCCCTTAATCATGTCATTCACAAGTTCCAAAGGACAGGTATACTCCGTCCGTATTTTTATAAGCTAATGCTCCTTCCATTTATCCCATCTCCCTAAACGTGCCAGCCTTTTCTTTGGCATTGCTATTCTTTTCTGTTATAGCCTGCCATGCTTATTATCATTGAGATTATAAAAAGAACCACTACTGCAATTCCTGCCACGACAACATAAGAAAGTATGGAATTTGTCATAGCAGAAAATCCAACCCCGTCTTCAAAGTATTTTATGAAATAGAACATGGGAATTACTACAATCATCCCCATTGTCTGCGCAGAATGGAAACCAAACCAATAAGTTAATGGCAGGCAGATTCCCGTCCATAATAACGGAACAATGACAGATGCAGCCGTAGATACTCCCCAAACAGTAATATTAAAACTCCGAAAAGCAACGCTGGATAAAAGATTAAATAAAACGCTTCCCGCAAGGCTGACTGCCAATGTGCAAATAACTGAAATATATTTGCTTGTTACTACTGAAACTGCATTTACAGGCATTGCCAACTGGTATTTTTTCCAGCTTGCCTTTTCATCGCTTGCAAAACTCATTATATTCTGTATGCCTATTGTCATTGCAAGCATTACAGATGCAAACAGCCCTGCATAAACGCCGGTATTGACCATGAGCAGTATAATTGCGCCAGCCGCAATCAGAACCAGTTTTTTGTCAATACCCTTAAAGAAAATTGTAATGTCTTTGTAAATCAATCCTCTCATGCCGCACCTCCTTTGATGTAAAAAAGCATAATGTCTTCCAGTGTTGCGTTATCAACGACGATATTTTTGTATTTGTGCTTTATCGCCTCCTTGTCACGGACAAGACACTCTACACTCACATTTGTAACCCTATGGGTAATGTAGTCATCCGGGGAAATGGAAGCAAATTTTTCTTTCCCACATTTCACTATCCCAAAATTATAAACAAGGTCATCTTTCTGTTCCTCAAAAATAATTTTGCCCTGATGAATCAGTATCACATAGTCTGCAATTTTTTGTATGTCTGACGTAATGTGAGAAGAAAAGAGAATGGAACAATCCTCGTCTTGTATAAATTCCAGAAATAAATCCAGCATTTCATCACGCACAACCGGATCAAGCCCCGTAGTCGCTTCATCTAAAATCAGCAGTTTCGGCTTATGCGCCATAGCACAGATAATAGACAGCTTCATTTTCATTCCCTTTGAAAAAGAGCCGATTTGTTTTTTTTCGGGAATTTTGAATCTCTTCAAATATTGTCTGTAAAGGCAGCTGTCCCAGGATTTATATATGCCGGACAGTATTTTTTCAATATCAGACGTATTAAATACATCGTGGAAATTGCACTCATCAAAGACAACTCCAATGTCCTCTTTGACAGTAGAAATTGTGTTTTCCTTACCGAAAATCTGTATCTGTCCATTATCCCTCTTTAATTCATCAAGTATCAGGTTGATGGTCGTACTCTTTCCAGCTCCGTTTTCGCCAATGAAGCCGACAATTCTGCCTTTGGGAACTTGAAATGAAACATGGTCTAGCAAAAACCCGTCAAACTGTTTATATAAGTCCCGTACTAAAATGTTGTTTTTTTCCATACGTTCGCCTCCTAATCATTCTTCGTAAAACAACTTCAAAATATTAGTCATTTGTTCATAACTGATTCCATGTGCCCTGCCGATTTCCGCAACCTTCTGCAGCAGTTCTTCTGCTATACGCAACTGTTCTTCCTGGATAAACTCCTTGTTTTGGACTGCAACAAAGCTGCCTTTTCCAGATACAGTTTCTATGAATCCGTCACGGGTCAAATCTTCATAAGCTCTTTGGACAGTAATAACGCTGATATGCAGGTCTTTCGCTAATGCCCTCATAGACGGCAATGCTTCACCGGCAGATAATGTTCCGTTCATAATTAAATTTTTGACCTGCATACATATTTGCTCATAAATAGGCTTATCACTGCTATTGCTTATGATTATTTCCATTTATTCACCCCTCTTCGTGTACTTTTCGTAATGTGTGTACTTGTTCGATAAGTACAGTATATACTCTTTCGATGTTGCTGTCAATGCATTTTATTGAATAAAATAAAAAAGAGCCTATACAGCTCTTTATCATTGCTATGTATTTTTCTTATTTCATACACTTTTTTTACCTCAAAAATGGGAAGTTATAGTAAATAACCTATAGCGATGAAAAGATAGCTATACAAGCATTCCTTCAAATATATAGTATAAATATTGCACACAAAATTGGAGTACGGTTTTACCCTGTGCTTCTCCGATGAGCTTTAATGTATGCCAATCAATGAAAGTGATAATTTTACAGCCAATGAAGCAAGCAAGTGTTACTATCCAATTTTTCAAGGAAATCTTGTCTCTTTTGTTTCCTCTTGCTGGAAAATAATAATATTTCCTTGAAAAAAGCAGGAGAACACCAATGAAAAACGCCCACATAAAAACCATTATGATACAATGAACGTTTCTTTGGTTCGTTGTATAATTCTGTATATCTACATGTAGAAATATAACTTCAATTACGAATATTGACAGATATTCAAGCATAAATGCTCCAAATGAGAGCAAGCTCAGCCATAAATATTTTGTCCATTTTACTTCTCTAACCATTATCCTCATCTTATGAAATTCCGATTATGCACTTTCTTCTGTGCATTTTCCAAAAAGAGTGCATTTTAACCTAAGTCAAATAAAACCTTATAATTCTTCGTGTTTTACTTATCCTTCCAACTTCCGGTTTCTCAGTTTAACTTCCTTTTCCAAGCATACACGAAAACATCCCCTGCCTCCTTCAAGCCCATCCGCTGACCTGATTATATATATGCCGGCCCGGCCTGTTTTACAGCTTCCCGACTGTAGCAGCGCTTACATCGGCATAAATTCCACCATATTCTTCCGGTACCAGAGCGGCAGATGCCCCATCTGGCATCCCGGGTTCTTCCGGTCTTCAATCGCTATGGACTCCGTAAACTTATGCCACAGCTCCCGAAAAGCCCTCTCCCTGTCCGAAAACGCCCCGGCCAGCTCCTCATTCAGCTCCCCGCCGGATACCAGCACCCACTGCTTTCCAGCCTCATGCACCACATATTCCTGATAAGTTTCATCATAGATCATCCAGTTCTCCAGACAGAACCGGTCCGCAAAATGCGGGGCAACACAGGTCAGCACCCGGTTCTTCGGTTCAAACCTTGCAAACATGATACCATTCTCCAGTTCGCCGAACCGCAGAAACTGCAGCCACCTATGCACCTCATCCCCCACATTCCGGCTCAGTTCAAATACCTTCTCCACCTGCGCGTTTCCCAGATGGTCCATAATCCTTCTGCTGTCTGCAATCCTTCTCGCCTCCAGCATAGTTCCCAGTATTGCGTCTCCCTTAAGCGGGTCGGTAGAAAGCGACGCCTGATAAATCAGCTTGTAGGCATACCAGCCCAGATTCTTTAAAATCAGCCGTTCCACCGCCCCTGCTTTCTTCTCACTTTCCTCTACTTCCGTATATTCACAAAAGAATTCCTGTTCGATGCATCCCCGGAAGCGGATCCCGCATTCCGGCATTCCATCAACCACCACCGTACGCCATGCATCATAAAGCGCCGATAACAAACCTGTCACTTCATCATTACACACATAGATTCTTTTCACTGATTCCACCACCAAATCTCACATCATCAAACAAAGACATCTGCCGATAGGTCATCCCGTCCGCTCCCTCCGGAAGCTTCTCTCCCGTATTCAAAAGATTCCTTGCAATATAGTCCTCATCAAGCTTTGTCGGATACATCATCTTCCCATTACATGTCAGGAAATACATAGCTCTCTTTAACACTACGCCCATTTTCTTCAAATCTGTAAAATCAAGCTTCCCAATCCTTCTGGCCCGTACAATCCTCTGTGCAGAGCGGTATCCCAGCCCCGGCACCCGCAGAAGCATCTCATAGCCCGCCCGGTTCACCTCCACCGGAAATGCCTCCAGATGACGGAGCGCCCAGTTGCACTTCGGGTCAAACAGCACATTGAAATTCGGATCCTCCTCGGATAAGATCTCCTTCGCCTCAAAATGATAATACCTAAGCAGCCAGTCCGCCTGATACAGCCGATGCTCTCTCAAAAGCGGCGGCCCCTCTCCCGTCCTTGCCGGAAGCTCCCGATCTTCATTCAGATGAATAAACGCCGAATAAAATACCCGCTTCAGATCAAATTGCTTATACAGAGACTCCGCCACATGGAGGATCTGATAGTCCGATTCCGGCGCTGCGCCGATGATCATCTGAGTACTCTGCCCTGCCGGAACGAACCTTGGCGCATTCCGGTAACTCTGTACCTCATAGCGGTTCTCGGCCGCCACGTTCTGCACCATCCGCATGGGCGCCAGAATATTCTTCCTGGTCTTGTGGGGCGCCAGGCGCTTCAGCCCGTCCGCCGTGGCAAATTCCAGATTCACACTCATCCTGTCAGCCAGAAATCCCACTCTCTGCACCAGCTCCAGGCTGGCTCCCGGAATTGCCTTCACATGAATGTATCCCTGAAACCTCCTCTCATTGCGGAGCTTATAGAGAGCGGCATAGATAAGCTCCATCGTATAATCCGGACTCTGAATCACCCCGGAGCTAAGAAACAGCCCCTCAATATAATTCCTGCGGTAGAACTCCATCGTAAGCTCACAAACCTCATCCGGCGTAAAGGATGCCCTGAGCACATCATTACTGCGGCGGTTTACACAGTATTTGCAGTCAAAGATGCATTCATTCGTAAACAGAATCTTCAACAGAGAAATGCACCTGCCGTCCGCCGCAAAGCTGTGGCAGAGTCCCGCCTTTACACAATTCCCAATCCCGCTGCCGTCATTTGCTCTGTCAGTGCCGCTGGAGGTACACGCTACATCATACTTCGCGGCATCCGTCAAAACCTCCAGCTTATCCATCACTGACATATCCTCTGTAATCCTCATCCTTCCAGTCGCTCTCCTCTCCTGCACAGAATAGTCTCTCCCGCCCAAAAAGAACGTGCGTTTGTATACTACTATCATACAAACGCACGTTCTTTTTGTCAATACCCTATTTCAATTTTCTTCTTATCTTCTCACAATTTTGTAATAGGTCCTTGCCGTCAGGCTGTAAATGATCACATACAGAACCGCAAATACCAGAAATGCCGCAATAGTACAGAGCAGATACAGCTTTACATTCACCATTCCGATAACTGCCAGCAGAAGCTTGATAATCGTAAATGCAAATGCTATATGAATTCCCGCCATCACAATCGGAAGAAAGAATACCATCAATACCTGAGAGCGGATGGTCTGTTTGACCTCAGTCTGGGTCATTCCCACCTTCTGCATGATCTCAAAACGCTCCCTGTCCTCATACCCTTCTGAAATCTGCTTATAATAGATGATCAGCACCGCCGCCATGATAAACAGAACCCCAAGGAATAATCCCAGAAAGAATAATCCGCCGTAAATCCCCATAAAATCATTCCTGTTTTCGACTCTGGTCTCCAAGTGCGTCTCAAAATCGTCTCCGTATTCCCCGCCGGACATTTCCGACATAATTCTGTCTTCTAATGCTTCCTGCCTCTTACTCGATACAGGTGTGTCAAAGCCATAATAGACCTGCTCGGCACATGATTCTTCCCCATTGCCTGAACTGATCTCCACCAGCCTTCCAAACTCCTCATCCGTCACTACCAGATAATAGCTGGTGATAACATTCGTGTCAGACGCTCCATTTCCAAAAAATTCCTCCAAATACCCCGAAATCTGATACTCTCGGTCAAAAACCCCAAGCACAGGCTTCTCATAGGGTTCATAGTTTGAGAAAAGCAGCGTCTCGTCCCCCTCCAGAACCTGTTTTTCTCCTGAATATGCGTTATAATCTGACAGTGGAATAAAGAACAGGGAACAAAATTTTGAAAAATCCCTCTCTATATGAAGCTTCTGTTCATCCGTCTCAAACCAGCTTCCCTGCTGTTCCGCCATAAATAGCAGATAGGAATATTCTACCTTATTTTCTGTGGAAATTCCCTCTTCCTTACAAATTTCTTCCAGCCGCCGGAACAGCCTTTCATTCTGATCTGCCACAGACCTGTCGGAATGAATAATAAAATCATTGGGGTAGCGTCCGTGTATCATATCCTCCCTGCCAAGTATCAGGGACGTAGTAGACGAGAGCATCACCAGCACCATGGTACACAGGATGCAGATATTTGCAAGCCCCGCCGCATTCTGCTTCATCCGGTATATCATGCCGGATACGCTGATAAAATGCCTGGGCTGGTAATAAAACTTCCGGTTTCTGCGGAGAAGCTTCAGGATTACAATGCTGCCTGCCGTAAATACCAGATAGGTTCCGATGATCACCAGAATCACCGCCACAAAAAATAATCCCATAGACGCAACCGGATTCTTAACCGTAACCGCGATTCCATAACCGGTTCCAAGACATACCGCCCCGGCCAGCGCAAGCAGTCCCTTGGTCTTTGGTTCCCGCTCTCCTGTACTGCTGCCGCGGAGAAGTTCAATTGGATCATTTACCTGAACCGTATAGACTGCTCTCAGGTAAATGATCAGATAAATCCCGCAAAACAATTTTACAGTAGATAAGATCACTCCGCCTGATACAAAAAATCCCAAGCTGATCTCTGCCCCTACCAGCTTACAGATCAGAAGAAACATCACCTTATCAAATAGGATGCCGGATCCCAGCCCTAATCCCAGACTGATCACCGTTACCAGAACCGTTTCCGTCAGAATCATCCTTGCCAGATGCTTCTTTTCCATGCCGAGAATATTGAAAACTCCAAATTCCTTCTGTCTGCGCTTCATCAGAAAGCTATTAGTATAGAATAAAAAAATAAGTGCAAATACCCCGATCACAAAGGTTCCGAGCCGCAGTGTAGATGCAATAGAATAGCCGCCATACATCTCCTTAAGCCCCGGATTCACAGAAAGGGATCTTACCAGATAATACATCATAACCGTCAGGATACAGGTAAAAACATAAGGTACATAAATTCTCCTGTTTTTCCGTATATTCGTAAATGCAAGCTTTGTATAGAATCCGTATTTCATCGTATCTCACCGCCTGTCGCCAGAAGTGTCAGCGTATCAGAAATCTTCTGATACATCTGCTCATTTGTACTATTTCCGCGGTAAATCTGATGATACACCTCTCCGTCCTTGATAAACAGAACCCTTCCCGCACGGCTTGCCGCCCTTGCAGAATGCGTCACCATCAAAATCGTCTGGCCGTCCCGGTTAATCTCCTCCAGAAGATCCAGCAGGTCATTTGCCGACCGGGAATCCAAAGCCCCGGTGGGCTCGTCCGCAAGAATCAGCTTGGGGGTCGTGATCAGCGCCCTTGCAACCGCCGCCCGCTGCTTCTGTCCCCCGGACACTTCATAGGGATATTTCTCCAGAATATCCCGGATACCAAGCTTCTGGGCAATAGGAAGGAGGCTGTCCGTCATCTCCTGTATCCCCTTTCTTCCCAGCACCAGCGGCAGAAGTATATTATCCTTCAAATTAAACGTATCCAGCAGGTTAAAATCCTGAAATACAAACCCAAGATTCTCCCTTCGGAATGTGGTGATCTCCCTGTCCTTAATCTGCCCCAGATCCATCCCGTCCAGGATCACCCTGCCCCCGGTAGGCTTATCCAATGCCGCCAGAATATTTAATAAAGTGGTCTTTCCGGAACCGGATTCCCCCATAATTGCCGCATACTCGCCCTGCTCTGCCGAAAAAGATACATTGGACAAAGCCCGAACCTGACTTCCGCCTAACCGTGTTGTATATATTTTTTTCAGACATGAAACTTCCAAAAAAGCCATCCTAAATAACCTCCTTCATTTGTTCTGTCATTACTATACCAGAGCGGCAGAAACACCGACATCGAATCTCGTGACATTCCTGTGACAATTTTGTAAGGCGGGGGCAAAGACACTCTTATAATGTAGGGAACACAGTTTCCTATATTATAAAAAGCGTATCACCTGATATTCAGGCTTTACGCTTTCTATCTGCCGTATCGCTTACCGGCCGCAGAATGATCCCATCTATGTATTCGCTAATTCCTGAAGCTTCTCCGAATGCTCAGCGACCACCTTTTTCAATATATCAATATCATCAAAAGCAGCCTCCATCCTATCCGCATCCCTCCTATAGCGTTTGTAAGTATCCGTATAGCAGGACTCGATCGTGTTAAGCCGCGGGACGATCACATTCTCCTGATACAGCTTAACCTGATGCACCTCCTCCTTTACAGACTGTAAATCATCTTTCATCGGCTGCAGCTCCGCTTTCAGCTTCGTATCCATCATCTCAGACATTGCCAGTAACAATTCATTATCCGTCATACACATATACCTCCTTCCTTTGTAAATGGATTATATCATATAAGAATCAAAGAGTCACTACTCAATTTCTAACTTTTTCTCCGACAGATCCAGTGTAAATGTACTTCCCTTTCCCGGCTCTGATTCTGCCGTAATCCGAATCCCAAGCTTCTCCGCCGCCTGTCTGCACAGATTTAAGCCCAGACCGGTGGCCTTCTTATCCGCCCTGCCGTTATAGCCGGTAAATCCCTTCTCGAATATCCGCGGCAGATCCTCCGGCGCAATGCCGATGCCCGTGTCAGATACCGACAGCTTCTTATCCTGCCCTGCCCGGATCGTAATCGTCCCCTCCAGTGTATATTTCACCGCATTCGCGAGTAACTGCTCCAGAATAAAAAGCAGCCACTTCTCGTCTGTCACCACCCTGACCTTTACCGGCTCATATACCAGACGGATTTTTTTCCGGATAAACTGCGGCGCATATTTATGGACTGCCTGCCTGATCACAGCATCCAGCTCATACTCCTTGATAACTAGATCGTTCTCTCTGCTTCCAAGCCGGATATAGGAAAGCACCATTTCCACATACTGTTCAATGCGGAATAGCTCTGCCAGAAGCTCTCTGTGCTCTCTGGTATCCTCCCCCTGCAGATACATCCGCATCACCGCAATCGGAGTTTTAATCTGATGTACCCACGTGGTATAGTAATCCAGACTGTCCTGCCGTTCCCTTTCCCAGTCTGTCAGATAGCCCGCCGAGATTTTCCCCAGCGCGCCGATCATATGCTGATAGTCCTTCTCCGGCAGGTTCTTCGGCTTCGGAAGCTCTCCATATGTGTATTCAATTCCCGCAAGCAGACGCCGCCTCTCCCTGTGCGCCCTTTGAAACGACAAAAAATGAATCCCCAAAAGCAGAATCCCCATAACCGCGCAGATGCCGGAAGCATACAGCACCGCCTCCGTCTCAAGCTCATATAACGAGAATACCGCCGCAAAAATGCCTGCAAACAGCAGAAATACCAATCCTGACATTTTGTACTGATTCACATATTCCCATAAAAGCCTGTGCCATTTATCTTTCATCTTCTATATCCTCCCCGTCACAGCCGGATTCCCTCTAAAGCCTTCACGCCGCACCAGACCGCATCCATAGGGTTCTCAATTCCTATCATCCTCTATGATATATCCGCTGCCCACCCTGGTAGCAATGAAGTCTTTTGCCCCTGCCTCGGAGAGCTTCCTGCGGAGCCTTGCCACATTCACCGGCAAAGTATTCTCCTCCACATAGCTGTCCTCCTGCCAGAGCCTTGTCATCAGGGTATCCCTGCTGACTACCTTTCCCTTATTTTCCATCAGCGTCTGCAGAATACGGAATTCATTCTTAGTAAGCTCTACCCTCTCTCCCCCGCAGGTAAAGGAAGTATCATTCAGATTCAGCGCTACGCCTCCATGCTCCAATACCGGACTCCTTTCCGTCATATCATAGGCTCTCCGAAGCAGCGCCTGGATCTTTGCCGTCATCACATTCAGATCCACCGGCTTGGGGATAAAATCATCTCCGCCCATATTCATTGCCATAACGATATTCATATTATCCGACGCAGAGGAAATAAAGACAACCGGCACATTGGAAATCTTCCTGATTTCACTGCACCAGTGATATCCATTAAAAAACGGCAGCATAATATCAATCAATACCATATGCGGATCATATGCTTCAAACGCAGGAATCACGTTCTGAAAATCCGAGATCAGCCTGACCTCATTCCCCCAGGATTCCAGCTGTCTTTTCATCGCCTCCGCCATGGAAAAATCATCCTCTATCACCAGTATCCGATACATATGACCTCCTCCCGCCTCTGCTGTTACGCTTCCTTTTCTACTATTTTAATGGATTCCTCCGGTTTGTTCAAGAACATATCCACCCGGAAGCCCTTCTCCATGCCATGGCCGAATTCTACCCTCCCGCCATGAGCCGTAATAATCTGCTGGACAATCAAAAGCCCCAGTCCATGCCTCTGGTTGGAATCCGTTCCGCTGTTCAGCATATAATGCGGCGTCTCCTTCAGCTTCCTTAACTGTTCTTCGGTGACTCCTATACCGTCATCCTCAATCGTCACACAGAGCTTCCCCGAATGTTCAGACAGCCCTGCCCGGATATGACAGCCTGCCGGATTGTGGATCTGCGCATTCAGAAGCAGATTGCTGACTGCCCGCTTCAAAAGCTCCTTATCGCCCTGAACAGAATTTCCTGAAATGCCTCCTATATCAGACGATAACTCCACCGGATACTTCCCATCCATATCCAGATTCATAAAATAAACAGCCGTTTCCCTAAGAAGCGCCGTAAGATTCACCCGTTCCATTTTCACCGGCTGCATATTATATTCCAGCTTCGACGCCAGATTTAGATCATTCACCAGATTCTTCATACGGATGCTCTGAATACGGATAATCCCAGCCTTCTGCCTGATTTCCTCCACTGCCTCTGCATCCTCTTCTATATCCGCTGCATATCCCATCACCATAGATAAAGGCGTCCGAATATCGTGAGAAACTCCGGAAATCCAGTTCGCCCTGGCCTGATCCTTCTTTTTCAGCTCATATTCCTGGTAGCGGAGCTTCTCTGATACCAAATTCAGCGCCGACGCCAGCTCTGAGAGCAGCCCCTTTTCCTTTACATACACATCCTCTCCCTCAGGCAGCGCCTGAATTCCCTGGACAATCGGCTTCACGGATCGTAAAATCCCCGATGTGACAACCATGTAAATCAGAAAAACCCCAGCCAGATTTGCTCCCAAAAACAGAAGTATCGTGCGCGGCAGATTCTTAACCATATTCAGGCTGAAGGCAGGGTACATATCCTTCCAATAGCTTTCCTTGGAATTGCCGATCATAACCAGATCCTCCCCCTTTGCCGCTGTGGTAGTAGGATAATCGGCAACATATCCTCTGGTATACCAGGAAATCTCTGCCGCCGAATAGTGAAGCTGTATCTCCTCCGGAAGATTTTCACTGTGCCAGATAACATCTCCCGTTCCATCCTGTATCAGAACTGCCCAGCACCCCCTCTGCTCCAGCATAATTTTCCCTTCCTCTGTCAGCTCATATCCTCCATCCGGCTGCTGCGAAAGACACTCCGCCACCCTTGCCGCCGCCTTCCAGCCCCCGGAGGACTCCGTATCCGGCTGAACAACAGTAAACAGCAGGATAATATTTAAAATCAGCAGCGCTGCCAGCGAAAAAATTAGCGTGATCACAAACCGCTTAATTAATTTCATGATACTTTTCATTCCAATCATCTCCTCCATACCGGCGCCCGGCTTTGCGTAAGAATGGACTCGGTTCCAGCTTTTCCGCGGAGCAGAAGCTAACCCCGCCTCCAAATTCATTCAACGGGATTTCGCTATCAGCTTATACCCCAGTCCCTTCACCGTAATCAGCGACACCGGCTTTGACGGATTCTCTTCAATCTTCTCCCGGATCCTTCGGATATGAGCCATCAGCGTATTCTCATAGCCGTAGGGGTTATCTCCCCATGCCGCCTCGCACAGCGAATCAATCGTCACAATCCTTCCCAGATTACGGCCGAGCGCCTGCAGGATTGCATATTCCTTTGCTGTCAGCGCAAGATGCTCCCCTCCGCGGATCACCTCTGCCCGCTCAAAATCCACCCTGCTAAATGCCAGCTCCAAAAGCGGAGCTTCCTCTTTATAGGTGCGCCGAAGGATTGCCTGGATCCGGAACAAGAGCTCCTTTGGCAGAAACGGTTTCACCACATAATCATCGGCTCCCAGTCCAAAGCCCCGGATCCGGTCGTCCTCCTCGCCTCTTGCCGTAAGAAACAGCGCCGGAATATCCAGAAAGCTCTTAATCTGTTCAAACAGGGTAAATCCATCCCCATCCGGCAGCATCACATCCAGAATCGCAAATTCCGGCTTCCAAGACGCGCAGAGCTCAAGCGCCTGCGCCATTGTCCCCGCGGATTCCACCTGCCGGTACCCTTCCTTCTTAAGAATCGAGCATACCATCTGCCTTAAGCCCTCCTCGTCGTCCACAAACAATATTCTCTTATTTTTTAAATAATCATAATTCATATTCTGCCACCTCTTTTTCTGATATTATGATACCACGATTTCTCCCCCAAATCCTTTCCAGCGAAAAAATGTAAGGAAAATGTAAGGTTGCGAAAAGGTTCCTGCAAGGTTCGGGATCTATACTTAAACTATCAACAAGAAAGGAGCTCACAAAAATGAATATCATTGAAACAAAACAATTAACCAAATCCTACGGTAATTTTACCGCAGTCTCCGATATGAACCTCCATATCCCGAAAGGACATATTTACGGTTTCCTCGGACCCAACGGCGCCGGAAAATCTACAACCATGAAAATGTTTCTGGGGCTTACAAGTCCTACCTTTGGTTATTTCACCATAGACGGTAAGACCCTTTCCTCCGGCCGGATTCCAATCCTGAAAAAAATCGGTTCCCTGATCGAGGCTCCCGCCTTCTATGGAAATCTCACCGGAGAGGAAAATCTGGATATTATCCGCAGAATCTTGAGATTACCCAAATCCTCCATTGGCGAAGCGCTGGAGCTTACAGGACTTATGGAGCACCGGAAACGTCAGGTGAAAAAATACTCGCTCGGCATGAAACAGCGGTTAGGTCTTGCAGGAGCATTGATCGGAAGGCCTCCGATCCTGATCCTGGATGAGCCGACCAACGGCCTTGACCCGGTAGGAATCCACGAAATCCGGACTCTGATCCGCTCCCTTCCAGAGCAGTACGACTGCACGGTACTTGTATCCTCCCATCTGCTGAGCGAGATTGAGCTCCTAGCAGACGACGTGGGCATCCTTAATCACGGACATCTTCTCTTTGAAGGAACCATGGAAGCCCTGCGTGATTATGCGTTCCATGCCGGATACCCTGCCGACAATCTGGAAGAAACCTTCCTTGCCATGATCCAGACCGACAATGCTGCAAGAAAGCGGGGTGGATTCCAATGATTCTTTCTCTGGAGCTTAAAAAGCTGCGCCGGACAGGGTACCTGCCCATTTTCCTTGGCGGCAGTATTCTGGCATCTGCAGTCCCGCTAGTCAACATGACAGTCCGGTCCGAATCCTTTACCAGCCTTCCGGGAGATTCCTTTCCTATCTTGATGGATGCGAACTGGGGTATGATGGCGCAGCTTACCATTCTGCTGGTTGTCTGCGGGTGCTGCCTGATGTATCACACCGAATACGCCGACAAAGGGGACTTAAAAATGAATACCCTTCCCATCCGCCAGTTCTCTTTGTTCTGCGGAAAATTCGGCGTCACGCTGCTGGCTGTAGTCCTGTCCCTTCTTTTACAAAGCGCCTCACTGGCCTTCTCCAGCATACACTGGTTTGCAGACCGGAGCGCAGGCCTAAAAGAGCTGGTCCACAGCATGGGTTATGAGCTGATACTGCTTCTTCCCACTCTGACTCTGATGCTGTTTGCGGCTTCACTCTGCCAAAGCATGTGGATCAGTCTGGGAGCCGGAGTCATCCTGACGTTTCTCGGTTCAATGATACATGAGGGGCGCCTTATGCTGTCCCTGCTCCCGTTTGCGGCTCCTTACCGGATGCTGCACGCTGTTTCACCGGAGGACGTGAACACCTGCCTGATCATCTGCGGAGCCCAGACACTGCTATTCGCTGCTATGGAAATGATTTATCTGGATACAAGGAGGAAATTCGCATGAATGAATTTAAAATTGAACTAATTAAGATCCGGAGATCCCATATTTTCTGGATTCTGCTGATTCCAGCAGCTATGATGTGGATTCCGTCGGCGCTGAATGCGGATGTGAATTTCCGCATGAACGATATCGGCATCTCGCCGGAGCACAACTTCTTCATTCAGGGCTTTATGGGTATGGCATGGTTCATGATCCCTGCCGCCCTCATTATCTGCACGGTGCTTTTAAATCAGACTGAACGGACAAACAAGGGATTTCTGAAAATGCTGTCTCTTCCGGTAAGCACCGGCAGGCTGTGTCTGGCGAAATTTCTGGTCATGCTGCTTCTTATGACAGTGCAGATGCTTTTTACTATCGTATTTTACTATGCGGGTGCTCTTCTGGCCTCCCGTCTGGAGGACTATGATTTTGTACTGGAACTGCCCTATGTGATACATGGCGCCGCTATGATCTACCTTGCCATTATTCCCATGGCCTCAATATTCTGGATGCTCGCCGTACTCATCCAGACCCCGATTTTTTCAGCCGGAATCTGCCTTGCATCCATAGTGCCAAGCGTCCTGATGCTGAACACAAAGCTATGGGCCTATTATCCTATGGATTATCCCTTCTATATGCTGATGACCGAATACGGAAAGCTGGCAGAAGGGGTTTTCACCACGGAAATCAAGTGGATACCTATGATTCCGGTATCGCTGGCGGTCACCGTGCTGTGCCTTGGCATTTCCTGCCTCAGATTCGGAAAAACGGAAACCCGGTAAAATATCATTTTTATTCTGTACGCCGTGCGCCGCGGGAGAAGCCGATCCGCGGGGCAAACTGGCGCGCTAACTGTAGAAACTATAGAAAAGAAAGGAATTTTGATATGAAAAAGAAGATATTTACAACGATCAGTACCCTGATGATCTTGATTCCCTGGACCATACTGCCTCTGCGCAGCTTTCCGTGGGCGCTGAAATCCCCTGTGGCTGAGATTATGATTTCCGGCTATGCCGCCTTTATGATCTTTAGCGGGATTTTTACCATCCTCGCCTACACCAAAGCACATATCCAGCATACATGGATGAAGATCTGTGTTGTTATCAATGGAATTTATATGGCCGGCGGTATCGCGGCATTCCTTATGATGCTTCCGGGACGGATTTAAAAAATTCCGGCTGCACGGGTGAATCTCCACCCATGCGGCCGGAAATTCTCTCCCGCCGTCTATAATTTATTCACTGCGCTTTCCAGATACCGGTTATCGATCTCATAGAACCGCTCTGACTCTACCGCCTCTGCCAGCTCTGCATCAATCGGCATCTTGCCAAGCACCGGAAGGCCGAGCTCTTCTGCGATTGTATCAATACGGCTCTTTCCGAATACGGCAATCTCCTTCCCGCAGTCCGGGCACTTCAAATAGCTGTAGTTCTCCACAACCCCGATAACCGGAATATTCATTGCCTGAGCCATATTGTAGGCTTTTCTTACGATCATCCGCACCAGATCCTGCGGAGAGGTTACGATCACAACGCCGTCCACCGGCATGGACTGGAATACCGTAAGCGGTACATCGCCTGTCCCCGGCGGCATGTCAACAAAAAGATAATCCAGCTCTCCCCACATTACGTCTGACCAGAACTGTTTTACCACGCCTGCGATCACCGGGCCTCTCCAGATAACCGGATCATCCTCATGCTCCAGAAGCAGATTGACCGACATGATCTTCGTTCCGTCTGCCGCCTCACATGGGAAAATACCCTCGCTGTTTCCCTGAGCGGCCTCATGAATCCCATACATCTTGGGAATAGACGGGCCTGTAATATCCGCATCCAGAATTCCCACGTTAAAGCCCTGCATCCTCATCATACGTGCAAGGGAAGCTGTCACCATAGACTTTCCTACGCCGCCCTTACCGCTGACAACCGCAATTACCTTATCAATGTGTGAAAATGCATTGGCCGGCTCACTGAAATCCTCCGGTTTACTGCTGCATGAGTCTGCATGTGCACAGCCTGCACAGTCAGACGGTGCACAACCACTTTTTTGCTGTTCTTCCATCTTCATTTCCTCCTGACATGTTATTCTTTCTCCATATGAAACTTATTACGTTATTCTACTGCGGCGATCAACTCAACCTCACAGAGCACTCCCTTCGGAAGCGTCTTCACTGCCACGCAGCTCCTCGCCGGCTTGGAAGTAAAATACTTTGCATATACCTCATTAAATGCCGCAAAATCTGCCATGTCTGCCAGAAAACAGGTTGTCTTAAGCACATGGTCAAAATCTGTACCCGCTTCCTTCAGAACCTCCCCAAGATTCCTGCATACCTGCTCTGTCTGCTCCTCGATCGTAACTGCCGTTACGTCATCTGCCTCTGGATTGATAGCAATCTGACCTGCAGAATACAGGATCCCGCCATGCACATATCCCTGCGAATAAGGGCCTAATGCCTTCGGTGCTTTCTCTGTCGCTACTACCTTCATCGTCATCCCTCCTTTGCTTTTTCTAATAAATACTTTGCCGCGCATATGTCAAACAACGCCATCCCTACTGATTTAAAATAAGTCGTGCCTCTGGCGGTTTCTTCTTCATCTGCGCCAGACTTTAAAAACTGATCCATAAGAACCGTCCTGTCCATCGTAAGCCTCCCCTCCGCAAGCGGCTGGCTCAAATCCCCGCTCTCTTCGCATGCATAAGGAAGCTCAATGTATACCTTATCTGCAACATCCCATATGGCATCGGGAATCTCACGCATCTGGGGCGTATAAGAGCCGACGGCAATAATACACTTACCCCTGAGGAGCTCCTTATCATTCGGCAGCACCGGTTCTGTAGAAGGCGTGGCGGTGCAGATAATCTCACTCTTCCTAACCAGTTCTTCTACCGTCTTACATTGTACTACTTCTACCTTTGGGTCTGCAATAGCTTTCTTCAGTCTTTCAAGATAATTTGTCAAATCCCTGCCGCTGTGATTGAATACATACACCTTCCGGATATCCCTGGCCGCACAGGCATAGATTGCAAGGTGAAATCCCTGTACCCCCGCTCCCACGATTCCGACTGTATGGCAGTCCTTTCTGGACAGATGGCGGATGCCCACGCCGCCTACCGCTCCCGTCCTCCATGCGGTAACCGACTGTCCGTCCAGCACCGCGGCCGGAGCTCCCGTCTTCTGATCATTCAGAAGCACTACGCCGTCAATGGAAGGCAGGCCAAGCTTTGCATTTTCCGGAAAAATACTTAAAATCTTCGTTCCGATACCCTCCTTCGTATAGCACGGCATATACATCAGCGTCTTATTCTCATGCTCCACCACCGGCCTTTCCGGCATATAAAATTCATTTTCTCCAAAAATCCGGTATGCCTCCTCAATGGTATCCATCATTTCATTCGGGTCTACCACTGCTTCAATCTCTTCTCTGCTTAAAATAATCATATGCTTTCCTCTTCCTTCCGGATCATCCAAAAAAATATAGTAATAGATGCATTTCATCTATTACTATATTATACCAGATTCTCAATTGCAAGAGCAATCAAATCCGCTCCTGCTCCTTATATTTACTTGCCACAAGCCCGATGCTCAAAAATACCGCCGCAAAGAGCAGCTGGATGCCGATCCCCTTCCACAGCTCCGCATTCTGGGCTGACGTAAACTGCGAATTATTCCCAATGATCTCATTTACCGTTTCATACCAGTATACGGGAAGGAAATGCGCCACAGTCCGGACTCCGTCTGAAAGTACGCTCATAGACACGAAAACACCGCATATAAAGCACATTCCAAGGGCAATCACATTCACCGCCGCATTCACCACCACCTCATTCTCTACTACCACTCCCACAATAAATGAGATAGCAAGGGAAACCAGTATCATCATAAAGGAATTCAGCAGATAATAGGGTAAATTATCATCCAGCAGAAAATCTCTTCCATACAGCACCATCGGCATCATCATACAGATCAGCCAGCAGACAGTTCCTACTACGAGATAACCTGCCACAAGCCCCCAGTTCTGCTTCCTTAGGGATACGCAGGAGCAGAGCATCCTCCGCCTTACGTCCTGTTTCCGGTACGCGATCATCACAAAGCCGATGATATAGCACAGCACTCCCAGAAACAGATACGGCATAAACTGGAACATATATGCGTGGGGAGCCATATTCCCTCCATGCCCGTTCTTGTCAAGCATTGTAACCTCCGTATCCAGCTTCCCGATACGGATTGCTTCTTCCGCGGCTTCTTCTGTGGAAAACCCGGCGCTTTTCAATATCCGCACATCATTCAAGAAGGTATCAATCTGCTGGTCAATATAGAATGCACTGACTGTCCCCGGAACCTTTGTAGTCTTTAGCCTCTCTCCCTCCTCCAAATATTTCTTTTCAAAATTCTCCGGAATAGTTACCACATAGTACACATTCCGGTAAAACAGATTTTCCTGGATTACCTTCTTATCATCCTCGATCTCCACCAGCCTGTGCTTCTCTCCCAGATATTCCTTCAGACTCTTAGAAAGTGAACCTCCGTCTCTGTCTATCACGGCAATATGCAGGCTTTCTTCCTGAAACTGATTCAGACCCTCTCCCTTTGTCATGAACTGGATCATAATGCAGATGCTCATAAAAATAGCCAGATAGAGGAAAAACATTGAGAGATTTCGTTTCACCAGTGTTAGAAACCCTTTAAATACTATCATATCTCTCCCTCCTTATCACTAGAAATGATATCAGCATACACAGTACGCACATAGCCGCCAGAATCAGAAGATTCCTGTTCATTCTGGCCGTGTCATTGTAAACTGCCATGCAGTAATAGCTGTCGCTGAGCACTGCCGCCGGATTGATGCGGTTAATAACCGGACAGTGCTGCTCGATCAGATTCTTCATATTTCCAAACATTAAGCCTGCCAGAAATCCCGGAAACAGAGTAAAAAGCGTGCCGAATCCCATCTTCATCCCCAGAGACAGCTTACTGATGCTTCCAATCAGAATTCCCAGAGATATGCTGATCATGCTGCCGAGAAGATTAATAAGCAGGATTCCTCCCGCATTTCCTCCCAGATCAATATGAAATACGAACTGCACAATACCCGTAAGTACCATCACATTGAAAAACTGTATAGCAGTCAGGATCAGGAAGCTGTTCAGGATCAATTTCAGCTTATGGGTAGGTGTAATGCTTTTCCTTGCACCCAATGCCGACAGGTTCGCCTGACTCTGACAGCACTCCTTGATCCCTAGGTACATCCCTGACAAGGCCGCATAGGCAATCAGTGCAAAGAAGTAAGAAATATTTGGATCCAGCGTCCTTCCTCCCACGCTCAGCTCCTCTGTGGTCTCCTTCCAGTCCTCCAGCGCCAAAGTGGCCGCTTCTATCTTCTCTGGATGCTCTTTCACAACCGTCTTTATCATTTCTGCGTTCTTTTGATAGGTATCCAGCAGAGTTTTCAGGATACTCTGCTCCATCCCGGACTTTGCCACGGTAAGCCCCGGCTCCCTGCCGGCATAGAAAATCCCTTCTGCCTCATCCGCATTCAGAGCCCGAAGGGCTTCTTCTTCCTCCATGACTTCTATCTCTATCATATCGCCGTCCAGTTCCTCCAGAAAAGAAAGGAACACTGTCTTTTCCAACGTTTCCCCTTCTTCTTCCACAACAGCCGTCTTCAGCACCTCCATGTCCTCGCCCATATTTCCGCTTCCAAAGGATATATAAAAGAACCCTCCCAGGATAATCGGAAAAAACAGCGCCCAGAACATCGTTGACCACTCCCTGACAATCTGCAGGAACTGATATTTCATCAAATGCAGCATACCCGCTCCCCCTTCCTAATCCCTCAGCTCTTTCCCGGTAATCTCTAAAAATACATCGTTCAGCGTAGGAAGCTCCGAAAATACTCTGCCAAATGAAATCTCCCTTTCCTCCAGATAGTGAAGAATGCGTACCAGATTATGCTTGGCTCCGCTCAGACGGATCTTCAGCACCTGTTCTTCATACGTAACCTGAAATACGTGGGGAAGCTCTCTGATTTCTGCAATCTGTTCCTCATCCAGTACAACCGCTTCTATCGTGATTGTCTCCCCGGTTTTTATCATGCCCTTTAACTCTTCCTTGGTTCCTGAAGCCAGTACCCGCCCATGATCCATTATGGAAATCTTTGTACAGATCTGCTCTACCTCCTCCATGTAGTGGGAAGTGTAAATGATCGTAGTGCCCTGACGGTTCAATTCCAGGATCCCCTCCAGAATCTTATTCCGGCTCTGTGGATCAACGGCAACTGTAGGCTCATCCATAATGATCAGCTTCGGCTTATGGGCAATCCCGCAGGCAATGTTCAGCCTTCTAAGAAGCCCACCGGACAGCTTCTTTGGGCGCATCTTCCGGTAATCCTCCAGTCCTACAAACCGGACGGCCTCTTCTACAAGCTCCCTTCTCCGCTTTTTGTCCGTAACATACAGCCCGCAGAAATAATCCACATTTTCCCAGACGGACATCTGCTCAAATACCGCCACATTCTGCATGACTACGCCGATATTCTTCTTCACCTCATAGCTGTCCGGGCGCATCTCCTCCCCCATGATCCGGATGCCGCCCTTGTCGTATTTCAATATTGCCAGCATACAGTTGATCGCAGTGGTTTTACCGGAACCGTTTGGACCCAGAAGACCATATATTTCTCCCTCCTCTATCTCAAGATTTAAATGATCAAGCGCCACAAGGCTGCCATACCGCTTCACAAGGTTCGTAATTGTAACCATACCCGCATCTCCTTCTCGAATTTTCTTACTTGTAGTATAACTGCCGCCGTTTTATAATGATAGTGTCAGGTGTCAAGACTTGATGTTACAAATGTCATGTTGTATTTCAGATAAGGAGGCAGGCATGAAACAGATTATGGACCGTGGTATTCTGCTGATCTATTGTCTCAGCAGTGCATTTTTCACAGAAATCAATACCGGCTTTCTGACTGCATTTCTCTGCGCGGTCATTTATTCCTGCCTGCATTATTATACCGGCCGTAGAAATTACCGCCTGCTTTCTTCCCTGCTCTATCTGCTTCTGCTCATTCCCATACCGGAGGCCGCATTATTTTTTCCGGCAGTCCTGTATGGAAGCTTAATGGATAACTGCAGGGCTCTTTCTGTAATCTTAGGCGTTCTTCCCTTCCTGAGGCTTTGGAAAAGCCCCTGGGAGCAGCTCTCCTTCCTGCTCATCGGGATGCTGCTCGCCCTCCTGCTCAGCTATCACACGCTTACTTACACCTCGCTGGAGCAGCAGTTTAAGAAAATCCGTGATGACAGCGTAGAACGCAATCTGTTATTGAAGGAAAAAAACCAGGCTCTCTTAGAAAAGCAGGACAATGAAATCTACACTGCCACCCTAAGAGAACGAAACCGGATTGCCAGAGAAATCCATGACAATGTTGGACATATGCTCTCCCGCTCTATCCTGCTGACCGGCGCGGCAAGAACCATCAGCCGGGATCCGGCGCTTGCCCCGTCTCTGGAGCAGTTAGAAAACACTTTGAACACTGCCATGACAAATATCCGGGAAAGTGTGCATGACCTGCATGATGAATCCATCAATTTAAGAGAAGCCATAGAAGGCCTTACAGAAGCCTTTACCTTCTGCCCCGTATCCCTCGAATACGATATGGGCTATGAGGTACCCAAATCCGTCAAATATTGTCTGATTGCCGTTGTAAAAGAGGCCTTAAATAATGTAATGCGCCACAGCAATGCCAGTCAGGTGCATATCATCCTCCGAGAACATCCTGCCCTCTATCAGCTTACGGCCGAGGATAATGGAACCAGAAAAAATTCCGGCGGGGAAGACGGTCTTGGGCTTCTCAATATGAAAGACCGGATAACCGCGCTGGGCGGAATGCTGCACATACAGCCGGTTGGAGGCTTCCGTATTTTTATAACCATTCCAAAAAGAGAGGACTGCTAAAATGATAACCATACTGATCATTGACGATGATAATCTGGTAGCCGCCGCACTGAAAACTATTCTGGAGTCTGACGAGACCCTTACCGTAGCCGGAACCGGCTGTGACGGAGCCGAAGCCGTCCATATGTACCAAAAGCTCCAGCCGGATGTTCTTCTCATGGATATCCGCATGAAGGAAACAAACGGACTGGATGCATCGGAGCAGATCCTCGCAGAATATCCCCATGCAAGGATCCTCCTTCTCACCACATTTTCAGATGATGAATATATTGTGAAAGCATTAAAATCCGGCGTAAAGGGATATCTTCTCAAACAGGATTATAACAGCATTATCCCTGCCATCAAGGCTGTCTACACCGGACAGACCGTTTTCGGCAATGAAATTGTCTCCCGTATTCCGGGACTTTTAGAACAGAAGAACGACTTCAACTATAAAGACTATGAAATTGGAGAACGAGAATACGAAATCATCACTCTGGTAGCAGAGGGCTTAAGCAACCGGGAAATTGCCGGTTGGCTGCACTTAAGCGAGGGTACCATCCGCAACTATTTAAGCGGCATCTTAGACAAGCTTCAGCTGCGCGACCGCACACAGCTGGCTGTCTTCTACTACCAGCACAGATAAAGGAAGTGTAAAATCCAAAGGATTTTCCATAAAAGATGAAGGAAGCCCCCGATTAATCATCGAAGGCTTCCTTCATCTTATTCATAAATCCCTTTTTCTTTGGCTTTGTCTTATTCTCCTCCGGTATATTCAATGTATTCCCGGTCAGCTCATCAAACCGGCGCAGAGCTTCCTTTGCCTCGGAGCTTAACTTCTCCGGCGTCTGGATCACCAGCGTCACATAATGGTCTCCCCTAACCTGAGAATTTCTCACAGAAGGCACTCCCTTTCCTCTAAGCCTTACCTTAGTATCGGTCTTTGTTCCCGGTTTAACATTGTAGATCACTTCGCCATCCACCGTCTTGATCTTCACATCTGCGCCGAGGGCCGCCTGTGCAAAGGAGATCGGCGCCGTTGAGAAAATGTGCATATCCTGACGCTGGAATATCGGATGTCTGGATACCGAAACCTCAACCAGCAGATCGCCTCTCGGTCCGCCGTTTACTCCCGGCTCGCCCTTCTCCCGGATTCTCACGCTCTGTCCATTATCAATACCTGCCGGAATGGATACAGAAATCTTCTTCTTATTGGAAATAAATCCGGTTCCGCTGCAATCCGGACATTTATCCCGGATAATCTTACCGCTTCCGCGGCAGTCCGGACAGGTCTGGACATTCTGCACAGTTCCAAAGAAAGACTGCTGGGTATATACCACCTGACCCTTCCCGCCGCACTTCGGGCAGGTCTCCGGCGAGGTTCCCGGCTTTGCACCGGTTCCGTTACACTTCGGACAGGGATCCTTAAGCACAACATCAAGCTCCTTCTCACAGCCGAATACAGCTTCCTCGAAAGTAATCCTCACACCCTTGCGTATATTCATACCCTTCATCGGTCCCTGATTTGCGCGTCCGCTCCTTCTGCCGCCTCCGCCGAACAGATCACCAAATAAATCGCCGAATATGTCACTGAAATCCGCTCCGCCGAAATCAAAATCACCGAAACCGGCTCCGCCGCCTCCGCCTTCAAAGGCCGCATGGCCGAACTGGTCATACTGCCTTCTCTTATCTGCATCACTGAGCACCGCATATGCCTCGGAAGCCTCTTTGAACTTCTTTTCTGCCTCCGCATCTCCCGGGTTCATATCCGGATGATACTTCTTGGCTACATTTCTATATGCCTTTTTTAACGCCGCATCATCCGCATCCCTGCCGACGCCGAGCACTTCATAATAATCACGTTTATCTGCCATTGTAATCCCTTTCTTTCACGCGGAAATTCCGCGGGACCGGCTGGTCTTTACTTCCAGTCCCCTCCCGCGGAATATCTTCCTTTCAATTCATTACTTAGACCTCTTTGTAATCTCCGTCTACAACGTCGTCTCCGTCAAAGCCTTCCGGTGCCGGACCTGGATTCGGGCCTGCGCCTGCTCCCATATCAGAACCTGCGCCCTGAGCGCCCTGAGCCTGCTCATAAACCTTGGCAAACAGCTTCTGTGCCGTCTCCATCAGCTTCTCCTTGCCTGCGTTGATCTCTGCTGTCTGTGCTTCTGAAATGTCATCCATGTTGACCTTCTCAAGAAGCTCCTTCAGAGCCTTGCACTCAGCCTCAACGGCTTCCTTATCTGCGGCGTCAATCTTATCGCCCACTTCCTCAAGAGCCTTCTCTGTCTGGAATACCATAGCGTCTGCGTCGTTCTTTGCGTCGATGCCTTCCTTACGCTTCTTATCCTGAGCCTCAAATTCAGCCGCTTCCTTTACAGCCTTCTCAATATCAGCATCTGACATATTAGAGCCTGCTGTAATGGTGATGTGCTGCTCTTTACCTGTGCCAAGATCCTTTGCAGATACATTTACAATACCATTTGCATCTATGTCAAAGGTAACCTCGATCTGCGGAACGCCGCGTCTTGCCGGCGGAATCCCGTCCAGACGGAACTGTCCTAAGGACTTGTTGTCTCTTGCAAACTGTCTCTCACCCTGTACAACATTGATGTCAACTGCTGTCTGGTTATCTGCCGCTGTAGAGAAAATCTGGCTCTTCTTGGTCGGGATCGTCGTATTTCTCTCAATCAGCCTTGTAGCAACGCCGCCCATGGTTTCGATAGACAGGGAAAGCGGTGTTACGTCCAGAAGCAGGATGTCGCCTGCGCCTGCGTCTCCGGCTAATTTACCGCCCTGTACGGATGCGCCGAGCGCTACACACTCATCCGGATTCAGAGACTTGCTCGGCTCCTTGCCTGTAAGCTGTCTTACCTTATCCTGTACTGCCGGAATACGGGTAGAGCCGCCTACTAAGAGTACCTGGCCAAGCTCAGAGGATGTGATCCCCGCGTCAGACAATGCTCTGGTTACAGGCTCCGCTGTCTTCTCCACAAGGTCGTGTGTCAGCTCGTCAAATTTCGCTCTGGTAAGGTTCATATCAAAATGCTTCGGTCCTTCGCTGGTTGCAGTAATGAATGGAAGGTTGATATTCGTGGTTGTTGCAGAAGACAGCTCCTTCTTTGCCTTCTCTGCAGCCTCCTTCAATCTCTGAAGCGCCATCTTATCAGAAGAAAGATCTACACCCTCCTGTTTCTTAAACTCTGCAAGCATGTAATCTGTAATCTTCTGGTCAAAATCGTCGCCGCCCAGTCTGTTGTTACCAGCGGTAGAAAGTACCTCGATAACGCCGTCGCCGATCTCAATGATCGATACGTCAAAGGTACCGCCTCCAAGGTCGTATACCATAATCTTCTGCTCTTTCTCATTGTCAAGACCATAAGCCAGTGCGGCGGCTGTAGGCTCGTTGATAATACGTTTTACATCAAGTCCCGCGATCTTACCTGCATCCTTGGTAGCCTGACGCTGTGCATCGTTGAAATATGCAGGAACGGTGATAACTGCTTCCGTTACCTTCTCGCCAAGATATCCTTCCGCATCTGCTTTCAATTTCTGTAAGATCATAGCAGAAATCTCCTGTGGAGAATATCTCTTATCATCGATCTTAACCTTGTAATCGCTTCCCATCTCTCTCTTGATAGAAGCGATTGTCTTCTCGGCATTTGTTACCGCCTGACGCTTTGCAGGCTCGCCCACCAAACGCTCGCCTGTCTTTGTAAATGCAACAACAGACGGTGTGGTTCTTGCTCCCTCTGTATTTGCGATAACTGTCGGCTGTCCGCCTTCCATAACGGCTACACAGCTGTTTGTTGTACCTAAATCAATACCAATTATTTTTCCCATTATAATTCCGCCTCCTACTTTATTTAACTCTTTCATTAAGGAAGTTCAATTCACTAAGCTCGAAAAAACCTCGCTAAGTTCCTTGAACGACCCTCCCACTAAGCTCGAAAAAACACACCGCAAGGGTGAACTTTCATACTAGACTCGACAAAACCTCGTCAAGTATTCAATGTTTCGCTAAGTGCTCTGGGTCAGTTAGCAACCTTTACCATACTGTGTCTCACTACGGAGTCACGATACATATAGCCCTTCTGAAGTTCCTCAGAAACAATATTCTCTCCGAGCTCCTCATTTTCCTCATGCATCACTGCATTGTGGAAATCCGGGTTAAATTCCTGACCAACTGCCTCGATCGGCTTCACGCCGATCCCCTCCAGGGTGGTCATTAACTGTTTGTAAACCTTATCCATTCCCTGGACGAATGGATCCTCCTTCTCCTCCTCGGCAACAGCTCCAAGACCTCTCTCGAAATTGTCCACCACCGGAAGAATCTTATCTATGATATCTTTCGCTCCTATCTCGTACATCTGAGACTTCTCTTTCTCCGTACGCTTGCGGAAGTTATCAAACTCTGCCATCTGACGGGTTAGCTTGTCGGTAAGCTCTTCAATCTTCTCATCCTTCTTGTCTTTCTTATTCTTCTTGCCGAAGAACCGGCTTTTTTTCTCACCGGAAGCGTCCTCCGTATCCCCCGCCTCTGCATCCTCCTCCAAAGCCTCTGTCTCTTCTTCGGAATCAGCGCCCGCTTCGGCTTCCTCTGCCTGCTCTTCTTCCGCGCCGGCCTCCTCTGCGTTCTCAGCCGCAGCCTTCTTTGCTTCCTCGACGGCTTCCTTTACCATCTCTTCCTGAGTCTTTTCCTGATTCATATCCTTTTCTTTATCCAATGGTAATCCACCTTTCTGTTAAACTTATTTATGGAAAATCGCATCCAATTCGCTCTGCAGCCTCTTCAGCGATTTCAGTACATGCTCGTAGTCCATACGCTTCGGTCCTATAATACCGATTGTTCCCTTCATCCCGTCTCCCAATTCATAGGTCGCGGTCACCACGCTGCAGTCCTTCATGTTCTGTACCGGCGTCTCATCGCCGATGTACACCTGAATACCCGTGTTCTCCTCCTGTGCCAGGGTCTGCGTCACCAGCTCGGTAAGCTGCTGCTTCTCTTCAAATGCACTGATGATCTCCTGCGCGCTCTGCTTATCGGAGAGCTCCGGGTACTTGAAGATATTCGTTGTACCGCTGGTGTAGATCTGCATATCCTCATCCACCTGTATGGCATCTGCCACAGCGTCAAACACGTTGCCGACCACCTCGCTGTGGATTCCCGCCTGTTCCTTCAGCCTCGCAATCAGCCCCAGATTGATCTCTTCGATAGACATGCCGTTTAAAGTCGTGTTCAGAAGCATATTCAGCTTCAGCAGATTCTCGTTGCTGAGGGGTTCATCCATATTGATAATCTTGTTCTTGATCACATTGCCTCCCAGAACAATAACAGCGATAATCTGTTCCTCATCCACCTTAGAAAGCTGGATAAACTTAATCCGGTTGGCACTGCTTCTCGGCGTAGAAACCATAGTGGCGTAATTGGTATTATTCGCCAGAACCTTCGCCGCCTGCTTTAGGAGCTGATCCATCTTCTCTGCCTTCTCAAGCATCTGCTCCTGCATATCGTTCAGCTCCTGCTCCTTCTCCTCCATCAGCATATCCACATACAATCGGTAGCCCTTGTCAGAAGGAATCCTTCCTGCAGATGTATGCGGCTGCAGGATATAGCCGAGTTCCTCCAGATCTGCCATCTCATTGCGGATAGTAGCTGAACTCAGGTTCAGATCCGAATACTTGGAAATGGTCCTTGAACCAACCGGCTCTCCTGTATCAAGATAAGTCTTGATGATCGCATGTAATATTGTTAGTTTTCTCTCACCAAGAACGTCTCCCGCCTGCATCTTACCAATCTCCTTCTTCTTATTAGCACTCACCAAAATCGAGTGCTAATCCTTACAGTTACTAATCTATCACTAGGTTTTTCATTTGTCAACACTGTTTATACTTTTTTTATTATCCTTTTATCTTTTTGTACTTCTACACGGCGCCAGCCATAGACTGCGGATTAAGGCATAGAAGTCCGCAGTCTATGGCTGGCGCCGTGCAGAAGAATCAACTCCGGTTCCGGATATGATTCATCCACGCTTTTATCTGCTTCTCATGCCCATTATCCCCCGGCTCATAGAATGTTGCATCCTTTATTTCATCCGGCAGATATTGCTGCTCTACATAGTGATTCGGATAATCGTGCGCGTATTTATAGTCAATGCCCCGTCCCAGCCTGCCGGCGCCGCCATAGTGGGCGTCCTGAAGGTGTGCCGGAACCGTTGTCTGATACCTTCTGACATTCTCCATCGCCGAGGATATGGCATTTACGGCAGAATTGCTCTTCGGTGCCGATGCTACATAGAGAACCGCCTGGGACAGGATGATCTGAGCCTCCGGCATCCCGATCCGCTCCACGGCCTGCGCCGCGGACACTGCTGTTGTCAACGCCATAGGGTCTGCATTTCCCACATCCTCCGCGGCGCAGATCATAATCCTTCTGGCAATAAACTTAATATCCTCCCCCGCATACAGCATCTTCGCCAGATAATACACCGCCGCATCCGGGTCAGAGCCTCTCATGCTCTTAATAAATGCTGAAATCGTATCATAGTGGTTATCGCCGGTCTTATCATACCGGACCACCCGCTTTTGGATACACTCTGCCGCCACGTCTATGGTGATATGTATCTTCCCGTCCGCCGCCCTGTCTGTGGTAAGTATGCCAAGTTCTATGGCATTCAATGCATTTCTTGCATCTCCTCCTGCGATATCCGCCAAAAATTCCAGCGCATCCTCATCGATTTCCGCCCGGTAACTCCCCATACCCTTCGCCTCATCATATACAGCTCTTTTCAGAAGCGTTTTGATATCCTCTCTGTCCAAAGGCTTCAGTTCAAAAATACTGGATCTGGAAATTAGAGCCCCGTTCACCTCAAAATAGGGATTCTCCGTGGTTGCCCCAATCAAAATAATGGTTCCATCCTCCACAAAGGGCAGCAGATAATCCTGCTGTCCTTTATTAAACCGATGTATCTCGTCCACAAACAGGATCGTCCGCTTCTGGTACATCCCCTTCATATCCTGCGCTTTCTTTACCACCGCTTCCATATCCTTTTTTCCCGCTGATGTGGCATTGATCTGGGTAAATACTGCGCTGGTCGTATGGGCGATTACCTTGGCAAGGGTTGTTTTTCCCGTTCCCGGCGGTCCGTAGAAAATGATAGAGCTGAGCTTGTCCGCCTTGATCGCCCGGTATAGAAGCTTGTCTTTTCCTATTATGTGCTGCTGTCCTACCACTTCCTCAAGGGAAACAGGCCGCAGACGTGATGCCAGCGGCGATTCCTTTTCCATATTCTGTTCTCTTGCATATTCAAATAAATCCATCCTATAACTCCTGCCACTTCTATTCTTTTTTCAAATTATTTATTCCTGTCCCTTCCGGGCCTAAAAGCTCCGGCTCAGTTTACCATCAATTCATCCACTGTCACAAATTCAAAGCCTTCCTTCTGCAAAATATCAATAATGCGGAGTGCGGCCTCTACAGAGCTTTTATAACAGTCATGCAATAAGATAATATCATTTTCCTCCGCCTCCGTCACTACCTTATTTACAACCTCATCCGTATTTTCTGTAGTCCAATCCAGCGGGTCAATCGTCCACATGACCGGAAGCACCGGCATTTTAAGCTCTAGTTCCCTCTGCCATGCTCCAAAGGGCGGACGCATAAACTCCACATCCTCTCCTGTTATCGCACGGATGACTTCATTTGTATCCAGAATCTCTTTGGCTGCTTCTTCCTCTGAAATCTTTGTGATCTCCACATGATGATAAGTATGGTTTCCGATCAGATGTCCCTCTTCGTGAAGACGCTTTACCACCTCCGGGTACTTTTCCACATTCTGCCCGATCAGAAAAAAAGTCCCTTTTACCCCCCGTTCCTTCAGACCGTCCAAAAGCACAGGCGTCCAGCTCCCGCTCGGCCCGTCATCAAAGGTGAGCGCAATCTTCGGACTCTCTTCTTCCACCGATGCACTGACATAAGCCGCCGCCTCATTTACATCCTCCAGATAAAGCTCCGTCTCTGTCTGTTCTATATTCTGATACTGCTTATAAAGGGATGAACCGCAGAAAATTCCCAGACAGAGCATATAAGCAAGCATAAGCACTGCCTCCCTCTTTGCCGGTTTTCCGGATTTCTTCATATTATACCCTGATTTCTATTTTCTTATCTATATAGTATGAAGGTATAAAATCCAGTATGTTGTTTGTTGCAATATAATTTTATTGATGGTATAATAGCCGTCGCATGTAAAATAAGAAAGAAAACAAATATTAGAAAGGATGAATGAAATTGGAAGAAAACATCAGACAGGAAAACAAAATGGGTACGATGCCCGTTCCCAGATTATTAATTACTATGTCTCTTCCTATGATGATTTCTATGCTTGTACAGGCTTTGTACAACATTGTTGACAGCATGTTTGTTGCCAAACTGTGCGAAGAAGCGCTGACTGCCGTTTCTCTGGCATTCCCGATCCAGACTCTGATGATTTCGGCGGCCTCCGGCACCGGTGTAGGCATCAATGCACTGTTATCAAGAAATCTTGGGGAGAAGAATTATGAGAGCGCTGACAGGGCTGCAAGAAACGGTATTTTCTTAAGTATTTTAGGCTGCCTTGTATTTGCCGTTTTCGGCATCCTTGGATCGCACCTCTTCTTTGCTGTACAGACAAATGACCCTAAGATCGTGCAATATGGAACACAATATCTTACAATTATATGTGTCCTGTCAGTCGGAATCTTTATGCAGATTACCTTTGAGCGTCTGCTGCAGTCCACCGGAAATACATTTTATAATATGATTACTCAGGGAACCGGTGCTATTATTAACATCATCTTAGATCCAATCCTGATATTCGGCCTGTTCGGCATGCCGAGGCTTGAAGTGGCAGGCGCTGCCATCGCAACCGTCACTGGACAGCTGATTGCTGTAGCCATGTCTTTTTACTTTAATATTAAGAAGAACCCTGAAATCAATATCAATATGAGGAAATTCCGCCCTCATGGAAAAACAATTTCCGCTATCTATAAAGTAGGTGTTCCTTCCATTATTATGCAGTCCATTGGCTCCGTTATGACCTTCGGCATGAATAAGATCCTGCTGATGTTCTCATCTACGGCGGCCGCTGTATTCGGCGTGTATTTCAAACTACAGAGTTTTATCTTCATGCCGGTATTCGGGCTGAACAACGGCATGATTCCAATCATTGCTTACAATTACGGCGCCAGATATAAGAAGCGCATTATACAGACGATTAAAATAAGTATACTGATCGCAGTATCCATCATGACTGTTGGTTTTATCATCTTCCAGGTTTTCCCGGAATGGATGCTCCGCACCTTGTTCGATGCCTCTGATAATATGACCGCTATCGGCGTACCGGCACTAAGGATCATTTCGCTGTGCTTCATCTTTGCCGGGTTTGGAATCATTGCAGGCTCCGTATTCCAGGCACTTGGAAACGGTGTTTACAGCCTCATCGTATCCGCCTGCAGGCAGCTTGTTTTCATCCTGCCTGCCGCATACATATTCGCGAAAGTATTCGGCCTTGGCATGGTATGGTGGTCCATCGCTCTTGCAGAGCTTGTATCGCTTGTCCTGTCTGCGTTTCTCTTAAGACGCATTTATCTGGACAAGATAAAACCCCTGGAGAAGTAAAAAGCCCCGCCTGCACGGCGGAGCTTTTTATTTCTTTTTAACACTATATCCGAATGTGCCTAAAGCTTCTCCAAGCTTTAGGTAAGTCCCATGAGAATAAGCGATCAACCCACTCTGGTTCAGTTCAAATTTTCCGCTCTCTGTCAGATATGCAGAATCCACATGGACTGCCTGAACCTCTGCCAGAAACATATGATGACTTCCCAGCTCTTTTATCTCGGTTACCTTACATTCAATATTTACCGGGCTCTCTTCTATCAGCGGAGCATATTCCAGCTTCTCTGCCCTCACAGGCGTAAGCTCCATCTCTTTCCATTTATCCACATCTCTTCCAGACTTGACGCCGCACCAGTCCGCTGCATATGCCAGCTTCTCCGTAGTCAGATTAACTACAAATTCTTTCGTATCCCGTATCATTCCATAGCTATGCCGTTCCGGCCGCACCGAAATATACAGCATCGCCGGATTTGTGCAGATGGTTCCCGCCCACGCCACAGTGATAATATTCTGGTTCCCTGCCCTGTCTCCGGCACTGACCATAACCGCCGGCAGCGGATACAGCATATTCCCCGGCTTCCATATTTCCTTGTTCATATCTTCTCTCCTCTTTCGTGCCAAAATCATATAATCAAATTTGGATTTACCCAACTCTGTATCATTACTCTTAAAGTCCAATATTATTCATATATTTTATTACATTCCTTTTGCGTACTCATAAATCCGCTTAAGCATCCCGTCATTACCATTTCCGCCGCCTAGCTGTTGTTCCATTTTATTTCCAAACCCCATATAAGTATTAAAACCAAGCATATACACAGCCATTGCCATCGCTAAATCTTCTGACTGTTCTGCATATACCTCTGCTACCTTCTGCAGCTCATCTACTACTGTATCACAGGGAACTGAAACACTTTCTTCTTCATTTACAACAGAATTAATAACTCTCGGAAGTGCCATACACATTTTATAAAACGCGTTTTCTTCGCCAGTAAGAATTGCATAGAACTGATCCATGCTGACACGCCTTATTAATCTATGCTGTACATTTTTACCGTCTACCTTTGTTGTCCATTTAACGTTCTGTGACCTTTTCGCAATTGCCTCTACCAGAAGACAAGCACAATCATCATCTTCCAGAATCTGCCCTTGCATTTTTATGTATGTCTTTGCGGAAGAGGCTGAATTCATTGTATTGTGTTTATTTTTCATTTCCACATACAACGTATGGACAATATCACCGTCAGGCATTTGTATTCCATCAGGATTTTTATATATCACGTCCCACCCTGCCTGCGGAACTTCACAGCCTTTAAAATATGAGAAAATATTTTGATGGAAATACCCAATATCATTATTATTCGATTTGTCCCGCTGCCGGAAAATTTCGTTATTTACAATTTCTTCCCAGCTTGTATGGTACACCGATTTATCAAATATCAGCTTTACCGGGTCAATCAAATTGCTATTAAACCGCTTCAAATCATAGGATTCCAGTTTTTCTCCATATTTCATAATTGTTGCCCGTACATGATTTTTAAAATTTTCCTCTGATATAAACCTTAAATCCCATGCCATTAGCTTAATACCTCCAATGACTTATGTATTTCTACTGCAATATCATATGCTAAATTTACAGGAACTGCATTTCCTACCTGTTTATACTGAGATCCTACATTCCCGCAAAACTGCCACTCATCAGGAAATGTCTGGCACCTTGCATTCTCTCGAACAGTAAACGGTCTTGCCTCTAATGGGTGGCATCTCTCAGTCTGCTTTTGAGAAGGTGATGTAAGCACGGTTAATGAAGGCTCGTCCAAACTCATTCTCCTCAAAATGCCAGTCCGTCCACCTTCCATATCCCAACAGCTTTTCATATATTCTTTCGCTATATCAGGGTCAATATCTCTCCAATATCCCCCAGGCGGTACAAGTTCAAATATTTTTCGTTTATTTTCTCCGTAAGGAACTCCCGGTCCATCCGGACAGTCCAGCAGCACATCTCTCAAAACAGGTTTATAATCATGCTTTTTGGGAAATTCGTATGTAAATTTATGAACCAGATCATTTCTAATCCCTATTGTAATCAAACGTTCTCTTTTCTGTGGCACTCCGTAATCCCAAGCATTCAGTACCTTCTTCTGTATCGTATATCCTGCCTGTTCAAAAATATCCGTAATCGTAGCATATGTCCTTCCTTTATCATGCGTCAATAGCCCTCGAACATTTTCAAACAAAAACATTTTCGGCTGTAATTTTCGTAAAAACACAGCATAGTGATAAAACAATGTTCCCCTTGCATCTTCAAGTCCTAATCGTTTTCCCGCATAAGAAAATGCCTGACAAGGCGCGCCTCCTGATAATAAGTCTAACTCTCCTTTTTTTATATCAAAATACTCTTCCAAATCCAAACAAGAAATGTTAGCAATATCATCATTGATCACCCGCCAGTTCGGTCGATTTAATTTTAAACTGTCCGAAGCATCCTTATCAAATTCAATTAATCCTAATGTATCAAATCCGGCTTTTTCGATTCCTAATGCAAGACCCCCGGCACCGGCAAATAACTCGATCGTTGTATAATGCTTTGGAAAATTCTCCATAACAGTATCCCTCTGTATTTCTACGACATCTTCTATATTACAATTCAAAGTAAAACATATTTTCTCAATAGATTCAAACGAAACCGGCTCATTTTTCCCTAATCTTGCAAGCACATTAAAGCTGATCCCCGACGCTTCCTTTAATTCTGTGCGGTTCATTTTTCTATCAATTAGAAGCTTCCATAGCCTGTCATAACAAATTGCCATATAAATTCCTCCTAGAACTCATCTGCTTCACATTTTATCACACACCTATTTTGTACGCAATCCTTTTTCTCACTATATCGTTAGATTTTCTCCTTCTTATTTTCTGCTTTTCCTTGCTATCATTAGTTTTTTTTGATAAAATATGCCTATATTCAAGTAGTTGTTAAACACGAGAGGAATGACATATATGATAAGAGATTCTGCTGCTGTATCTAAAAATATGAGCAGGATACACAGTCAAGATACTTCCATAGAACTCCTGCTTCGTAAGGCTTTATGGCACAAGGGATATCGTTACCGCAAAAACTACAAAGCCTTGCCTGGTTCTCCCGATATTGTATTTACTAAATATAAGATTGCTATTTTCTGCGATAGTGAGTTTTTTCACGGCAAAGATTGGGAAACATTAAAGGCGCGCCTCGAAAAAGGCAAAAATCCAGATTACTGGATCAAAAAAATCGAAAGAAATTGCAGCCGAGACTGGGAAAACGATAAAAAACTTCTGTTCCTCGGTTACACCGTCATTCATTTCTGGGGACAGGATATTATCAAGCATACAGAGGAATGCATACAAGCAATTGAAGAATCCATCTTGGAGAATAAATTTTCTGATGCCGCAATAGATGCAGAACAATATGAATAATTTTATACAATAAAAGAGGGGATTCTTTCTCCCCTCTGTCTAAAAAGATCAATCTATATATAGGGAAACGCTGATTAAAGCGTTTCCTTAGTTTAATGCTGCATCGCCGCTACCAGCGCCGGCACCACCTGCTTCTTTCTGGAAACAACCTTTTTCAATATCATCTTCTCCACATCCTCCGGCAGTCCAAAGGCATCAACGACTGCTTCCCTCGCGCCGGGTCCGCAGCATAATATCTCCGACGATTCATCCAGAATATCCGTCAGCATAAAATATATCATATCCAGTTTATTATTCTGAAGAGCTGTCGGCAGGTACTCTGCCACCATCTTTTTCACATCATCCAGCTCATCTCCGCTCATGGAATTGATCTGCCCTACTCCAAAGACCTCCTCTCCCACGGTAAACTGCTTGAAATCCTGAAAACAGAGTTCCTCTGCCGTCTTATCCTCCAGATTGCTTCCCGCCCGGAACATGGCGGCCGCCATCTCTTCCATATCAATCTCTGCAATCTCTGCCAGCTTCTCTGCCGTCGCGATATCTACGGCTGTACAGGTCGGCGAGCGGAACAAAAGCGTATCTGAAATGATCGCAGAGCAGAGAAGTCCCGCTATCTGCGGCGTAATCTCCACCTGATTCTCCTGATACATCTGATAAACGATTGTTGCGGTACATCCCACCGGCTGATTCCGGAAATATACCGGTCCCATCGTCTCAATGCTTCCGAGCCTGTGATGGTCGATGATCTCCAGGATCTCTGCCTCTGCCAGTCCGTCCACTGCCTGAGATTTCTCATTATGGTCCACCAGAATTACCTGCTTCTTACTGACGCTCATAACACGCCGTCTTGAAATAAATCCCACCAGCTTGTCCTGCCGGTTCAGAATCGGAAATTCACGGAACTTTTTCTTGGTAATATTCTTCCTGACCTCATCCATATAATCATCCAGATGAAAGGCATAAATCGGACCTCTTGTCATAAAATGCTCTACCGGAACGCTCTGGTTGATCAGCCGCGCCACATTAAATGTATCGTGCGGAGTCTGGATGATCACAATATCCTGTGACTGCGCCCTCTTAAGCAGTATCTCCGATACCGAAGCATTCTGGCACACTACGATACATCCCACATTAATGTCAATTGCACAGGAATGGGACTCATACCGGTTACCAAGGATAACCAGATCATTCTCAAAAATGAACTCCGTCATCAGTTCCGGACTTGATGCCCCGATTGCAACCTTTCCATTTGTAAAATACTTATTCGGGTCTCCTGTCAGAAGCTTTCCGTCCAATGTATCAATAATATTCTTGTACTGAGTCTTTGCCTCGCCCAAAATCGTATCATCATATACGTCCATGTAAGAGCTTGCAATATCGCCCGTGGTGGCAATTCCCAGAAGCTCTCCTTCCTCCAGCACCGGAATCGTCTTCACATGCTGTTTCTTCATAAGCTCCCATACACGCTTAATGGAAACATTCGGTCCGGCTCCCTCGATCACATGAATATCCGCATCCTTCACCTGCAGCTTAACATCCGTGAGAAGCTTCGGCGCCTTCACCTGAAACCGGTTCAGCACATACTGAGTTTCTTCATTAATCTGTCCCGCTCTTCTGGGCGAATACTTCTCCCCCGTAATCACCCGCTTCAGATTCGCATAAGCAATCGCCGAACAAACCGAATCCGTATCCGGATTCTTATGTCCGACTACATATACTTTTCTCGATTTATTCTCCATATGTATAAATCCTTTCTCCGTTTAATCCTTCTATATTAAGATTGCCATTTTTTCTTATCCGCGTCAACCGAAATTTGCACTTCTTTGCATTTTCTTTTTGAACAAATCACAACTCTGTGTTATACTAAGAGTAATCATAAAAATTTGCAGCCAGTCCGGCCGGTCTCCCCGTCTGCGGCTGCAGGGCAGGACATATTGTTCTGTTATTTTTATTGGGAATTTATGGGAAAGGAACATGAATTATGGGCGAAGAATTATTACAGGAAAAAGAAACACAGGAAGAGGCGGAACAAACGGCGGAGACTATGGCGGATTATGAGGAGCATTTTGATGATGCGAATCCGTGGAATGTAGTAAAACGTTATATGGAAGAGAAAACCAGACTCCCAATCAAGATTGAAGGCATTGTAAACGGCGGAGCCATTGCTATGGTTGAGGGACTGCGGGGATTTATCCCGGCTTCCAGATTATCTCTTTCCTATATTGAGAATCTGGAAGATTATCTTCTGAAAGAGCTGACCGTTATGGTTATTGATGTCAACGAAGCTGAAAACCGCCTGGTACTCTCTGCACGGGAGATACTCAAGGAGGAAGAACAGGCAGAAAAGGAAGCCAGGATTGCCGCTGTTAAGGTAGGCAGCGTTATGAAGGGAGTTGTTGACAGCCTTCAGAATTACGGCGCGTTCGTCCGTTTGGAAGACGGACTTTCAGGGCTTGTCCATGTATCCCAGATCAGCAATAAGCGTGTTAAATATCCTTCTGACGTGCTGAACAAGGGCGACGAAGTCGAGGTCAAGGTCATCGGTATTAAAGACGGCAAGATCAGCCTCAGCATGAAGGCATTAGAGGAAAAAGCAGAAGAACCAGTTGAAAAGGTTCATATTCCGAAAGCAGAAAACATCGGAACAAGCCTTGGCGATTTATTTAAAAACATAAAATTATAAAGCAGAAGGACCAGTGCACCGGATTTGTGCGCTGGTTCTTTTCTTTCCATTGAAATTAAGCTCATTTTTTAGTACAATTATTTTATACATATTCTGCCAATGCTTCATTGGCATATATTGAAGGAGGAACTATAATTATGGTAACATGGAAGAATCTTGACACCCTGGCATCTTATGATAAGCTTGCAGACATGAAGAACCGCGTTAACCTTGCAGAAGTTATGTCTGGAGACAAGGGCGCTGACCGTGTGGCACGTTACGCCGCACCTATGGCCGAAGGTCTTAGCTTTAACTATGCGGCAAAGGAAGTCGATGACGAGATTTTAAAGGCTCTGTCTGACTTAGCCGGGGAGCATCAGCTTGTAGAGAAGTTTGAGGAGTTATACAACGGCGCAGTGATCAATACCGGCGAGAAGCGCCTGGTGCTCCATCACCTTGCCCGCAGACAGATGGGTGAGCCCGTTGTTGTTGACGGCGTAGACAAGCGTGATTTCTATGTTTCTCAGCAGAAGAAGGCGGCTGATTTTGCTAATAAGGTTCACGCAGGTGAAATTACTAATGCCGCAGGCGAGAAATTTACCACGGTAGTACAGATCGGTATCGGCGGAAGCGACCTGGGCCCCCGCGCTTTATATATTGCTCTGGAGAACTGGGCAAAGGAAAATGATGCATTGAAGATGGAAGCCAGATTCATCAGCAACGTTGACCCGGATGATGCGGCCGCTGTACTGAAATCCATCGACGTATCCCGTTCCCTGTTCATTGTAGTTTCCAAGTCAGGAACTACCCTTGAAACTCTTACCAATGAATCCTTTGTAAGAGACGCACTAAAAAAAGCCGGCCTGGATCCTTCCAAGCATATGCTTGCCGTAACAAGCGAGACATCCCCTCTGGCTAAGAGTGATGATTATTTAACTGCAGTCTTTATGGATGACTTTATCGGCGGACGTTACTCATCCTCCTCCGCTGTAGGCGGTGTAGTACTGTCACTGGCATTCGGACCAGATGTATTTGCAAGGATCCTCGCAGGCGCCGCGGAGGAAGACAAGCTTGCCGCTAATAAGGATGTACTTAAGAACCCTGATATGCTGGATGCCTTGATCGGCGTATATGAGCGCAATGTACAGGGCTATCCCTGCACGGCAGTCCTTCCATACTCTCAGGCGCTCAGCCGATTCCCGGCACATTTACAGCAGTGTGATATGGAATCAAACGGCAAGTCTGTAAACCGCTTCGGCGAACCGGTGGACTACGTGACCGGACCGATCATCTTCGGCGAGCCGGGCACCAATGGGCAGCACTCATTCTACCAGCTGCTCCATCAGGGTACCGACATCGTTCCGTTGCAGTTTGTAGGCTTCAAGAACAGCCAGATTGGTATGGATGTTGTAATCGAAGGAAGCACCAGCCAGGCGAAGCTATGTGCAAACGTAGCAGCACAGATCATCGCATTTGCCTGCGGTAAGGATGACGAGAATCCGAATAAGAAGTTTGAAGGCGGACGTCCTTCCAGCATCATCATCGGTGACCAGCTTACACCAGAATCACTCGGCGCGCTTCTGGCTCACTTTGAGAATAAGATTATGTTCCAGGGCTTCTTATGGAATGTAAACAGCTTCGATCAGGAAGGCGTTCAGCTTGGTAAACTGCTTGCAAAGCGCGTTCTGGCTCATGAGACAGACGGAGCTTTAAAGGCATTCAGTGATTTATTAGATATCTAAAAGTTCATCATAAACTCAGACAGGAGACAGCGGCATGCTGTCTCCTGTTTCCTTCCCTGCTCTATATCACTTCTCCGCCTTCATCTCCTCCAGCATTTTCTCTGCAGTCTCTGCCGCATCCCTCACGCATTTAATACAGCTTGGCAGCGGCTGAGCGCCTTTCTCTTTGGGAATCTCCCTGCAATATAGAGATTCATGTTTTTTCTTAAATTCTGCCGCCGCCGTACGGATTTTCTTATAAGTATCCATCTTGGTCTCTTTCGGCTTCTCCATATCTCCGGCGGTATTTGCAAGGCTCAGCGCCATAAACAGCCCTGTCACCGCCCCGCAGGTATCTCCTAAGCCGCCCATGCCTGCGCCAAAGCCTTCTGTCATCTTAAAAGCATCCAATTCCTTTACTCCATATTCCTCACAGCAGGCACAGATAACTGCCTGACAGCAGTTATACCCGCTGTCAGTAAATTTGCTTACTGCATGATCTACCAGCTTGCCCATATCAGACTCTCCTTTTCTCATATTATAATTTATATCTTATGACTCATTCCTCTTTATTCTGACGTTGCCGCCGCCTCAAGATCCCTCATCCAGCTTGCCGCACATGCATCACTCGGCATTCTCCAGTCTCCCCGCGGCGACAGGGCAACCGTCCCTACCTTCGGTCCATCCGGCAGACAGGACCGCTTAAACTGCTGACTGAAAAACCTCCGGCAGAAGGTGCAAAGCCACTTATAAATTACTGCATCCTCATACTCTCCATGGAACGCATACCTTGCAATACGGTAAATCTTACCCGGCGCATACCCAAAACGCAGGAAATAATACAAGAAAAAATCATGCAGCTCATAGGGTCCCACTAAGTCCTCCGTCTTCTGAGCAATCTTACCGTCCTTCGGCGGCAGAAGCTCCGGACTCACCGGAGTATCCAATACGTCATACAGCACTTCCCTCAGCTCTTTATCCTCAGTGGTATCTGCATAGTACCGCACCAGATGCCTTACCAGCGTCTTTGGAACGGAGGCATTGACCCCGTACATAGACATATGGTCACCATTATAAGTAGCCCAGCCAAGAGCCAGCTCTGACATATCCCCTGTTCCGATCACCAAGCCTCCTATCTCATTGGCAATATCCATAATTACCTGTGTCCGCTCTCTTGCCTGACTGTTCTCATAGGTCACGCTGTGATCCTCCGGGTCGTGTCCGATATCCTTAAAATGCTGCGTCACCGCATCCTTGATCGCCACCTCCCGAAGCTCTGCTCCCAGAGAAAGAGACATCCTGCATGCATTGTTATAGGTTCGGTCCGTGGTTCCAAAGCAAGGCATAGTTACCGCGAGAATCTTCTTTCTGTCAAGACCCAGCGCATCAAATGCCTTCGCCGTCACCAAAAGCGCCAGCGTGGAATCCAGCCCGCCGGAAATTCCTACCACCGCACTCTTTGCACCTGTATGCATGAGTCTTTTTTTCAATCCCATTGCCTGAATGGTCAGGATCTCTTCGCAGCGTTTTGCCCGTTCTTTCTCCTCATCCGGTACAAACGGGCGGGAATCGAAGCGCCTTGTAAGCTTAGTTTCCGTAATCGTAATATCAAATTCCGTTCTCATAAGCGTCCGTTCATTGGACATTTTGAACGTAGTATTCTTCCTTCTCTCGCTGGCAAGACGGTTCACATCCAGCTCAGAATAGATAATTCCATTCTCAAACCGCCTGCTGACCGCCAGGATCGTTCCATTCTCCGCGATCATGTTGTGGCCGCCAAATACCAGATCCGTCGTGGATTCGCCTTCTCCCGCATTCGCATAAATATAGCCTGCGGTCAGCCTTGCCGACTGGCCTCCGATCAGGCTCTCCCGATAGGCATCCTTGCCAATGGTCTCATCGCTTGCAGAGCAGTTGACAATAACAGCAGCCCCCTCTCTTGCCGCCTGAATGCTGGGCGGAATGGGCGACCAGACATCCTCGCAGATCTCTGCTGCCACCGAAAGATTCTCCATCCCTTTTGCCTCAAATATGATCTGCGGGCCAAAAGGAACCCACTCCTTCCCAAGCAGGATCCTCCTTGCCCTCTCCGGACCCTCCCGAAACTGCCTCATTTCATAAAATTCACCATAGTTCGGTAAAAATGTCTTTGTAACCAGACCCAAAATCCGTCCCTTATTCAATGCCGCCGCCACATTATAAAGCTCTCCCTCTATGGAAAGAGGCGCTCCCACAAAAAACAGCGCGTCCTTATCCCTTGTATGTGCCGCAATCTCAAACAGCGCCTCTCTGGCATGATCCAGAAGTACCTCCTGGGTAAACAGATCGCCGCAGGTATATCCGGTAATACACAGCTCCGGAAATGCCACAATCTTTGCTCCATTTAAAACAGCCTCATCCATCATCCGGCATATCTGTTCCTTGTTAAATGCCACATCCGCCACCCGGATATCCGGTGTGGCCGCCGCCACTTTTACAAATCCATCCTTCATCTTTCACATTCCCCTCTCGCTAAAATATCCTGTAATTCATTGATGGTATACCGGTATGCGGTATTGCAGAAATGGCATTTTACTTCAATGTCCTCACCGTCATCAATCATTTCCTGGATCTCCTTCCTGCCGATACTCACGACCGCCTTCTCCACCCGCTCCTTTGAGCAGTTACAGTAGAACCTTGCCGGCAGCGTATCTGTAATCTCAAGTCCCAGATTACCCAGAAGCACTTCCAGAAGCGTCTCCGGTGTATGCCCCTGCTCCAGAAGCTCTGTCACAGAGGTGATCCCTTTGAGATTTTCTTCCAGCTTATCAATCACCGCATCCTCTGCAAATGGCATCAGCTGTATGATAAATCCTCCGGCACATTTGACTGTATTATCCTTCTCCATCAGCACTCCAAGGCCTACCGACGACGGAATCTGCTCCGAATTCATGTAATAATAGGTCAGATCCTGCGCAATCTCACTGGTCTCTAATATGGTCTGTCCCACATAAGGTTCCTTCAGCCCCATATCCTTGATCACATTCAGCAGACCGATGCCAAGGGCATCCGCCACATTGATTTTTCCATTTTTTACAGGAACCGATACATCCGGGTTAAAAACGTAGCCTTTCACGTTTCCCTGATTGTCAGCCGTAACTGTAATCCCTTCAATGGGGCCGTCCCCCCGGATCTGAAGCGTAAGAATATCTGTATCATTCTTCATCATGGCACCCATCATGGTTCCCGCCGTCATCAGCTGCCCCAGCGCCACAGTAGCTGTGGGACTGGTATTATGACGCTTTCTTGCCTCTTCCGTAACTACTGTCGTACATGCCGCAAACGCACGGATCTGACTGTCCGCCGCGGCCGCCCTTACAATATAATCCTTCATCTATTTCATTTCCTTTCCTCTGACCTCGTAATTCTTCCGGCATTGACCTTAAATGCCCTATTTTTCCCATTATAGCTCTTTTTCTGCCAAAGCACAACTTCCGGTTCACGCCCTGTCTGCCTTTCCCCGCTCTCTTGCCGCAACGCTGATCCGCTCACTTTTTCCATGCGGCGGATTCTTCGTATAAGCATCATATGCGGCTATAAATTCCATCCCGGATCTCTCAATCAGCTCCCGGATCTCCTCCAATGTATACGCCCTCTGGAAATGTGTCTCCTGGTACTTCCCGTACCTGCCGTCCTCTTCTCTGATAAAAAGCGTCAGTTCATATTCGTTGATCCGCTCCTCCTCATCATAATAATTATCCCAGATAAAACTGCTCTCTTCCCTGTCCTCGGCAATCGTCTGGTTCCCCAAAAGCTCCCGATATTTATATTCCGTATTAAAATCAAACACAAAGATTCCCGACGGGTCAAGATAATTATTTACCAGACAAAACACCTGCTCTAATTCATCCGGCTCTGTAATATAATTGATGCTGTCGCAGGCGCTTACCACAGCACGGACCGTCCCATAAAGCTCAAACTCCCGCATATCCTGAAGCAGATATAAAATATCATATCCCTTCTCCCTTTTCTTATCCATAGCGGTCCCCAGCATCTCTGGAGCGGCGTCTACACCGATCATATCATAACCCTTCTCCGCCAGACGGGCCGTCAGATTCCCGGTTCCGCAGCCCAGTTCCAGCACCAGTCCGTCCCGGATTCCGAACTCCCCCAGAAGCCCGCACAAATATTCCGTCCACTCTTCATAAGGCACATTATCCATGAAAATGTCATACACCTCTGCAAAGCCTGTATATGCTTCCATAGTCCTTATTCCTTTCATTTCTCAAAATCTTCCATCAAAACCAGCAGTTTTAGTATAGCAAAAAAACGGGAAACCCTCTATAAGTTTCCCGCTTTTTCTCTCTTAATTTTATCGTCCTATCTTCATGTGAATCCTAAACCGCTTACTCGTTGACCCCCTCTGTCTCAATGATGAACTTCGTGCTGCCGTTCATTTCCGAAGAAATTCCTGCAAAGGACTTATAATCCTTCCCAAGGTCAGCCATTGCTTTCAGACGATCCTTCGCTTTGGAAATGTCCCCGCCAAACAGACCAGTCAGCTTATCAATTGCCTCTGTCTTATACTCGGCCATTCCATCTGCAAGCGTCCGATTGCCGTCTGCAAGGGCATTAGCTCCATCTGCAAGAGTTCCTGCTCCGCTGTTCAAGGTGTCTGCGCCCGCCGCAAGCTGGCTGACTCCCGCCGCAAGCTGGCTGCCGCCCTGTAACAGCTTAGCCGCTCCGCCGCTGAGTTCATCGTTATGAGCCTGCAGGGCATTTACGCCTTCGCTTATCTGCTTAATTCCGACACTCAGCTTACCTGCCCCATCAGCAACTGCATTGCTGGCATTTACTAAGCCTGGATTTTCCATTGTTCCATTTCCGTAAAACACCATCTGCATCTGATCATTTACTGCCCTTGTCTGATTAACTGCGGCCGATGCATCTGCCTGCAGATTCTCTGCCATGCTTTGAATGGATTGGATCTCTGCTAATGCCTGCGCCTTTTCACCTGACACCTCTGCTGTTGCGGCTGTCGTCACTTCACTGGAGGTGAAATAGCTCCGGATCTGGCCTGCCGCCTCTCCCGGATTTTCAATACCAAGCGTTCCAAGATATGCTTCCAGTCCTGCTATATCACACTGAACCTCTCCTCCGCCATTATTCACCACCTGTGCCTGCGCAGAAATATTCTCAACCGTATTTTGAAGGCCTGCCAGAGAATTGCTGATACTTGCCGCCTCGCTGCTCATCTGGCTGGTCGTAGCCACCGGCCTGCTTATTGCGCCAGTCGCAATAAGATATGTCTCTACCGCTGTCACGCCGGTCTTAACCCCCTGTGCTCCCGCCGCAACCTGCGCACTTGCATCCGCCATCTGATTGTTATTCATTGCATCAGCCAAATTCTGGATTCCCTGGGTATAGGTAGTTATCCCATTACTCAGCGTCTCGACTCCGGCAATCAGCTCCCCGGACTTACTATTCAGCGTATCAATGCCGTTCTTGAGCGTTCCTGTACCTCCAGCAAGCGTCCCTGCACCTCCGGCAAGCTCTCCAGCGCCGTCAGCCGCTTCTCTGGAGCCATCCACCAACTGATTCGTTGCATCCTCCAGCTCCGCAATGGAATCGTTCAGATCATCAAAGCCATCCATATCGTCAAAATCCAGATTCTGGAGAAAGTCTGTAGACGCCGCCGTAATGGTCGGTCCTACTGACGCATTCTTCACCTCTGCCGTAATCGTCACCTCTTCCGGCAGGTCAAAATCAAAGTCTCCGTCCGTAAGCTTTAAGTTCTCGCTGATTCCCGGGAATCCAAGCCCTACCACGATCTGTTTATCCGCATCGGAAAGCACCTTACCATTGTCAATCTCTACATTCTGATATTCATCTGCAGGAAGCATCATCGCAGTGATCATCGTAAACGGCGTAAACATTTCCTCTTTTTCCCCAGCTACATCTACTGCTGTCTTTGAGCTGTTGCTGTATTGAATATGGATTTCAACTCTGCCGTCTTTTCCCTTCAAATCCTCAGCGCTGATATTTTCCCCGTCCAGCTTGTAGCTGATCTTCACTCCTACCGGAAGCTCCTTTTTCGTGGTTCCCTGATAGTAAATGTCATTACCCTCTGCCTTCCAGTCAAGCCCTGCATCTGCAGAAACCTGATAGGATTCCTCTCCCTTAATATTCTCAATACCGTCCAGCTCAGACACGTCTGAGAGCTTCCCGTTTCCGGGATTCTTAATCCACTCTGTTACCGTTGTATCCTTCACATTTCCGGCAGGATCCGCTTTCACATAGACCGATTCTTCCTTCTTTGCTCCCTGCTCCTTTTCTTCCTCTGAAGCTTCTTCCGTCTCTTCTGTTTCTTCTGCTTCTACACTGTCTGTCTCCAGTGCCGTCTCTGCCACTTTCTGAAGTTCCTTAACATCCGCCGCCTTCGCAGTAATCACATTTCTCTGGTAATTGCAGGTTCCTGCCATTCCTGCTGTAATAACCGTTACCATTGCCGCCGCCATAAGTCTCATGCTTTTATTATTCTTATTCATTGCAATACCCCCTGTTATGCATGCACTTTATTTCCAAATTTATTGTTTTTCTTGTCATCCTGATCCTTCGCATCCTTCGGAAGAAATCCGCTGCTGGTCCTTACGATCACTTTGTCAAATATCATAAACATGGACGGAAGGATAAACACTACCACCAGCATACTGATAATTGCCCCGCGCGCCATCAGGATACACAGCGAACTGATCATATCAATGTTGGAATACATTCCAACTCCAAATGTGGCCGCAAAGAAGCTCAGCGCACTTACAATAATGGACTGGGCAGAAGACTGATGGGCTGTCGTTACTGCCTCATACTTACCTGCCCCTCTGCTTCTTTCCCTCTTATATCTTGTCGTCATAAGGATTGCATAATCCACCGTTGCTCCAAGCTGGATCGTTCCGATTACAATGGATGCCACAAATGGAAGCGTGGTTCCCGTATAGAACGGGATTCCCATGTTGACAAATATCGCAAATTCGATTACGCCTACCAGTATGATAGGAAGGCTGATAGAGCGGAATAAAAGCAGGATGATCAGGAAAATAACTCCGATTGACACAACACTTACCATCTTAAAATCATGATCTGTAATATCGATCAAATCCTTCGTAAGCGGCGCCTCGCCTACCAGAAGCGCATCCTTGTCATATTTATCCGTAACCGCATTGACTGCATCTACCTGCGCATTTACCTCATCCGACGCAACCTTGTAAATAGAATTGATCATGATCAGCTGGTATTTGTCTGTCTTCAGCATATCCGTCACATCTGACGGAAGCATATCTGCGGGGATTCCAGGCCCCACAAGCTTATCTATTCCAAGCGCCCATTTCACGCCGTCTATAGCTTCAATCTCCTTCAGCATCCTGTTCACATCATAAGAAGGAACTGAGCTGTTTACCAGAAGCATATGGGTGGTATTCATATCATAGTCTTCCTTCAGCTTCTCATTTGCAATGATACTTGGAAGACTCTTGGGAAGGGTCTCATCCAGATTATAGTAAACACCCGTGTGGTTATTGCCGTAAATTGCCGGAACCAAAAGAACCACAAATATAATGGCAAAAACCGGATACCGTTTTGTCATCCTGTCCGACAGCCTGTTGATATTCGGAAGCAGCGGCCTGTGCTTCGTCTTCTCGATCAGCTTATCAAAGCACAGAATCATGGACGGCAGGATGGTTACGCAGGCAAGAACGCCGAATATCACGCCTTTCGCCATAACTATACCAATGTCCTTTCCCAAAGTAAAGCTCATAAAGCATAATGAGAAAAATCCTGCAATAGTGGTAACCGAGCTTCCGATCACCGATGAAAACGTCTGGGAAATCGCGTGTGCCATAGCCCTCATCTTGTCACCGTCATACCGGATCTGCTGTTCGTCGTAGCTGTGCATCAGGAAAATCGAGTAATCCATGGTAACTCCAAGCTGCAGCACAGCCGCCAGCGCCTTCGTAATATACGAAATCTCTCCCAGAAAATAGTTGCTTCCCAGATTATAAACAATTGCCATTCCGATACTGATCAGGAACAAAATCGGAACGATCAACGACTCCATCGTAATACCCAGCACAATCGAGGACAAAACAACTGCTATCACTACATAGACCGGAGTTTCGCTCTCCGCCAGCTCCTTGGTATCCGTTACAATGGCTGACATGCCGCTGATAAAACACTGCTTACCTGCAAGCTTACGGATCTCTGTAATCGCATCCATGGTCCCGTCCGAGGATGTGGACTCATCAAAGAATACCGCCATCATCGTACCTGTATCTGAATTGAATACCTCATATAAGTTATCCGGAAGCATACTCTGGGGTATGGAAATATCCGCCGCCGAATCATACCAGAGCACCTTCGAGACGTGGTCTACGTCTTCAATCTGCTTCTTCAGCTTTGATACATCCTTATTCTCCATACCGTCCACGATCACCATGGAAAATGCTCCCGTGCCGAAGTCCTCCACCAGAATGTCCTGCCCCCGCATGGTCTCAATATCCTTCGGCAGATAGGTAAGAACATCATAATTGATTCTGGTATTCACGTAACCCAGCGCCGATGGAATCAGAAGCAGAAAACCTATCACCAGAATGGCTGCTCTGTACTTCACGATTTTCTTTCCAAGCTTCACCATTTTCTTCAACTCCTTTTAAATTATGACTGATGGTCATTTCTACAATCAGCACTATATACCAAAAATGACCATTAGTCAATACCTTTTACAAAAAATTATGACTTTTGGTCAATTTTTATTCTTTTTTCTTGAAATTCTTAAAATACACGATATAATGAACAAATAAGGAGTGCAGACCATGGGAAAAATTGATGAGAATAAAAAACAGAAAAGAGATGCCCTTCTGAATACAGCCTATGACCTGTTTACTACAAAAGGCATCCAGTCAACGGCTATTTCAGATATTGTAAAGCGGGCGGGCGTGGCCAAGGGAACCTTTTATTTATATTTCAAAGACAAATATGATATCCGGAATAATCTCGTAGCACACAAGACGCGCGAATTATTTGACAATGCGGGAAAAGAGATGCTCAGCCGGCGGATTGCCGGGCTTGAGAACCAGTTAATATTCATTATAGACCACATTATTAATGTACTTGTAAAAGACCTGCCATTGTTGAATTTCATATCCAAGAATCTGGTAATGGGAGCACTGCGCTCTACGCTGATCACAGGGAAGGACTCTGACGACGAGATTTATGAGCGGTTTCTCCAAATTGTAGCGGCGGATGAATATGAGTACGCGGATGTGGATGTAATGCTCTTTACCATCGTAGAGCTTGCAGGTTCTGCCGGGTACAATTCCATACTATACAAAGAGCCCGTACCCATTGATGAATACAAGCCCTTTTTATACCGGACGGTAAGATTGATCATCGAAAGCCATCGGGTGAAATAATTTTATACAATTATAATTTTGTGTTTCCATAATAATCGAATAGATTTTACACTTTCCTTATGTTATAATAGCTGTTACAAAGGCAGATACAAAAATACAGAGAAGCGGTGCAGAATGTCATTAACAAATGAAGATTTACTAGCAATCAGTCAGCTGCTGGACGTTAAATTAAGCTCGAAATTCCAGTCAGAGCCGCAGCCATTAAAAGATGATATTAGAGATATTAGCAGGCTGATATTGATATCATGAAAAAGATTATTACAGAACACAGTAAAGAATTGCAAAAGCTAGTGTGCTGACACATTCATATTCCGGCTCATACAGCCTTTCTCTATATTTCCTTGATATGCCCTGCATCTCCTTTCCCAGCGTGATACCCATAATAGCGGCAGTATTTGCAATAAGCCCCAGCGGAAGCTGCTCGTCAATTACCATCACACATTTTTCATTCTGCAAATCCATAATTTTACTCCTCCTTATATAAGACATGCTTATCTTCTGCTCTGCGGGGTATATTCCGAGATAAACAGCCCTGCAATCGTTAATACCGTGCCTGCAGCCGAAATCCATGTCACTGGCTCCTTTAATATGATTACTGATGCCGCGATTGTTATAACGGGAACCAGATAAATATAAATGCTCGTCTTTACCGCGCCCAATGTTTTTACCGCATAATTCCATGTAACAAAACACAGCGCTGACGCCCCGGCTCCCAAATAAACAATATGGACCGCATAGGCCGCATCCGTAAACCGTGACAGCCCCAGTTCAAAATCAAAAAAGAAAAGCGCCGGTACCATAAAGACAATCCCGTAAAAAAACGTTCTGCGCACGGCCGGGATAACAGAACCCCCAAAGCCTGCAATCTTCCGTGTCAGTATGGAATAGCATCCCCATACAAATGCCGCCGCCACAGCCAGAACGTCGCCTTTGGGATTCAGGCTGAAACTGCTGCCGTTCAGGCTGATCATCACAACCCCCGCCATAGCAGCCGCAAAACCGGCAAAAAAACCGGCCTGCAGCCTTTCCTCTGACTTTATAAATAACTGCGAAAGGATTGCCGTAAAAAACGGGGCGGCAGATATGATCACGCCCACATTAGAAGCCATCGTATAAGTCAGAGCAATATTTTCCAGCAGATAATACAGACAGATTCCGCTAAATCCCGCCCCGGCAAAGACCAGCTCCTGCCTCCTGCTCACCTTCTTTAATCTCCGCGGACACACAGCCAGCAATACCAGATATCCCATCACAAACCGGAAAAACAGAATTTCCACAGGCTGAAATTCTTTTAGCAGGATTTTCGTTGAAATAAATGTAGTTCCCCAGATTCCGATTGTGACAAGCGCCGCCAGATGCCCTGCCTGTCTCTTACTTTTCATTCTGTGCGTCCTCCTATCTCTTATCGCAAAATATATCCCGGTAAGCACCTGGAGAAAGCCCGATAAAGCTGCTGAAATAATTGGTAAAATGACTCTGATCCGAAAATCCCGTCTGCATTGCGGCCTCCAGCGGGCTTACCCCCTGCCCTAAGAGCTTCTTCGCCTCATTGATACGGATTGTCTCCAGATAACGATAAGGCGTAATTCCCTTCAATCTCGTAAACGCCCGGAGCAGGGTAGACTTACTGAGAGCCGTATATTCACAGAGCTCCTCAAGACAGATATGGGATCTGTAATTCCGCTCCATATATTCACAGGCTCTTTCAATCTCCCTGCACCCATGGGACCTGCCGCCGGCTCCCTCCGGATGCTTCGGCAATTCAGGGATGCCGCCCTCAAACGGCTGTCCACAATTCTGGATCAGTGTAGATATCAAAAACAGCAGCGCTTCCTCTTTTCCAAAGCCTTCCGTTCCCTTCATCACCATTTCATGCAGGGGACGCAGGTAACACCCTGCCTCCTCGTCTCGGATGACGTTCTGCGAAAACCCGGGCAGCTCTCTCCTGCCCGTTACCTCCTCTGCCAGAGAAAGCATAATCTCTTTGCTGATATTCAGCCCCCGGTAGTCCCATGTTCCTTTGCCGGTCTGTGTACAGCCGTGGTTATCCCCTGGATTGAACACAACAATATTTCCCTGTTCCAGAACATACTCCCTGTTCCTGCAGGAAAGATGCCGCTCTCCCGCTTCCACGAACCCAATCACATAATACTCATGAAAATGATTGGGAAACGGCTGTATAATCCCTTCAAAGCGATAGGCTTCTATCTGTAGTTCCTCGTCGTATACTGCTGTCCGGACTTCTTTTTTCATATCCTTCTTCCTCCCTGCCATATTTATTTTACTGCCTCTTTCCAGTAAAGTCTTGTAAAATATCTTCATTTCTATATTGAAAGTTACCCCTAATTTGAATTAGAATAGAATCGTTAACCATACAGGATCTTTTGGTATGGATTTATACATGGAGGTGAAGCATGGACAGTTTCCTGATTGCATTAAACGCAGTATTTCCGTTCTTATTTTACATATCCTTTGGATACCTGACACGCGCCCTTGGAGCGGCAGATGAGGCATTTATGAAAAAGCTGAACCAGATGACCTTCCGGATGTTCTTTCCGCTAATGATGTTTTACAATTTGTACGACAAGGAACCGGGGCAGGGCTTTGATTACCGGCTCGTAATTTTCTCTGCCGTCAGCGTAATCCTGCTGATTATCCTCCTGTTTCTCCTTATCCCGAGGCTGGTAAAGGAAAACCCCAGACGAGGCGTCCTCATCCAGGGTATTTACCGGAGTAATTTTGTGTTATTTGCAATCCCGCTGACCGAGAACATCTTCGGCCGCGCCGGAACTGTAACAGCTTCTATGCTTGTGGCAGTTATTGTGCCGATCTATAACGTAAGCGCGATTCTGATACTGGAATACTTCCGGGGCGGTAATATCCGTCCTCTCACACTGCTGAAAAAGGTGCTGTCAAACCCCTTGATCCTTGGCGCGATTGCAGGCGCCGCCTTTGTACTTATAGGTCTTAGGCTGCCCTCATGCATAGAGAAGCCAGTTTCCCAGTTTGCTGATATGACTACGCCGCTGGCTCTTTTCGTACTGGGCGGAACCCTGCAGTTTTCTTCCATGAAGCACAATATGAAATACCTGCTCCCAGTGCTTGCTATAAAGCTCCTCCTCCTTCCGGCCATCGCACTAACGGCCGCCTCGGCAATGTCCTTTGAACCTCTGGAACGATTTGTATATTTTACGATGTTTGCAACGCCCATCGCCACCGCCTCCTATCCAATGGCATCCAATATGGACGGAGACGGCTCTCTTGCCGGAGAGCTGGTAGTACTAAGCACCTGCCTGTCTGTTGTTACCATCTTCCTGTGGATCTTCTTTATGAACAGCCGCGGGATTATCTAAGGGAGCGCTTTCTTAAGCCTCTCCCTAAAACTCTCTCTGCTTTAGAACCCTTAAGGATATTGCCGCCGATACCAGCATCAGTACGGCACATACCGCCAGCACCACACAGACAAACAGCTCCGCCGGGGCTTCATCCAGCTTCCTTAAAAAGCTTCCCACCGACCAATGAAGGCTTTTCATCGTCTTTACACCGCCCCATATTAAGATAAAGACTACGAGCGAAACCGCCATCATTGCTATTCTGCCCTTCTCAGTCCCAAACTTAAGCTGGACAGGGATTGTAAATGATAGAAACATCATGGCAATCATGATAGAAGTCATCTCTGCTATAAGAATATCGTCTAATTTTATCATATCGCCCCTTATCCCGGACACAACCACCGTAACCGTCAGAACCACAAAGGCGGTGATTCCCGCCGACAGGATACCAAAGGAATATTTTTCGGCCACATACTCCCTCCTGCTTACCGGCAGGGTAAATAAAAATGCCATACCATTATTATACTCATCATAGCTGATCGTACTAATAGTAAACACCGTGTACATAATTGTAGCGTAGCTTACAACAAATGCCGGATTATTAGAAGTAAACAAAAATACAAATACAATAAAAGCTGTTACCATAAAAAACTGCTTCTGGTTTGCCAATAACTTCCAGTCTTTGATCAACAATGCTCTCATCTGCTCATCTCCTCCCTTTCTCTCATCAAAATAAGCTCATCAATGCCGCCTCTTTCAATTACCAGGTCCGGAAAGTTCTCCATATAGAACCGCTTCTGGCTTGTTAGGCAGCGGTATCCGTAGTCCTCCTTTTTCTTCGACAGAAGATAGGACTTATCCAGCTTTTCATACTGCTCAGGCGTCACCTTCAGGATTCCGTAGCTGCTAAGAAGAATATCCGTATCTTCATGCAGCACGATTTTGCCCTCGTCAATCAGATAAATATCATCACAGAAGGATTCCAGATCCGTAGAAATATGCGAGCTGATCAAAATAGCCCGTTCCTCCTGCTCCATATATTCCCGCAGCATATCCAAAAGCTTCTCTCTTGTCACCACATCCAGCCCCGCCGTAGGCTCATCCAGAATCAGCAGCCTTGCGTCATGGGACAGAGCCGCAATAATCTGCAGCTTCCGCTTCATACCCGTCGAAAAATCCTTCATCTTCTTATCAAGGGGAATGCTTAATCTCTCACACCTCTTTCGGAATCCTCCCTCATCAAAGGAATGATACATGCTCCTCAGCACTGGTATCAAATCCTTGATCTTCAGATATTCACTGAAGCCGGAATCCGACAGCACAACCCCCATCTGCTCCCGGTCAGCCTTCGTAAGCTCGTCTACAGGCTTTCCCAAAACCTGTACCTTGCCGCCGTCTGTGCGGATCAGTCCGAGAACTGCCTTGAATGTGGTACTTTTTCCGGCGCCGTTTCTCCCAATCAGTCCGGTAATACATCCTTTCGGAACCTCCAGCGAACAATCCAGACTGAACTCCTGATAGTTTTTCTTCACATGCTCTAGTACAATCATCCTTTAATCCTCCAAAACAATCATAAATGCATCTGTAATTTCCCGATTACTCATTCCTAAGCTTCTGCCTTTCCGGATGGCCTTTTCCAAATCAGCTTCAACCTCTTTGCGCTTCTCCTCCATCATAAGCTCCTGGCCGGCACATGCCACAAAGCTTCCTTTCCCATGTACTGTGATCACAAAGCCCTCTTCCTCCAGGGCATCATAGGACTTCTTCACGGTCAGTGCACTGACCTTTAACTCCTTCGCCAGACTGCGGACAGAGGGAAGCATCGCTTCCTCCTTCAATTCCCCCTTCATTATTGCCGCCTTAAACTGTGTAACTATCTGCTCATAAATAGGCTGCATAGAAGAATTGTTAATAATAATCTTCATTTCATCACCCTTTCGATACAAACAGTATATAACAGTATTTAACTGTTGTCAACTGTTTTATACTGTTTGTTTTAAAAAGAACAAAAGTACGTTTCGCACACTCTCGCATGATTACATTTCTAGCCGCGCGGCTTTTGTTCCGCGCGCGCAGCCTGCACATCCTCCCGGAGGATTTTATAATATAGGGAACGGAGTTTCCTATATTATAAAAAAACCCTTCCGCCTCTGTACTATCTCTAATACAAATACGGAAGGATTTTCTCATCGTCTTTATTCTATTTCATCCTGCTCTGCATCATCCATCATATAGTCTCCATTATAGCAGCCTATCATAACCCGCTTTTTCGGACTGATCATGATTCCCATTAAAATTCCGGCAAGCGTACATACCAAAAGCCCCAGACACAGCTCTCTTTTGTTAACCACAGCCTCCGCATCAAGCTCGTCCCATAATTCCTTTATTTTTTCTATCATGCAATTGCTCTCCTTTCACATATCTTCTTATGACCAACAAGCTGTCATCAGCAGATCTTGTAAATCCATCCCTCCGGCGCATCAATCCTGCCCATCTGGATGCCTGTCAGCGTATCGTACAGCTTCTTGGTAACAGAACCCATCTCGTCCATTCCGCTTGGGAAACAGATGTCCTTACCATGATCTACAATCTTTCCTACCGGCGAAATAACTGCCGCTGTTCCGCACAGGCCGCATTCAGCAAACTCTGAAACCTCGCTAAGCAGCACCTCTCTTTCCTCTACCTCAAGTCCCAGATATTCCTTTGCTACGTGCATCAGCGAACGTCTGGTAATAGATGGAAGAATCGTATCAGACTTCGGCGTTACCACCTTGCCGTCCTTTGTCACGAACAGGAAGTTCGCACCGCCCGTCTCCTCTACCTTAGTTCTAGTCGCCGCATCCAGATACATATTCTCATCGTATCCCTGCTTGTGTGCATCTACGATTGCATGAAGGCTCATGGCATAGTTAAGGCCGGCCTTTACGTGCCCGGTCCCGTGCGGTGCCGCACGGTCAAAATCACATACGCGGATAGTAATCGGCTTTGCGCCGCCCTTAAAATACGGTCCTACCGGCGTACAGAACAGCCGGAACTGATAATCATCCGCCGGCTTTACGCCGATAACCGAATTAATTCCAAACATATAAGGGCGCAGATACAGGGTTGCTCCCGAACCATACGGCGGAACATAAGCCGCGTTGGCCTCTACCACCTGCTTTACCGCATCCAGAAACTGCTCCTTTGAAATCGGCGGCATCTCCAGACGTTTTGCCGTATCGATCATTCTCTCTGCATTCAAATCCGGACGGAATGTAACAATATCCCCATTCTCTGTGGTATACGCTTTCAATCCCTCAAAGCATGTCTGCGCATACTGCAGAACACACGCACATTCATTCATCGTAATATTGGCATCCTCTGTAAGCATTCCTTTGTCCCATGCTCCGTTCGTATAATTTGCAACATACCTCTTATCAGTCTGCATATAACCAAATCCAATGTTAGACCAGTCGATATTTTTCTTCTCCATGATTCTCATTCCTCCGTTCTCTATAACCGTCATCTGTTCAATATGAACTTATTATAATACTATCGGACATCAAAATCAAGAGCGCACTCTGTTTTCTTTTCCTGTTTTTAAGCGGCTCATAGGGAATCTGCATCACATGCAAAAGACGATACCGAAGCAGCAAAAAGTCCAATGTCAGAACTACCGCAAACACTGCCAAAAGACTTACCATCCAGCATACGGGTTTTGCGGACCGCCTGCATAAACCTACTTCCTTTCTAAAAAACAAACTTTCTGCTTACTTTCATTATACAGACAATCTTTGGTTGCCGCTTTCAATAAAACGGCATATACTATAAGAAAAACGACAAGGAAGTAATTTTATGATACGTAACCCGAATTCTCTCCACACTGACCAGAAGCGAAAAGAATTGCTAGAACAAGGTGAATTATTTAATCTTACCGCCAACCACGGAGACATCCACCACTATATCACTGACTGCATCCCCTCTCACTGGCACCGCGAGCTGGAGCTTTTTCTCCTGCTGGAAGGCAGTGTCCTGCTTAGAATTGAAGACCGGGTATATCACATAAATGCCGGGGAAGGAGGATTTATTAATACTGGAGTGCTGCACACCTTCACAGCAGACTCTCCCTGCCCCTGCATTTTCCGCTCCTTTGTATTCGATTCCGGTATTGCAGGAGGGACGCCGGGAAGTGTGTTCGATACGGTATATATCCGCCCTATTTTAGAAACGGGGCCGTCTTTTCTGAAGTTTCAGAAAAATCCAGAAAATGAACCCTATTTCCGGCAGTTTGGACAGGCCTTTACCGCCTGTGCGGGAGAACAGCCCGGCTATGAATTTAAAATCCGGGCCGCCTTATCAGAGGTACTTCTGTTTATCTGGAAAAAAAGCCAGATGCTGCCGCCACGTAAAATGCCTGATATTCAAGAAGCACGCATCAAACGGATGCTGGAATACATCGACGCAAATATCAGCAATGCCATGACCGTAAAGGAAATCGCAGACACAGTGAGTATCTGTCCCAGAGAATGCCAGCGCATTTTCGGCCGGTATCTGCATTACAGCCCTATGGCCTATGTTCAACGAAGAAGAATTTTTACGGCGGCCAGGCTGCTTTCTGAAACAAATTCCCCGCTGACAGAGATCGCCTTAAGCTGCGGATTCCAAACTCCCAGCTATTTTTCCAAACAATTCAAACAGCTGACGGGAAGTACGCCGAGGGAATACCGGGCCGCTGTCCGGAAAAATAAGTAAAGCAGGCGCCCATCCAAAAGCACCTGCTTTCCTTTTCATCATTGACCCCATGCTTATTAACGTTCCATATAGCTGATGGACTCGATTCCCACGCTTCCTCCGCGCACTACCTCAATGCTTTTAAATTCTTCCTTCATCAGCTTTACTACCGCATCATTCTTGGTAGCTGTCTGCACAAATTCCAGCAGCAGGCTGTCCCTGCCGTAATCAATGACCTTGGCCTTAAATGTCTCCGCAATCTGAAACAGCTCCGTCTTATCCGACGCGCTGCACCTGCGCACCTTAATATACATAATCTCCTTCATTCTCACAAAAACATCCGTAAAATCAATGACCTTAATTACCTCTACCAGCCGGTTCAACTGCTTCTTGATCTGCTCAAAGGTCTCGTCATCGCTGACCGTTGCGATCGTCATTCTTGAAACGGTTGGATCTTCCGTGGTCCCCACCGTCAGACTGTCCAGATTATAGGATTTCCCGGAAAACAGCCCCGAAATCTTAGAAAGGACACCCACCTGATTCTCCACATACAGAGAAATCCATCTTTTTTTCATACCATTATTATTCATAATCTCAGCACTCCCTTCTAACAATCCATGATCAAATCCCGCAGGGTTCCGCCCGGCTCGATCATCGGATAGACCAGATCCTCCGGATCAATCTCAAATTCCAGGATATACGGAGTCTTTACACTCGCCATGGCTTCCCGGAAGGCAGGCTCAATCTCCTCCTTCTTCGTAATCCGGATTCCTTTCGCGCCGTAGCTCTCTGCCAGCTTAATAAAGTCCGGTGTGTAAGGCGGACATGCCGCCTCACCGCATCTGCCCCGGCAGGCAGCGCCGGAATGAAGACAGGTCATGGAATACCGCTTTCCATAGAACAGCTTCTGCCACTGACGCACCATCCCAAGATTATTATTATTGAAAATACAGGCAATGATCGGCAGCTCTTCCAGCACAGCCGTTGCAAGCTCCTGAATATTCATCTGCATGCCGCCGTCGCCGGAAACGGAGATAACCGGAATATCCGGATTGCCAAGCTTCGCGCCGATCGCTCCTGGCAGCCCATATCCCATGGTTCCAAGCCCGCCGGACATCAAAAGTTTTTTCTTTGCCGTAATCTCAGCAAACTGAGAGACGAACATCTGATGCTGTCCCACGTCAGTAACAATAATTGCCTCATCGAATAAGCGGTTGATCACATCGATCACATTCTTCGGTGTCATGATCGGTTTTTCTTTCATCATAAGCGGATGCTCGTTCTTCCAGCACGTAATCTGCTCCATCCATTTCTCCGTATTGCAAGGTTCTACATATTCCAGCATACGGGTAATGGCATCCCTTGCATCGGCAACAATCGGCACATCCACCTGTACATTCTTGGAAATGGCCGCCGTATCAATATCAATATGGATAATCTTCGCTTTCGGGGCAAAGGAATGAAGCTTACCCGTAATCCGGTCATTGAACCTGGTCCCGATCGAGAACAGAATATCACACTCACTTACCGCCATATTGCAGGCATAGGCGCCGTGCATTCCCAGATTCCCGATATACAGAGGATGGTTCGTGTCGATCGCCCCGCGCCCCATAACCGTCGTTACCACCGGAACATTCGTAAGCCTTACCAGTTCGGTAAATTCCTCTCTGGCATTTGCAATATTTACACCGCCGCCAATCAAAAACAACGGCCTTTTCGCCTTATTCAGCATCTTGATCGCACGCTTGAGCTGTCCCACATGGGCAATCGTGTTCGGCTTATAACCGCGGATATTTACCTCGGAAGGATACTCTGCATCTCCAAGCTCTCCCATCACATCCTTCGGAAGATCGATCAGCACCGGTCCCGGCCTTCCGGTCCGGGCAATGTAAAATGCTTCCTTGATGATCCGTCCCAGATCCTTTCTCTCCCGTACCGTTACCCCATATTTGGTAATGCTCCGGGTAATCCCGACAATATCTACCTCCTGAAAAGCATCATTTCCAATCAAATGCCTTGCCACCTGTCCGGTAAAGCATACCAGCGGCACACTGTCATAATATGCTGTGGCAAGCCCGGTCACCAGATTGGTCGCACCCGGACCGCTGGTCACCAGACATACACCGGTCTTTCCTGTGGATCTTGCATATGCATCCGCTTCATGCACCAGCGCCACTTCCTGTCTTGGCAGGATGACCCTGGTATAATCCTGCTTATAAAGCTCATCGCTGATATCAATGGTGCAGGCTCCCGGATAGCCGAACAATGTGTCAACGCCCTCTTCCCTAAGCGCTTTTACAAGCAGCTTATTTCCGCTGATTTTCCTCATTTATATCTACCTCCTTATTATGTTCACGCCTATATCTAAAAAGTACCTACAGCATCCGCCGCCGGCTTCCTTAATGGATGCACGGCTGCAAAAGAAAACGCCCTAAGCAAAACGCTTAGGGCGGATATATCATCCGTGTTACCACCTAAATTCAGAGACCCTGTGTCTCTGCACTCTGCCAGTACAGGCTTCGGACTGTCGATATATACGGCCCTTCCCCAATACTGCTTCCCTCTAACGCAGGGATTACGTTGAAGTCTACTGACGGAATGTCCTTCCTGCTCTTAGCAGGAGCGCTCCGCGTTCGGTTCACCGCTCAGGGGCTACTTCCATAAGACCATCTCGAAGATTCACACCATCCATCTTCTCTCTGGGCTTCCGGCTGCTTATGTACTCCTCCCCGTCATAGCATTTATCTGAAACTGGTAAGATTTCTACCATTATAGATGATAATATACAAGGTTGTCAACTGTCTATTTTACGCTTTTCCATAGACGATATTTTATTGTTCAACAGACAATACTCTCCACCAGCTTACAGATATTTCCCCAGGATACCCTGACAAGATCCGGACATCCTGTATAAGGCATAGACGCACAGACCTCGATAGTTTCTGCAAGATTTCTTTCAAAATGTTCCAGGCTCTCCGGCACAGGCTCATCTGCATTCTGCATCTTTGGCGGTTCCACAAAGAGAACCGGTGCATGCTCCACATTCGCCTCTATCCATGGACGGATTCCCGGAAGCTCAGTCACCACCACCCTGCAGCCGCACGCCATGGCCTCTATAATCGTCAGCGGAAGCCCCTCGCTAAAGGAAGGAAGCACGAAGATATTGCTTTTATTATACTCTCCGGCAAGCTCTGTCTGGGACAGCTTCCCAAGAAAGTGTACCGGATACCGGCTCTTTTCTGCCAGCTCAAGAATCCAGCTATATTCTCTCTGGTTTCCCGCACCTCCGGCAAGATAAAGCACAAGCTCTTCCGGCTTTCTGGATAAATGCCCAAGGCTCTTTAGCAGGCTTGCCACGCCCTTCTTTTCTGCAATTTTTCCTGCATAAATTAGCCGGAGAGGTTTTTCCCCGGACATTTCCCCGCTCTCTGCGGCTCCATTTTCCGTCTGGGCTGCTTGTCCTGTTTCTCCCGGACCGGCTTTTGCCGCCGTCTCTCTGCTCCGGAAAAATATCTCCTGATTATATCCGGTGCCCGCAATCTGTATCTTCTCTTCCTCCACCGGATAAATTTCCATAATTTCCTTTTTCTGCTCCTCATGAAGGGCAAATACAGCATCCAGCTTCGGTATCTGGCTTTTGATATACTCCCGCCTTAAGGAAATCTTTTTCATCTGGCGCAGATCCGTATTATGGCAGAATGCGCACACCTTATAATCTGCAAGCTCCTCTCTGACTATGGACGTCACCAGATACAGGTGATGGCATACCACAAACTCCGGCCTGAAATCTTCCGCCGCGTCCCGGATTGCATTTCTGAATGCATTTTCAAACTGAGCCGTCATTTCCTCTGTCATCTGCCCGTATACCGTACTCTCATAGGGCATTTCATCAGACATTCCCGCAATGGGAAACGGCAGCCTCTCCGTCTTAAAATAGACCGGGTAAAACCTCACTCCATCTGGCAATTCCACCCTGTCCTCCTGATAAACACCGGCGATCACCGCCTGCCCATGTCCTTCTCCTGCAAATGTCTTTACCAGCTCTGTCAGGTAGACACCGCTTCCGGTGCTGTTTGGCTTCTGTGCTGTAATCGTTAATATCCTCATAAATCTCTATACTCTTTCGTCCTTTTCTTTTCCAATCCGCTCATAAACCGTAAAGTAATATTCCAAATCAAAGCATGTCTGCTCCTCACTGATTTTCGTCATCTTCCACTCCGGGTCCTTATCCAGATCCGGAAAATAGGTATCAGCGTCAAAAGCATGGTCAATCTTCGTCACCAGCGCTGTATCACAATACTTCAGCATAGAACGGTAAATGCTTTCGCCGCCGATCACATACACATCGCCCTCATACCTGCCGCTTTCCTCAAGTGCTTCCTCTATATTGTGGACTACTACCGCACCCTTCACTTTATAATCCTTATTCTTCGTAATCACAATATTAACCCGATTCGATAACGGCCGGCTCTGGGGAAAGCTTTCCAGCGTCTTCCTTCCCATGATCACAATATTTCCCTTTGTGGTCTCCCGGAAAAACTTCATATCCGCCGGAATGCTCCACATCATCCGGTTATTCTTCCCGATTGCCCACGCCTTGTCCACTGCTACAATTAATTTCATGTTATTCTTCACTCCATCTGTTGAAAATAATAAATTTCCCCGCGGCCTGTCTGCATTCTAAACCGCAACGGGAATATTCTTAATCTGCTCATGTGTCTCATAATCGATCAGCTTCACATCATCCCTCGTAAATTCATAGAAGTCATGAATCTCGGGATTCAGCCAGAATTTCGGCGCCGGGAGCGGCTCTCTGCTGATCAGCTCCTCGATCATCGGAATATGCCTGTCATAAATATGCGCATCCGCAATCACATGAACCAGCTCTCCTGCCTTCATATCACATACCTGCGCCAGCATATGCAGCAGCACCGAATACTGGCATACATTCCAATTATTTGCCGCAAGCACGTCCTGAGAACGCTGATTCAGCACTGCATTCAGCGTCAGCCTATCGCTCCCCTTCTCCTTGGTCACATTAAAGGTCATGCTGTATGCGCAAGGGTACAGTGCCATCTCATGCAGATCCTGATGCACGTACATATTTGTCATGATCCGCCTGCTGTAAGGATTGTGCTTCAGATCATAGACCACCCGGTCTACCTGATCCATCATCCCCTCTTTATATGCATGCTTCACACCCATCTGATATCCGTAGGCCTTGCCGATGGAGCCAGACTCATCCGCCCAGCTGTCCCAGATCCCGGAATGCAGATCATGGATATTATTGGACTTCTGCTGCCAGATCCACAGCATCTCATCCGTACAGCTCTTAATTGCAGTCCTTCGGAGGGTCAGCGCCGGAAATTCCTTCGACAGATCATACCTGTTCACCACCCCGAATTTCTTAATCGTATAAGCGCTGGTACCGTCCTCCCACACCGGACGGACCTTCTCTCCCTCGGTGCTGGTACCGTTATCAATAATGTCCCGGCACATAGTAATAAACAACTTGTCCGCATAGCTCATACTCGAATCCTCCTAAAATCCCTTTATTTCATCCTCTGTTGTATCGCCCTATATCCTGCCCTCCCAGAGCGGACTATTCTTTCTTTAATTTCCGGTAGCCCTGATAAATCCGCGAGGACAGAATCCCCTTCAGCACATTGGCCGCACAGCGTTTCACATCCTCTGTTTCAATAATGCCGTCTTCCACAGCCTTTATAATTTCCTTCACTGCACCTCTGCTTCCCGGCATGATCAGGTCATTGCCTGCCCCGATTGCAGACACATGGCTTCCCACATTTTTTCCGGTAGCAAACCAGTCGGTCATAACCAGCCCCTGAAAGCCCCATTCATTCCGCAGTACCTTGGTCAGCAGATCATAGCTGTTATTTACATACATACCGTTTACCTTATTATAGCTGGACATAACAGCGCCGGGTGCCGCTTCCTTTACCGCTATCTCAAATCCTTTCAGATAGATCTCACGTAGAGCCCTCTCTCCCACATTTGCATTGGTATAATTGCGGTTGTCCTCCTGATTATTGCAGCAGAAATGCTTGATAGTCACATAGCATCCCCTGTTCTTCTGCACGCCTTTCGTTATAGCGGCCGCAAAAGTGCCTGACAGCAGCGGATCCTCTGAAAAATACTCAAAATTCCTTCCACACAGCGGATTCCTGTGAATATTCAGCGCCGGAGCCAGCCAGTAGGTAACGCCGTAAGCCTTCATCTCTTCCCCTGCCGCTTCGCCTGCCTGCTCTGCCAGTTCCTTGTTCCAGGTCTGGGCAAGAGCCAGCCCTGTCGGGAATGCAGTGGTAAACTGATATACAACCGGATGCTTATCCGGATCTGCAAACATAACCTTCTTTACCGGCTCCGGAAAATACTTGAACATTTCCAGATTCGGCTCCACTGCCTTTAGTTTCCCTGTTCTGGTTACGGCGGTACGCTTATGAAGCCTTAAGCCTGCCGGGCCGTCTGCAAGAGATACATTGGGGATCCCCTTATCCAGAAGCTCTGCTGTTGTAGAACCCGCTGACCCCGGCGCCTCAAAGAACCGTTTCCCGGACATTCCTCCTCCCACAGTAAGAGCCGCCATTTCTTCTAACGTCAGTTTATCCAGAAAAGCATCTGTCTCCGAAGAATGATAAATATCCGGCACCTGATAGTCATAGGTCTCACATGGGATATCCTTTTCACGTATCTTGATTCTCGGGATTTCTTCTGATACAGCCTCCTCCGGAAGCATCGGCGGCTGTATCTCCTTCGTTTTCCCATTCTCACAGATACGGCAGTGTCTGGAAACCACTGCTTCCTTCTCCAGCACAAGTACGGCCTGCGGCTGAGTACTGCGGCTCGAATTCCCTGCGCGCACCAGATAATCTCCCGGTTCCAGTACGGTCACAGCATCCTCCGTACGATAGCTTGCAAGCTCCGTCACGTCAAAACACAGCTTCAGCTTCTCGCTCTCTCCCGGTTCCAGCTTCCTTGTCTTGGCAAATGCCGCCAGCCTCTGATACTCCTTCGCCTGTCCGTCCTGAGGACAGCTCACGTATATCTGTACCGTCTCCTTCCCGGCATAAGCGCCTGTATTGGTTACCACTGCCTTTACCTTTACCGTAGTTTTCTTAACCGAAACCATCTCTGTCTCTATCTTAAAATCTGTATAAGACAATCCATAACCAAAAGGATACCTCGGCTCTATTCCATAGCTGTCAAAATAACGGTAGCCGACATAAATACCCTCTTCATAATATTCCTCGTCTAAATTACCGTTCAGATAGCTGTATTCCATTGCATTCGGATAATCTGCATAATGGTAAGCCCATGTATCTGCAAGCTTTCCGGAAGGCGTCTCCTTCCCGCACAATAAATCTGCAAATGCCTGGCCGCCCATAGTTCCCTGCTGCCCGAAAAAAATAACCGCATTGATTCCCGGAATCTCATCCAGAAAGCTCATGTCAAAGGACGCGCCCGCATTAATTACCACGATCATCCTTTTATAATATTCCGCACACAGGGCAATACTGCGCCTTTCATTCTCCGTCAGGAAATAATCTCCCTTCTCTAATTTCCGGTCTGCGCCTTCTCCCGCCTGTCTGGACACCACATAAATACAGGTATCCGTGTTGGAGGCCTGCATCTCCTCCCTTGTAACCAGCTGTCCTGCCGGCATCCGGAAGGGACTTACGATATTCAGCAGATTCGCCGGGTTCAGATGAAGCAGCTTCCTTCGGAGCTCCTCTTTGTAATCCGACTCGGCCTTCTCATAAACCGCCCGGTACTCATCAATCCATGGCTTACTTGTAACAATAAATCCGCTCTTTTCCAATCCCTCCAGAATGGAAACCGCATGGCGTACATTTACCTCGCCCGAACCGGTGCCTCCTTTGATCGTCATATCCGCCCCCGCCCCGTACAGGGCAATCTTCCCCGGTTTTACAGGAAGGCATCCATCATTTTCCAGCAATACGATTCCCTCTAACGCCGCAAGGTAAGCAGTTCTTTTATTCGTTTCCTCCAGAGCCGTCACCGCATCTGTAAATGCCGCCTTATTCCGTACCTTCATCTTCATACTCAAATACACACCTTTCATACGCATTAATTACTTTGGTATCTCCAAACTTATCATAACGCTTATATTTTCTGCCGTAATTCATATGCACATGCCCATGCAGAAAAAATTGGGGCTTATAGCGTTCCAGTAATGTCACAAATGTCTGGAATCCCCGGTGAGGAAGATCCTCTCCGTCATTCAGTCCATAAGCCGGAGCATGGGTCACAAGAATATCAAATCCCCGGTGCCTCACAAGCTGAAACCACATTCTTCCAACACGCAGGCGCATCTGGGATTCCGTATACTGATGCTTGCCGCCATAGTATTCCATAGAGCCTCCCAGCCCCATGATCCGCACGCCCTTGTGGACGTAAATCCTGTCATCAATGCAGATACAGCCCTCCGGCGGTCTTTTATCGTATTTTACATCATGATTCCCATGCACATACAGCACCGGTATTGAAGTCATCGTAGTTAAAAAAGACAAGTATTCCGGTGCCAGATCCCCGCAGGAAATAATCAAATCAATCCCTTCAAATTTGCTTTTGTCAAAATAATCCCACAGGGCTTTCGACTCCTCGTCTGCAATCGCAAGTATCTTCATCTGTCTCTTACCCTTTCGTTTTCTCCACTCCCTGCTGAAGCACCACCGATTCCGAGCGCTTCTTAAGTTCCTGGCGCTTCGGTATATCACCGATCACATTCTCTGCCAGCCATTCCATGGTAACGACCTCTTCCGGAGACAGACTCTTCCAGGATTCCTTCTGGATCACACCTGTCTGTGAATATAATTCCCCCGCAAAGGGGTCGAATATTCTGTTTTTGATGTTAGAATTTAAAAGCTCCACCAGACGCTTCGTCCCAATCGGGAGCGTCTGGGAGCAGACAATATCTGCAACCCCGGCGGACATTCCCCACCAGTAATTGATTGCCTTCTTATCGGACGGATTATCATCGTACTTCCACGTTCCGTCCATAATAGTGCGGATCAGCTGCTCATAAAACCGTCCCCAGTGCCATACCGGCATGGCAAGGCTCTTCGGCCAGTCGTTTTCCAAACTGTACAGCCCGAAATATCTGGACGCCTCCTCCGGCGTCACCATATCCTTCCCGGAAATAATCTCCGCCCCCTGCTCCCGGAGGTTTTTTACCGCATCCACATCCTTTTTCGCCGACCACTCCAGATATACCTTCACCCGGGGATTTACCAGCTTCGCTCCCAGTGCAAAGGCATTGATGTTCGCAATGGTCCCAAAAATCGGATAATCTGCAATGAATCCAAGCTTATCATTCTCCGTCAGCGCCCCCGCAACGGCTCCCATGATAAACTTCGGCTCATGCATCCGGATATAGTAGGTCCGGATATAACGGTGAGACGTATTCAGCGAGCAGTTCAGTATCCTTACCGAAGGATGGGCGATGGCCGCCTTTACGCTTGCCTGTACAAAGGACGGCGTTGTAGTAAAGATAATATCGCATTTCTGCTTTACCGCATCCTCAATGGCATATTCGATATTCTTTCTATTGACATTTGTATAAAAAATGGTCTGCACTTCATGCGGGAATCTCTGCTCTAAATGCAGCCGTCCAAGCTCATGGCCATAGGTCCATGCAGATGAGCCCGGAGTCTTTTCATAAATAAATGCAATCTTTAACCGGCCTTTCCCCGGCAGCAGCACGCCCGCCGGAAGGATCTTATTCAGGTTCAGGATCGGCTTCTTCTCCTGGACCGGATCCATCTTCAGTTCAATCTCTTTATCCTTCTCCAGAAGCATATATTCTTCCCAGCTTCTTGTGATCAGCTTCTTAAGCTCCGTTACGCTCATATCCAGAAGCTCTTTATAGCCGTACAGCTCAATCAGTGCAAGAAATGCATCTCCCGGCGTAATCTTAAGCTTGTCATTATTCTTGGATCTGAATTCTTTCGTAAACCGGGTATAAATGGAGCGGAAATCCATCCGTTCTTCTTCATTCCATGCCTCATCCTTCTCTTTTCCCATTGCCGCCTGAAGCTTCGCAAATCTTCCGGTCTCCGAAAACCAGATATAATTTACCTGGGAAAGCTCATAGAAGTCCAGAAATTCATAGTAAATCCGGTTCTCCTTATCGTTCGTCCGGTCCGGAATGATACGCGTCACCGTGCCGGGAATCGAATCCACCCCAAAGAATTTTACAACGCTGACCCGTTTATTTCCCTCCTCTACATAGAATTTGTTCATATATTCATAGGCTTTGATCGGGTCGCGGATTCCTTCCTCCACATGGCTGGTGCTTAAAGATTCCCATTTTCTGGAAAACTCGCTTCCCTCCTTCAAAAGCGGCATAAAGTTGCTGGCAAAGGCATTGCTCCGCCCCGCATTCTTGGTGCCCGCAATCTGGTCGGCCGGGATCTTCACAAGCCCCAGAGGGACTTCTCTGTACCGGCCTCTCGGCGGAAGGATATCATCCAGCACCGGGAGGGTCGGCAGCTCTCCCCGCATAGATTTATACTGATAATCCTTTTTTGCTAATTTATTTGCTTTGATATAATCTTCTCTTGACATATTGCCTCCTGAAATTATTTTCTCTTTACATCTTCTCCCACCATCATAACATAGCCGGGAGGAAGATTCATCCGTCATTATCCACAAATATTTATTTTGTTTTATGATGCATTTACTATCCGGGGTCTTGTATGTCCGGACGCCGGCTGTCCCTCCAATCCTGTGCCGAAAGCCGGCGCGCAGTCCCCCATCCTGCCGGAGGTTTTATAATACGCCTGTATAATAAATAATACAGCCAGAGGACTGCGGGTATTCCGCGCAGCCCTCTGGCTATCTTATTATACATCACTTACATTATATAACACCCGGTTCAGCATCTTCTGGAGCGCCTGAATCTCTCTCTTAGTCATGCCTACCGTGAGATTCTTATCAATCCTTCTCCGGTCCGATTCCATCCTTCTCTGGATATCATAGGCCTTCTCTGTCAGATGGACATTCTTCTTTCTCTTGTCTTTTCCGTTTGGAACGATCAGGATATAACCCTTCTCATCCAGCCTCTGCAAAATCCCTGTCACCGTGGGATTCTTAAGGCTCAGCGCCTTTTCAATATCCTTCTGGTTTACCTCTTCCTTATCGCACCGGAACAGGTAGTTCAAAACCTCGCACTGAGACGACGTAATCCCAATGCCCTTCAGCTGATTATTGATATCCTTTTCATACACATTGTTAATCTGCTTGAAAAGGAAACCAATCGGCAGTCTCTCCTGCATAATTATCACCCTTTCTAATTTTTACACTCCCATACCGCAGATGCACAAATGCCATACAGCTACGGTAAATTTACTCCCTATTACATAGTATGCTATATTTCGACTCCAAAATCAAGTATAAATCTTTCTGTTTTTTATCCATAGCCTGATCCGCAAAAGAAACTGCCTGTTTTTTGCAGGTGATGGTACTATAAAGATACAAAAGACAGAAAGAAGTTCCCGGCTCTTTATTTCTTATGACCATGATAAAAAGGCCTTTACAAAACATCACTGGACAGGCTCTGCTTTCCATGCTAGGATAAAACAAAAACTCATAAAGGGCGGATACATTATGCAGAAAATCATGATTATTGAAGACGATCCTATGACCCGGGATGAGTTAGTTCTTTTATTAAAAAACGAGACTTTTCATCCCATTCCGGTCACTGATTTTACCGATATATTGGATCAGGTTATCAACTGCTCTCCAGACCTTATCCTAATGGATGTGGGGCTTCCGGACAGAAGCGGCCTTGCCCTGTGCGCCGATATACGCAGATCAGCAGATATGCCTATTATCTTCGTCACCGGCCGGGATTCCGTTATGGATGAGCTGAAGGCTCTAAGCTTAGGCGGAGACGACTATATCACCAAGCCTTATCATATTCCGGTACTCATAGCACGGATCAAAGCGGCTCTGCGCCGGAGCAATCCTTCCCCGGAACCGGAGATTCTGGAGGCAAAGGGATTAAAGCTAAATCTTATAAAGGGTGTCATATCGGCAGACGACAGGAATGTTGAGCTGACCCGCAATGAGCTTCGGATCCTGACCCACATGATGACACACGCCGGAGAAATCGTTGCCCGCGCCGACCTGATCGATACGCTCTGGGAACACCAGATTTACATTGACGATAATACCTTAAGCGTCAACATGACCAGACTCCGCACAAAGCTGGAGATGCTGGGCTTCTTTGACTTTATCAAGACCAGGCGCGGAATGGGGTATCAGCTATGAATTTCACAGAATTTATCTCTGACCGGACAGGCCGCCTGATGATGGATATCGTACTAACCGTGGCGGCCGCCCTTTTCCTGCGGGCTGCAGGAACTCAGGCCGGTGTCATAATCCTGTTACTCATCCCCCTGTCCATTGTCTTTGCTCTCACACAAATTTATGACTTTATCAGGCAGCGTACAAGACTCGGTGAACTGGAGTCCATTATGGACGGCCTGGATGAAAAATACTTATTTGCAGAATGCCTGCCGCCGCCATGTACCGCATATGAGCGCAGAATATTTTATCTTCTGCGCCGTTCCTGTAAATCCATGACGAGCGCTGTTTCCGATGCAGAAGCATCCCGGCGGGAATACCGTGAATACATTGAAAGCTGGGTTCATGAGATCAAAGCTCCCATAACTGCCGCCAGGCTTATCTGCCGGAATACAGACCCAGAAACAAGACGGAAGCTCACCGGGGAACTAATGCAGCTGGAAGCCCATGTGGAACGTGTCCTTTACTATGCACGGGCTGAAAATCCCGAAAAGGATTTCCTGATCCAGCGGATCAGTCTGTCAGAGCTGATATCTCAGGCGATCAGAAATCATAAATCTCTGCTTATCCAGAATGACATGCGTATCGACACCGGCAGTTTGGACTACACCATTTACACAGACCGTAAATGGAGCCTCTTTATTCTCGGCCAGTTGTTGCAGAATGCTGCGCGCTATCACGGAAGCACGCCTCTGATCACCCTGTCCGCTAAGCCTCTTGGAAATCAGGTACAGCTTACGGTACAGGACAATGGTATCGGCATACCGGCTCATGAGCTGCCGCGTATTTTCGACCGGGGCTTTACCGGAAGCAACGGGAGAAGCCGCGGCGGCTCTACCGGCATGGGACTGTATCTCTGCCGAAAGCTTTCCGGTTTTCTGGAACTGGACCTTCGCATCACTTCCGAGGAAAATCTGGGAACCACAGTATCCCTGACCTTCCCCGCGGTAAAGAAATGTGATCTATAACTTATCTTACAGGATTGTAAGGCAAATCAATACTGCTCCGCTACCACCCGTCCCATTTATACTGTATACTTACCTGAAAACGAAGCAGATACAGCATAAAACCAAGAAAGGGGATACACGATGCTGCAGATACAAAATATTGAAAAATATTATGGAAGTAAAAACAATATCACAAAGGCCTTAGACCGGGTCAGCTTCGATGCTGCAGACGGCGAATTTATCGCCATCATGGGAGCTTCCGGAAGCGGTAAAACAACACTCTTAAACTGTATTTCCACCATTGACACCGTCAGCGCAGGAAAGATCCTTCTGGACGGAACCGATATTTCCGAGCTGCCCGAAAACAAACTGGCACAGTTCCGCCGGGAGCGTCTCGGTTTCGTATTTCAGGATTTCAACCTTCTTGATACCCTGACGATCGAAGAAAATATCGGACTGGCTCTTTCCCTGAACCACACGGATCCCCCCGCTGTTCTAAAGCAGGTAACAAACGTGGCAGGGATGCTTGGCATTACAGATATACTGGGAAAATTCCCCTATCAGGTGTCCGGCGGGCAGAAGCAGCGGGCCGCATGTGCCAGAGCCATAGCCGCAGGCCAGTCTCTGATCCTGGCTGATGAGCCCACCGGCGCCCTGGATTCCAAAGCATCCAAAAATCTTTTGGAAATCATGACAAAAATGAATCAGGAGACAGCAGCTACCATCCTCATGGTTACCCACGACGCATACAGCGCAAGCTATGCCGGGCGGGTACTGTTTCTAAAGGATGGGCGGATTTTCAACGAATTGCTGCGGGGCGGCCGGAGCCGGTCTGTTTTTTACCATGAGATTCTGGATGTACTCGCGCTGCTGGGAGGTGATATCAGTGACCTTATTTAAATTATCCATGCGGAACGCCAGACGGCAGGCAGGAGACTATCTGATCTATTTTGTTACCGTCATTATCTCTGCGGCGCTCCTTTATGCCTTTAACGGATTGATCTTCTCCGATGAAATACGAAAGCTTTCTTCCATGATGCAAAGTCTGCCGGTTGTCATCACTCTTTCCAGCATTGTGGTAGTCTGCATCATCGGCTGGCTGGTTCATTACATCACCAATTTCATGCTCTTAAGACGGAGCAGGGAATTAGGAACCTATCTCCTGACCGGTTTAGAGAGCAGACAGGTTTCCCGGCTGTTTTTTCTGGAGAACCTTGTTGTCTGCGGATCCGCCCTGATACCGGGGATCCTGCTCGGCAATCTGATCTTTCAAATGCTGCGCGCCGTCATGCTCACGCTGTTTCAGGTTCCCTATCGGCTCTCCCTTTCTTTCTCCCTGAAAGCAGTCGGACTTACCTTTTTTTATTTTCTTCTGATCTACCTTTCCGCACAGTTAAGGGGGAATAAACGGATCCGTATAATGAAAATCTATGATCTGATTTATTTTGACCGTAAGAATGAAAATCTAGTGATCCAGAAAGAGAAAAAACGCAGAAGGCTATTTACCGTATCTATCGTACTGGGAATTATCGGCACGCTTCTCCTGCTTATGGGAAACCTCGCATCGGGAATCGCCGGCTCTGCTTGTATTATTGCATTTCTTTTTGGATTCTTCCTAAGCTTCTCCTCCGGTGTCCCTGCTTGGTTTGAGAAACACCCGGAGGAAAAATATAAAGGGCAGACATTACTTATTTTCCGCACCCTGTCCGCGAAGCTTGCCACGATGGGAGTTGTCATGGCCGTCATATCCATGCTGTTTACCGCCGTACTGATAACTCAGGGCGCCGGTTCCGTTTTTGCCGCTATGTTTGAGAACCGCGCAAAACAAATCGCCTGCTTTGACCTGTTTATCAGCACCCGGACGCCAGAGCAGACCCTTCCCCATTATCTGGATTATATTCAGGAAAATATCCCGGTAACGGATTCTCTGCAGTATAACCTGTATCAGGCAGATAATGCGCAGATCACAGAGCACATAACCACAGATACCTATCCTTCCTTTGCCGCTTCCTGCGACACCCTTATGCGCTACAGCGACTATGCGGCGCTGCGCTCTATGCTGGGTTACCCTGAGGCCAGGCTGCGTCCGGGCGAATATCTGATCCACTGCATGCCGTTTCTTAAGGACCAGATCTCCGGCATTGCACCGGATATCACCGGGGAAGGCGTCACCTTAAAACCCGGCGCTGTATACACCGAAGACTTTCTCCAGCGTTTTTGGAGCGACGGCAATGGAAATGGATTCGTGCTGGTTGTGCCGGATAAGACAGCCGAAACAAGGCCTGTCGGCCGCACCGTCTATGCCGCAATGACCGCACAGCCTGTCAGCAAAGCACAGTATCAGGCACTAAATGATCTCTCGGATACTTACTGTACCGCAGAATATGTCCCTCTGTTTATCAAATCTTATATTATAGAAGAAGCCGCCTCCGAAACCGCCATTTTCGCATTTCCGCTGTACTATCTGGCTCTGGTGCTTACCATAACTGCCGCCGCAATTCTGACGATCCAGCAGCTCAGTGAAACCAGACGCTACAGGCAGCAATTCCTGCTCCTTGCAAAGCTTGGGATGGAACCGCGCGAAATGGCAGGGGCTCTTCGCCGCCAGCTTGCCATATACTATGCCATGCCGGCAGTCCCGCCCCTGCTCATCAGTATTCCTGTGGTATACAGCATCGGAAATTCCGTAGAACCCTGGACATTAACGGGCGCCAGCAGTCCGCTCATGCTTACCGTATCCTGCATCCTGCTGTTCTTCCTGCTCTATTCTGTCTATATCCTGATGGCATATAGCAGCCTGAAGCGGAACGTACTTCCTGTCACACAGCGCCCTGTCCTTTGATAAAGGCAAACAGCCTTGCCTTCTCAAGTATCCTGCTGACTCCGTAAAACAGCGCCACATAGATGGGAAACATGGCCGCCTGCTTTATGGCTCTTGCAGGAAGGATCGCAAAAAAAGCGTTCCCGTACAGCAGTGTCAGCCAGTAGGTATTAAGGCCGATGTTGACAACGATCATGACCAGTGCATTGGCAAGCGCCGTCCGCCGGATGGTAAGCGGCCGCTTATACAGCACCATGCCGTAAATGATGCCGCTTGCGGCTCCGCTGATCGTAAATCCCGGAAAAAACGGTCCCGTGGGGCGCACCAGATATTTTACAAGATCTGCCGCCCCTCCCATCAGGCCTCCCACAACCGGACCGAACAGCATACCGGTCAGCTCATCCGCAAGGAATGCAAAGCCGATCTTGATAAAGTCTGTTACCTGCAGGGAATAGAATCCCAGCACCACTGCGACGGCAAGAAGCATTGCCGTCATCGTTAACGCCTTTACGTCTTTCAGCTCTTGAAAGGAGTCCACAAACAGTTGTTTTAAATTCTTCATTAAAAAATACCTCCTTTGCAGCAGCCCGTAAAGCTGCTCATAAGCAGGTATTCTTTTACTGCCCGCAGATAAAACAGCGGACAGTAATCGCTTTTCTTTCTTATGTGCAGCAGCGGGATGCGGAATGTGCACCGCAAATGACGCATCCGCCGTTCTTGCCTGGCAGCCTCATCACTTTTCGTCCAGCCGGCAACTCCCCGTCCCGCTGGCACTTGACGCGCATATTCCTACTCTGCGTTAAAAATTTATTCACTTGTTTCCGCTATATTCTAGCATATTATGCCCTGTACTGCAACAGGTAATCCATGCACTTCTCAAGTCCCGGAATATCTAACGGCTTAGCAAGATGCCCGTTCATCCCTGCTTCCCTGCCGGCCGCCATATCCTCAGGCGATACATTTGCGGACAAAGCAATAATCGGAATTGCCGCCGCGTCCGCCCGCGGAATCTTCCGGATGGCGCGGGTTGCCTCGAAGCCATTCATGACCGGCATCTGGATATCCATCAGGATCAGGTCATAATATCCTTCCGGCATCTCAACAAAGCGCTCCAGTCCCTTCCTTCCGTCTCCGGCACATTCTACCATCGCACCGGCCTCTCCGATCAGCTCCATGGCAATCTCCTGATTCAGCTCGTTATCCTCCACCAGCAGGATCCTGCGTCCCTGCGGGGAGACGGCATCCTCCTTCCTGCTGTCTGAAACAGACTGTCCGCCGGACAATTCTGCCGGATTCTGCAGACGCAGAATAACGGTCACAACGAACCTTGAGCCTTTCCCCAGGCTGCTTTTTACACTAATAGCTCCGCCCATCATACGGGCAATGTTCTGTGCTATGGACATTCCAAGCCCCACGCCATCTGTATAGCCCGTCTCCGAATCCTCTGCACGGCTGAAAGGCTCAAAAATATGCCGGATAAATTCTTCCTCCATGCCGATGCCGGTATCACTGAATATAAAATCATAAGAGCCGCAGCCATGGTCTGTAAACTCATGCTCCAGAACCGACATTTCCAGCCTGCCGCCAGAAGGCGTATATTTTACTGAATTTCCCAGAATATTCAAAAATATCTGTTCCAGCCTCTGCCTATCGCCTAATACATGTTCGTGCTTCACCTGCATCGGATGCAGCTTTAGAGACAGTCCCTTCGCCTGCACATAGGGCAGGATTACATCAGCCGTCTGCCGCATCAGCTCTGATAAATGAAATGCCTCCGCCTTCAAATTAAAACCGCCGGACTTGATTATGCTGATGTCTAATATCTCATTCATCATAGTCAGCAGCTGCCTGCCAGACTCCGATGCTTTTCCCAGACATTCCTTGACCCGCTTCTGATCGTCCATATGATCCTCTGCAATCTTGATCATGCCGATTACGCCATTCATAGGCGTACGGATATTGTGGCTCATGCAGGAAAGAAATTCATGCCGGAAAGCATTTGCATGATCCGCCGCCTCACAGGCCGCCTGAAGCGCCTGCTGTTCCCTCATTTCCTTCCGTTTGCTGTCTGTTACATCCTGCGCCGCGTAGACGATCGACCGGGCTTTCCCCTCCTCGTCAGTCTGAGACATTACTGCTGTGCTTCGTATCCATCCGTAATCCTCCGGTCTCACCTCTGCATGCTCCGGCATTTTCCGATATGCCAGAGTCACATACGGATGATTCTTATCCAGAGCACGGCGCAGATTATCGATGCTCATCACATTCAGATACTCTTCCCTGTCATCCGGATGAACAAAATTCTCTGCAAAGTTCCTTAATCCTGTAGCATAATCCACCGTCTCCTTTAAGGTCTGTTCTGCCGCCTCAAGCTGGGTAACACTGCGGAAGGTATCCTCCTTTAGATCGGCATAATAGGTTGCAAAAAACATGCCTCCAAGACTCTGGATAATATCCGTCCGTTCCCTCTCCTCCTTAAGCCTAAGCTCTTCTTCCATCTTCTCTCTTGTAATATCCCTGCCCAGAATGTTCACCGACATCCGGTTTCCCTGACGGGCATAGATCACATGCTGTTCCACCCATCTAAGCTCCGAACCCGCCATCCGGTACCGGCAGACTTCCTCCGAATAATCCCGCACGCCTGCCGCCTTCTGATATAAATGCTCCGGACTCATGACCTTCTTAAAAATTTCCGCATCCTCCGGATGGACCGCAGTTTCCAGCGCCTTATGAAAATATTGATGATAGCTTCCGGTCAGCACATTATGCATCTTACTGCTCTCATTGATCCAGACCCGCTCACACTGCCCGTTTTCCAGATAAACCGTCGTCATAACACTGTAACGGGATTTGAGGATTGCTGCAAGCTGCATATCCCTAAGCGACAGCGTGTGCTCCTGCCGTACGCGCTTATCCACATTCTGCAGTGCAAGGATCGTATAATTCTTGGCTCCATGCCTCTGGCCGAAATAGGCAATCACAGCCATATAACGGTACTCATGATCCTCTTCTCTCCGCCACTGGCAGAGCATATCCGCCTTATTCACGGAAGTATCCTTTAACCCGCGCAGTCCCTCCAGAGAAAACTTCCGGCAGAATTTTTCCCTGTCTGACGGATGGATCTGCCTGTTCAAACGGGAATCCATGATTTCACTCCATTGTACAGTCCATGACTTCCAGCCGGTATGGGTATGCCCGTTTTCCCGCACAAGATTCGTCTCTCCGGTATCAAGGTCAATCCCATAAATACTGAAATTCTGCTCTCCCAGAGTACGTATCACCTCCTGAATGCGGACGCTTGCATCATCCAGCTCCAGACTCTCCCGAAGAATATCATGAACATCCTTTGCATAGATAAAAATATACTGGTCACTGTCAGAAGCGGCGTAATCCGGCACTATTTCCATCAGATTCCACCGGAAATCACCGTCAAAATTCCTGCGGTAGCAGCAGGTCATAATCTCCCGCCCGGATTTCAGTGTGCTTTTGATATGATCCGGATGCGTAAATGAAATAAAATGATTCATATCATCCGGATGGAGTCCTCCGTCATAAATAAACTGCCCCAGCCAGCTCGAGAAGGAATCCGCGCCGTACCCCACGGCCCTGTCCTCCGGCCGCATCTTCACCACCTCATACTGATCCTTCGTAAGATTTACACGCAGGATCTTATGATAGGCATGGCTGATTGCCTGTACATGAGGAGCAATCATAATGATAAATGCCGGGATTTCATCCTCCCACTTTGTTCTGACTGCTGTAATATCAACCATCTCACCAAATGAGTTATTGTAGCTTAATGTCCGGTTTTCCTGCCTGCCGCCGATAGTGAGCAGCGGACAGTTTACACAGGAATGATCCCCCAGCTCATGGCAGGGCATGCCAAGCCTTATCTCAGGGGATTTTTCCCGCACCCGCTCATTGTAATACAAAATCTCATGATTGTCCTCCCGGATTATAAACACTCCCGCGGCCGGCAGCGCATTTACCAGCTTCTCATACTCTCTTTTATCCACGCCCTCACCTTCCTTTATATGCATTCCTTCTTTCTCATCTCTTTCATCTGACGTACTGCAAAGCCGACTGCCACAAGGGCGGCCGCCGCATCTGCGATCGGTCCTGCATACATGACTCCGTCAATCCCCATAAAAACGGGGAAAATCAAAATCAGAGGAAGCAGGAAAATAATCTGTCTTGTCAGCGACACTACAATTCCAAGCTTCGCCTTGCCGATCGATGTGAAAAATCCGGAAGACATGGGCTGTATGCCGTTTAGGAATGTAGCAAACATAAAAATGTTAAAATACCGCTCTGCAAAATGAAAATATTCTTCACTTCCCGAACCGAATATACTGACAATCTGTCTTGGAAATATCTGAAAGCATAAGAAAAAAGTAATTCCTACTGTCATACAGATGGAAAATGCCTTTCTATATGTTTCTCTTACTCTCCCATAATTCTCCGCTCCGTAGTTGAATCCCCAGATTGGCTGGCATCCTTGGGAGATACCGATGCAGATTGCCATAAATACCATATTCACCTTAGAGATAACCCCTACACAGGCAAGCGGAATATCTGCTCCATACATAGACTGGGCTCCATAATACCGAAGGGTGTTATTCATCGTAATCTGCACAGCCGCCATAGCAATCTGATTGATACAGGATGCCATTCCAAGTCCGGCGATCACCTTCACATGCTCTGCCTTTGGACGGAGCATGGATACCTCCAGAGCCATGTTACACTTCTTTGCAAAATAATAAATGACCAGGATTCCAGATATGATCTGCCCGATGATCGTTGCCGCCGCAGCCCCTTTGATGCCCCAGTGAAATGTAAAGATAAACAGCGGGTCAAGAATCGTATTGATAATTGCCCCCGTCAGCATGCACGCCATGGAATAGGACGGGCTTCTGTCCGCCCTTATAATATGATTGCCTCCTGTCGTAAGAATCAAAAAAGGAATCCCGAATGCTGTGATCCCTGTATAATCCCTGGCAAAGGGCAGAATCTCCGGCGTTACGCCAAATACATGAAGCAGCGGGTCAAGAAAGGCCAATACCACAACACCGATCAAAATACCGCAGACTGCCAGCATAAAAAGCCCCGTGCCCGCAATCTGCACCGCCTTCTCAGGACGTCCCGCACCGGATTCCAGATTATAGTTAGAAGCGCTCCCTATTCCCAAAAAAAGCGCTGTCGCCGTACAGATAATGGATATGGGAAATGCGATGTTTGTCGCCGCATTTCCCAGCATTCCCACACCCTGTCCGATAAAAATCTGGTCTACAATATTATAAAGGGAGCTCACCAGCATGCTTATAATTGCCGGTATGGCAAATCTGGCGATCAGCCTCCCTGTTTTTTCCACTGCAAGCGGATTCTTCTGATTAATATTCTCTGATGACACTGCGAATCTCCTTTACTGCCTTCGTTTCTCGTTCTCTTTTATTCATCCTTCTTTATCAAAAAATGTATGACAACAGAGCCTATCGAATTTCCTGCGATGATCATAATGTATTTTAACACATTCACCATACTGAAATTCAAGAGCAGGTATGGGAAATCAGCAATACAGTGCTCATATCCCGACAAAATAAATACCATAATACAGAATACAGTGATCAGCATCTTCTTACAGTACACTGCAAGAAACATCAGCGCGCCGCACAAACATCCATAGAAAAACAGCGCCAGAAATGTATTGGAAAATTTCTTATCCGCCGCTCCCCGCATCGTTTCCATGACCTCCGGTCTCTGGGTTGCGATCATCAGCATAGGTACCGCTGAGCCAAACAGATTCCCCGCAAGCATCACCGCAAGGTTCTCTGCCGGAACCGTCCTCACAAAGCCGATCTTTCCCGTATAGAGCTGCAGTCCGCACTCTATGATCACAAGGAGCGCAAGGGAAAACAGCATAGCTCCTATATACCGGTTATCTGCAATGGTATTGATTATTACACCCAGACCCACTAAAAAGCCGCTCAAAATCGAATGTCTGATAATTGTTTTCAAAATAATTCCTCTCTTTCGTACTCTCTGTTTTTATGAATCCCGCTGCAGAAGTGTCCATTTATATAGAATTCCTATATAAAGCTGTCTACAGGAAGTCTCCTGATAACCACACCTTCCTGTTCACACCTTGCCGCCACATCCTCCGCCATACGGTAATAGTGAAAGATATCATCCTCTCTATAAGGAAGATGGTAGAGATAAATACTCTCCGCAGATAATTTCCGCAGAAATTCCCGTCCAGATCTGCTTCCCGGCTGATAAACCATCACAAAGGCCGCAAGAATCCTTCCCTCCGAAGAAATACTTCTTACTTTGTCTGCCAGAGCCGGTTTCAGGACCGCATCTCCGCTGACCCACAAATACTGCTCCCCTGACTGGATCAAATAAGAGTAGTGCGGCTCTTCTGTATAAGCCTTTCCATCATGCTCGGTTGAAAACGAATAAATTATGTAGTTTCTCATCCGAATCTGGGAGATTCCCTTTTCTAATAGTACTGACTGAACCTTGTTTCTGTCAAGTCCCGTACCGTAAATTAAGCTGTCCGGATTCTGAACAAAAAACTGTTTTACCAGCTCTTCATCATAGTGATCCGCATGCACATGGGTAAAGAGCAGATCATTCGTCTGTCCGAAAAACTGCTCTTTTCGCTTCATCATCTGGATATATCTGTCCGGAGTATCCGAAAATCCTGTTCCTTTTCCGCCATGAAGGGCATCAATCAGCAGACCCGATTTCCCATTCCATAGATATAAGCCAGAATTCACCGTATGATAAATCTGGAGCCTCATCTGTTATCACCTCATTCGTAATATAATTGGTAAAGGTTCGATCTGCCGGCTCTGCTTCCAGGCAGGAGCCACGCGGCCTTAACCATGTAAAGTACAATTTATTAAAAAATTCAAAAAAAGTGTTGACAATCTCATTTCTCTGTAGTATAGTAATTAATGTTCTGAGGAACACTAAAACATTTGCGACAGTGGCTCAGTTGGTAGAGTACAACCTTGCCAAGGTTGGGGTCGCGGGTTCGAACCCCGTCTGTCGCTCTTTTAAAAAGGATTTCCACTCTGGGAATCCTTTTTTTACTTTCAAGATTTATTCCGGCACCGCGATAATATGCTTCTGCTCCTCGTATCCCTTCACAATCCTGTCAGTCAAAATCGTCCCGTTATAAAATGTAGAAAAGCTCACAGAGCTCACCGTATCAAACTTAGAAGAGTCAGCCAGCACATAGCATGCCTCACACTGCTCCATAGCCATGCTTTTTACCGCCGCTTCATTGATATCCGGCGTGGTAAGCCCCGCTTTTTTCGTAATGCCGTTGGTTCCAAAGAAGCCTTTCGTAAAATGGTAATTCATAAGAAGCTGTACGGCCTGGCTTCCGATCACGGCATCCGTCGTACCTTTCATCTCCCCGCCCAGAAGGATCACCTTCATTCCCTTCTTCACCAATCTCTGGGCATGAGAGACCCCATTGGTCACATAGGTCACGCTTAGATCCATCAGATAATCCAGCATACAGCCCGTGGTCGTCCCTGCATCCAGATATACAAAATCCTCCGGCTCAATCAGGGAAGCGGCATATTTCGCTATCTTTCTCTTCTCCTCCAGGTTCCAATCCTTCTTCTGGGCAACCGTAGGCTCCTGAATGGCAAAGGTATGGTAATTCTTTGCAACCGCCCCGCCGAATACCTTCTTAAGCTTTCCCGCCTTATCCAGCGCGGTAATGTCCCGTCTTACGGTAGATTCCGAGGTCTTTAAAAGATCCTTCACTTCATTTACCGTAATACTCTTTTTGTCCTCCAATAGCTGTAATATCAATTCATATCTCTGTTCTGTCAGCATATTCCGTCAATCCTTATATCCTAATTCATTGCCATTTCCAGTAACTATATGTAGCATACCCTATCATTTTCACAGAGTCAAGAATATACCTATTAGTATCTTCAATCTTTTATTATTACATATGTACCGCCGGCTCCCCCTGTACCGCAAAGGACAATATAACAACAAATAAGTTTACACCTGTTAAGTCTCATCCACTCTGGAATCAAAGCATAACAGGTGTAATATTTTTCTATTCCCTATGAATATCTCACAATCTATTCTCTGGCGGGCAACCCATAATACTTGCCCTGACAGGCCGGAGGACTTCGTCCGTCAAAGTATTATTTAAACCGCTTTTTTCTTAAGTACTCCCAGAAGTACCGCGCTTACGATGGTTCCTGCAATCAGCGCCACAATGTACATCAGTGCATTGCCGACTACCGGGAATACGAAGATTCCGCCGTGAGGCGCCATCAGAGTACATCCAAACGCCATAGACAGGGCGCCTGCAATCGCTGAACCTGCAACACAGGAAGGAAGCACATGGAGCGGGTCTGCCGCCGCGAATGGAATCGCGCCCTCTGTGATAAATGCGAGACCCATAATAAAGTTGGTCGGTCCGGATTCTCTCTCCGCCTTGGTAAATTTGTTCTTAAATAGCAGGGTTGCAAGTGCAATTCCGCATGGCGGAACCATACCGCCGATCATAACCGATGCCATAATGTCATAGTTGCCTGCCGCGATTGCCGCTGTACCGAATACGTAAGCCGCCTTGTTGAACGGACCTCCCATATCAATTGCCATCATACCGCCGAGGATCAGTCCCAATACCACCTTGCTTGAGCCGCTCATGCTCATAAGTCCGTTATTCATTGCTCCGTTGACCGCACCCATCACCGGCTCTACGATAAAGGTCATCAGAAGCCCCATGATCAGGATGCCAAACAGCGGGTAAAGGAGAACCGGCGCGATCTTTTCCAGTGCATCCGGAAGCTTCCCACATACTGCGATCAGAGCTTTGATGATATATCCTGCCGCAAAGCCTGCCACAAGCGCCCCAAGGAAACCGGAGCTTCCATTTGCCGCCATCATACCGCCTACAAAGCCGACCGCCAGCGCCGGCCTGTCACCGATCGCCATAGCGATAAAACCTGCCAGTACCGGAAGCATGAAGCCGAATGCCACACCGCCGATGTTCTTAAACAAAGCCGCAGCCGGAGTGATCGTACCAAAGTCTGCCCTCTCTGCTTCTGCAAGGGCATTCATATCCACGCAGAGTCCGTCAATCAGGAATGCGATCGCGATCAGGATACCGCCGCCGACTACAAACGGAAGCATGTGGGACACACCATTCATCAGCCGGGTATAAATCTGGTGTCCGACTCCGCCGGACTGTTTTCCTGCGGAGGCTGTCTCCGCCGATGCATTATCGCTCTTAAAGACCGGCACGTCCCCACGGATCACCCGGTCCACTAACTGATCCGCCTTGCTGATACCGTCAGACACCTGACATACGATCACCTTTTTCCCGTTGAAACGATCCATCGGAACCTGTGTATCTGCCGCAACGATAATACCGTCCGCCTCTTCGATCTCCTTCGCCGTAAGCACATTCTTCGCGCCGCCGGAGCCTCTGGTCTCAACCTTTACAAAACATCCCTTCGCCTTGGCCGCCTTCTCGATTCCCTCTGCCGCCATATATGTATGGGCAATACCGGTCGGGCATCCTGTAACTGCAAGAATATTCACCTGCTTATCTGCAGGCTGCTCCGGTTCGCTTCCGCCAAACTGCTCGTTCAGATCCGGACGGGCTTCGTCCGCCTTATTGATAATCTCCATAAACTCATCCACGGAAGAAGCATTTTTCAGAGACTGGGTAAAGTCATCATCCATCAGCATCATAGACAGCTTACTCAAAACCTCCAGATGAATATTGTCCTCGGTATCCGGCGCCGCGATCAGAAACAGAAGGTCAACCGGCTTTCCGTCCAGAGAATCAAAATCTACTCCGTCCTTGATTACCATAGCCGCCAGGCCCGGCCTGTCAACTGCATTGCACTTGCCGTGAGGAATCGCGATACCCATGCCGATGCCGGTGGTTCCTTCCTCTTCCCTCTTGTATACCTGCTTACGGTACGCCTCCTGATCGTTAATCTTATTGCTGTCCTTCATCAGTGCGATCGCCTGATCCAGCGCCTCCTGCTTATTTTTCGGCGCTCCGTTCAGAGAAATACTTCTCTTGTCCAGTAAATCTGTGATTCTCATGTGTTCGTCCTCCTTACTCTCCGCATTCTTTCCTTCTTAATCTGCACCCTTCTTATTTGCATCTATATCCTTTTTAAATGATGCCCTTCTATCCGCTGACCTGACGGTAAACTGCTTCAATCTCTTCCCTTGTTGCCAGATTCTCGGAAAATGCGCTTGCGCTTCCCGCCGACACGCCCATGTGAAACGCATACTCATAATCCTGCTTCTCCATCCAGCCTGCCATAAAACCTGCCACCATGGAATCCCCGGCGCCTACGCCATTGACCAGCTTTCCCTTTGGCGCCGGCGCACTGTGCACATTGCCCTCCCCATCGATCAGCACCGCGCCTTCTCCTGCCATAGAGACCAGCACATTCACTGCGCCCTTCTCCTGAAGCTTCCTTCCATAAGGAACCACATCCTCCCTGGTCTTAAGCTCTACGCCGAATATCTCGCCCAGCTCATGATTATTCGGCTTCACCAAGAACGGATGATACTCCAGCACATTCATCAGAAGGTCTTTCGTTGCATCCACCACGACCCGCACGCCGCGTCCGTCAAGCCGCTTCATAATCTTCTGATAAGCGTCATCCGGCATGGATGCAGGAATGCTCCCCGACAGAAATAACACATCGCCTTCACTTAAGCCTTCCAGCCGCTCCATCAGCCTCTCCCTCTTATCACCGCTGATATCCGGTCCCATGCCGTTAATCTCCGTACCGTCAATAGACTTCAGCTTCAGGTTGATCCGCGAGATACCTTCTTCAATCTGGATGAATCCGGTCTTCACCCCCATTTCCTTCAACCTTCTTACAATCTCATCGCCGGTAAATCCAGCCACAAACCCAAGCGCCGTGCTCTCAATGCCAAGATTCATAAGCACTGTCGATACATTGATCCCCTTTCCTCCCGGAAGCATCAGCTCAGAACTGGTGCGGTTGGTAAGTCCGAGCTTAAAATCTTCCACTGATACAATGTAGTCAAGGGATGGATTAAAAGTAACCGTATATATCATCTTTTTCCCTCCTGTTTTCTTTATGGTATTACTTTAACATTAAATCCATTCAATTTCAATCATATTATTTCACAAAAAATCAAATTCATTTTAGTCGATATTGCACAAATTTGATTTATTATGATTGATTTCAATTATAAATGGTAATATATATATAGGCAGAACCAGAAAAATCCGGCTCTGCCCATTCGTAACTATCCAAAAGTCTTATATTCATTTTTTATTTATACAGAACATGGAACTGTCTTCTTCTAATCTCCGGCATATCCCTCCGCCAAAAATTCCAAAACCCTTGCATTGAAGGCTTCCGCCTTTTTACACGCAATAAAATGGCCGCCCTCAATAAAACAGAGCTCTGCATTTCTTCTAATTTACAGGCTTTTAAGAATCCTGTCCAGCTTATCCATCTCGATCGGCTTCCCGATATGTCCGTTCATCCCTGCCTCCAGCGCCTGTTTTTTATCCTCGTCAAATGCGTTTGCCGTCATTGCAAAAATCGGGACCCGTGAACGCTCCTCATCCAGCTCCCTGATTTTTTCAGCCGCTTCATATCCATTCATTACCGGCATCTGAATATCCATCAGGATCAAATCATAGGTTCCTGGTTCTGCCTCTCTGATCTTCTCTACAGCTATGGCGCCATCGTCTGCAACATCAACCGCAAAGCCTCTCTCCTCAAGAACCGCCACAGCGATTTCCTGATTCAGTTCATTGTCCTCTGCCAGAAGAATCGTCTTTCCTTCTCCAAAAGAACCCGCATCATCCGCTTTCTCGTCTTCTGCGTAGATGCCGTCCGCTTCCTCTTTTTTACTAAATCTGCCCGTTTCATCCGGCAGCCGGAAAGAAAGCACAATCTTAAATTCCGTTCCCTTTCCAACCTCACTCTCGGCTGTTATCGTTCCCTTCATCATATCCACAAAGCTTTTTGTGATTGCCATTCCCAGTCCGGTTCCCTGGGTCTTACTGACGGTCGATGTCCGCTCCCTCTCAAACGGCTCAAAAATATCTTTCAAAAAATCCCTGCTCATTCCAATACCGGTATCCCGGATCCGGAATTCATAGCAGGCGTACCCATCCGGCGCATCCGCTTTCTCTGCAACGTATACGCGGACACTCCCTTTTGGAGGCGTAAATTTTAACGCATTACCAACCACATTCAAAAGAATCTGGTTCAGCCGCAGCTTATCACAGATAACTTCCTCATGTACAATATCCCTGGTCTCTATAGAAAAATCAATCTGCCTGGCCCCGACATCCGCCTGCACCATAGCCGCCTGCTCATGGATAATATCCAGAATATTATATTCCTTTTCTTCTAAATGCACCTTCCCGCTTTCAATATGGCTCATATCCAGCACATTGTTGATCAGCGAAAGCAGATGTCTGCTGGAAGTCATAATCTTCGACAGATAATCCGCTACAGCCTCCTTATTATCAATACGTGAGACTGCCAGATCCGTAAATCCGATAATTGCATTCATCGGTGTACGGATATCATGAGACATATTATTAAGGAAAACCGTCTTTGCCCGGTTGGAACGCTGCGCCTGTTTTAAAGCATCCTCCAGCATCCTTTTCTGCTCCCGGAATTCCCGATCCATCCTCTTACTCTCCGTAATATCAACAAATATACCTATATAAGAAATCGGCGTCCCGTCTCCTCTTCTTGACAGCTTTCCCGCGGCACGGAACCAGCGGTACTCCCGGTTCTTTGTAAGCAGCCTGTATTCCACGTCATAGATCTTCTTCCCTGTCCTGTCCTCTATCGTGCTGTAGTATTCGCTCAGGACATGCTCTTTTTCATCCTCATGAAGCAGATCGGACCACGATTCCAGAACATTGGGAAAATCAATCTCATCCTTGTATCCTACCATTCTTCGGAATTCGTCACTCCAAAATACACTTTCCATCCTGCCATTCTCATCAAATTCCATGCTCCACATACCGGATTCCAGAATTTCATGTATGATCCGAAGGGCGGTGGTCTCATGCTCCAGTTTCTCCAGCGCTTTCCGCTTTTCCTCAAGAAGCTCCTCTACCTGAGCCGCCTTCTGCATATTCAGATAGCGCTCTGTTGCATCTTCAAGAAACACGTAAAACACATCCCCGTACGTATCTGTATGTACAAAGTGCCCATAGTCTTCCACCCACCGGATACTGCCGTCCTTACATATAATTCTGTATTCCTCGTAATCCAGATTGTTTTCGCTATTCATAATTTGATGCGCAATACTCTGTTCAACTCTCTCCAAGTCATCCGGATGAACCAATCCACGGAAGGTATAACCTGTATATTCTTTAAAATCCTCCAGCGTATCGCAGCCGTACATCTGGATCAGCGCATTATTCGTATAGACCAACTCTTCTTTCTCATCTGCATGATAAATAAAAAACATTCCCGGCATCCCCATCGTTATCTGCTCAATTATGGGGAATGTCTGCTCGTTCAAAATCAAAAGAAGGTCTTCTTTCCCTTGCATGTTCATTCTTTTACCCTCACTCCATTTTAGAGTTAATCTCCATCTATATGTAATATCTGATACATAAAATTACAGTCTATGTCTATTTTACCACAAAGTGACATCATTGTGGAAAAAAACATCTGCAAATTGACTTATATTCTATCTCTTGTTATAATTATCGGGGTATATTCTCTGAGCATTAAGCAGGTGATTTAAGATGAACTCCAGTTTGACCAAGGGACCGGTGATAGGTTCCATGCTGCGCTTTGCCATCCCGATGATTCTGGGAAATCTGCTTCAGCAGTGTTACAATATCACAGATACCCTGATCGTGGGGAAATTTCTTGGAGCCGGCGCTCTGGCCGCCGTTGGCTCCTCTTTTACGCTGATGACCTTTTTAACTTCTATCTTACTGGGACTGTGCATGGGAAGCGGAGCCGTATTCTCTATCCGCTTCGGCAGGCAGGATGAGACCGGATTAAGGGATTGTATCAGCGCCTCTTTTCTGTTGATTGCATGTTTTACCATATTGTTAAATATTCTGGCATTTCTTTTCCTGAACAGTATCCGCATCCTTCTCCAGGTACCGGATGAAGTATGGGGGCTGATGCGGGAATACCTGATTGTAATTTTAGGCGGTATTACTGCCACATTTTTCTACAATTATTTTGCCTCTTTTTTAAGAGCTCTGGGAAATTCCATAGTGCCTTTGCTTTTTCTGGCCGTGTGCGCCCTGCTCAACACCGCCCTCGACCTGTTCTTTGTACTGGGATTAGAATACGGTGTTTCCGGCGCCGCCTGGGCCACCGTCATATCTCAATATATTTCCGGGACAGGCATTGCTATCTACACCATTGCCAGATGCCCGCAGTTTCACGGCATCCTCCGGCACTGCCGCATCCGCCCGGAATGTATGAAGGAGATTGCCGGTTTTTCTATTATGACCTGCATACAGCAGTCTGTCATGAACTTCGGCATCCTTATGATACAGGGATTAGTCAACAGCTTCGGCGCTGTTGTTATGGCCGCTTTTGCGGCTGCTGTGAAAATTGATGCTTTTGCATATATGCCTGTACAGGATTTCGGCAATGCATTTTCTACATTCATTGCCCAGAATTACGGCGCAGGAAATAAAGAACGTATCCGCAAAGGCCTGAAAGGCGCTATTGCTGTCTCCTTCCTGTTCTGTATCGTGATATCTGCCTCGGTCTGGATATACGCACGTCCTTTAATGGAATTATTCGTAAATAAAAACGAATCTGAAATCATCTTAGAGGGAATCCGGTATCTTCATATTGAAGGTGCTTTTTATTGCGGGATCGGCTGTCTTTTTCTTCTATACGGCTTATACCGGGCCGTTGGAAATCCGGGCATATCCGTGGTACTCACCGTAATTTCCCTGGGAACCCGCGTCCTGTTGGCGTATCTTCTTTCCGCCATACCAGCCATCGGCGTGACCGGCATATGGTGGGCAATTCCCATCGGATGGATTCTGGCAGATACCGTCGGAATTCTCTATTATAAAAAACTGGCATGGTCAACTCTTCTGTAATTGGCTCTTTATTCCAATCCACTCCGGTAGTACAGTATGGTCAGATACAGGAGACACTGCACAACATATACCGAAGTATCTGATACGCATTGCAGTGTCCAGTGAAAAAGGAAAGAAGGTCTTATTATGAACACAAGCTTAAAGAAAATAGTTATGGCCGCATTATTTGCCGCACTTGCATGTGCTGCCACCATGTCAATCCGGATCCCTACTCCGGGAACAGGAGGATATATTCATCCGGGTGATGCCATCGTTATCCTGTCCGGCGTTGTACTCGGCCCTGTATGGGGGCTGCTTGCCGGAGGCATAGGTTCTGCACTGGCAGATCTTCTGGGCGGATATCTTACCTATGTTCCGATCACATTTGTAATCAAAGGATTGGTTGCTCTTACAGCGGGGCTTATTTACCAGAAAATCGGCAAAACCAAAAAAAGCCGCTATACAGCAGTAGTCCTTGGCGGAATTGTAGATATCGTATTTGTAGCCGGAGGATATTTCCTCTGTGAAGCTATGATGTACGGCATGGCGGCGGCCGCCAGCATACCGGCCAATATCATTCAGGGAATCAGCGGATTGATTATTTCTATTGTGCTGTACCCGGTATTGATCGCCATTCCTGATATCAGCCAGATGGCGCTTCGGACAAAAACCAGTTAAATAAAACAGGACAGTTAAGAACCGCGCTATCCCCTCACAGACAAGACGGTGCGGTCCTTAACTGCTGTTTAATTAACACCCATCACAAAGCGCTTTTAGGATATCTATTTCCTTACGATATGTTCGATCAAATTGCCAGCAACGATGAATGCTCCGTAAATAATCCCTGCAATTACCCATATGATCCAGCTATACTTGGCCTGACCGTTCCCGTTGGGACCGTAAGTGTACCAGAAAAAAGCAGCGGTTGCTGCCAACCAGTATATTGCACTGAGCGACCCCAGCCAATGCTTTCTCTTTTTATTCTCACGCGTATAGTCCCCTTCCTGCAGAAGCCGGTCCATAGAGCCTTGTATCACACCGCCGTAAACAAATGCAATACATCCAATTCCCACAATAACTAGCAGCAGGCAGACGCAGAACACTGCAAGAAAATCGCTTTCTATACATGCCGCACCGAACAATGGCATTACAGACAGGATGCAAAGCACAGTTCCTTTGATATTTAAGCTGTTATAAGTGCTCTGGAAAGCCTTCTTCCTATCCTTTGCCATTTCCGTTACTCCGTATTCTGTTTCAAAAATTTCTTTATCCAGATACTCAAACTCCTTTACCTTCGCGTCACAGGAGAGAAACAGCACTACCCCTGCAGTTACCAGAACAAGCAGGATGCACAATCCGATTCCCCCTGCCGCATCCTCCGAAATCCCAAATCCGGAATATTCGCTGAGTGCCCCCAGCAGCAACAGGCATATAGGTGAGATTATACACAGAAAAGTTCCTGCCGCGATCTTTGGTGCCGATTCCCTGCGCAGCCTTAAATATTCAGAAGCCTCCTCCATAGACACCCGCCGCACCGGCACGGCATCATCAGGAAGGCTTACTCCCTCTGCGCAGGAGGGTTCTTCCAGCTCTTCCTTTAATAAGTAATCAGTTGATACTTCAAAAATCCTGCTTAAACTGATAATCTTATCCAGATCAGGAACAGACTGTGCACTTTCCCATTTTGACACTGACTGTCTTGTTACATTAAGCTGATTCGCCAGCTCCTCCTGAGACCAGCCTGCTTTCTTCCGAAGGTTCATAATTTTATCTGCTAATATCATATTCGCTCCTCCTTGTCGTCCTTCTGTTCTGCAATCACCTTACCACAACCACCGGCCGCAGTCCAGAAAGCACACTATGAAATCTGTCAACCAGCAGTTGCAGACCGGATTTTTTCAGTTTTATGCCGCCAGCCAGTGACATACCGAATACAAAACACGAGAAAAAGCCTAAAAAGATAATCATACGCAGATAAACGCCGCGGTTCTTAACATAAAAGAAGAATGGACAGGCATCTGTTCATTCTCCTTTACTATACTCTTCTATTTTCCGGCAATAATGTCAAGCAGGCACTGTCTCATAGCTTCAATCGGAGCCTCTTTTCCTGTCCAGTGCTCAATCTGGGCCGCTCCCTGATACAATGACATTCCCAATCCGTTCAGTATCTTAGCTCCCGCCGCCTCTGCATCCAAAAGGAACTGTGTCTTGTCCGGATTGTAGCATGCATCAAAGTAGAACTTGTCTGCTGAAATAAACTCCTTTGGCATCGGATTCTCACCGATATGCGAGCCCATGCCGATTCCGCTTGCATTCATTACCACGCTGACCTCTGACGTCTTAGAGAAATCACCATGCGGAACATATTCTGCTACCGGCGCAAAGTTTTTATTGATATCCTCTACCAGTGATTTGCTGGATTCCTCTACAAAATCTGAGATATAAATCTTCTTCGCTCCGTAGTAAGCCAGTGCTGAACACATTGCGCGCCCCGCGCCGCCTGCTCCAATACAGAAATACGTATTCTCATCAACCTTAATGCCGCCATCCTTCTGAATAGACCGGATAAAGCCGATACCGTCTGTATTGTATCCAATCAGCTTTCCTTCCGGCGTTCTTACGACCGTGTTGCTGGCTCCCATCTTCTCGCACAGCGGATCTAATTCATCCAGATACTGAAGCACTTTCACTTTGTTTGGTTTGGTTACTGCAAATCCAGCAAAGTTCATATAACGGATTCCGTTGACTACGTCTTCCAGATGCTCGTTATTTACTTCTGTGTAGAAATAAAGCATGTTAAGGCCTGCCGCCTCATAGCCGCTGTTCTGCATCTGTGCTGCAAATGACTGCTTCAATGGATCTCCAAGTAATGTGACCATCTTCGTATTAATATCAACTGTTGCCATGGTTAACTCCTCCTATTTTGTTTACGGTTTCTATGTGTTTATTTTATCACAATCTCATTCATTATACTAGCGCAAACCTATTGAAAGAAGTTATTAAAAGCCACGTCACATTCTATTGATCCCCAGCCTCCGTCTGCATGATATGCAATGCGGCAGCTACCTTTATTCTACATCCTGCAGAGCAGAAAGGTTCTCTTCGCCGGTACGGATCTTCACAATTTTATCCACGCCGTAAACAAATATTTTGCCGTCCCCGATACGTCCGGTATAAAGCGCTTTTCTTGCCGCCTCTATCACGTCGTCCACCGGAAGATTGCCTACGACAACCTCTACCTTAACCTTCGGAAGCAGCGTCGCATCCACCTCAACGCCGCGGTATTTCTCGCCGCTGCCCTTCTGGATCCCGCAGCCCATAACCTGTGTTACCGTCATACCGGTTACGCCTACGGCATTCATTGCCTTTCTCAGCTTGTCATAGCGTGACAGCTTGGCAATGATAACCACCTTGTACATGCCTGTATCCGATGCAGGCGCCTTTACCACCTTTACGGCGGCGTCCTTCTGTACCTGAGACGCTTCCTCATATTCGCCGACGCCAAGCTGTGTATTTTCATTTTCCTCCATGATCATAGAGCCGGCCACATCCATCAGGCTGAAGCCTGCATATGCCGAGGTCAGGCCGTGTTCCGTGCTGTCTAAGCCTTCAATTTCCTCTTCTTCTGTGACGCGCAGTCCCACAGTCCCCTTGATCACAACAAATACAATCGTAATCGTAACCAGTGTCCATGCGATAACTGCAAGTACGCCTGCCGCCTGAATGCCAAGGAGTCCGAAACCGCCGCCATAGAACAGGCCGTTCAGCTCCTCATTTCCCGGCGCGGCCGTCGTGGCAAACAGACCTGTAGCTATCGTTCCCCAGATTCCGTTTAAGCAGTGGACTGCCACTGCCCCGACCGGATCATCGATATGCAGCTTATAATCCAGAAGCCATACGCCGAACACTACCAAAATTCCCGCCACTGCTCCGATCACGATTGCCCCAAAGGCATCCGTCACATCACAGGGAGCCGTAATCGCTACTAATCCTGCCAGCGATGCATTCAGCGACATCGACACATCCGGTTTGCCATATTTGATCCATGTAAAAGCCATACATACAACCGTAGCGATCGCCGGCGCAATAGTGGTTGTCACAAAGATAGAACCAAGCTGCTCCAGGGATGTTGCCGCCGCACCGTTAAATCCGTACCAGCCAAGCCACAGGATAAATACACCCAAAGCGCCGATTGCAAGATTGTGTCCCGGAAAGGCATTGACCTTCACAATATTTCCCTGTTTATCCTTCGTAAATTTACCAAGCCTCGGCCCAAGGATTTTCGCTCCTACCAGCGCCGAAACACCTCCAACCATATGGATCGCACAGGAACCGGCAAAATCATGGAAGCCCATCTGGGAAAGCCAGCCGCCGCCCCAGATCCAATGTGCTTCAATTGGATAGATCACTGCAGAAATTACTGCGGAATAAATACAGTAGGATAAAAATTTGGTCCTCTCTGCCATTGCCCCGGATACGATCGTTGCTGTTGTTGCACAGAATACCAGATTGAACACAAAATTTGACCAGTCAAAATCCGCATACGCTGTAAATATATCAAACCCCGGCTTTCCGATGAACCCCATCAGATCCTCCCCCAATAGCAGGCTGAAGCCGATCAGGATAAACATACAGGTTCCAATACAAAAGTCCATAAGATTCTTCATAATGATGTTTCCGGTATTCTTTGCTCTGGTGAATCCCGCCTCCACCATGGCAAAGCCCGCCTGCATCCAGAATACCAGCGCGGCTCCGATCAGGAACCACACGCCGAATATCTGCCCATTCATTACACTCATAATTTCTTCTGACATAGTAACGCCCTCCTCATTCTCATTATCTATCAACGCAAAAAGGCGCTATAGAAATCAATCTATAACGCCTTCGTTTGATGATTGCATGATAGCACCAGCCGTCTCCTCTGTCAATATACTTTGTGTAATTTTGGTACATGTAGAGAAATTACACGAATTCTCACAAAATCTTTAGGAATAATTACCACAGATTTAATACCCCAGAAGGCTGTAATCCACCGCCCTCGCGGCCTCTCTTCCTTCACGGATTGCCCACACCACCAGAGACTGTCCCCGGTGCATATCTCCTGCCGTATATACATGCTTGACATTCGTGGCATATTCCCCTTCCGCGGTCTGCACATTGGTCCTTGCGTTCCGCTCTACGCCAAATGCCTTTGTCACATATTCCTCGCAGCCAAGGAACCCTGCCGCGATCAGCACCAGATCCACCTGCACCTCATACTCGCTGCCAGAGATCTCTGCCATCATCATACGCCCGGTCTTTTCATCCTTCTTACTCTCCAGCTTTACCAGAACCGCCTTGCAGACGTTTCCGTTCTTATCCTTAATAAACTGCTTCACCGTAGTCTGATAGACTCTCGGATCTTTGCCGAATACGGCCGCCACTTCCTCCTGTCCGTAATCAGTCTTTGAGACCTTCGGCCACTCCGGCCATGGATTAGAAGGAAGCCGCTCCTCCGGCGCCTTTGGCATCATCTCCACCTGCAGGACGGACTTCGCCCCATGCCGCATGGCGGTTCCGCAGCAGTCGTTGCCCGTATCTCCGCCGCCGATGACCATCACGCGTTTTCCCTTTGCATAGATACAGTTTCCCTGCTTCAAATCCGATGCCTTAGCCTGCTTCCCCTTCTCCGGATCCTCCCAGAGGGCTTTTGTGGTTGACGCGAGAAAATCCACAGCAAAATAAATCCCCTTCGCATCCCGTCCCGGCACCTTAATATCCCGCGGGTTCTTGGCGCCGCAGGCAAGAATGATCCGGTCATATTCCTTTAGAAGCTCTGCCGCCTTCTTATCCTTCCCCACATTACAGTTATAGACGAAGGTTACCCCTTCTTCTTCCATAACTTTCACCTTCCGGTCTATGATATGCTTCTCCAGCTTCATATTGGGAATTCCGTAGCGCAGAAGTCCTCCCGCCTTATCCTCCCGCTCATACACGGTTACCAGATGCCCCCGTTTATTTAGCTGATCCGCCGCCGCAAGGCCAGAAGGACCGGAGCCGATTACTGCCGCCTTCTTTCCGGTACGGCTCCTTGGCGGCTCTGCCGCGGCATAGCCTGCCGCGTAAGCATGCTCAATTACAGCATACTCGTTGGAACGGACGGCTACCGCATCCCCGTTCAAATTACAGGTACATGCCTTTTCACAGAGAGCAGGGCAGACCCTTGATGTAAATTCCGGAAAATTATTGGTCTTATGCAGGCGGCTGTAAGCCTCCTGCCAGTTTCCGTGATACACCAGATCGTTCCACTCAGGAACCAGATTGTTTAACGGACACCCGCTTGCCATCCCGGCAATCATCATGCCTGCCTGGCAGAAGGGCACGCCGCAGTCCATGCATCTTGCACCCTGCAGCTTCTGCTCCTGTCTGGTAAGGGGCTCGTGAAACTCCCTGAAATGGCTGATTCTTATCTTGGGCTCCTCCGCCCTTTTATCCTGTCTCTTATAGTCCAAAAATCCTGTTGCCTTTCCCATGGTCCATCCCCTCCTATTCCTTTCCGTTCTTGATCGCATAGAATGCTTCAATCTTCGCCTGCTCGCTGCTTAACCCCTTTTCCTCCATCTGAAGGACAAAGGTAAGCATTTTCTCATAATCAAAAGGAATTACCTTCTTAAACTTCGGCAGATACGCATCAAAATCAGCAAGGATCTCCGTTCCGATCCGGGAGCCTGTATGCTTTACATGCTCCTCGATCATGCCCTTAAGCTCCAGAATGTCATATTTGGATTCCACATGGACCATATTTACCATGCCCTTATTGATCTTGCGGTACAGCGTGTTGTCCATATCCAGCACATAAGCAATGCCTCCGCTCATTCCGGCGGCAAAATTATTGCCCACCTGGCCCAGTATTGCCGCCCGTCCTCCGGTCATGTACTCGCAGCCGTGATCGCCCACGCCCTCTACAACAGCATCCGCGCCGGAATTGCGCACGCAGAAACGCTCTCCTGCCACGCCGTTAATATATGCCTTTCCCTCGGTAGCGCCGTAAAGCGCCACATTTCCGATAATGATATTTTCATTCTGCTTATAGGAAGCTTCCTCCGGTGGAAAAACAGCCAGCTTGCCGCCAGATAAGCCCTTTCCAAAATAATCGTTGCTGTCCCCGGTAAGCTCCAGGGTCAGTCCCTTCGGGATAAATGCTCCAAAGCTCTGCCCTCCGGCGCCTTCGCAGTGGATCACATAGCTGTCCTCCGGCAGACCCTCCGGATAGCGTCTGGTAATCTCGGAGCCGAAAATCGTTCCAAAGGTACGGTCAATATTCGATACCTTAACATGGATATTTTTCTTCCGCCTCTTATCTAACGCTGTACCAAGCTCCTTCATAAGCACCCGCTCATCTAAGGTCTTTTCCAGTTCAAAATCATATTTCTTAGCCGGATTGAAAATCTGCTCCTTCGAGCCCGCGTAACCCTGATGGAGAATACCTGACAGATCAAGCGCCGCCGCATTCCTTGACTTCGGCTGTTCCTTCACCCTCAGCAGATCGGTCCGTCCCACCAGCTCGTCGATGGAGCGCACGCCCAGCTTTGCCATATATTCGCGTAAATTTTCCGCGATAAACTTCATAAAGTTGATCACATACTCCGGTTTTCCGGTAAAGCGCTTCCGAAGCTCCGGGTTCTGGGTTGCGATTCCCACCGGGCAGGTATCCAGATTGCAGACCCGCATCATCACGCAGCCCATGGTTACAAGAGGCGCTGTTGCAAATCCAAATTCCTCTGCTCCTAAGATCGCCGCAACCGCCACATCCCGGCCGCTCATCAGCTTGCCGTCGGTCTCAATACGCACACGGTCACGGAGGCCGTTCTGCAGCAGCGTCTGATGGGTCTCTGCCAGTCCCAGCTCCCATGGAAGCCCTGCATTGTGAATGGAGCTTCCCGGCGCGGCTCCGGTTCCGCCGTCATAGCCGGAAATCAGGATCAGCCCCGCACCTGCCTTGGCAACGCCTGCCGCAATGGTCCCTACTCCCATTTCAGATACCAGCTTTACCGAAATGCGGGCATTCTTATTGGCATTCTTGCAGTCATAAATCAGCTGCGCCAAGTCCTCAATGGAATAAATATCGTGATGCGGCGGCGGTGAGATCAAGCCTACTCCCGGCGTAGAATAACGGGTCTTTGCAATCCATGGATAGACCTTTCCTGCAGGAAGATGTCCGCCCTCGCCCGGCTTTGCGCCCTGGGCCATCTTAATCTGGATTTCCTTCGCGCTGACCAGATACCGGCTGGTCACGCCAAACCTCCCGGACGCCACCTGCTTAATGGCAGAGCACTTATCCGAATCCAGACGGGCGGTATCCTCCCCGCCTTCTCCGCTGTTGGATTTGCCGTGCAGGATATTCATAGCCTCCGCCAGCGTCTCATGTGCCTCCTGGGAAATGGAGCCGTAAGACATAGCTCCGGTCTTAAACCGCTTTACGATCTCATCCACCGGCTCTACCTCCTCGATCGGCACTCCCTTTTCCGGGAAATGAAATTCCAACTGTCCCCGCAGGTTCAGCCCTGCACCTTCTTCATTTACCATCTCCGTATACTGCTTGAACATGTCATAATTTCCGGTTCTTGTGGACTGCTGCAGCATATGGATGGTCTTCGGATTATATAAATGCTTCTCTCCCTGGCTTTTGCTCTTATGCCGTCCGACGCTGTCCAGCGTCATATCCGTATCATAGCCTAACAGGTCAAAGGCCTCCATATGCATTTTCCCGTAATCCTCTGCAATTTCCTGAATACCGATTCCACCGATCCGGCTGACCGTATCTGTAAAATATTTATCAATGAAAGACTGTTTTAACCCAACAGCCTCAAAAATCTTCGCTCCCTGATAGGACTGTATCGTAGAAATACCCATCTTAGACGCGATCTTTACAATTCCGGATAAAATTCCTGTACTGAACGCGTCTACCGCCGCATAATAATCCTTCTGTATCATCTTATCTTCAATCAACTGTCTTATGGCCGCATAGGCAAGATAGGGGTTCACGGCACAGGCGCCGTAGCCCAGAAGTGTTGCAAATTCATGGACTGCCTTCGGCTCTCCGGTCTCGATGATAATCCCAACTGCCGTCCTCTTCTTCGTGCGCACCAGATGCTGCTGTACGCCGGAAACTGCAAGCAGGGACGGAATCGCCGCATGGAATTCATCCACGCCCCTGTCAGAAAGTATCAGGATATTTGCCCCGTCATGGATCGCGCGGTCTACCCTCACAAATAAATAATCCATCATAGTTTCCAGATCCGAATTCTTATAATAGGTAGTCGGGATCACCTCAACCTGATAGCCTTCCTGCTTCATATTCTTAATCTTAAGCAGATCCGTATCCGTAAGAATCGGATTATCCACCTTCAGCATCCGGCAGTTTACGGCGCTGTCCTGCAAAAGATTGCCGTCTCTCCCCAAATAAACTGCCGTAGAGGTCACCACCTTCTCCCGGATGGCGTCAATGGGAGGATTCGTTACCTGCGCAAACAATTGTTTAAAATACCCGAACAAGGGCTGCCTCTTATCCGAGAGCACCGCAAGAGGTATGTCAATACCCATAGAAGAAATACTTTCGCTTCCATTTACCGCCATAGGCAGGATATCCTTACGGACATCCTCATAGGAATACCCAAATGCCTTCTGTAATCTCTGACACTCCTCCTTTGTATAGGCTGGAACCGGCACATTGGGAATCTTCAGATCCTTTAACTCAATCAGTTCGCCGTCCAGCCATTCCCCGTAAGGCTCTCTGTCCGCATAGAGATTCTTCAGCTCCTGGTCATTAATTACACGCCCCTTCACCGTGTCCACCAGCAGCATCTTGCCCGGATGCAGACGCTCCTTCATCACGATTTTCGCAGGATCCTGCTTTAACACTCCCACCTCAGAGGAAAGAACCAGCGTATCATCCTCCGTAATGTAATATCTGGAAGGCCGGAGTCCATTACGGTCCAGCACCGCCCCCATACAGTCTCCATCCGAAAACAGGATTGACGCCGGCCCGTCCCAGGGCTCCATCATAGTCGCATAATATTGGTAGAAATCCTTCTGGTTCTGCGGCATGCTCCGGTTATTGTCCCACGGCTCCGGAATCGAAACCATCACAGCCAGCGGAAGCTCCATTCCATTCATCACCATAAATTCCAGCGCGTTATCCAGCATGGCGGAATCCGACCCGGAAGTATCGATTGCCGGAAGCACCTTTAACATCTCTCCCTTTAAATAAGAAGATTCCATCGCTTCCTCTCTGGCGCGCATCTTATCCGCATTTCCGCGGATGGTATTGATCTCTCCGTTATGTACAATAAAACGGTTCGGATGCGCCCGCTCCCAGCTTGGATTCGTGTTAGTGCTGAACCGGGAATGCACAATGGCAATAGCCGATTCATAATCCTTATCCTGCAGATCCTCAAAAAACAGCCTTAGCTGGCCGACCAAAAACATTCCCTTATATACAATAGTCCTGCTGGAAAGAGAGCAAACATAGGTATCGTTACTCTGCTCAAATACCTTGCGCACAACATACAGCCTGCGGTCAAAGTCCAGTCCCTTCTCCACTGTCTTCGGCCGCTTGATAAACGCCTGCTCAATACAGGGCATGCACTCCAACGCCTTCTTCCCCAGCACCGATGCGCGGACCGGCACCTTTCGCCAGCCGAGAAATTCCATGCCTTCCTTCTCGGTAATGACCTCAAAAATCTTCTTCGCCTGATTCCGCTTCAGCTCATCCTGCGGAAAAAAGAACATACCCACGCCGTAATCCCGTTCGGCATCCAATTTAATTCCGAGCGGCTTACAGGCCTTCACGAAAAATTTATGGGAAATCTGGGTCATAATACCCACTCCGTCTCCGGTCTTTCCTGCCGCATCCTTTCCTGCCCTGTGCTCCAAATTCTCTACAATTTCCAATGCATCCTCTACCGTCTTGTGGGTCTTATTTCCCCTGATATTGACCACCGCCCCGATTCCGCAGTTGTCATGCTCAAATTCCGGCCTGTACAGGCCCTGTCCTTCAAATCCGCTCATACACGCATTCCCCTTTCTAAAAAGATCATCTTATAACCAAACAAACATTCGCTTTTCATACTCTCGCGTTATTATATCTCTAGCGGCGCTGCTTTTGTTCCGCGCACGTAGCTGCGCATCCTTCCGGAGAGTTTTTATAATATAGGGAACGAAATATCCCATATTATAAAAATAGGCGTACTAAGACTCTGCCCGTCACAGAGTCTACAGCACGCCTTTGTGTTGTTTCTATATTTATTTCGTGTCTATTATAGCGGAAATAACTGCCATGGTCAATCCCCAATTATCCGGCACGTCATTCTTTCTTCTGCTCGTATGCATGAACCCAGTCAGTTCTCAAAAGAAACCAGATAAATACGATGCTGCTCAAAGTCCATGTAATGGGATACGCCCAGCAGATCGTCTGAAATACCGGGAAAAACCGGATTGCCGTAGTCACATACAGCACTCTGATCCCGCACCAGAAGCCCAGCATCGTAACCATAGGGACCACCGATTTTCCACAGCCCCTTAAAACCCCTGTAGCGCTGTGGGAGAATGCCAGCAGGAAATAGAACAAGGTTACTGTCTTCTGCATGATCACTCCATACTTCACTGCTTCATCTGCCTTCGCGAAGATCCGCACAAAATACGGAGAAAAGTTGAATGCGGTCAGTCCGATCACCTCCGCAATTACGACACAGGAAATTATCCCAAACGCCGCCCCCTTCTTTGCCCGGTCATACTCCTTTGCTCCCAGATTCTGGCTGATAAAGGTAGACATGGTAAGGGACATGGCCATAATCGGAATAAACACGAATCCCTCGACCTTAGAATGGGAGCCCATACCCGACATAGCGTATTCCCCAAAAGAATTCACATTCGTCTGTACTACCACATTTCCGATACTGATCACCGAATTCTGGATTCCTGCAGGAAGTCCCTGGTAAATCACATCCTTCATCATATATCCGTAATATTTCAGCTTCCTTAAGCTAATCCGCGCACAACCTTCATTCTTCCTCATCCGCAGGATACAGAGCACGGCGCTCATCCCCTGCGACAGTACCGTCGCAATGGCCGCACCAGCCACGCCCCAATGAAATCCTGCCACAAACAGGATGTCCAGCAGAACATTTGCAATAGAAGATACCGCCAGATAATACAAGGGATGCAGGCTGTCTCCCAATGCCCGCATGATAGACATGAACATATTGTACATCACAATAGTTACACTGCCTGCAAAATATATTTGAAAATATGTAATAGACTCTGGCAGAACATTTTCCGGCACCTGCATTAGCATCAGTATCTGAGGCGCGCCAAACACTCCCACAATTGTAACCACAACAGATGCGGCGATTCCAAACAAAATATTCGTGTGTACCGCCCGCTCTACATTCCTCTCATCTCCGGCTCCAAAATACCGGGAGATCACAACCCCTCCTCCGATCGCAATTCCATTAAAGAGCCCTACAATCAAAAAGACCAGACTCCCCGATGTGCTGACCGCGGCAAAAGCTGTATTATCAGCAAAGTTACCAATCACCCATGCATCCGCCATATTGTACAGCTGCTGCAAAAGCTGTCCAAGAATTAAGGGAATCGTAAAACCTATGATCCCCCTTGCTGCTGACCCTTTTGTCAGGTCTACTGTTTCCTGATTCGTTTTCATCGCCTTATCCCAATACCTGTACTCCGCCCAAAAGTACGTAAGAAATAAACCACATAATTACCGTTGCCATACAGATTCCGATTATCACTGCCGGAAAAGCCTTCTTATATTTGATCCCCAGAAGCGCCGCGATCAAAGATCCCGTCCAGGCTCCGGTTCCGGGAAGGGGGATCCCCACGAACAAAACCAGCCCCCAGAACTCATATTTCTCAATCTTATCGCTCTTACTCATAGCCTTGCTCTCAAGCTTTGTCACCATAGGCTTAAAGGTCTTCGTACCCTTCAGCCATTGAAAAATCGGAGTGATCAAAAGCAGGATAAAAGGCACCGGGATAATATTTCCGATTATACATAGAGGGATTGCCTTCGCAACCGGAACGCCCAGGATCGGCCCCGCTACAAGAAGCGCTCCCCTGAGCTCCAGAATCGGAATCATAGATATAATAAAGACGATCGCTTCTTTTCCAAAGCTTCCGCTCAGCGCATCAATCACGCCCTGTACAAGTGTCTCTGTCATACTGTTTCCCTTTCTTAGTCAATAAATTTGTTTCTAAAAAATGCAAATAACGCTTCCATCTCTTCTCTCGTCCCGATAGTTATACGCAAATACTGCCGGATGCGTCCGCTTCCCCAGTACCGCACATAGATGCCGTCCTTCTTTAGCTCCTCGAACAGCTCCCCGGCGTCATGAGCCGGATGCGTCACGAAAACAAAGTTCGCCCCCGAATCCAGACAGGTAAATCCAAGCTCTTCAAACTGCTTCACCGCCCACGCTCTTGTATCCACGATCTGTTTCACAGTCCGCTCAAAATACGCCTGATCCTTCACAGCCTCCACGCCGCAGGCAAGGGAGGTCTGATTCATCGTATAGGAATTGAAGGAATACTTCACATCATTCAGGTGCTTGATCAGCTCTGGAGAGGCAATGGCATATCCGATACGCATACCTGCCATGGAACGAGCCTTGGAAAAGGTCTGCACCACGATCAGATTCTCGTATCTTTCAAGCAGCTCCAGCGCAGATTTTCCTGCAAAATCAATATATGCTTCATCCACGATCACAATGACGTCCTGATTATGGGCGATGATATCCTCTACAAACCCAAGGCCCTCGTAAATTCCTGTAGGCGCATTGGGATTCGGAAATATCACGCCGCCGTTTTCTTTATAGTAATCTTCCCTGACAATACGAAAGCTCTCATCCAGCTTCTGACATTCATAGGGAATCCGGTAAAGCTCCGCCCATACCTTATAAAAAGAGTATGTAATATCCGGGAACAGCACGGGCTTCTCGGAATTAAAAAAGGTAAGGAAGCACATGGACAGCACATCGTCCGAGCCCACTCCCACAAACACCTGATCCTTTCCCACTCCATAATGCTCCGCCAGAGCCTCCACAAGCACGGACGCCTCCGGATCCGGATAAAGACGCAGACGATCCGCATCCATCTGCTCCAATACCTTCTTTACTCCCGGCGCCGGAGGATAAGGATTCTCATTGGTATTCAGCTTGATCACCTTATGCTGGGGCTGTTCCCCCGGCACATAAGGCTCCACTCTGCGGATATTCTTCTCAAATGCTTTCATCTTAAAAATACTCCTTTGCAAGCTCGGCAAATTTCGGAAGTGAATTTATGATCGTCTCATAGGCCACACAGTAAGCCAGCCTCACGTAGCCCGGACACCCAAAGGAACTTCCCGGAACCATCAGAATATTATACTTCTTGCCTGCCGCACAAAACTCCTTCTCATCCGCTGTCGGAGACTTCACAAACAGATAGAATGCCCCCTCCGGCTTAATGCACTCGAAACCGCAGTCTGCAAGACCCTGATACAACGCTTCCCGGTTCCTGTTATAATAGGAAATATCCGTCTTTTCCTTCAAACATTTCTTAACTATCTTCTGCTGCAGGGTCGGCGCATTTACAAATCCCAGAATCCGGTTTGCCACATTTGCCGCCGACAGCACAGTTTCGCTGTCCGCCACCTCGTCCGGAATCACCAGATATCCGATCCGCTCTCCCGGAAGCGACAAGGATTTGCTGTAAGAATATCCCACAATGGTATTGTCATAATACTTGGTCAGATAGGGAACCTCCGCGCCGTCATACACCAGCTCACGGTACGGCTCATCGGAGATCAGGTAGATCTCGGTTCCGTATTCCTTCTGTTTCTTCTCCATAACCGCCGCCAGCTTCTTTATCGTCTCCTCGGAATAAACCACACCGGTCGGATTGTTCGGCGTATTTACAATAACCGCCTTGGTCTTTGCCGTAATCTTCATCTCAAATTCATCCAGCTTCGGCTGGAAATCCGCAGTATTCGGAGAAATCTCCACCAGAACACCGTCATAATTATTGGTGTAAGAGCGGTACTCGCCAAAATACGGCGCAAATACAATCACCTCATCACCGGGATTTAAGAGCGTCTTTAAGATTACATTCAGTCCTCCCGCCGCCCCTACTGTCATTACAATATTCTTTCCCTCGAATGCAGTGCCGAATCTTTCATTCAGAGACTCTGCTACCGCCTCCCTTACATCTGCATACCCGCTGTTGCTGTTGGTATATCCATGTAAAACCACCGGGTCTTCCTCCTCTAAAAGCTCCAGAATTGCCTGCTTAACCGCCTTCGGAGCAGCCACATTCGGATTTCCCAGACTGAAATCGTATACATTCTCCGCACCGTAGATGCCTGCCAGACGGTTGCCTTCCTCAAACATGGCCCGGATGGCAGAGCTGTTTGCTACCATACCCTTCATTTTTTCTGCTATCATTGTTCTTCTCCTCCTTCTGTATGGTTATGCCTGCTTCTCTGTAACAACACCCTTTTCCACCATAAAAACAGGCTTATAGGACCGCTTCGCCTTACGGAGTCCCTCCGCTCCCGTATCCTCTTCCCGGTTTACGTATTTATAATCCATGCAGGCATGCTGTACAAACTGCTGGTTGATCATGGTATAGGCGCCGTCGATATCTGCAAATGCTTTCTCAATATGCACCACAAAGGTATCCTCACAGATAGGCTCTCCGATGGTAAACGCCGCAATCGCACCGTCCACTTTCAGCACTCCGCCCACCAGCTCCAGCTCCTCAAACAGCCGGAGAGAATTTAAGGTAACGCAGATTTCCGCATTCTTCTCCTCATCATCCTCACAGCCATTCTCATTGCGCCACTTTAACGCCATCTGGAAGCATTCCTCCAGATTCTCCTTGGTAATAGGCTCATAGCTCCATCTATCCTCATAGACCGTCTTAAATTTATTGATATGATTCCGTTTACTGTGAAGCTTCTTTCCGGACAGCGTGGCAAGCTTCTCCGATTCATACACATAATCTGCAACATCCTCATTGTATTCAATCTGGAACCTGTCCGGATACCACTGCTCGATACAAGCAAAATTATCCGGCGTCACATTATACATCTTAAAAGGCACGTCCCGTTCCCGGCTGTACTCCGTCAGCACATCGACCGCTCGTTTTACATGCTCCGGCTCTCCCGCAGGATAAGCAAAGGAGCATCCTTCCTCGCTCTCGTTTTTAAATACCAGCGAATCCTCCACAACCGCAAATGTCACATCATAGAACCTGGCCCAGAGATACACATTGGTAAATGTCCGTTCGCAGCTTCTACTTGTATGATAAGCAAAAAAATGACTGATTAATTCTTTGTCAGTTAATTCAATTTTTTTAAATTCAATCTCCATGATGGTTTACCTTCTTCTATTTCCTTTTCTCCATTAATCTATTCGTTTTCCATCCTTCTCTGCCTGCACTTTCCTATCACATACAGCATGGTTACCACAAGCAGAAATACAAGAAACAGAACAGCTCCATAGACCTTTACTGCAAACGCATTCGGGCTCTTTAACAATTCCACAGGATTCGTGCTGTCCTGTATCACCTTCCGGCCTTCTTCTTCACGATACCGCTCTGGTATTTTAGAAATTCCCTCTTCATTCGATTCAAAGGACTCCAGATAAGAGGCAAGCGCATACCACTCTTTTAATTCCGCGCCATTCCTGTCATGGATAATATATTCCTCAAAATCTGTGATTACTTCGCCTTTTTCATTCTTCGGGGCAAGCTTTAGGATTCCTTTGGATTTATCTTCCACTGCACCTAACATCTGTGCACAGTACAGGCCGGATACTACCCGGTATAATCTATCATCCTCAATTTCCGTCAGATTATCCTGAATAAACGGCTCTTCCTCCCCAATGGTATCCCCCGTCATGCCGGCCTTTGTTACCCGGTTTAGGATCAGACGGTTCGGATTAAAGGTCCAGCTCATCCCGCTGGGATAAATCTGCGCATAGGTCATGATCGGTGAAATCGAAGCGTCAATCTCCGCCACCGTTCTCAGCTCTTTCCCTGTCAGATATACGCCCACCAGAGGATAGCCTGTGATCCGGTCCGGCCCGATTCCAAGTGCGCTTACATTAAATGCATCCGATACCGTAATTTCTCCCTTCTGGAAAGAGTCCCTCACCACGCCGGATGCTGCCACCGCCAGATCCACCGGCACATAGTCCTCTCCCTCTGCATTCTTTGCCGCATAGACATAAGAATCGGCAATCAGGCTGCCCAAAGTATCCTCACGAAGCTCATCGCCGAAATCCTCGATCTGTGTAAAGGAGATATCATTCTCCGCCAGCACCTGCTCCATGGTATATCCGAAATGGGACAGATACTCCTCATTGATCATGCTCCTGTATCCGCTTAAATATCCTTCTATCTCTTCATCCTGCGCCACGGATTCATCCATCGCATTCAGACGGTAATCTGCAAGTTTCCAGCGTCCGTTTTCCCCAGGGATCAGATTCAGCTCTCCCAGGTTTCGTCCATAGGAGCCGGCAGAAGCAATTACCGTATCTCCATGGATGATCGGCTCCTTAAGCGTCGTATGGGTATGTCCGCTGATGATCACATCGATCTCCGGCACTTCCTTTGCCAGAAGCTCGTCCTCAGATGCCTTCTTATCCTCGCTGGTTCCGCTATGGGACAGACATACGATCATATCCACATCCTCTTTCTGCAGTTCGCCTACTACCCGCTTGGACGTTTCCACAATATCATCAAAATCAATCCCGCTCTCCGGCGCACAGATCTCTGCATCCTCGCCCAGCACGCCGTAAACGCCGAGCCTCAGCCCTTCCCGCTCTATTACCGCATAGTCACTGCTTCCATAATCCTCCAACGCCTTCCGGATCAGCTGATTGTCCTCGGAATTATTCTTTTCCCAGTCAATATTTGCGATCAAAAAACTGGGAAGCGTAAGTGTCTCATCCTCTTTGGCGTTCCTTAAGGCACTGTGAAACATATTCGACACGCCCTCAGCCCGGTAGTCAAACTCATGATTGCCAAAGGTCGCCGCATCTACTCCAAGCCGGCCCAGCATGGTAAGCTCTGCCGCCTGTGTTTCATAAATCGTCTGATACAGCGTTCCCATAGAAAAGTCCCCTGCATCAAATACAAAGGTTGCGGGATTTTCCGCCCGTCTTTCATCCATTTTGGTCTTTAACCGGGCAAAGCCTCCCGCGAAAACAGTTTCTTCCGCTTTTTTCTCTCTGGAAGCTCCTTCTCCCTGTACTTTGTACTCATCCAGCCTTGAATGAATATCATGCGTAAACAAAATCGTCACCTCACCCGGATCCTGTGCCTGACTTATCTCACCTGCCACTACAGAACCCACGCTCAGCGAACATAGCATCAAAACTGCCAGAACTGCTGACCTGACTCTTCTCTGAAAATTCATACCAAAATACCCCTCCGGTTTTATACTCCCCTATTCTAAAGGCATAAAGAACCCTCCTCTGCACAGCTCGGCCCAGGGATGGTTCTTTTATTTATTCCTCATTCATGTTCGCAAGCTTGGCAGCCTGGTCTGCCGCGATCAGGCTGTCAATGATCTCATCCAGGTCTCCCCCGAGAATGCCGTCCAGCTTATGGAGCGTCAGCTTGATCCTGTGGTCCGTCACCCGTCCCTGCGGAAAATTATAGGTACGGATCTTCTCAGAACGGTCTCCCGTACCGATCTGGCTTCTTCTTGCCGCCGCTTCCTCCGACTGCTTTTTCTCAAGCTCGATCTCATACAGCTTAGAGCGCAGCAGGCGGAAGGCCTTTTCCTTATTCTGCAGCTGCGATTTCTCTGTTTGGCTGTAAATCACGATCCCCGTGGGATAGTGGGTAAGGCGCACCGCCGAGTCCGTGGTATTGACGCACTGTCCGCCGTTTCCGGACGCACGCATTACATCGATCCGAATATCCTTCTCATCGATCACCACATCCACTTCCTCCGCCTCCGGCATGATTGCAACTGTCACAGTAGACGTGTGGATACGTCCGCCGCTCTCCGTTTCCGGCACGCGCTGCACCCGGTGTACTCCGCTTTCGTATTTTAATCTGGAATAGGCTCCCTGTCCGTTGATCATAAACACACATTCCTTAAAGCCGCCGATTCCGTTCTCATTCAGGGAAATCATCTCCGTCTTCCAGCGTCTTCCTTCCGCATAATGCACCAGCATACGGTAAATCTCCGCCGCAAAAAGCGCCGCCTCATCGCCGCCGGCTCCTGCACGGATTTCAACCATAACATTCTTATCGTCGTTGGGATCCTTGGGAAGCAACAGGATCTTAAGCTCCTGCTCCAATTCTTCCACTCTGGCCTTGGAGTCATTTAACTCCTCCTTCGCCAGCTCCCTCATTTCCTCATCCGACTCCTCCTCCAGCATAGCAAGGCTGTCCTCAATAGCCTGTTTACATGTCTTATATTCTTTGTATGCCTCAACAATCGGAGTCAGGTCATTCTGTTCCTTCATAAGCCTGCGGAAGCGGTTCTGGTCATTCACCACATCCGGCTCCTGCAGTTCGCTTAAAATCTCCTCAAAACGAATGAGCAAATCCTCTAATTTGTCAAACATCTTTTTCTCCTCCTACTTCCTCTCATCATCCGGCATGCCGTACACAGCATACCAGACAAAATTCTACACTCTATCATACCTGCCAATCACAACCCGGTCAAGTCCTGCCAGATCCTTCTGCACACGAATCTCCCGATAACCGTTCTGCTCCAGCAGTTTTGTGACCTCTTCCTTCTGGTCATATCCAATCTCAAAAAGGAGCCGTCCTCCGGGATTCAGATACCCTTCCGCCTCACGGATGATCCTCCGGTAAAAATACAGACCGTCTTCCCTTCCGTCCAGCGCCAGAACCGGGTCATGACATCTGACCTCCTCCTCAAGTTCCGCTATCACGGCAGTCCGTATATAGGGCGGATTCGATATGATCATATCATATCTGTCCTGAATACGGTCAAATAGATCACTTTCCAGAAAAGACACCTGCGCCCCATGCCGTCCGGCATTTGCCGCGGCAGTCCGGATTGCCGCAGGGGATATATCGCTTCCCGTAAAGCGATTGGTCCCATCAGCCTTTTCCTGCCGCCTTCCAATCTGTTCCAGACTGATGATAATACACCCGGATCCTGTACACAGATCCAGCACGCGCATTCCCGGTTTCAAAAGTTTCAACGCCGCCTCAGCCAGAAGCTCTGTCTCCTGTCTCGGAATCAGCACACCCGGATTCACCTGAAAGGAAAACCCCATAAACTCCTGCTCTCCGGTAAGATGCTGCAGGGGAATCCGCATTTTGCGCTTCCCGATCAAATCCAGATAAACAGCTTCCTGCTCCTCAGTCAGCTTTCGGAAGGGGTTCAGCGCATATTCCGTCATAGAAGCCCCCGTCACCCATTCCAGCATCAGTCTGGCATCCGCAGACGCATCGCCAATCCCGGCTTCCTTAAGCGCCCCTTCTCCGATTTCTCTGGCCTCCCTCAGATTCATACCCGTCTGCTCCCTATTCTATCCTTTTACTTTCCGTCCTGTCTGTCCGCGTCTCATTCTTATCCTTCCTCCCACGCTTCGTTTCCATCCCGGCTGAAATTTTCCCGCTCAAATTCCTGCCAGTCAAAGACAGCCTCCACTGCCTGTATGGCAACCTCGATCATACTGTCATCCGGCTCTTTGGTCGTCAGCTTTTGAATTGCAAGCCCCGGCTTACTGAGCAGATTAACGATCGGATTCTCACTGCGCCCTGCCAGCTTCAGAATCTCATAGGATATACCCGCAATCACCGGAAGCAGCGCTATCCGGACCGCCGCTCTCATCAGGGGCGATTCTGCCCGGACGATCATCAGCAGGCAGATACTAATAATCAGTACAAAGAATATAAAGCTGGTACCGCAGCGCTTATGCTGTCTGGAACTGATTCGTACATTCTCCACATTCAGGCATAGACCATGTTCAATACAATTAATGCATTTATGCTCTGCTCCATGATACTGGAACAATCTCTGAATATCCTCCATTCTGGAAATCAACAAAATATATACGACAAAAATCCCAATCCTGATAAAGCCTTCGATAACTGTCCTTATATTATAGGAAGGAATCAGATTCTTCAAAAGACTTGACAGATAATAGGGAAGCACCATGAAAATACCAACTGCCATAATCACCGATACAATCACCGTCCCGGTCATCAAAAGCTCTTCCTTCTTCTCATTCTTTGCCGCCTCTTCCTCCGTAGCAGCGCCTTCTCCTGCATCTCCTTCCTCAAAAAAGGAAGCAGAATACATAAGGGTCTTCATTCCGAGCACCATGGAATCTATAAAATTAAAAATCCCTCTGATAAAGGGTATCTTCGTCAACGCCATATGATTTTTCACAATACTGTGACAGGTATCCTTCTTAACAACAATGTCTCCATCACTTTTTCTCACCGCAACGGCATACTCATCCTTGTTTTTCATCATGATACCTTCCATCACGGCCTGACCGCCGATGTTTGAAGATTTCATTATCTCTTACCTCAATACTTATGGAATCTGCCACAGGCAGGTTCCTTCCAATACATAGCAACAGAAAGGGTTGAGATTTCAGAAACCTCAACCCTGCACCTGCTGACTTATTTATCCAGTCCGTATTTCTTATTAAACTTATCCACACGTCCGCGAGCCTGTGCAGCTTTCTGCTGACCTGTGTAGAACGGATGGCACTTGGAGCAGATTTCCACGTGGATATCCTCGCTTGTAGAACCTGTCACAAATGTGTTTCCACAGTTACATGTTACAGTTGCCTGATGATATGCTGGATGTATTCCTTCTCTCATTTCAATTCACCTCTTCTTTATTTTCGCCGCGCACTGCGCTTTATTAATTTCGTTTCATAAACAGCGTTGTAATTGTATCATAAAATCCCATCTATGTCTAGATGAATTTTGTCTTTTTTACCATTTGGATCAGCTCCTGATTATTTTTTGTCCGCGCAAACATATTCAGGATATTCTCCACCGCCTCTTCTGCCCGAAGACCGTTGACTGCCCGTCTCATAGAGTCCACTGCTTCCTGTTCCTCCTTCGTAAGCAGAAGGTCATCTCTTCTGGTGCCGGATTTCGGAATATCAATAGCCGGAAACATCCTCTTCTCTGAAAGCTTCCTGTCCAGAACAAGCTCCATATTGCCGGTTCCCTTAAATTCCTCATAAACCACATCATCCATCCTGCTCCCTGTATCAACCAGCGCAGTTGCCAATATGGTCAGGCTTCCGCCCCCGCGCATATTTCTCGCGGCGCCGAAAAACCGCTTCGGCATATGGAGAGCCGCCGGATCAAGACCTCCTGATAAGGTTCTTCCGGAAGGGGATACTGTCAGATTATAGGCTCTTGCAAGCCTCGTAATGCTGTCTAAGAGGATCATAACGTCCTTGCCGTGCTCAACCAGTCTCTTAGCACGCTCGATCACCATCTCCGATACCCGCTTGTGGTGCTCCGGCAGTTCATCAAAGGTAGAGTAGATGACCTCCACATTCTTTCCCTCAATCGCCTCTTTAATATCCGTCACTTCCTCCGGACGTTCATCTATCAAAAGAATCAGGAGATGTATCTCCGGATTATTCCGTCTCACAGACAGCGCCACCTGCTTCAGCAGCGTCGTCTTACCTGCCTTCGGCGGGGATACGATCATTCCTCTCTGTCCCTTTCCAATCGGGGACATCAAATCCATAATCCGCATAGCAGTGCTTGTCTTCCCGCACTCCAGGGAAAGACGCTCATTAGGGAAGATCGGAATCAGATCCTCAAAATTCGGCCTCCTGCATGCAATGCCCGGATGGATGCCGTTTACCTTGGTCAGATATAGCAGCGCGCTAAACTTCTCCTGCTGGGTCTTGATCCGGGTATTCCCCTCCAAGATATCCCCGGTCTTCAAATTAAATCTGCGGATCTGGGACGGCGACACATAAATGTCATTCTCCCCCGGAAGATAATTCTCACACCGGATAAATCCGAATCCGTCCGCCATAACCTCCAGAATTCCATTCGCTGTAACACCACTGTCAAGCTTATCAATATCATGGATCTCCTGCTTGTCCTTATCTCCGGTATTCGCTGAACGCTCCTTATCACGGATATCCTCCTCCAGCATACGCTCAATAAGCTCAGCCTTCTTCATTCCTGAAATACCAGGAATCTCCCTTGCCCTAGCCAGATCTTTTAACGTAGCCAAAGGCAGAGACTCATACTTCTCTCTCATCATAATATAAAATAATTCCTTTCTTTTCTTCAATTCGTCATATTATCTATTGCATTGGGAATAGCAGCCGGAACTGACTCATTTGAAATATATACTTATTATATTATACATGAATTCCCATATTTTGCAAACTATTTTTTCCAGTTTA